>JAABUM010000036.1_pt1 | contig 374202 bp, 386 predicted proteins | sample 5559161 | NCBI WGS metagenome assembly JAABUM01 (sample SAMN10711868, study PRJNA513369) | rock metagenome | isolation source: Antarctica rocks | place: Antarctica: Victoria Land, Siegfried Peak nord
TGGGGGGGGGGTTTGGGGGGGTGGGGGGGGGGGGGGGGTTTGGTTTGGGGTTTTTTGGGGGGGGTGTGGTTGGGGGGGGGTGGGGGGTGTTGGAGCTGTGGGGGTGGGCGGGGATGGCGGCGAATGTTGAGGCTAGGAGGCATGATTGGGAGGGGGCGGAGTTTACGCGGGAGGAGAGGGAGGGGGTGGGGGGGTGGGAGGGGGTGGTTACGGGGTTGAGGGGGAGGATGGGGGGGGAGGGGGAGAGTGAGGATGGGGATGGTGATGAGGGGGAGGGGAAGGGGGAGGAGGAGGATAGGGTGATACCGCCGATGAGGATGGAGGATGTACTGAGGTTTATGGCGAGGGGGGAGGAGGTGAAGACGTGAGATGGTGGTGGGGTGTTGGTGTGTGTTTTGGATGGTGGTGGGGTGTTGGTGTGTGTTTTGGATGGTGGTGGGGTGGTGCATGTGGGTTTTGTGTTCTTGCGACTGATGGCGATGGGGCTGCTGAGTACTGGATATACCCTTGGAATAATATGGCAAGCTACTTTACAACGCATGTCTTCAAATCATCAGACGATAAAGTAACGTCTAAAGCCAGCCGTGTCTAAACCAATGGGTATCACCGCTAATAGCCTCGCACAATTTTGATCGGTTGAATAAATCCCACCGCTTTCCTTGGAGTCCATAAACCACAACCCACGCCACCACGCCCCTATTAGGCTATTTGCAGGGAATGTCTGCACGTCGCTACTGCTCGTCGACCGTCGACCATACCATGAAGTGAAGCGTACTTGCTGACCTTCCAAGTCAATAGGTCCACAACAATGGAACGATTTGATAGCTCGCTTTTCTTCACCTGCCGCTTTCCGACAGATTGAGAAGGCTGGCAACGCGGGGTGCTGCCTAGTGTGGAGACTGCGGTCGTGGGTGTGAGGTTGTTGAGAGATGATGCAGCGAAGGTTGTTGAGAGGCTGTCATCGCTCTTTTAGATGGTGGCAAGACTGTTGATGTAAAAGTCGAGGTTCCAGAGGGTGATGCGTGGATTGAAAAGTTGAGGGGCCTGTGGTGGAGAGAATCTTTTCCCCGGACCACCGAGGACGAGATGGGGGAAAGTGTGAAGCCTGGGGTTAGTAGGGGCAACGGCGGATGGGTGCAGAAGCTGTTGGAGAGTGGGAGAAGGCCTGAAGGGAAGATATTGCAGTATTTTCGGTTTAGGGGTGACGATGGACTGGAGAAGATGAGAAGTATATTTGACGGAAATGGAGAGGAGAGCTAGCTAGCCTCTGCGACGAGTCTTGGGCGTCTTCTTCGTCGAGGTGCTGGTGCTGGTACCCATGGCGATTTGTTCGGGCTTTCTTCCTGCTTCTGCTGCATGGGGGGCGGTTGCCGGACTCTTCCAGTAGTAGACCTGTACACAGATTAATGAGTGTTGTTTGGACAGCCACTCGATCAGGAGAGGTTCGTGTCTATACGGCAAGAGAATTGACGTACCATCTGAAAGGCTAGCACAGCATTGAGCACAAAGCCTGCGACGTATCCGGCAAGAATCAACGGATCATTCACCTCCTGGATCGTCGTGAAAATCCTCGTCACAGATCCAACGAGATAGTTGAAGACCTAAGATCGTACAATCAGCTTCAGACTCTCGATGCGCCCCTTTTCTCCTCGCACCTGATATCTCCGAGCTCACTCACCGCAAAAGCACTCAACTGCCCCGTCCCTCCCTCTTTCCAGATAGTCCAAATCTGCGGAGCCTTACTCGCTACACCTAGCAGTCCTGCACCCATCTGCGCATACCCCAAGATACCCATATCGACCACCTGTCCGTTGAACAGCGCCCACCCCGCCGCTACCAAAGCACCCAAGAACCCAGCCGCGAGCACAGTCCTCCCTCCAAATTGTAACACCAACAAGCTGATAACAACATTCTGCACCGCAATCATGGCCGTCTCGCCGTACGTGCTGAACGGAAACCCGCTTCTCGCACTATACGCCAGCGTTATGATCATGGCGGAGGTTTCGAGCGCGTAAGAGAGGAACGAGATGCCGGCTGCGGATTGTGATTGAAGTAACTTGAGGATCTGGGGGAGCTTGACGATGGAGGAGCCGGCTACGGTGGCGATGCCGAGGGCTTTGGAGAGCGCGAGGGTTAGGCATTGTGTATTTGAGACGTCGATCTCAAGGATGAGGGATCTGTAGCAGTCGGGGCCGATGAGGGAGAGGCCGAGGTCGCGAATTGGGGTAGGGAGGGATCGTGTTAGGGGCTGGAGGGTGGAGCGCAGGGCGTCCATGGCGAAAGCACGAGGATCTGTATGTGGGATAAGAGCAATTCGATCAGAGAGCGAGATCTGGACACCTGTAGATAGGATATAGGAGTCAGCCCTACCACCAAGTACTATCCCCTTTAGAAAATCATGCTGCAGGGGACCCTACGAATGAAGCTTTACTTTGTGACACAGTGCAAGTGTAGGGAATCTAATTTGAGACGCCACTGATGAGCCAATTCGCGCTGCATTGCTTGCTGTATCCTGACCCGGATGACCTGGCCTCCAAAACCACCATAATGATGCAAGACGCCGGCGCAGGGAACAGCCCCTTGAAAATTCCACAAAACCCATTGACTTGTCGAATCCCAGTTACAATTTCATCCCCAAAGCCTTGTGCACCCTCAATGCCTGCCTAATGCTCAAATCCAACATAATCTCCTCGCTACCACCAGGAATAGCATATGCTCGAACATCTCGGTAAAGTCTCTCGACTTTGGCACCCTGCCCCCCACGGCTATAACTCAAGCCGCCAAAGATCTGACTTGCTTCCCTTGCACAAAATTCAAACGTAGTCGTAGCCTGGGCCTTCAGACCAGCGATTGCGCCACCAAGCTTCAACATAGCTTCGGTATCCTGCATGACGTTGCACTGATAGACGAGATTCTCCATCCAATTGTATGAGGCTTCTATTTGGCGAGCCATATGTGCAAGCTTGAGACGGATGACGGGGTGGTCGATGAGTTTCTTGCCGAAGGTGCGGCGCTTGTGGGCGTATTTAATGGACTCTTCGTAGCAAACACGTGAGAAGCGAATGCACTGGATTATAATACCGATCCGCTCGTGATTGAAGTTTGTCATTATCACTGGGAGAAAATCAGCAGCAAGCGTCGACGACGGGATGACCCCTTACCTTTAAACCCTTGATTTTCCTTGCTCAATAGATTTTGGACGGGAACCATGGCATCTTCGAATGTCACGTAGGTGGTACCACTAGCCCACACACCCTGACAATCCATTTTCCTCGTGCTGACGCCTTCACCACGCTCAATGAGCAATGCCGAAACACCGTTCATACCCTGGCCCCCTGTTCGAACAGCCGTTGTGAAGTAATCGCACCATATGCCATTCGTAATCCACTTCTTTTCACCATTGACAATATAATGCTTCCCGTCCTCAGTCAGTTTAGCTTCGCATGTCAAATTGGCCACATCACTACCAGCGTCGGGCTCGGTGATGGCAAGGCATATCCGCTTATTACCATTCAATATCTCCGGTAATATCCTGTCCATTAGGGACTTCTTCCCAAATTTGACCAGCGGCGGACACCCAATGCCAAAGCCTCCAATCAAATTCCAGACCAGTCCACCGCTGCCGGCTCTCGATATCTCATCTGTAAGGATCATTTCATGAAATAGGTCCCACTGCTCTGGCTTCACAGTTTTCACTCGGTGCTCGGTCAGGTGTGTTGGGTATTTGTGCAGACCCATGAGACCAGCTAGGTAGCCACGCTCGCCCATTTGCTTGTATATCATGTCCGGCACTTTCTTGGCTTCGTCCCATTCTGTAACATAAGGTTCGATTTCGTTGTCTACCCATTCACGAACTTCGGCACGGAGAGCAACGTGAGTCTCATTGAAATATGGCGAATGATACTGGAAAAAGGCCGTAAGTCACAGCACTTGGCAATGTGGAAAAGGGTGGACGTACACTCTGGTACCAAGATGGATCTGCGTAAGGTATCATTGCTCCGAACGGATCCATCGACTCCTTCGCCTCTTCCGCATCCTTGCCGGGGACTGGAGCGACAGTTCCAGACTCCGCCTGTGGCTTCACCGTCTCCGTCTTTGTCTCTATCTCGGCAGGCGGAGGAGTTGCGGGAGGCGTAGGAGGAGCAGCGGGTCCTGTCTTGCTATCGAGAGAGCCAACCTGCAATTGGCCTTTGTACTTCTTGAGGATGCCCTCATTGTGATATTTCCAGAACTGCTTAGAGGCATCTTTACCGGCTACGCGCGTGAGAACTAAAAGGGAAGATCTGTCAGTGTCGATAGAATGACCGGGATTAGAGACTTCACTCTTCTGGCCACCAGGATGTTCCTCTTGGAATTTGGTGAGGTCGTAAACATCATCGTCCACCACGATCCTGCAAAATGTCAGATAGTGATCTTCTATGATATGTCAGCCGTTCGCATACCAGAGGTCGTCCTTCGTCTTGTGACCAGCAACGTCATCTTTTGAGAAGGATTTCGACATTGTGAAGGATGGTGGGAAATCTGGTACGCGAAGAAATGTGACTTGAATGAGAGGTAGTGAAGAAGGAAGAAAGCGTAGGAGCGGAGGGCCAGGTTGTTTAAGAGGCCCGTTCTGTACAAAAGATGCCTCGGGATCGTAGACACGCTTTCCCCAACCACTGCACTTATCTGCGTTAGGTTCAGGAGACTTAGGCTGGCTTACATCGCCATGAAGGTCAGCATCGCTTTGTTTTGTGATTGGTCTTGGTACCCCCCGCGTGACTTGATTGTTGTGGTGAACCTCGGCAGGCGGAACAGGCTTCCGCTACCGTTAGACGCCACTGCAAATGGAGATTAGCTCATACTTATCAATATCCATACCGGAATATCCTATATTCTAAGCCAACTAGGTAGCCTTCACAGGCTTGGATGATGTGAGCGGTATACTCAAGCAGCTCAGCGTTGGCAGCATCCGCCGGAAGTAAAGCTGCTTGACTGGTGGTCCAATGGTCAAGGGCTCATAGAATTTGGCAAATGATTGTGGCAGCTCCAGTAGGATAGTGATCATGGAATACAATAACTAGTCTGCCATCAATCATCACGGCCGGCAGCATACTATCAGCTACTGGGTTAGAGCATTTGGGGCTGTGGCATCCAAGGTAGGGGAGGGAAAGCAATGTCGAGAGTAAAAGACCTTGACGCTCATAGTGCCGGGGCGCAGCATCAGAGAGTCAAGGGAGGCGATGGAGGCGATGGGAAATTGGAAAGGATGTTCATATGGGCGCGCAGAATACCTAAATATTAATGGGATAAGGAAAATCTGATAAGGTGAGGGACTATTGAAAATGGCATATGGCTGGTGTTCGTGTACTAAAGGCTTGAAATGAAACGTCTTTGTATTAGCGAACAACTTAGTCTCTTCTGCCCGCTCTGTTTGTATCTGGAGAGTAGTGCAGCCAATGAAGCACGAAGCTTGATATCCGTACAGAAATACACGAGGTTAAAGAATCTGCGGGTTCTACTCTTGAACAAGACTCCCGTTATTGAAAGCTTCTGGTAGCTGGAGCTTCCATTGTCAAGTTATCACAAGGTATAGGGCATGAGCTGCCTTAAATGTGTTGAACTTGGTGGAAGTGGTTACAAGATCGACGGGAATCTGGTACCTGAGACCTAAATTTCTTCGTATCAGAGTGACGTATTCTGTCTCGCAGCGATGGCCAGGTCCCGAGCTCTTTCCATTCACCTTGATAATATACATCTCGACCTTGACATCCACTAAGGAAAGCTCTAAGCGTCCGATGAACCATACTCGCATTCAAAACTAATACAGACAAAGATCAACTATGTTCAGCGCACCGACCTATGCATATTCCGGAGTCAGCCGAATCCTATCTAGGAGATTTAGATTGATGCTGCAAAGAAGAGTGAATAGAGTGGTGTGTTCCTGAAAATCCGCATTCATCCAATGGAAGTCGCAAGTAGACCTCAGGCTAAGAGACCTAACACCCGACAGGAACGCGATCCAAGGTTCAGAAGTAGACAAATCTGCAATGTGCCTTACCACAGACCCATTTCTCCCACATCTTTCTCTGTTGATACGTAACGCATCGACCGTTATCCCCAAGCTCATCCGCGTCAATAGGATAGGAACTTTGTGAACAAGTACAAAAAGGCATTGAATTTGGAGTACTGGGCGACAAAGCCAACTCGTTTGCATCAGGTCCTCTGATATTATTCACCACTGTCAGTATTGCCTTTTCGCGGAGATTTCACTCGTTCAGATATGCTAATGGAGTAAGCGCCCCCAACCACACATCTCGAACCTCAAAAGCCTTGTACCAAAACAGAAGTTTATGGGCTGAAGAGTACCTACTGGTCTGTGTCGGTATCACTGAGCTCGTCGGAGTCTTCTCCCTCGCGTTCCTCTTCGAGATCCCTATCATTGAGATGGGTGTGGAATTCGTCCTCATCGTCACTATCGCTGGCGCTAGCCGGAGCATCATCTGGTACTTCCATACTACCAGCTGACATCTCGTCAAAGTGATTTGAATAGTCGATCCGCCGTAGACTGACCCAATCCAATTGCTCCATCTCTGCTCGTAGGACCAAGAGCACATCTCTCCAGCTGCTACCCTCTTTGAGAAGTACGTCGCGCAGGCGAAGACCTCTGAGCGTCTTACTGTGGCGCCTTGCTAAGCCAACGATTTCGTTAGCGTCCAAACGCCATGCTTGAATCCCAAACGCACGGAGCTTCTCCCATGCGACATGGTGAAAGACATCTTCCAGTCTTAGCTCCAATGGAGTCCGTGATGGAAAACCAACGTGGACAGCTTGTAAATTCGTGGCCGACGAAAACACAGTATTGAAGAGGGCAGACAATTCGAGGATTTTGCTGTGAAGATCTCGCCCATCTTCGAAGTGCAGCTCAAGACACGTCAGGCCCGAAGCCAAAGATGTGAGAGTCTGCGGATTTCTTTTTTGAACAGCAAGCATTGCTTTGGGGTTCATCATCGGTCCCGAAAATCGACTGAAGGATGACCTGGCGGACACGAGTGCATCGGCCAACGTCCTTGTTGCATGATAACATGCAGGTTGCCAGCCGAAGTCGACTGGTGATTGGCCGAGTGGACCATTATTGTGCCTCACAACCATATAGTTGATCAATCGTCGATCGGCTTCACTCTCAAGTCGAAGTACTTGCACATGTTGCAGAGTGGTAAAAGCAGCCATCGCCATCTTTAGGATAACCACATCTTTTTTAGACAGCAGAACTTCCTCTTGATCACGCTCTTTTTCCCGAAGTTCCTCAGCGTCTGATAGATGAAAATAGTCATTTGCATGAGGATCAAGCGACCCTCTGGCAGATCGAACAAAATTGTCTACGTGCCACCTACCTTTGTGATCTGTCAGCAAATCCACCATCACACAAAACTGAGGACTCACTTTCGCCGTAAAAAAGAGGAACAAGATAGCTGAACTTCTTGGTGTGTTTTGCCAGGTGACTATAGCTGCATATTTTCTCCAGTCGTTGAAATCCGCATGAGGAAAAACGTAGAGTGACCCTGGTAAATTGGTAAGGGATCCCAAGCTCTGCAAACCTCCGGCATGTGAGTCTCAAATTTCCGATGTTTTGGGCTTCCGATGGCAAGGGTGGGCTTGGGGGTCGAAAGCTCTCTACCGAAAGATACTCTCGTCGGTCCACGGGTATGGATCTCTGGGGGTCTGCTTCGATGTGATCAAGAATGTCTTTCAAGATCTCATTGGAAAGTTGTTGGAGGTTTGCCATTGGCAATTCTCACAATCCAGCCTTTGAATATGATTATTCCATAGCTCTTCGAGTCGCAGGGGGTATGATTGGGGCAACAACGGAAGGAAATCGAGTCCGCCGAAAGAATGGCATTACAAAGAGCAAAGAGATGAAGGTAGTGCGTCAGGCGACATAACGCCAACACACCGCTCAAAAGGAAGGTGCAGAACAACGCAAGCAGCAGCGCAGCGCAATGAAGAAATGGCGAAGAACGCCAGACCAATGATCTATTTACCTGACCCTCCAATATATCACATGACTGAAAACGTACCCCCGGGACTACCCTTCCCGTTCCAACTACTGCAACTACGCGTGCTACGGTAGTAGTACCTTAGGTCCTCGAGTGGCTGAGAGCAGAAGCTACAGGTAGCCTGAAATGGGGGCTGCCTTACAGGTGGCCTGCAGAATGGAACCTGGATCTTGCATGGCGCTTGTTGCTGGAGTGCTGTACCAATTATGCTGGGCCGTTAGTGAAACAAGAATCCCACCTAGGACATCTACCCAATTTAGTAGCGGCCTGAATATAGAATATTGCCCTCTTCGCAATCCGGAGATACTTAGGATACGAATCGATTGAAAAGCACTGTCAAGATGAAGTACGAGACTAAAGTAGGTAGGTACCTACCAAGCATCATTGGAAAGTCGTCGGAGAACGATCTAACCAGAAGTGATCTAGAGCGAGAGCCCAGGCGCTTGGGGAAGATGCACCCTGTCGCAAAACTTCCTGTGCCACACGGGAGTTGCTGTCAGCGACTCAGCGGGTATAGACAATTGTGCGAGAATACACTTTTATTGAAAATTGAAGTTCGATGGCTTGCTGCAGGTTCGGGTAGGCTCTTCGTCCATTGGATGTAGGCACCGTCTCACTGCAGCATCTCCGCATTACTGCAGAATGCTGCTAACCACGTTGGCCACTATTGGCGGTCATCCTTTGATGACTGCACTAGTATTTTTCGCTCGCTGGAGCAGACTTTTGCTGCACTCTGCGTCTGATGTCTGTGCTACTGATTTTGCTTCGGAAGCTGTCATCGGTTTGGCTCGTTTCCTCATCACCAGCATCAAGCACGTCGACTTCCAAAACGTCCAAAGGGGACCAACCCTTATCTCTCCGTTTGTCATTCACAGCCTGTCCTCCGCTTCTCGTCTCTGCTGAAAGTACAAGTGCCGAGATGGCTTCATCGGTGATGGTGGGTCCACAAGGATCGAAAATCTCTACGTATTTGATGGTCAAGCCCGATTTGAGGATGTCATGGACTTCTCTACCAATTGACTCAGGACCTTTGATATCCTGTGTTTCCCCCAAGATATGGTTGGGGCACATAAGCTCGAGAATACCGAGTAAAAAGAAATGTACGGCAGATTGGCGTTTGAAGAAGTCTTCAAGTTCCTCTTGATATTTCTTTTTCCTGAGTAATTCATCGCCTGTGATACCAACAGTGATGCAGCTACCTTCTGTAGCTTCCGAGTCGAGAGCCAGAGCAGTCATGGTCAAAAGCAGCTTATGGCCAGCGTGAAGATGATCAAAGGTACCTCCCACAGCGACAGATTGATAGCGGCGGAACATGTTCCCCTGTACCATTGCCCCTTTTGTTGGACTTTGGCGTACTATTAAGCCTCCTGGCAGCCTTTCAACCTGAGCTCCTTGTACGGTATGCTGAGAAGACAGATTTCTAAGTCGAATGAAGTCCTGAAGTAGGCTTTCTGCGTCCTCGCCATCCAGAGAAAAAATGCGTTGCCATTCTCGATTAGTCTTTGCCAGGTTTTCCAGGTCAGTGATGGAGAAATGGGACTTGGCTGGTGCTGTAATCAAATATTGAGTATGACGGAAGAGAACCAATCGAGCGTCAACATCGTTGCCGTATTGTATATCGATCTGGTTCTCAGTACAAACTATACAGATCAGTCTGTACATTAGTCCGAAAAAGCCCTGCAATCTTGAGTATTCGAAGACCGAGCCATCTTCACAAGCTATAGCGATGTCCAGTATAACATTAGAAGACCCATCAGATGCTTGTGCTGCCTGCTTGATGGCTTGTGTCAAACCTGGTCTGTAAGCAACCTTCAATGTGTTCAGTGATATCTCTGAAGGTAAACAAGGAAGCAAGAGGAGCCAGATCTGACGGAGTGCATCGTCCTTGGCCATGCCTGAGAGCTGTAACAACTACGGCTGGCTACGTGCAGTCATATGTTAATCAAATAGGAATGCGAGCACACGTCTGAGTCTAAGGTATTTATTTGTTGGCCCTCCGCGCTTAATCTAGCCATTTTAATCGAGACGCGCTTCCGATATAAGCAAGGGCAGGGAGCGACCCAACGAGTCAGTATCACATACTGCCGGCGGTCCGTAGTCTGTCAGAGGGGCAACGGCATCATCCAGTCAATGCTAAGTCCGATGGAGACTCTCACTCCGCAGAACCGCGCCTGAGAAGCAAGTCTCAGCCTTGATGCAGAACATGGCTGGTGTGACTAGTGGATCATATGAATGTGTGCCTTCCATGCACAGGAAGTATTTTCGGTACTGACATAGGAGGCAGCAAAGCAAGGCCATAGTACGGCACCCAACGACAGCCCCTACCTACCTTCACCCAGCGTCTCGACTCCTCAAAGTGTAGGCTTATCTGGTCAGTCAATAGGTTGGATCTCGTTGTCTGTATCACACCAGTGACGCTGAATGTGTGACAAGGCTTCGAGAATCCGCGGCGAACACAGACATATGAAAGGCGACCGGAGGAACTACATATACCACCAAACGCAGCGATGAGCCAGCAGGGCGCGACGGACCTGTCACGGCACCACTCCTATCACTCGTCTCAAGAGACTGGAAGTGGCGGTGCGCCTGTGATCAGCCTCCATCAAGCTACACCCCAAGGATCTCATTATTCCAACAGCTCTGCAGGACCTTCTTTGCCAGGGTCTCTGCAGCCAGGGCGGCCCGGTGCCTCTGCATCCATAACAGCACCTTCAAATATACCCACGTTGCCCCAACTTCAAAACTCAACGCCACAATTCTCGCGACCTTCGACAACCTCTATAGCCGGCCATGCTCATAACTATTCTCGGTCGAGTCCTGCGGGCATGGACACACCCAAGTACTCCCCCTTTGTCAATCCCCCTGAAAGCGCCAAATATGCATCGCCCCCAAGCCATAGATACACATCCTCTCAAGTGAAGGCGGAGGACCCGAGTTACTCGCCTCTTGGTCTGGCAGACATTCGACCCCTTGGCGAGTTAGGAATGGACGGATCACAGAGCGCAAATCCTTACTCTAATGATGGGTATCCTGCCTTCCCAACCAATAGTAATTACTTAGCGCCGTGGGCAGTATATGCTTTTGATTGGTGCAAATGGCCTGCACAGCAATCAAATTCTGGTGATTCAGCTGGAAAAATGGCAATCGGAAGCTATGTGGAAGACGGCCATAATTTTGTGAGCAATGATTTTCCGCTTTCGACCACGAAACCCTGTTTTGACGGCTTTTACAGATTCAAATCCTTGATACCCAGGTAATTCCAGAATCAGATCTCGACCAGGCTCTCGACGCGCCCGAGTACGGTCTCGAATTCATCAAGACCGCGGAGGCAACCCACTCATATCCTGTTACAAGAATATTATGGGAGCCAGCTTCATCTCAAAAGCAATCGACTGATCTACTTGCCACGTCCGGAGATCATTTACGATTATGGTCGTTACCTTCAGGACCATCTTACAATTCTAGTAATTCGATATCACGTCCAACCAATACCATCCAGTCTCCACCTCAAAAACTGACCCCGCTAGCTCTTCTATCGAATTCCAAGTCTCCCGAACACACTGCACCGCTTACTTCTTTGGATTGGAATACATTGTCGCCAAGTTTGATCATCACCTCTAGCATTGACACGACATGCACAATATGGGATATCCCTACGCTTACAGCAAAAACTCAGCTAATTGCTCATGATAAAGAAGTCTTCGATGTCCGTTTCTGCGCCAACAGCGTCGACGTTTTTGTTAGCTGTGGTGCAGATGGTAGTGTACGGATGTTCGATCTTCGAAGCCTTGAGCATAGTACAATAATATATGAGCCGTCCGAAAAGAACAATGAGAAATGTTGGTAGACCACTAATAAACGTATGGCCGGTAAACTGACAATTTGGCTCTAGCGGCAAGTCCGGGCAATATGAGCCCAACGACTGCTCAGCAAACAATGTCATACGCCCCGCCATTACTTAGATTAGCAGGTGAATACTTTCTCCGCGTAGGAAATAGTTGACGATCTCTAACCTGACAGATAGCTTCACCACATGATGCTCATCTGCTCGCGACGTTCTCGCAAGATTCTAATAGTATAAGAATACTGGACGTCCGGCAGCCAGGGCAGGCACTGCTAGAGCTTCGAGGGCATGCGGCTGCAATCAACTGCATAGAATGGTCTCCGTCTAGACGAGGGACTTTGGCTTCCGGTGGAGACGACTCTCTGGTCTTGATATGGGATCTGCTTAATCAAGGCAATTCCACACTGGGCACCGGCGCAAATGGGAATCCACAAACACCGGCGAATTCAGCACCTGCCAACTTTCAGGGACCCGCGGCGAGTTGGCAATGTGATTACGAGGTGGGCAACATCAGTTGGGCTCCACAAAGTGGTTTAACAAGCCAGGGCAGCGAGTGGCTTGGTGTAAGTGGAGGACGAGGCGTATGGGGTGTTTCGATATGAATCACATCGCATGCGGTGTCTGTTCTTGTCCTTTTGATGACTCTACTCGTGAGAGGATAGCCCGGATCATGAGCGAGGCGTTCAGGGTTGCCGCCACAGGATTGTGGCTCGATACTATCGCGAGAGATGCATTGTTGATGCGAGTCTTGCACCCAAGTCCTGAGGAGCTTTTCTGGACCACGCAGTGGGGATTGGCGGAGTCGTCATAGCATTTGGTTTGAATGGTTGTGGTGCAGAGCAGGCTTTACGATTCACATGCCTCCTTACGTCCTAATCTGCGCTGATCATGAGATTATCTTGGATTAAAATATCCACGGAACCTCACATGTGTCTTGCGTGTTTGGGACAAGGATTATTAGGTCTCCGCAAGACTATCGCAGGCATAGCTGCCAACATCTTCTCCACAGATCTCGCTATAATCCATTGCGGCTTTTCGCGAGAAGTCCTATCCTTCGACGCCTTGCCAAGGCTACACGATATGGCCGAGAATCGCCAGGACTCTGTAGTCCTAGGGGAACTCATTGGAATGAGGTCCAGTGCTGAATGGAGAAGGGGTAACAGGAAGGACGGTCTCTTGGCAGTGAGTCCCCATATACGAATTCTTCGATATTCGTACCAATAACATTATCATGTGTAAAGTCTTCGTCGACCTCTTTGTCAATACTATCCACAAAACTCTTAATCTTGGTTCTGTTTCCTCGGCTCTCTACTACAAGTAATGTGAGATCAGGGTATTCTCATAATTGGGAGCACTCGCCAAGCGCTTCGCCCTGCTTCCAGCCAAAACTGTTATCACAACGCCTGCTAGGGGTGGTTCAGCAGTGGCAGCTCAGTGGGAGATTGTGGGGACCCAATGGAGGTAGCCTCGGCTGTTCAGGAAGTAGCTGTAGAAGCTTTAGCTGTGGCAGCTCGCCAGGAGTTTCGGGATCTATTAGAGGAAGCCTGTCTCCAGAGTTGGGGTTTGACGGCCTTTCGGAAGGGTTCTCTAACAGAAAGCCTTCGAGCGGGTTAGAGTGGTACGATGATGTTGCCTAAGATGGGCAGGTGTGGCTGATTGTGCCTACTTGAAAGGGAGAAATATGTTGTAGTGGAGACAGCCTGGTTTGGTTGGTCAAGACTCTGGGGTCGAATCCCTACAAAGACCACGCTTTCCTGCCTATTCATCAAGTGATTTCATAACAGTACATATAAGATCGAATTGGGTAGAAATCCATATCGCGAAAAGCATTCGTTGTCTTCTCTAGATTACTACGAAATGCTTTATGAAGATCCCAATCTTTAAATATAATAGCCTCGCGCATGACTCAAACCTTCCTCAACTGTCACACAACATGAGCTCTTTCTTTACATCTCCGTCCCATGGCAGGTATGGCTGCCAACATACTAATAGACACTGTGATGGCTGTGCTGCCTGGTCCTAGCACCGTAAACTTATGAAGGGTACGCTCCTATATTTCACTTAACCCGTCTCGGACGCTTTCTATTGCTAACCCATCATGTCTCTCAGCGCCCTCTTCACCCGCCCATTAGCCAACAAGTCCTTCCCCCTCCTCCCACTTCATGCATCCCAGACGCCGACACCCTACCAACCCGCTCCAGCCACCCTCAACTTGACTCCACCCTTCCCAAACATGACGGACCCGGGTCCCCATTCCGACGCTCTTCTCGCTCTTTCCCGTCAAGAAACCCACCTGCAGTCAACTCTTCAAGCCCTCCTCGATGCGCAAAGCGAAGGGCTATTAGCCGGTCTTGGTGGGGCCAACCCAGCTCACGATGATGCTTCGTCGACTGGTAGCAGGACACCGACCACTGCAGAATCTATGCATCAACCTCATAAACCAAAGAGTGTGATTCCGGTGCGGCAGCCCGCCAGAAAGAAGGTTGGATTACAAGGAGCGCGGAGGGGCATAGCACGAGCAATATCGGACTTGGCAAACCTGAAAAGCGAAGAGGATCGGGTGCTGAACGATGAAGTGGCACATCGGGAATCGATCTTGTCAACCGTCTCGAGTTTCGAACAGAAGTCAACCGGACTACGGGAGCAGATCCGAGGAATTCAGTCCGAGGAGAGTTCCCTTCGCGTCGAGCATCTCGAGGCCGAAAAGAAGACACTGGCAAACTCCATCCACGACCTCGAAACTCAGCTCTACGAAATGAAAGCGCGCCATGGACAGCTGATTCGAGAAATCGATGGACTGAACAACAGTGTGCAGAGTAAACTCAGCTCCTACGAATCTGCGCTCGCGTTGGCCGAAAGGGATATGAAGCGATTCCTAGCAAGACCTCCTGTAGTAGAGACGTCTACGAAGGCGGCTACTACAGGGATCTGGGCACTACCAAAGGAGAGGCGAACATTGGCCATGGTCGGGGAGCATTATAGCGAGGAGCAGCAGAAATTGAAGACACGATCTGAAGCCGTGCGGGCGGAAGGCAGTGCGCTCGAAGAGGGACAAGCGGTCTGGGAGGATGTGGTGCAGGAGGTCAACCGAGTTGAGAAATCCCTCAGGGGGGAAATGCAGAGGATGCAATCTTCATCAAAAATAAAGACTGGCGAGTATGACACCTCGAAAGGTATGGAAACGATACTCCAAACAATGCGACACGCCAGAACAAACATCGAATCCAAACTCGACCTCGCCGAGCGCAATAAGTGGAGATTACTCGTCTGCTGTATCGGCGCAGAGCTGGAAGCTCTGATCGAAGGAGAAGCGGTGCTGGAAGGCGCGATTGAGGCTTCTTCTACAACAATGATACCTCGTGGCATATCATCACATCACGAGGCGGAAGTAGGGGTGAGCAAAGCTCTTTCTAATAATGGTGGTACGGTTGGAGGAGGAGGAGGAGGGCCTTTGATAGATGATTCTGCTTCTACACCTGCGCCTGCGGCTGGTTCTCAAAAGGACGAGGGAGAGGAAGTGGAAGAGGGCATTTCGCCCGTTCGTGGAATTTGGGATAGGTCTGAAGATGGAGACGAGGATGAGGGGCCCGGGATGGAATTGTTGGTTTCGCGGCATGGGGGGTGAATAGTATTCGTATTGATGCGTATACCCTTTTTTGTAGAATATATGATTTTTTTATGGAGATTGTTAGTGTTTTGGATCATGATGCGTTGTTGATTGGATGAGGAGGATTATGAGGGACGTTTCGTACCGGGCATGAAGGCATGGGTTTGCGTAATATTGCGTGGAATTACTACTACTTCTTCTCCTATTACGCTCGCTGCTGCCTCTGCGGTCTACTGGGTCATACCATCGCACATACGGTATCAGGTATGCCAAAACTCAACAAACAGCACAGAAGATGCTTACATAGTCCCAAACCCCACGCACCACACCACCAACCCCATCCCATCCTCGCTGCCCAGAACAGAACAACACAACACACCCAAGCACCAAGTCAAGTCCCTCATGTCTCGTCTCTAGAATAAATATAATAAACCGGGTATATCGAACGCTTCATGCATGAATGCTCGCTAATCAATCAATCAATCAATCAATCAACTGCTCAAGAAAAAAAAACCCCCAGAAAAAACCTCGCTCACTCATGTATCATGCTTGTCTTTCTTCTTCGTTCTCGAGACTAGGTTCTTCGTCGCGGCGGAGATGTCGATTTCCAACGCCCAGTTGCGCTTCATGGATGATTTGGGAGGCGGTGGTCTTGCGTCGGTACTCGGTGCTGAGGGAGCTTCCTTGTTTTTCTGCGAACGGGGTTGAAAGAGGCGCTTGTATCGCGACGCTTCGGGCGAGCTCGCAGACGCGATGTTGGCGGAACTCTTGCTGGGCGTTATTGTGAAGTTGGGATGTGTGGCCTTGGCACTGGAGGGGGTTTGGCATGTGGTGGAGTAAGACGGGTGTTGGGAGGGTGTGCTGGGTTGGGAGGAGTGAAGAGGGCGCGGGGCCATTTGCTTTCCGGATCGGTGGGGGAGGAGGGAGAGTCGGTAGGGGAAGAGAAGGAGGTTGTGGAGGATGAGGAGGTTAGGTTCGAGGTTTCGTCGGCGCCGGAGGATGTGACGTCCTGGAGGAGTCTGAGGGCGGGAGAGTCGGCTGTTGGTGGTGTTGTTTGGTCATTGAAGAGTTCAGGGGGATCGGGGATAAGGGTATGTATGCTTTGTGATTTCTTGTGAGTTGGGCCTGGTGCGAGGCGACCGGATGGGTTTTGGCTGCGAGGATGTGAGAAGGTGTTGCTAGGGAGAGGGGCGGAGGCTGTGCTGTTCTGTGACAGAGGCCGTTTGATTCTTGTGCGCCGGCTATTGGCTGGACTGTGTATCTTTGAGAACTGCTGATTGTGCGCGTTGATTCGCAGCTCGACTTCGTCGGGGCTGAAGGCAACCCTCGCTCTTAGCTTCTGGACTGCGTCATCCAGCGCCAGCTCAATGGCACAATGGTTTTTGATGATGCTCATTTTCGGCCAGGTCGCTCGTTCGCCGGAGAGCATGGCCTGGTGCATGAAGTCTTTCGTAGGGTTGGAAAGCATACGAGGGAAGTGTGCGTACGAGATCTCTGGGAAGATCGTAATATCGCCCGAGTACTTTTGGCTAAGGACCGAGACCGTCTTGGTCAAGAGATTCGGGAGGATTCCCATATCTGCTAGAGTATGCATTCGATGCAATGCCTCGCCCTTGGCAAGGTGTGAAAGGCTGCCGAGCCACGTCGGGCCAGGAGCAATCGAGGAAGTGGAATTTCTAGCTGCTTCACCAATAGCTGCTTCATCTTTGACAAGGAATGGGACAACATGAGGATTGACTTGAGAAACGATGAAGTGGTTGACATTGAACATCTCTGCGAGTCGAGTCATAGGTATATCGTTATCGACGGAGCCATCAATCCATCTCTGCGGTGAGGGGTTCCAAGGCACAGCCTCGCCAGTCTTGGGATCTTTCGCAAGGAGTGCAGCGGCCGTATAAACGAACGGTACGGAGCATGAAGCAGCAACAGCGGACCAGATCATTACGTTGGGCGCAGTTATGTAGTTGAGCAACCTCGGGAGCTCGTAGAGGCTTGCACTCGAGACACAAATATTGAGTATCTTCCTAGTCCGGTTGTATGCTTCTTGGAACGTCATGTCTCCCAACAGGTCTTTCATTACCCTTGTCAAGTGGCCGATGTCATATAGTGCACCGTGTGTGAGGAAGCGTGCTGCCTTGCGCAGGATCCCATCCTCATTGCCATCCTCCTCAAAGACTGCTAAGTCGCCATCACAAAAAGTTTCCAATAGTTCTGGTATCTCCTCTTCGGTCCGAGTGCAGACGACTGCGCAAACGATACTTCCTGCCGAAGCTCCAGAGATGATCCGAGGTAGGAGCTTGGCTTCCCAAAGAGCCTTCAGTACTCCAATATGGTTCATTCCGAACGTTGCTCCTCCAGATAACAGCAGCGCACTCCTTCCAAACGCCTGTCGCGAGCTCAAGACCTGCTCTAGTATGTATTTCGATTCCATGCCATCGCATTTTGCCTTTGCCGAAATTTCGAGAAGACCATTCAGTATCTCTAATGCTGAAGTAATGTATCGTTCAATGAGATCTTTGGTTCCCACATGCGCATGCTTATACATCCCAAGACTCCCCATGTCACCCAAATCGCGAGTAAGTGCAGTCCGGATCAAGAAAAGCATCCGGCCAATATCGCAGCTAATACGTGCTTCATCCAACTGCTTTAATCGGGCTTCCACAAGCGCAGCGTCGTAGTCTGGAGATCTAGATACGGACTTCCACTCGTTGTTGCCTTCTATTTCGTCCAGCTCCATCGCAGCGGCTTCCCAGTCAGTGTGACATGTGGCCTAAAACGCATCGATCAGCGATCAAGACCTCGATAACTGGGCAATAGCCTCACTGTTTGCATCTTGAGGTTGAGAAGTTGTTTCCTGTCAGCGATCGCTTGCCTTCTGGCCCGCTCATCCTTCGTGCTGCCATCGTACCAGTCTTCGATTGCCTCGCTGGCAATTTCAACTGGGTTACGTGCGAACTGGGTCAGGTTCGCAAGGGATTTCGCAGGTCGCAAGCTCCGTTGTGCATGATGCTTTCCGATAGTTCTAGGAGTGGAGGCATCATCGTTGTGATTCAGACGCAGACCTTGTAGTAGAGGCGTGCTTTGTAGAAGTGACATTATTGGCACCAGTCGAGGACGACCGCATTGCTTTTGTCGAGAGGGTGTTCAAAGTCAATGGTTAGGAAAAGAGGAGGAGCGGAAGGAGGTTTCGAGTAATGTGAGGGTGTAGTGGTGGAGAACTCATGACCAATTCTAGGGTTGGTGGGCAGTGACTGTCACGCGGGCCTCTATTCATGCTTTACCTTAAGCACCTTAAGGTACTTATTGTTGAGATTCTAAGGTGGTGGGCCGGCAGTGCGGATCATGCCACGTCCCACTCGATCGGGGGCTTCTCCGGCAATCACAGGAATATGCCATGTTACGGAAAAACGGCAACAGCATTGCGATCACTCGAGTGGTAACTGGATTTGTGCATCGGCTAGAATCACGGCAAAAATACAAAGGGAGAAAGGTATATAAGGTCTTCTATTTACCTACTTAAGTATTTGGCGTGGGGAAGCGAGTCATTGGATGGAGGTGAATGGGTGACGCTTGGAGTGCCCGCTTCTTATCCTAGCGTTTGCTGAAGCAGTAGAACTGGCTCCTGGCGGTGAGCGATAACTGAATCTTCTATAAATACGCCTTCATGGCACAACATTATGCACTTCTGGTGAAATGGAGGATCAGACCCGAAGTGAAGACTGTGTTCTGAAACATTCGCCAGAAGAGGAGATATATAACGTGTGGCTTCTGACTAGTAGCGTGAGCATCATCCGTACTCGTACCCAATCATCATAATAACTGAGACACACTGAGATCAATGAGCTGTGCGTTGAAGGTTCATCATATGCGCAAGCGGTCATTGGGGAGATCTTCAGGATCCGTACCATGGTTGAGTCCTGCTCCCATGAACTCGGCTCGGAAAATCATCTAGCAGAGCTGGAAGTTCGAGACGCATTGGGCTAACACTGATGATATGGTAGCCGATGAGAGGCATCTTGTAGCCACCCCCTTATCACGCTTCTCATCCGACTATCGGAGCCCTCCTCTCTCCAGAAGTGACCTGCCCCAGAGACTTCACTGAGTTGGAATTGGGATCCATGTTGACCCTTCAGCCTCTCGGCCCACCTACGGAGCTTTCTCGGTGATGCAAAGAAGTCATCCTCCCCGTAGATAGCAATGCTTGCATTCCGAACGAATTTGTCTTCGGCGTTAGGAAGCCGTATTGAGAACATCGTAGCGAACAGTGACACGGGCGGTAACAGTGGGGAGATCAGGAGATAACGCGTTTCCAGTGGGAGAATTCTCACAGGTGCCAAGCTCTCTTCGATGACCACGCGCTCCGAGATCTCACTGCTGCGACTATGTTGTCGCAGCCCCAGCTTCATCCGAGATCGATCCATGCTCCTTCGTACTGCATCCAAACTCCTCCTGCCTTCGTGACTCCTTCGCCGAGTACCAGGATCCGACTCATCTCCCCCAATAGCTACCGCCATCGCCCGTGGTGATCTACTGAGAACGTCGCTAGATGTTGATCTGCGAGCATGCTGTGCTTCGCGATAGCACGTTGCGTCCCTGTTCCATTGCGCTGATAAACTGATCGCACGGAGCCTGATCTCAGCTTCTGCAGTCCCTTTGGATACCTTTTCGTAGCGTAGTAGAATGTGCTCTGTCGCAGGGAGAAAATTGACGATGAGGGAGCCGTAACTGTAGCCCCCAATGACCAGAGTCATTCCCTGGCTTCTCGCAGCAGAGGTGTCGGCCGCAGTCTCACAGGCCGATGGAATTGGGGACAGAACCGTATCGGTATCTCCGTATGAATGTGTAGGAGGTCGAGTAGCCCGGAGTCCCTCAACATAGTGCACAAAGAAGCCAACGAATGAGATGTAATCTTCAAGCTCAGGCTTAGCCTGCCAGCTGGTTCTACCTTTCGAGCCGCCAGCACCACTGCAAGGAGGCCAATCAGCCCATGACTTCGTAGACTGGAAATTGTAGGATCTTGCCGGAAGTTGAAAGTCCCAACAACAAAGTCCAGTTTCAAAAACTCTGCTGCAGCTGATAGGACAACTCCATCGTCATACGAGCCACCTAAGGGTGCGTACGGATGTGCGATTATAGCTCCTTGAGGATTCCAAGTGGCCTCCCCGGAGTTCAGTACGGAATGTGGAGGATTATAGACCCGGCAATCAAGAGCAATATCATCGTGGATTGATGGTATGGTAAATTGGAAAGTTGGTTCAGGGAGCATATTCACAGCAACTTGATTGGAGCTTATCTGTAGCGAGTAAAGCTGATTGAGCTGTGACGGACATCGTGGATGCGAGGTCTAAGCTCAATTCGTGTTTGTGGTCACTTCATATATGGTCGATTATACAGGGCAGGAAGGAAAGCTTGATGGTATTTGACTGATTCTGTGAGACTCGGGAGCAGCCGCTTTTGAGTACTCTGAGGTACGAGTAGTGCGAGGGTAGAACTACTTGGATTTGGGAGGTTGTCGATAGAAGGGTTTTCATAGAATGTCTCCAACATACCACAAAGTGCATCTGCGGAAAGCAGGCCTAAAGCAGGACATGATAGCAGAACCGTCTTACGTTGACAGAGGGACTGTATGGTAAGCCTTGAGTAGCAAGGGAAGGAGCTAGTCTTCCGTGAACGTTCCATCTGGCTTGTCCATGGCAAGCAGCTCGCCTCAACACCAACGCATGCAAAGCCTTCGACCAAGAAAAGCCACGAGCATCACGAGACCATCCTTCCCAGTAAGATTACCCTCAGCTACATACTCCAGGATCGCCCTCCAGCTCAACTCACGGGCTTGGAGTTGCTTCCTCATATCGAGGACCATCATCTCCCTCCCCACCAGCTCCCCACCCAGGTGTCTCAGGCTGCCCTCCATAAGGCGTGGGCGCATCTCCGCTAAATTTAGGCGTTGGTGCACCTCCTGTAGCAGCGGGGGTACTTCCTGCGATACCGTAGCCGTTCGTCGGGAGGGCGGTCGGTGTAGCAGCAGTCGTAAAATCCTTTCCAGGAGTGGGAGCATCGTAGGGACGGTTGCTAGACGCTGGAGGATTGTATGATGGGCCTGGGGTACGCGAATACGATGGTTCATAAGCTGGAGTTCGGCCACCTGTGTTATTTGAGAATGGATCTTGAGAGTAGGAGGATGATGTCGCAGGAAGGTTCCAGGCTGGGGTACGACCGCTGCTGACAGAGGGACCACCATAGGATGTACCACCACCATAAGGATTTACTGTGCGGCTGCCATCTCCACCTGAAGCATAGGCTGGAGTACGGCCCCCACCACCCGAACCGCTCTGGCTCCACATTGGAGTTTTGGAAGAATTGCTGGGGTAAGCGGGTGCTGGTGATGATTAGTAACATCGTGGTAGAGTGAAGAGCAGATGGACTTACTTCGTCCTCCAGCACCAGCCCCCCAGGCTGGCGTGCGGCCTCCGCCCACCGGCAAGGGGGTTCGGCCGCCCAAACCTTCACCTAGCCGTCCTGGTGTTGCACCTCCCACATTGCCACCGTACCCACCTCGACCACCATCGCCTCGCCCCCGCGATCCAGCAAAGCGTGCATAATCGATGTTTTGTCCTGTTAGAGAGCTGCGGATGGTCAGTATGAGCTTGACTGAAGGGTGTTAGAAAGAAACTTACTCTTTGAATCCAAGCGTGTCCTTAGGTACCGTGACAGTCTTGCCTTTAGTGTGTAACTCAACCCGTGCTTCAGCATCTGTGGTGTCCTTGACGATTCCCAAAAGGCCTTTGTATGCTCCTCTTCGAATTGTAACGGTCTGACCCAAAGCACGATCTCGGCCGAAGGACTTTGGAGGGGGCATTGGCCCATTACCATTTGAACCATTCCTCATCACCGCAGGGTTCATTTTGTTGAGATCTGGTCCACTACTTGGCCCTTGCGCAACTCGACCACCTTTGGCTGCGACAGTAGCAACGTTACTAGCTCGGACGACGGAAAGACCCGAGTTATCGGTCTGCTCGCGGTTGTATAGGAAAAGGAATGACCGGTGGATGTGCAGTATGACACCTTGCTTGAGCTCGCCTCCAATTTCACGAACAGTGTCGTCGGTCCTGATCTCAGAGCCATTTCGGTCGGTAGCAACTGCATTACGGCGCTTTTCAATCTTGCCAGATATTTGTGAAGGCATGACGGACCGGATAGAACCATTCTGATCCAAGACTCGCAGCGACTCGCGATCCACCTTTGTGACGCAGCCTACTGTCCTAGGATCTAGTTGTAAGAGATCGTGTATGTCGTATCTCCCAAGTCCTCCTGCGACCCCAGAGTCGCTTGCTTCTCTCAGATCTTTGCTGAAGACTGTGATTTCCCGCATGCTGAGGTCGCTCACTATTGTTACTTGATCAGCTTTGAAGCTTACAACCATACCAACTTCGTCCTGATAGCGGCTACCGCCAATAACCTTAACATGATCACCCTCCCTGAAGCGTTTCCGGAGTCCCTTGACTGGAACTTCAATACTCTGGCCACGGAGCTCTCCGTCGAGCACGCTCATTGTAACGATATCGCCTCGCACTGATACCGCTTTTCCGAAGGCGCCTTGTTGTTCCCCCTCGAAGACTTCAACCATGTCCCCAGGCAGATAACTATCGTTCACTACACCCTTCTTCAGCGTCGCAGCAAGAGCAGTCAAATCAAGGTTCTCTGTGCCGTCCTCTGCACCTGCAGAAAACCTAGTTACTTCTTCGAGAGTAGGGTTGACATTCTCTGTGACCAAGTGTTGTATCTTGAAGTCCTTGACTAGAAAGCCGTTGATGTAGTTATCATTTTGATACTGCCAGTGATGTTTGTCAAATGTAGATACCTGCGAAAGAAATTTCGAATGCTTTTTCTTAGCCTCCATGTCGCTGAATGGCCGTGGCGGAGGTCGCATTGCCGCGTTCGTAAGACCCATTGTATTCTGCCTCTTTCGCTTCGACGCACCACCGTCTACCATGGGAGAATTGTCGTCATTCATTCCATAGTCAAGTCGAGGGACTACTCGTAACGACACTTCAAGACCATTGGTCTCAACATCATCTATCTGAGCCAGATCACCGGCATATTTTCCACGCTTTATCCGAACATATCCGCCCGGCTGTAATTGATCGGTCTTGATGACTCGTAGCAGGTCCGGCATCTCTTTAATTGGGACCAAAGTTATGGGGGACCTAGGATATGCGTGTAGGATACCTTCCAGTGCTGTCAGCACATCTGCCTGTCTTCGAGCCTCGATATAGACGTAGCCTGATATATTCTTGCGCTCCATAGCGGATATGATGGGAACGGGGTGTTTGGTCCCAGCTCTCTCTTCCACTCTCTTCATCAGCGCAAAAACAATTTCTCGTTCCTTGCTAGGCTTGCATTTGACACCCCAAATGCTTGGATCATCCACGCCGGGCAGCAACAGACGCTTTGGTACGGCGACCGCATCGGCGGTGGTAGCTGTCCTGCGCCCATACTTTTCTCGCAGCAGCTGCGCTTGTTGTTCTGCGTCGATTTGCGCTGCTTTCTCTCGCCGTCGGTCCAGGTCTCTGTGCCGCCGGTCGTCGGTCTGATGATCTTCCGGAAGGTCATCGAGATTATCGTCTGGATGTGTTTCCGCAATGAAGCCATCTGCCTGTGCCTCATCGTCTTCTTCATCGCCCTCGTCCTCCTCGTCTACTTCTGCTTCAACATCGAGGAACTGGTTTCTTGGGTCACGGCGAGCTCGCTTCCGCGGACGACCCTGCTAGCACGTAAGAATGATCAACTGACAAGGACTGCACCAGTTCTTACCGAAACAGCTTCTTCTTCTTCTTCTTCTTCATCTTCTTCGTCCTCTTCTTCTTCCTCTTCGCCATCCTCAGCAGCAGCTGCTCCGTTCGAGCCTATATCACGGTTCTGCATTGCGCCTTCGTCCTTCTCACCTCTGGGTTCTCTTGCGCCATCTTCATTGCTTGGTGCACCATGCACTCCATTTGTTGGTGATCTATGTGTAGCATCTTTTTCATGATCATTGCCGACGCTCTGAGCTGACGAGCCCCGCCGCCGTCCCTGAGCATTGCTGATCTTTCTGGTGACATCACGGTCTCCATCAGAATCTCCCCCAGCGTCATTCTCAGAGTCCTCGGCTGGTGCTGGGTTGAAAGTCTCGTCTTCGGATTCTGAGCCAAAGTCCTGATCAAGGAGGGCGGCTGATGACATTCTGTGAGCAACCTCAACTGGTCATCTGCGTCTGGTGAAGTGTGACTATGATTGAAAAGTGGACTTTACAATGATTGAATGCATTTCCACAAGTTGCTGTTTGATTGGTTGACATCTACATTCCGCTCGTAGACTAGCCTTAGGGCTGGCCCTCATTCTATAGAGCTAGTCTTTCTACAGCTTGGCCGAGGGGCACATCTTATCTTGTTTTCCAACACCTTGGATGGAATTAGGTATGGCCATGATATGTTCTGCGCCTTCATCCTTCCGACTGTTCACGTCTGATCTCCGAACGTCATCGATCATCGAAGGAGCGGTTTGATCCTAACGTTGGTAGAACTAGTGCGCTCTGGGGGCAGTGTCATGCAGTGCCCGCCTCTCAGCCCCTTGGAAAGACCTCAAAGGATTGGTATTCTGTCCCTTGAACATGCCCAGTCCAATCACGTTATGGCATGCACCTCGTTTAGTTAGTCTCTTGCGGCACCTCGTAAATCCACAGCGGGAATTGTGGATTAGGAATTCACCGGCCTTCTATTGGGTTCCTACTTCACTGAGAGACTTGAGCTGGTCACGGCAGAGAATACAAGTTCGAGCTATGTCCATAGCTCGGTGAATTCCTTCAATGCGGCGGGTCATATTGGAAGAGGCACACGATGCTGTGCTTGACTCCATGTAATGTCGACTCTGGCTGTGCTTAAGCTAATAAGGGCTCTGCTCGATCCTTCCTTCTTGCGTACATATACACACCTTGGCTCCTTATCGAGTCTTCTCTTTCACTGCACCTAATTTACAATGGTTTTCGTTATGGACTCATCGTTCGAGACTCTCTATTCTTCACCAACTCAGAATCTTGTAAAACGCAGCCGATCACCTCGATTGCTTGCCACGGTCAGGGATCTCCACATACCTCTATCGTTGAAACGCTCAAGGAGCGCACAAAAGAAGCACTCTTCATATGACTCCTCTTGTACGCGTTCTCAGGATGATTCTACGAAGCAGATGCTATGGAAGAGGCGTGGTCAGACGCCTGGGATGGACGACTATTTGACTTTGGCACAGCTCGAGAACGCCTGGCACAAGCAAGACTCATACCTCGGATGTGTGATTGCACCTCAGAAGATCACGCAGTACACATTCCAGGAGGCAGTGGAAGCTCCCTTGATTGCGGACCATACAAGTAGCATGCGCACTCAATCTCACCCAAGAACACGATTAGCCCCAGATCTCAACAGCCCGTTACCAAGTCCACCTCAAGAAGATGATGCGACATTCATTGACGGTGCCGTTCATCCAGCCCTACGGCCAACACCCTACTTTACAAGCAATCCGCCTACTGTGAGATGATATATCGTACCTTTCCGCCGACTTACCACACACTTCTACGCGGTCAATGGTCTTATGGAAGAGACTGAATTCCACTGACCCCAGCTTTCGAGTCGCGGAGGGACTTCCAGCTGTTCCGAAGAACCCCACTACTCAGGTTCGACAGGAAGTGCTCAAATAACCCCGAAGGACGCCACGAATCGCCAACCACTCTGTCGACAAGTTGTACTGCAGTAATTGGCAGACTTGATTCAAAATGGTATAGTTCTCTCGCTATCTGCACTTACATCACGTGGTCATGAATTTGATGATGGCGGAAGAGATATGACCCATGGCGTCGACAGCGCTTGAGAGACCATGCGCGCTTTCTAGAATTTCCCGAGGAACAGACATGCGGACCCTAGGAGATTAAAAGCCTATCAGATCTGTGGCATGATTCCGAACCTCGATATCTGCAAAGGATCTGAACAGGCTATTCAGATGGTCATTGCTCCGCAAGCAAGGCACTCATTAGACAATTTTACCATCTTCATAATTCTTCTTGGAACAGAAATCCGACTTTCCGGGCCCCTTGGTGTTGAGAAGGCAAAAGTTTAGCCGCGAGATCCACGGAATTACCTGGCCAGAAAGCTAGACTGAAGATATATCATCCTCCTTTGACCAATGACGGCAAGGGAGCCAAGTTTTTTTTGGTTTCACGAGACGCGACTATCCGGTTCCAGGTCCTTTCACATACGAAGGCATCGTACGGCTAGCCGCATACATTTCGCTATGAGCCTTCAGCAGCGGGTCGACCTATGAAAATTGAGGGTCTCGCCCCCGAAGCGCTATGCGCCATCCGTCAGCGATGCCCTTTCTTCCGATATCTCTCTACGTGCTGAAATGGCAACTTCATTTGAGTATTCATGCGTTGCGCAGAAGCTTAATTCGCAAATATTGCATGGCCAATTCCCTGCCTGCAGGTCGTCAGGCTTCCTACCCGATCTGAGATCCAGCACTATGGAAGCTTCTTCGGCCGAGTCCTTACAGGCTTGTGATTTGCCATGGCTACTCTACAATACGCGCATAGGATCCGAAGAAGACTGCGCCCAGCTCGCGTGAGGCTGCCGTTGTTCAGATTGCTTCGCTTCGGTCGTCACGTTGCGCTCGTTAAAGGCTCATTGAGGGTTTGTGGTTCTGGTGGTCGAAGCTTATGCTTTACGGATTATATCTTATATATGTGATCAATACAATTGTTTCCCTCTTCCGTGACATGGCCTTAGACGGAAGTTGCATTTTCTTATATTTCAAGTTTTTGTGCGAACGACAAGGGTATTATTTCATGCCTTCGTTCTCTTCGCTAAGGGTGCAATGACCCCATCATCATGGTGGAAAGGCAAACCTATATTGCAGAGTCGACATGCTATCACACTATTACTTGTTACGCTGGGCTCACCAAATGTATTGGCCCTCCAGGTTGTGCCAGGATCCAATTGCACGAACTCGTGCCTGAGCACCATCACATCATACACGACGAATGGAAGTGACATAACCTGCCATGACACGGACTACAATAGCAGTGTACCCGGGGGTGCGTTCCAGGAATGTGTATCCTGCGAAGTCCTGAGCCAGGCTTCCGACGGTCAAACAAGGCAGACGAACCTTGGATGGGCGTTCTGTAAGCTGATTGTTGTTCCCATCAGACGTTGCCAAAACTGATCGTCTGAGGAAATATAGACAATATGAGATACACTTTAGACTGGTGCATATTTGATTACCCTCAATCCAGAAACCAGTCTGTGTTGAACACATGCACAGCGTCGTGCGCCCCAATATCTAATGCACTTGAGACTAATTTGCTCACGCCAAATACTTCGTCAACGTACGATTACTGCCAGGACCCAAACTTTCTTCCTAATGTCGGAGCTTGTTCATCTTGTTATAAGATAATGCCTAATCAACTTTACTTGTCTAATTGTGAGAGATCCAATTGTCTTCGTAAACCGCCTCTCTGACCTTTTCCTAGTCCTCAATACCCTACAATATGCCTGCCAGAAACAGCCAATGCCAAACCAGCCTTTCTACATTAAGCCAGAGAATATTTTCAACTGGAATCCGCCCTCGAACTACTCGAACATCACTACCTCTTATCCTCCTTCTCCGGGCGGTGGCGGACTCTCTCACGATGCCCGAATAGCCTTGGTCATCAGCATCCCGGTTGGAGCCTTCGTCATACTATCCCTCCTATTCGCCTGGCTGTTTGTCAATAGACATAACAGGACCTCGAGAAACCCCCAATCCGTAGTGAACCGGCGATCCTATTATAACGAAAAGCATATATCGAAATCGAGCGCAAATTGGAATCGTCCCCCCCGGCAGGGATTTGACCAGTCTCGCAGCAAGGGAACTGCAAGTCTCCACCCAACAGGCTATCCAGCGCCCCTCAATTCCCAAAACGTTGACATGCCAGCTCCACTTCGCCCACAAAAATCCAATTCTTCAATTCCGTTCTCCAAGGTCTTTGGCAGTCCAATGTTCGATCAACCAATGCCTGCACCCCTCCGAACACAGAAATCTAATCATTCGATTCCGTTTCTCCAACCCACGGTCTATTCTCCTCCTCCTCCCATTCCAGAGTCCAAGAAGTATCCCTCACTCGTTCCTCGGCCGGAACGGTCCTTAGGCCGACCCTCTGGCCTCGTCTCCTGGGAACGCATTGCCATCCAGAATGCCCAAATACGAGCTTCACAGGGGCCTTCACCTAGTCCAGTCAGCCCCCTGACCAAAGTGAAAGTGGTCCAGTTACCGCGATCAGCAAGCCACCGTCCGTCAATTCCGTTCAGGCACCAGTCACCTTTCCGACACGACTCCCCCTTCCATTACGATCCACCCTTTCGACAAGATTCCCTGATCCCCCTCTACAGACAAGACTCGCAAACGCAAACACTCCTCCGGCGGCCCTCATCTTCCACTCTAGGAACAACGCATCTACAGAATTCCGAGCCTCGTCTTCCACGCCGCCACCGCAGTCACAAAAGCAGGCATAGCAAGATAACTGAAGTCCAACCCCCACAGCGTGAGGGCACGCCGGGACAAGGCGAAGCATTATCCTCCGACGCACCACCCATACCCATCAGCGCCTACAACTCGACGATAGCCCCCATGATGCCCTTGAGTCCGATCCGTCCCGTCTCGCCTATCCTGAAGTCGTGTCCCGCATCAAGACCGGGAACGGCGAATCCAGACACCATTCCCAGAACAGAAATGATAAATCCCACCACAACAGCTTGTTATGTACCGGACCTGATGAACCCCGAGACATTGCCGCAAGACACGTTCAGATCGGAGTACATGCGAGCCGATACGCCCAATCCGGACGATGGCATTCTGGCTCGGCGAAGTGGTGCTAGCGGGGTGATGAGGAGTGGGAGTGGGAAGAGTAGGGGGAGCCGAAAGGAGGTGCGGTGGAGTAAGGATGTGGATTATGAGGACGGATGGGGGACGGCGTCGAGGAAGAGTAGATCGAGCAAAAGTGGGTCGGGGAAGAGTATATACTGTGGGTGGAACGAATAATATAGATGGGGGTTTTGATGAATGATGAATATAGATCGCTATTGAGAGTATTGTAATATAGCATAGACTAAGCTCTGTAATACAGCAATTGTACACTCGTGTCTTGTACTTTGTGTCCGTTTCAGTTCAGGCCTTGTCGCTGCCGAGATTGGGGTGTAGAGAAAGCATATTTGGATTCAGAGAAGAGAGAACAGGAAGGAAATTACGGACCGTAATGCATGTACATGAACGCAACATAACTCGCCGCTCGTTACGCTCCATGTAATGATGGCAAAGACGTTGGGGGTAAAGATATGACCATAATACCCCTCCTATCAAGACCAACACCGATAATGCCCTCAAGTCTCTTGATCATAATATTATCGTTCAACTATCGTGATAGCCAAAAACATCTACCGTCTTCACCCCCCTCACAACCTCGACCCCATATTAACATGCACCGCCTTCGCATTCGTATATGCCGCCAACCCCGCCTCGCCCAACTCCCTGCCAATACCACTCTGCTTCACGCCCCCAAATGGGATGCAAAAGTCGCTATCATTGCTACTGTTGATCCAAACCATGCCCGCTTCGATCCGCCTCGCCACCCTGTGCGCTTTGGTCAGGTTCTCGGTGAAGACGGCACTGCCGAGACCGTAGGTGGTATCGTTCGCTCGCGCGATGGCCTCGTCTTCGGTCTTGAAAGAGGCGATGACGACGAAGGGGCCGAAGACTTCCTCGCGGTAGATCTTCATCGTATCTTTGACGTTGGTGAAGACGGTCGGGGTGATGAAGAACCCTTTGCCGTTGACGTCTTTGTACGCTTCGCCACCTGTAGCCAATGTCGCCCCTTCGGATTTTCCGGATTCGATGTAGCCGAGCACTTTCTCATATTGCGCCTTTGTGACCTGAGGGCCTTGGAAGGTGTCATCTGAGAACGGATCACCTATTTTGCTGACGTTCTTCACCTGCTCTTTGAAGAGTTTCACGAATTCATCGTAAACGGGCTCCTCAACCAGGACGCGGGATGTCGCGGTGCATATTTGGCCCATGTTCGACATGATACCAGCATGACTCCACTTGACGGCCTGATCTAGATCAGCGTCCGCAAAGACAAGAAGGGGGCTTTTGCCGCCGGTTTCGAGCGTGATGTTTTTGAGGTTAATGCTGGCTGATTTCATGATCTGGCGCGCTGTAGCGGTTGATCCTGTGAAGGCTATCTTGTCGATGTCGAGATGACCTGCTATTGCTGCTCCAGCCTCCTTGCCAAGCCCATTCAGTATATTCACCACTCCGGGTGGAAAGCCTGCCTCCTTGATCAATTGCGCGAAATACAGTATGCTCAATGGCGTTTGCTCCGCCGCCTTCAATACGACTGTATTACCGCATGCAAGGGCTGGTCCCAGTTTCCATGCGCACATAGCTAGCGGATAATTCCATGGTATAATCTGTCCGCACACACCCAGTGGTTCTCGCAACGTGTATGCGAATTTATCACTAAGGGGCTGTGGAGTCAGCAGCTTCTACGGTAGGTCGTGCAACGTCTTGTGTAACTCACGAATATCATATGATAATTGTAGAACCGAGAGAAAAGCGCAACTTACGGGCTAGTATTGATCACTTGGCCATGTATCTTGTCTGCGTAGCCCCCATAGTAGCGAAGCGTGCCAAAAACCTCTGCAACATCTTCGGCGAGGGCGACGGTGTAAGGCTTTCCATTGTCCCATGTCTCGATGGTGGCCAGAATTTCAGCATTCTCCTCAACCAGCGAGGCGAGCTTGAGCATAAGATTACCGCGATCTGTAGGCGGGAGGTCTCGCCACGAAGGATCCTTGAAGGCGGCCCGGGCTGCTTTTACTGCGGTGTCGACATCGTGCTCCGACGCAGCGTAAACTGAAGCTATTTCCTTTTCATCGCTGGAAATGGTCAGCTCATGGCGCCGATCGATGCCTTGGAAATAGTCAACGCCTACGTTGGATTGATACTTGTAACCTTCTCTCCAGAGCTAGATTTGCAGAACTCATTGTTGATAAAGAGGCCAAGAGGTTGCTTGTATTCGCGGCCATTGGGAGCTTTGAGATCGACGAACAGTTCTGTATCAGACATCTTGTAAGACTGAGCGCTGAAGGCTTTGGTGGTTGTAAGAGAGAAGTGAGCAAGGTTCGAGACACCCGAACAGGGCTGAGGGGGTGGTCGTAAGTGCCCCGCATGTTGACAGCTCCGAGTTGAGATTGATAACAACGGCGGGAGGATAGAGCTTCCTGATTTGTCTTAGCTCAATCGTTGAAGTTTGAGGCATCCGATTCAAGATAATTGGGGGGACGGCTGTCGATATGGAACAGAAACGGCCTTATTCGGTTCCATCACCGTGGCTGTCGTAGAGCTCGTGCAGATAGTCGTTGCGTCGGGAGCGAATCAAAACAAATTGATCAGTCGGTTCTGAGTAATCTCACATCTCTGCCGATCGAATACAAGGCTCGTGTACCGGTAGGAGGTATCTTTGTGGGAAGACGATGGAAGCTTTCGCTCCCACAAGTGTCATGACTACATTAATGTCGAGCTCTCTCATACCAATCAATTCCTGTAGCTGAGCAAAATGCGTTGATCAGGGACGTGACGGACTTATAGGAGCTGATGTTACAATAAACAGCTTGTGGAGTAATGAAGGCAGTCTTGGAACGGTCATTGAACAATTCCCCTGTCGTAAGCTCCACAATGTCGGAATTGGCTGCTCGTCCTCGTTCTCGTCCACAAGGGCGGAGCGCGACCTAGTAATTTTCAATCTTCTCGGTCTGCATGATGTGAAGATCCCTGAATCCAGGGCTGGTCAAGGATAGCATCAGAGAATCAGAAAGTAATATCAAAATCTGCCCCTACCTTGAAGATGATGATGTGAATGGTCCTCGGACGATCTAGACCAGCGTACGAAGTCTTGATATCGAAATACGACTCATGGTAGACCGAGTCCAAAGGTACATTTTCATCGACCCGCGTGCGGTTTTCAGAGGTTAGCCCAGTTCGATCTGTCTTTCAGACGTCGAATCGGTCAGGCCGCTCCTCTGGCAGCTTGGTGACCGTAAAGTTCTTGGGAACATAGGGATTGACTGTATAATCATAGTACATTGCAACCTATCCGAGGCGGTTGATCCAGAGTAAGCTTATATAGATCCTCAGATTGGGGTCCTGCAGCCATGCCACGAGATATCAATCGAGGTAAATGACTATCGAGGGTAATTTTTCAAAGACAAGGTGGCATTTCAAAAACAGCTTGGCAATGGCGTAGCAAGTAGACTTCCATGGCTCGACGATGAAGAGACCATGTAGAGAAGCTCCAGCAGCAGGTGTGGAGAAGAACAAGAGATCTTTCCGCCAATTAAGCGCAGTAGAAATTTTCAGGATTTGGCGCATATTGTATTGGCACTAGCGAATTCGGTTATGTAAAGTATTGGCATCATCCAATGATAATTACTTTTGATACTGATGAACTTGTGCCAACAACATATAAGTCCCAACGCTAAGTATATAGCGTCAACCTTTACTAAGAACAGGCCAGATCTTGATGGAGTGATAGGTGGCTTCTCCCGGTGCTACTAAGCGAGCGGACTTACTTGTGATGGATACGAATATGGCCTACACGATGTTCGACTGTTACGTCTCAGGGAGCTGTTTAGCCCGGTGGTCAACATATGCTGCTGCTTGGTCTGACCTTGGCAGAGAAGCGGCAAGAATTCGAGTATTACAGCGTCTTGACGTTTGCGATATATGTAGTCGAATGCCCACGGAATCAACCTTCTAGCTCAAATGACGAGTAGCAAAACTCCCCAGATCTACGAAATATCGACAATAGAGGATAAGCCACCTTCGGCGACATACCCGTTTTCCGCGCAGACTTGCAAGACATTGGTAACCCGATAAAACCCGTGGGTTGTTGATGCAACGGAGAAAAAGAACGAGTGAGCCTCGAAGTATCGCTTTCACCACCTTTCACCTACGTCACATCAACCTTTGGAGGAAAGCTGGTGCTGTATACGAGACCTGTTACGAGAGCGTAAGGCACCCAGACCCGAAAAGTCCGACGACGTACTTCAAGAAATGTCAATATCAACTATAAAAACTCTCATCTGATCAACTGCACCGTCAATCACAGTAACCAGGCGATTCTTCACATCCGAAAGACTTGTCCGCCCAAACCTATAGAACCACAAACTGCAAGACCAGTAGGTCCCCCGTCCTCAGAAACTACAACTCCCACACCAACCATGTCCGCCTCCCCCGACGCCTCCATCTCAACCACCACCTCCCTCGCCTACTGGAATTCCATCCCACCAACCGACGACGGCATGTTAGGCGGCCTCTCTCAAGTCTCCCGAATCGACCTCAGAGGATCCGCCATCTTCTTGGCCAAAATACGACGCGAGCACCCTTCTCAATCCCCATCCCCATCCTCATCATCATCATCATCGACATCGACCAAACTCCTTTCCCGAGGTGTAGATTGCGGCGCCGGCATCGGCCGCGTCACAGCCGGCTTCCTGCGCACAGTCTGCGAAATCGTAGACGTGGTAGAACCAGTTGAAAAATTCGCTCAGGAGGCGAAGGCCAGTGCAAAGGGTGCGGTGGGGAATGTGTACGTGAGTGGACTGGAGGATTGGCGGCCGGAGGAACGTTACGACCTCTTTTGGAACCAGTGGTGCTTGGGACACTTGACGGATAGGCAACTGGTGGACTATCTGCGCCGGTGCAAGGAGGTGCTCACGTGTGACGGATGGATCGTCGTCAAGGAGAATGTGAGCAGGCATGCGGAAGGGAAGGATGTTTACGATGAATTGGATAGTAGTGTTACGAGGACGAATGAGAAGTTTCAGCAGTTGTTCAAGGAGGCGGATCTTCGGCTCGTGAAGACGGAGGTACAGAAAGGGTTTCCGAAGGCTCTTTACCCGGTCAGATTGTATGCCCTGAGACAGTAGTGAAGTGTTTGGAGGAACGCCATTGAGCTATTGCGATTATCTCGCGAAACATGCTGTCAAGCCAGCTGATGCCGCCCAACGCTAGTATACCTTTGCCACTCTGGGGATGATTCAACGCTCGATCCCAAGCGACTCTACCGCCAATCCCGCCACGCTATGCATTATCTCACGCAGCGAACAACCAAGTCAGATGTCTTCCCAAGATACCACCTAGCTGATCATCTTCGGCTGATGCTGGGAAGATGCCGCACCAACATCCTCCGGATCGACCAGGTCCATGATAAAGTTCCATTCCTTCTGACTTACCTTGGATACACTCAGTCGTGTTTGTTTGAGTGTCTGGAGATGCTCGAGGACACCACCTTCTTTCGAATACTTCTGCAGTTCTTTGAGCTTGATAATTTCGGGGAATTTCTGTCGGAACTCCACATGCACCACGTGCCACTTGGGTTTTTGGGGATCCGATTTCTCGTCGTAATAAGGATGTTCTTCATCGAAAGCAGTCTCTAGGAAATATTAGTAGGGTTTACGTAGGCCGATTGTAGAAACACGAGCTTGGCATGGCAAGGAGTTTTGTTTATGGTGGTTAGAGCAGGGAAGGAAGATACGACGGAGATCAGATTTGAGGATAAACAACGATGTAGGAACAAATGTCCTCGGATTTGTCAACTTACTGTCCACTGAGTGCTCTTCAACAACTTCCATCGTCCCCACGATCCCCGGTACCTTACAATTTGAATGATAGAAGAAGGCCATATCCCCTTTCGTCATCAAACGCAAGTTGTTTCGTGCTATCAAGTCAATAAACCTCAATACTGCCTCACAAGATGGCTTGCGGCTCACCAACAGCATTGCGGACGCCTGTATCCTCATGTATCAGCTATCTGCCCATAGTCGCAGTGGTAGAGAATACACACCATCCCAAGCTTCCGGTGTAGTAGCAGCCTTGAGGTCATCAATTGAGAACTTGACGTCCTGACCCTTCTAGGCGTGAGTCTCATATCAGCAACATAATCTGTAAAGGAAATGTTGATACGGTACAACATAGAGCAACTTACTTCCGTAATACGTGATTCCGGTTCAGCTTTCATAAGCCAGTAAGCCGGCCCATCACCGCCAATGCTCTCTTCGAGCTCACGTTCATGCTCTTTCTTCGCGTCATGGACGGACGCTTGGGTCTCTGGGACATCTACTGAAAACTTGGTCTTTGTGGGGGTCTCATCTTCGCCAGTTTCCGTCAAGGCTGACTTCCTACGTCTCCGGGTAGTCTTGATCGTCGAGGCGGTCGACTCTTTGAAAGCAACACCAAGCGACGCTGACTTTGCTTTCAAAGTTCTACGAGGCCTCTCTGCTGTGTCCTTGGCGGTAGAGGACGCTTTATTGACAGAGCTGCGCTGTGAACGTGGAGCAGAGCTGTTGGCAACATTCGAGGTCGCCTTACGAGACCTTCCAACGCCTTTCTTAGTGTCACTAGTTGTCGCACTTTCGGACTTTCGTGTTGGTTGTGATACTGTTGCCGTCGCATGTGAGGTCCGACTAGGCCTTGACGACGATGAGGTAGCTTCGGCTTCTCTCCTTTGACGTTTGCTTGGAGCTATGGCTGTGGTATCGGCATCTGTGGCCAATTGACGTTTTGGTCGTGCCATGTTCATGTGTGATTGTACATGGAAAGAAGTGAGTGCGTAGGCAGAAATGAGATCAGAAAAGTGAGGTGTAGATACCCACTAGTGATGCGCTTAAAGCGGCTAGTTCAACCCCCTTTCTTTGTTCACTATGCTTTCGATGTTTGTGCCTACCTGGTTCAGTCTGATGGACGATGGTTTGAGGTGAGAGCCACCTCCTACTTGACCGAAAGATGTTATTTTGGATATTGCCTGATCCGCTCCTAATTTATCTAGATAAATGAGGAAATTCCATATTCCGTACGTCCATGTAAATCCTGATGATCCCTGTAGCAAAGTCTGAATTCACTCCCTCTCAATCAGGGTAATGCATAGATCCACGAGTTTCAAGGATGTGTAAAACGCTATGACTTCAATCAACGATGATCACACACAAACTCCTCGCGAATTTCATCAAATTTCTTCCTCTCCTACGGTCCGGAACAGGAACGGACCGCACCCGGAGATGTATTCTCGGGTATCAGCCTCTAGATCCAGCTCCTGCTCTCCAGCTAATCACAAGGCAATTCCTTATCTGTAGTTGTATAAGTGTTCATCCTACCTGGCCAGGCGGTGGCCACCCGAATCTTAGCTATCGTGTACTGAAGGCAGGCTGCTTAGCTTGGCTGCCCGAGCTCAGTGGCCCACCCATGATTGCACAAGTGGTCTATAAGAGCGGAGGGTGGTTTCGAGGAAATCCGTCCCAGCCAATTATCTCGAGGCCAGGAAGCGGCGAGGGATTCTCGCCAATGGCAAGGAATCTCTAACAACTGTGTCGTCCCGTTGTATCTCACCTGCCTCCTTGAACCAGTATGGATGTGACACTGGATGTCTTGAGAGCCTGCATTACAGCTGGTAGGACCGACTTTGAGGGATGGTGCAGCCACGGACGCGTACACTTCATCATTCTTCCCGAAGAGAACAAAATGCCGTGGCCATCTTTGAGTGTCAGTTGGACCGCTGAGAACTCAATCGGTAATTGCCTGATGAGCACAAGTCAGTTTGTCTCGGTTGAGCTTGACGATTTCGTGATTCTTACCCGAGCGAATTTGCTCCTAGCTCTTATCCTGGAACCGAAGAAGACCAATACCCAAGGCACAATAGTAAGCACCGCTCCTACAGCCCCAAGAAAGCTCGAGGCCCCCGTAAAAGTCATTCGATGGAACATGGCCGCGGTCACAACTGGGAAGATACCTCCAATCATATTACGGCAAAAAGACTGAGCGGCCAATGCAGAGCTTGCATAGCGATGATATGTATCAGCCAGGTAATTGAACACAGCAAGATAAATCGAAAATATTCCCATAGTCGCGCAGCCAACGGCCAGTGTTGGGACGATCCAGTGGATAGATGAAAAGCTGGACCATCCGAACCAGAAGAGCCCAATGGGGAGAAGAGCGCTCTCGATGCAGCTGAAATACAGGCGGCCTTCAGGCGTCGTGGAAAGTTTGCCGTAGTGACGAGCAACCTTTTCCTGATAGATGCTGAGGAAGGTAGATAGCAGAGCACCTACGCACATAGCTATGCGTTTTTAGCAATCTGAACTAATCTAAGTAGAGCACGTTCTCTTTACCAGCAAACACTGCGCCATTTTGCTGAATATTGAAGCCATGGTTGGCAGTGAATACAAGGGGTATCGCCGAGAATGTTAGGTACAAAACAGCCCAACTGAACGCGACCCATAGAGAGAAGAAGAAGACAACGGGCTCCGTCAATAGTAAGTCTATGAAAAGTAAGTGACAATATCTGCATACATAGTGGAGCAAGCTCACGAAATGGTCTGTACATAGATATTCCAATCATCTTCCTTAAACTTTCTCTTTCTTCGTCTGACTTGACTTTCCATCTGATCCTCTGATTTGTGTGACTGTTCTGACCTTCAATTGCCATTTCGAAGCCTACAAGGCCGACCTTCTCCCTGCTTTCGTACCACGAATTCAATGTTCTTGCTCTCCTACTTAGAAGAACACTACCACGAGTCTCTTTAAAAAACAGTATCACTGCGAGTATGAAGAATCCACAGGTGATGGTTTGCACGTAGAAGACCCATCTCCATGACATGTTCTGGGCAATAAATCCTGAACACAGAGGCCCAAGGCCCGTACCAAATAACGCAGCTCCTGAGAAAAGGGCCATCGGAGTATTACGGTCTCTTGTGTGGTAAATGTCTGCCACGACACCTCCTACCATGGTAGAGAACGAACTTCCACCCACACCAGCGAAGAAACGAGCTACCAACATCCCAGCGTAAGATCGAGTGAAAGCGCAGCATATCTGGGAGATAACGAACAGAATACCGGTTGCGATAAAGACAGGCCTGCGTCCATTCAGTTCAGAAAATGGAGCGATTATCATAGGAGCTGTAGCAAAGCCTGTTGTGAAGGTGGTGATGCCCACAAAGATGGCGGTTTGGCTCACACCCCACTCTCTAGACATTTGCTCGCTAGCTGCGCTATAGGAGCCGGCTGTGTAGGCCGTAACGACGGTGATGAGACAGGAAAGCCATGTGGTGAATATTTTGCGAGACTTCGACCACGTGAATGGAGATACAAGATTGCGAAGATCTGGTGGTTCAGGAGGGAGGGAGCCATCTATGGTTGGTCCCAAAATGGTCGGAGGAGGCAATTCGGTTTCAAATGTCAGATAAAGGTAGAGGATATGGGGCTTTGTGGGCGTCGACGGCAAATATCCTGTATCTTGCTGCACGAACTCCTCCTTTACTTCCGGAAACTCTGGGCGGCGTGCAATGTTGATCACATTTTCCCTGTTCCCGGACATGGATAGTGAAGCTGCAGCTGGGAGTTCAATCTCTGGAGCGGCCATGATAACGAGATCAATACACAGCACTCAGATATTCAATGCCCAGTGCTGCATCCTTCAAGGTGTGGATGATGAAACGGGTGTGCCAGCCTGATAGAAGATATCAAGAGAGAGCCGGAGGATACGGAGCCATAAAGATACAGTAAAGACATCTGAAGAAAGTGGAGACTAAAACCCCTCTGCCGAAGGATTGATCACCAAAAGTAAACCACCTTATTTCCGGACTGCACTATGACCGCATCGTTCACATGAGTGGATCTACTGAATATTACCTACTCTAGTCAGATACTAGAACATGTAGAATACCTTACCTCCGGTCCATTGGGCAATAAGGTAAACGTTCGTTGTCGGAGAACTCGCTACTGAGAGCTGCATGCACCTAATCTAATCTGATGTGAAGTGGGTGGTCGGTGGGGTTGTCGGCTTTGCCACCGAAACGACATTGTTTCCGCTTATGTAATGTTCCGCGGTCGGGATGGCGTGATACGATCTTATTATACGTGCCTTCCTTCAAAGAGTCGATGAGGGAATCCTTTTAATCCCGAAGATACTCATCTGCTGTTGACTATTCGATTAGACGATACCAATTCGCACCCTGAAAAACTCAATCAAACGTTTTCAAGACCGAGATGACTTCAGACAGTCACTCAGAAGAACGCCCTGCGCCGTAAGTCGTCAATCGCGGCTTATCAATGATCAATGCTGATAGCAAGGGTAGTCTCCGTCTTGGCTCATCTGCCCCAAATTTCCAAGCAGACACCACGAATGGACCGATCGACTTTCATGAGTATGTCCCCCACTTCCTCCTGCCGGAGCTCTGCTGAGTGGAATTGAGGTTCATTGGCGACAAATGGGTAGTCCTCTTCTCCCACCCCGAAGACTACACTCCAGTTTGCACAACCGAGCTTGGTGCCTTTGCAAAACTTGAGCCAGAGTTCACCAAGCGTGGCGTCAAGCTGATCGGGCTCTCAGCCAACACAGTCGATAGTCATGGCGGTTGGATCAAGGTATACTCCTTCAGCTCTGTATCAATGCTTCCCAGACCATCTCTAATTGACTTCAGGACATTGACGAAATTTCCGGCAGCAAGTTAAGATTCCCAATAATTGGCGACAAGGAGAGAAAGGTCGCGTATGCATATGACATGCTGGATCACCAGGACACCACGAACGTCGACTCAAAGGGCATGGCCTTTACCATCCGAAGTGTATTCATCATCGACCCGAAGAAGACCATCCGCCTCATCCTATCTTATCCAGCCTCGACTGGACGTAACACCGCGGAAGTCTTGCGTGTTGTGGACTCGTTGCAGACTGGCGATAAGAATAAAATTACGACACCGATCAACTGGGTGCCAGGCGATGATGTGATCGTTCATCCTAGTGTAAAGACCGAGCAGGCGAAGGAGCAATACCCAGACCTCAGAATCGTCAAGCCTTACTTGAGATACACACCGTTGCCGAAAGAGCAAACGAGCGCGGCAGCGTGAGAGGGCACAAGATTTTGGGCGTTCATTCGGGTGCGACCTCGGGAGTACCATAACATGTTAGCATGTATATTGTTCATTCCTAAACACAGTATGTAGTAAGGAAGATAGCATATCCATATAATTTGATGCTCTTAGGCACGATCATTTGTCCTGACAGTCGTGGGACAACGTGCTGCTGATCTTCGAATAGCTAATTCACGGCAAAAGTGTGTATGCCATGTTCTGCGCAATTCGCGGCCACCTCGACGATAATGTGATAAAAATCTTGTAATGCGATTGCAGTCCCGAAGGCGTGTCGGAGACTTGGAGCAGTCTCGGAAGTTAGCCACGATGCGGAGATTCGCTTGGCGCCCGCCGGCAAATCCTTCCACAATCGGATGCCATGCGATCGTGTCGGAGTGCTAGCTCCGTTGTCAGTAGTACTGCAGGACCGCATCACTAGCAGACTTCTTGCCCTTACTGGACATCATCTTGCTGCATATGCTACTCAAGGAAAGCAAGGAGCATTGACGCTATCCCGCTGCGACTTTCAGTGGTATCCATATACGCGGTACCCGCTTGAGGCGCAAGGGTCTGAAACAAGCAAGCAGGTTGCCGAGAATTGACAGAGCGTTCGAGGAGGAAGGCACGAACTTGCCCAATCTGTCAAGCAGCCGTGAATCGTTCTTGGTCAAGCTGATCAAGGGCACGGGCAAGGAGGCTGGACCTTCTCCTGCTCGAGGGGTAGGCCTTTTCACTATATGTCACTCCGTATCCAGCTGTCGTTCGTGTCAACCTTTACATTCGTTGCCATTGCCATCTCCATCGAATCTGCCGTCTTCGGCCGTTGACTTTAGAGGAACATAGAGCTCACGATGATGTTAGCAGGCAGCCAGCGTGCTCACTCGGCGCACAAGCCCGAGGTAGCACTACCATCCAACCACTTCGATTCTTTGGGAGGGCGATTGGAGAAAACGTCTCCAACTATACATTTTCGTTTCTTGGCTAAACACTTTGCTCCTGCTTCAAAAGCTCCAGAATCTCCTTCATCACCACAATTAGCTCCATCGGCATTTACTTCGCTCGCTTTCGCTCAAGCCAATGAAGCTGGCTTCAACAAACGCAGACCAAGACATGTACCCATTATCATTCCTCCGAACGTCATCGATTCCGTTCTGAGGGACTTACCAGCCTCTGAGAAATCTACAGAGTCGATTTTGCTGCCTACACCAAATACGACCCCCAGGCTTACATACGATTTCGCAAAGAACGAGACCCTGGTGATCAAGAAGCCCTCCCAGAGGCCTCGACATATACCTATTGTCATACCCAATTTCGCCAATCCTCACGGCCTGTTCCCACCTACACCTCCAAGTAGCGCTGAGAATACCCCTAGGGCGTCGGAATTCGCATATTCGTGCAAGGCACTCTTCACCGATATGTCACGTCCTACCACCAGTGGTAGCCGAACAAGCACGCTTGACTCCAATGCTTCAGCTCCCTCACCGAGTCAAACGTATGCTGATCGTTTCAAATCATCTCCGAGTACATACCTGGCAGACGTGAACAGCAGCAGCGAGTCGAGTCTGAACCAGGAGCCTGCGGTACAGGGGGTGCAGCCAAACTTGGAATCCTCTTCAATATTGCCACGGGCGAGTGAGCCATCAGCGCGATCTACAGAGCCATCGCCTGTTGTCAACAACGCGCCGCCACAAGCCAATGGAACCACAAACCTATCTGGTCTCGTTTGTAACGTGCACAAATGTACTGGGAAAGAGCCGCCTGCTCTGGTTGGGGCAACAACCACTGTACTGGGCGACAAATTATATGTGTTCGGAGGACGCCTGCTCTCCCGGCGGAAACCCCCGTTGACTTCAAATCTGTACGAGCTGGATCTCGTCCGCAGACATTGGACAAAAGTTGTTATGAGTGGTGATGTTCCACCTCCACGATATTTCCATAGTACTTGCGCTTTAGGGGATACAAAACTTATCTGCTATGGTGGCATGTCTCCCATACCAGGTCTAGGGCAGATTAGTGAGGCTCAGGGGCAGGCCACTGCGATAGGAGAGCAAGTCCCAGTAGCCGTCATGTCAGATATTCACATATACGATGCACCGAACAAGTTTTGGACGCGCGTATCCACGGCAGACACGCCACAAGGAAGATATGCACATTGTGCGGCTGTACTTCCTTCATCAGCTACCTTCACCTCCGCAAACGCTCCACTCTCAGCAATACATCACAATCCACCATCCTCAGTACCAAATCAAGGCACATTAGGTGTAGCACTAGACGGCTTTGGAGGGGCAGAGATGGTCGTTGTCGGGGGGCAAGACAGCGCGAATCATTACATAGAACAGATCAGCGTTTTCAACCTGAGAAGTCTGAAATGGACCAATACATCGTCTTTGGGGAAAAGCTGTGGTGCGTATCGGAGCGTAGTCGCACCCTTGATGACCATGCCAGCCTCAAAGATCGGGATGGGCTTGGATCCGGAAGATGTCCTCGATGGCCCGTCAAGAAAATCGGAGAAATTAGAGCCAGACTCCTCAATGCTGATTTACTCCAACTACAACTTCTTAGACGTCAAGCTCGAGCTGCAAGTGCGATTGACAAACGGCTCGTTAGTTGAGAAGCCGATGACTGGACAATTCTCGCCGCCGGGATTGAGATTTCCCAATGGTGGAGTACTTGACAACCATTTCGTCGTTAGTGGAACGTACTTGACATCATCCAAGCAAGAATACGCTTTATGGGCTCTCGATCTCAAAACACTGACTTGGAGCCGTATCGATGCAGGTGGAGGTGTCTTCAGTCAAGGGAGTTGGAACAGAGGCATCTTATGGCCTCGCCGGAACACCTTCGTCATATTGGGCAATCGGAAGCGAAGCTTGGTCGAAGACTATAATCATCGTCGAATAAATTTTGCGAATATCTGCATGGTAGAGCTTGAAGCTTTTGGCCTTTATGACAACCCTCGGCGAGCCTGGCCGACCTCCAATTATGCCTCTATCAGCGCTCCTGTCCTCCCATCGTCCGTTGTTTCGAAACCAGGAGCACCCAGTAGCCGTCTACTTCCGAGTGCAGCTATTGAACTAGGTCTCATGGCCATGAATATCAGAGATCTGGCCGATATGGATCTCATTGCTATCGGAGGCGAACGTATCCCGGTCAGCTCCTATTTACTCGGCCGTCGCTGGGGACCTTTCTTCGTCCAAATTCTCCGAGACAGCACCAATTCTACCACTTCGCTATTTCAGAATGATGCCTCATCCTCGTCTGATGGAGGGACACTCCGCCCAGGCCACTTGAATCTATCGTCAATCGCGTCTCGCAACTCATCGTTAACAATCACTCCTAGTATAACGACTGCCGCCTCGGTCGCCCCATCGAGTGTCACTGCTGCCTCCATTCATACGCAGTCATCTACGACTAGCAGATCCCTCGACCCTCCGACAACGCAGAGCATTCCTCCATCGTCCCGCCCACGCCAGCTCTATCTGCCGCATACCTTACTCACCATTCGTGCCCTTGTTCATTTTCTCTACACCTCATCGCTTCCCAGCCCAGGCCATGTCCTATGCACGCCTCAAATCCTTTGTTCCCTGCTTCAGCTCGCACGACCTTATCGAGTTGATGGATTATTAGAAGCGACAGTGGAACGTCTCCATCAGATACTTGATGGTCGGAATGCGGCAGCCCTATTCAACGCCGCAGCAATGGCCGCCGGAGGTGGACGTGGGATCGGCGCTCTGTTCAGCAAGGAGGGCGAAGCTGAGTTGGCTGATGCCGTTGCACAGGCTGGCCTCACCATTACGCGCCTGCAAGGCAATAATTCGGCCGCTGGGCCTAGTGACGATAATGCCGACAGCGGGGCTGACACGGGGAGCGAAGTCAGTGGGAGCGATGTGAGCAGCAGTGCCGCTAGCGAGAGTGAAGGTGACCATGCAGGCGGCAACGCGATCCTGCCCGGACGAAGGGTCGCAGTTGGGGTCGAGGAAATCTGGGCTGGCGGCGTGAGTTGCGTGGTCGGGCTTCAAAAGAGAGGTCTGAGAGGCTTAATGGAGGGGAGGAGGGCGAGGGAGAAGCAGGCTCCTGGCAGGGTTGGCGGAGGGACTGCTGCCGCTCTTTCCACAGCTGCCGCCAATGCTAACGGTGTTGGTCTGGGTATTGCGTGAATGTGTTGATCGATATGGGACTGGATGGATACCCCCGGCGGATGATTGTGTTTATGATGGATGAGGATGAGCTTTGTAGATATCATGATAGAGTATATATACCTCCTTAGATTTCGAGCAAATGAGCAATCTTTCAAGACCATCTTTGTTCCGTCTTTGGATCCTGATACTTGGAGGTCGTGGAATGCGATTGTGATGATGCTGTCGGAAGGATGCTTTGAGCGGTGAGAGGGACCGTGTAAAGGAGATCGGTCTGAAAAAGCCGACTCTGATGGCTTGGGATTAGTAGTTTCGGTCTCTGAGAAGAATATGAGTCGGAAAGGGGGCCTTGGTGTTATGGTTGGAATTCAAACTGACATTTAATCAACAAGGGAGGCGAGGTGATGGGAGGGAGATGGGGAGGGGGGATTTTTGGGTTCTTGGGGGTGAGGGAGGAGGTGCAGGGTACAGGGTGCAGGTGCGTAGGTAGTTGAGGTGAGAATGGGGAGGGGTGAAAAAATGGAGGGATGGGTGGTGGAGATGGGTGGTGGAGATGGGTGGTAAAGGGGTGGTACTTTCAGGTGTGTAGCTGGGGAACGGCTTGGGGATGTCGATGGGATTTGGAGGGATAGATTGGTGTATATCTATCTACCTTGGCACTCCTCAGAGGGGTGGAGATGGGTGGTGGAAATGGGCTGGGGATGTGTAGTTGGGGAATGTGGGATGGGTGGGATGGGTAGTGTTGTGTGGCATAGATGGAGATTTTTCGGGTTTCGGGTTGGGTGTGGGTGTGGGTTCAGGTTCAGATTTGCACAGTTCCATCTATCGTATTCAACGAGGATGTGGGATGTATGTATAAGAATATGTGACTGGGTACCTTGGCTGCTTCCATTGTAGGCCACTTATACAACATAGGCCGGAGGGAGACTGGGATAGGAGTAGGATGAGATGAGATGGGATGACGAATGGAGGACGGTCCTTTGTTTTTGTGATGGGGGAGTGTGGTTATGGTGCGGTTTTCTTTTTGGGGGGGGGGGGGGGGGGGGGTTGAAGGGGTTTGAAGGGGTGGGATGGGTGGGATGGGATGGGTGGGGGTTGTTGGTGTGTGGGATGATGGTGTGGTTGTGGTTGTATTTCGGTTGATGAACGAGTGTCTTTTGACGGAATATTTGAATGGGAAGAGTGTGGGGATATGAGATGTTGTTTGAAAACTGTAATTGAGCGTAAAGTATGGGCTGAAAAGTTTTCTTTTGCAAGGTTTGATACAGGTTTTTAAGTGGTTGGGGATTGCCCGTTGTATTGTTATGAGGATGGTATGCAGTGGTTCGATGGATATGAAAGAAAAGAGCTGGATTCGATCGGATGGGTGAGTACAGTGGGGTATGTGTTTTGGATGTCGCTTGACTGGATGCAGATTTGGGTATACATTGTAGAAGCGGTGAGGAGGGGTGGAATATATATCCTTGTTTTGAAGCCGAGGTATATTAGTGACGCGGTCGTTCAATCCTCGTTGTTGCGGCATTTCCGATCGTTGATTCCGGGGTAGATATACTGTCAGTCTTTCTTTAGTGAATGGCATAGCAGGATTGATCAATGCAGAATGATGGCGGGTATAAATTAGCCAAGCTGCTCACGCTGATTCAATTAGCTCTGTTGGTGATGATAGCAGTTCGTTTTGCGATAGTCGAGTAACATATTCTTCCATAATCGCTTTCAAAATAACCTAAACAGTATGTCCAAATATACATTGATAGATGCAAGTTCGTGAGGTGCCAATATACAAGAACGTGGTGGTATCGATGTCAGACGCGATCTCGACCTATTCGATGCTCAACCAGAAACTGAGTGGAATGGCTTGTATGACTCATACCTTTCTACCTTTCCTCCAAATATCATAATCGTATATATTTACCGTGGGAATCCTTCGGTCAGGTCTGGCATCTCAAAGTCGTAGAAGTTCACGTCACCAACGAAACCTTCCCAATTCATCCAGGCCATGTCTACCAGATCACCGGGCTCTTCCGTGGCGTTTGTTTCGACCAAGTCGAATGCGGAGCTATCTGGTTGCAAGCCGGGTGGCGGCGTAAGTCCATCGAGGCCTTCATTTAACAATGGGTCGAGAATGTCGGTGCTCATCGAGCCGGGATCAAGTAAACCGTTGACCCACTTGCCTGATTGTAAAATCTCATCCATACGAGTAACTGCCTCATTCCCTGCACCTTCTGTCTGCTCTTGTATTGAAATTCCGGGCTGGAGGTATGCATCGAGTGCTGGCATTGGCAGCCCTGCCAACTCTGGTTTTCTATCTTCAAGACTCAAGTTCGCCATTTTTACAGTCTTCCTATTCTGCTTTGCCTGCTTCATCAGCTTTAGGATAGGCTGCCAGAGCATGCCTTTCTTTGTGTCTGCTACTGTTTCGGAGTACTGCTGGAACGCTTCATCGACCACTACCCAAGCTCGTTCTACCAAGGGTCCTTCTGTCTGAGAACAAAGCTCGGCCGTCGCAACGGCAAGTGGGTGCCATTGAACCCAGACTATGAGATCTCAGAATCAGTATCATCACTCAAGTCACGAGAGTGGATCATGATAAAGCTTCAAGGATGAGGAGTATTGTCACGTACCAAACCATCGCCAAGGCTCCGTGCTAGGTCTAGTCATGATCTCTCGATGTTTCTTCAAAAGCTCGATTGAGAGGCTCAATACTGTTGGCCCATCTACCTGGGGAGCTGCAATCTGCCGAGCGACATGCATAGGTCGGATCGCAAGCAGCATCATGGCGTCGCCCATGATGTCGCCCACATGAATAGCGAACCAATGAAAAGGTATTCCTGGGTCACAGTGACGAAGATACTTATTCAGGACCGATGTCCGAAATCCAGCCACGACTAGACGAAATCTCGAGGTCAGCATCGAGACCGACGTGAACAGTCAAGCGTAGATTGCTAGCCATGTGGTCGCGGCCTGTTCCCACTTTGAAAAACGTACCTTGCTGTTTCTTTTGCCAACTCATCTGAGCAAGGTCGTCGGCTATGCCACCTCTCGGCACTGTGACTAGGCTCCTGATGAAAGACTTCTCGACATTCCCCATTAGAGAAAATGATTCGTCGGTGAAGTCGTCACGAGGTGGCGGGAGAGTATCGATATCCGGAAAGAAGTCCGTGTCATTGATATTGATTGGGGCAAGAGCGCTCGTGAAGCGATCAGTAATAATGGGCTCCGTCCCGCGATCAATGGAAGAATTGATATCCAGCACGCATATCTGATTCCAGAGACGCCGTCTCATTTCCAGCTCGAATGGTCGGATGGACGATGAAGGGCTGTGGACATGGAGTCCAAGAGCTTGTGCCATTCGAACGACCAATGCAAAGAGGGTCCACACCCAGCGACTATGGTCATTCAGACGGACAGATGCCTGTCAGATTTAGCGAAGCCCAATAGACGCACAGTATGACCTGAGAACAAGGAGTGAGCTACTGACGAGGAAGATGACGAGTGATTGTAAGACTTCGATTTTCACACTGTTAACAAAGTCTGCCCTGGCAAGACAGACTTCAAAACCGAAGCGGTATTTATTCAATAAATTGACCTTCTCGTCGCCAAAATTCTGCTTGCAACTGTTCTCATTCTGCGTATTGATTGCAGCGTAATAGACGGCAAACATGAGAGCGTCAACAGCAGGGTCATCGGCTCTAAGACCGAGATATTGGTTCCCATTGAGCATCAGCTCGGTAACGGAGGATCTGTGCAAGACCTTGAACAGTGGATCCACGTTGTTGAAATAGTGTTTGTTAAGCAATTCCATCGTAGGTCTTGGAGGGTGTTCCAAGGCGTTTGGTGCCATCATGAAAGAGTCTGGACCGCACAAAACGAAATTGAAGACCCGGGAAGCCGTAACAGGCGGAGTACTCCCTGCCGACTCGCTTTGCTCTGGAGTCTCTTCTTCGCTATCGGACGATTCGTCCAAAACTTCGCGTAGTCCACTGACCTAGAATTCAAGTTCGCCGTCAGAATTTGAACCACGAATGCGGTCCTGATTCAGCTTGCTAATGAAAGAATGCCATTCCGTGGACTCGCAATATTCAATTTACATAGTGACGTTGTATACAGGCCAGTCATAAAGACCGCTGCCAGATCTAAGCATACGTCCTGTAACATGACTATGCTCGATTCAGCTCTGACGTGCAAAATTTTGAAATTACTGTAAATCAGATCGCCATATGTAAGGACAAGTTGGTCAAGATGGAACCGATGGGTCCGATAGGTCACTCACCTCAGTGGTCAACGTGGACCAGAAGGAACCGCCGATATACCGACTCATATCACTAGAAGGCCTAGGCAGTGCAGACTCTTGATTTACTTGGGCTTGGCAGCGAGGTGGCACTACAGTAGTCAAGCTTTCGTTTCCTCCCAGGCTTGAGACCAGGTTCTCCAGCTTCGCAATTCGAACCTTGAGGTCCAGTTCTCCTTTCCTTCGGCCCCCTGAAATGCTCAAAATAGATCAGATAGAGGAATCTTTTCATATAGGGTGATGATTTACCATTACGTCCTCGCGGAAGTCGCTGGCGGCTTGAGACCTCACATTTGACACCTACGCGCTGACAGGTGGAGCATGGGTTGCCTTTGTCGCACCGTACTTTTCGTCGCTGACACAGTTCGCAGCTGATCTGGCTCTTGGGTGCATGTTTCCCGGGATTAGGTGCCTCCATGACAATACAAGGTAGAGTGAACTGTAGACGAATGCAAACAGAACATGAAATGTGGGTATGGGTACAGTTGAAGAGAGGACCGAGGTCTCAAATTGCTCGAACTGTTATAGATGTATGATCTCAACAATGTATACTGTTGTAATCACGTTTTAGGCAGACGCGAGTACGACTACGCGAGCCAATTGCTGGAGTATTCGACATAAAGTACTCTCCTGTGGGAAGTTCCAAAAGTATTTCTTCTTTCATCGACAAAATGTAGAAGATATCTGGACATTCAATCAATCCATTCTCAGTATTGGGCATGATGATCGTCATCATTCAAACATCCGATGACGATCACTTGATCTTGTAAAGTAAATCTTGGCAAGTTTGTCGTATTCGGTTGTTTTAGCGACCAAGTATAGTAGTGTCCTCCATCGACAAAGGTCAAAATCTCCAATCCTGATCAGCATATCAGACTTTCAAATGGCAGATATACAGCAATGGACAGTGACAGAGGTCGGTCACTTCCACCCGTACAATACTTATCTAAAGCTGGTCAGCCCTACATTGAAATGAAATGCGGCTTGGGTGAGGCGCCATTCTACGAAACCAGCACACATTCCCTTCGATTTGTAGACATCGTGAATGAAAAGCTACACATTGTCGACCTAGCAAAGGGGCCGTCTTCGCTGAAGTCGTACGATCTGGGTACCTCTGTTAGGTTTACATGTCTCCACATCTGAAAGCGATTGGCATCATTGATATGGTCGTAGTACGTCTGCAGACATCGAAGGTAATGAGGATGAGATCATCGTGGGTGCGAAACATGGCTATGCCATTATGAACCGTAAGACCAAGAAGCTCGACTACATAAGGAAAGTTTGGGAAGAGAGGGATGGGCCAGGAAAGGATGGAAGGCAAGCTAGCCCGCTGTTGTTCTCTACAGGTAGCAATTATGAATCTGATCGTCGAAAGCAGGATGCGTTTCAATGATGGATTTGTGGATCCGGAGTGTAGGTTTTTTGCTGGTGCGATGAATGACCCCAAAGTCAAAGACCCAACGGACGAGGGAGTGCTATTTCGCCTGGATCCTGATCTGACCTTGCATCGTGTGATCGAGAAAGTCACAATACCCAACGGCATGGGGATTAGTCTCGACGAAACGCAAATGTACTTTATCGATTCACCCACCAAGACTGTTTCGAAATTCCGGTACGATCGAAAGACGGGAAACATCTCTGACCGTGAAGTTTTCTACCGCGTCGATGGGGATGGGGTTCCTGATGGCATGGCGATGGATGTGATAGGGTGCCTTTGGGTTGCTCTTGCTGGTGGTAGTAAGGTTCTGAAGCTGTCCCCAGCGGGCAAACTTATTGGAGAGATCCATTTGCCTACAAGAATGATCTCTTGCCCAGCATTTGCAGGGGAGGAACTGTATATCACCTCTGCAGCAGAGGAGGAACCCGAGAAGTATCCCGGATCTGTCAAATACGCGGGTAGCCTTTTCAAGGTTCATGTTGGCGTGGAAGGAATACCCTTACATAAATTTCGGCGTCGTTGATTTGGTATTATGCCGTCCGAAACGAGAAGCGACTTGGCAGCAACATGTAATCGTAAGAGTTCTTCTCTCTTGGTCGCCTCAAGGTCCTCTCTATCCTAGCCATCAAGCTCTGCGACACCACTCGCACCATCAAAGTGGGGACTTGTTCTTTAACCATATGTATTGATATGAAGATCGGTCCGTTTGGCGGGTGCGGATGCTCGTTTCGTCGAAGCTTCAGAGCCTCGACTACGGTGGTTGCTCCGTGAAGCGGGAGAAGAACGTCGCTCTCCGTAATTTGTCCCGGACTCCAATTTCATGACAACGATCGACGGTATGATAGGCGAGCCTATTGACTGCATTCCGTCTCATTAGCAGCAAGGCGGGAGGACGCTGAGTGAGACAGGCGTACGAAATGAAGGTAGGTACTATAAAGTCTGACCAAGCTAGCCACGACGACGATAACGCCTGGAAAGTAATCAATATCGACACCATTTGAAATGGCCCATCCAACTTCCCAACCTAAGGCTTGGTCTCAGCGAGGGCCAAAAGCAGCAGGTTGTGCGAAGCTAGGAATGACGCCTAGGGTTGGCCCTTGTAAGGACGTGCTGTGACGAATAACGTTGCCAAACCCCGCGGTTTGGATGAAACGCTTTTGGGCATCAAAAGACGTATTGGTATGGCAATGAGGAGTCTGGATGAAGGGATCGGCTTCCGTATCATTCTACAAGATCGTCAAAACTCCTTCTGGCGATGGATCATCCGTTCACGAGAGAAAATAGAATTCCTAGATTGTCGACCGGCTACGCGATCTCAGAGAATGGTAGCGAACGGCAGGAGTACTTCCCCGTCCGCTGGAACGCCAAGAGTGTCGGATTGCACATGGCATGGCGTGTCTCGATTCAGGAACGATGCCATCATGATCATCTTAAAGGAGAAAGGGAGTGTGAAAGTCAAAGGAAGTTGGAAGAAGGAGTGGAAGAATGTCGAGTGGCGCCAGATCTACTACTATTCTATGCCGACTGTTAATCTTGACCCGACGATAATCTCGGAAGATGAACCGAAATTGCTTTTCCCTGTTAGTCAGCTTTTAGGCTCGTTGGGGTGCTGCCAAACGTGCAGAAGGTTGAAGTCCAAGTATGGTGCATGCCACGCAGTACCTTAGGGCTGTCACCATCTCGCATTGGTGGAGCGATAAGTCAAGGTCAAGGAAAAAGAAATTGGTTACTTTATGCCGCATATGAACCAGCGAAATCCTGATGTGCACCATGCGGCATGCATTAGCAGCTTGCATGCGAGCAATGCTTCTGCCAAAGATGTCAAAGATGTCAAAGTATGTCCCCTGTCTCCCACGACATCATCCCACCAGCACATCGATTGGCGTGGGACATGGTTTACGTGATAGATCAAGTCAACCGACGTGAAAAAGAATGGAAAATCATTCCATTTTTACAATTATGATGGTTAATGTTGATATCATTATTAATATCATTATCATTATCATTATCAATCTTACGATAGACATGATCCATGGTGTATGCTCTATGCCACAGTCATGCTGATTGTTCATGCACGGCAAGCACATTTCCCTAGCAGAACATCCCAAACAAGCTAATGACACCAATGGGGACCTAGCGTAGATCTTACACACTTCTGCACAGCACACCATCAAGAAACGTGGCATATGGCATGGATGCAGAATAGTTCCCCCCCTCTAGGCCGCTGGGGAACAGCTTCCGGTAAGAGCTACCTGTCATCGATGCTTGGCGTCCTCTCCACCTGCTCCATCCAGATCGTGGCCATGATACTTACCACAGTATGATGCCACGTTATGGTACCGTAAAGTCAGAGAGGCGGGCTATCGCTTGGCATCCTTCATGTTTCGTCGCGTAAGAAGTCGTGAATCTGAATGTTGTTGTCGCGCATTGTGTAACAGTAACAGGGGAGAGGATCAATATCGCCTCTGGCCCCCCCCCTGGTAAAGGAAGTGTTGGGGTCATGGCGCGTCATGGGCTGTGGGCCAACCGCCTGGTCTGCTAGTGCAGTCGCCGGACTGGAGCAAGAAGAGGATTAGTGGGCGCAGGCCATGTGGCAGCGGAAATGCGCGATACGTCAAATCGGTGGCTTTTATCTTCCTAGCCCTCCTTGCTAAAGCTACCTAGCCTGAAGCTTCGGCGGACTGGTCCAAACAGTCCAAGGGTGGAAGAAGGGCAAATAAGGTAGTAGTAAGACTGGGAGGCGGCATGGTTGGCTTTGCGTGGGAGCCTCTGAAGGGAAGGGGTGCGCTGTTGATCAGCTTGAAGCTTGTCCTTCCGAAGGATCTAAAGCTGTTCCTAGAATCTGATTCCCGTGCTCCCCGAGCCCGTCGCTACCATCCCAGTGTCAGGTCAGAGCCCAGTGCCTTGTTGCACGCCTCGATCACTAGCGACTAGCAGCTTTTCCAACACTACCTTACCCAGCACCCTCTAGCTGTTGACTCTGTACTTCTTTTCCCTCGATGTGGAAAGGATTAGGGTGATGTGCAGATATGGACGTATTCATAAGGTGTCATCATGCCGCCCTTTGACCGCTATCTGCATAAGGCATTTAACAATATCTTGCTGCCCAAGCCAGGCTAATTCCCTCATCATTGAAACACCGCCTACTCTAATTCCGACCTTTGTTGTTCCTACCGGTCCATAGCCATCTTGTCTCTCGTCTTCGTCAATTCATCCTCAAAATATATCTTACCGATCGTCACTGCTGAGGTTAAACGCTGCGCGTCTACCTCACCGAACCTTTGTTTAATCTTTATTTATTCCTCCATTCGGCATAGGCCATTGTCCGTCCTGTCAACCCACCACGTAAACGTGCCAGGACGTCATTCGTCCTGATTACCGCCGCCGTGGAGGTCATCTCTCGAAACCACTTCCCGGGTCCATTGTCATTCTCCAACACCGATCAGAATCATCCAGACATTGCTCAGCTCCTCCATCAGTCTCAATACAATCTCGTGTACCGGAACACAAACGACAACGATTCGGGAGCAAACAAAATTCGATGCCACGGGGCTCGAGACACCCGTCACTCTTCGGACGAGTCCATGTCGCAGGGCCCTACCGCCAAATTGGTATCCTCGTCAACATCACCGCACGAAGAGACACATAAACGCCTCCCTCCATTGGGATCTCGCGCCCTACCTCCGATCCAAAATGGCAACAACATTGGTACCCCTTGCAAGCTTGCCCCAGCTGTCTCTGCGATACAGAACGTCGGAGCACGGCAGCCGCTGCAGTCATCTTCCGACCCAGATCAGCGATGTTCGCGGCCGATTGGCGTCCAGAATCTGCTCAACCCTACTTCGAGCGGAGAGCCGACGAGCAACCAAAACCGAGGTCGAAACGGCGAGCATCTGGACTCTACACCGGCAGTCACTCCTTTCACAGCAGTTCCCCGCGCAGCAACACCCTCTTTGCCTACGACCGCCGTGAACAAACGCTCACCCGCCACCGTATCTCTCCCAAGCATCACACCCCCCTCAATCAACCCATATACTCAAGCTTTGGGCCGATCGCCTGCTCCGTACGCTCCCAGTCCAATCGCCATGGCCGGTCCGATAGGGACAATGGATGCGAAGCAATCGCCATTCGTCCTGCCGAGGGATCATACCGTGACTGGGGGACCGACAACGCTCGGTCTTTCAGACATGAACCGACTGCCCTCCATGCCTGGAGAATCCTACGGCTCTGGAGTGCCTCCTTCGCGATCACCCTCTGGCGGTCGTCGTGATAGTCAGGACTCTACTCGTTACGATGGTATGCAGACCCTACTAGGTAGAACAGGTGGCATAGGAACGGGAGGTCACCCACCAGCATCCCAGAGTGACAGCCCTAGTACTCAGTACTCATCCTACAGCCAAGTCAGCCGTCAAACACCTCCTGCACAGTCCACGGTGTCGACCGGCCAACCGCAATCATTCTTCACGAACCCTTTCAATGCAGCTGGACCAGCCTCAGCCGTGGCGCAGATGGCTTTCGACGTGCCAGCTTCGAGCGGCGGAACTGGAGGGAGCACATACCAAATGATGACTCTCGACACGGAAAACGGTCCCATACAGGTACCTGTTGACGTGCAAGCTGCGTCGAAAGTGGCTGACGAGAAACGCAAGCGCAATGCCACCGCCTCCCACCGCTTTCGGCAACGTCGAAAGGAGAAGGAGCGCGAAACCTCGACTAACATCGCGAAATTGGAACAACAAATACGGAACATCGAAGAGGAAAAGGACTTCTATCGTGGTGAAAGAGACTACTTTCGGAGTCTGGCATCTCGCATTCCCGGCCAATCCCATCTTCTGCCACGACCGATCTCGCCAAGGCAAAGAAGACATGCTTCTATCGGCGGGGCAATGGCTTACGACCACGATATGCAATTTCAAGGTCCTGACAATGGCAATCGCAATGGTGGCAGGAATACGAGACGGCGTACGAGCTCCTACGTACCACCTGCAGGGCCTGCATTACAAGCGGAGGGTCCTCCATCGATTCCTCGTTATCAGCAAGCTCCGCCAAGTTATGGAAGCGGCAGAGCAATTCTACAAGACATCCCTTCCGCTCAGCCTGGCACCTTCAACCCATCTACCAAACGGTGATCATCGATACCCAAATAATGTACATCTAGTCCCTTTTCCTTCGTCCTGTTTGCGGCACACTACAGATTGCCTCCTCCTGCTCAGCGCTTTAGCGAGCCCTCTATTTTGTTCAATCTCTGCAGCTAAGATACCCCGTTGTCGGCATTGTCAGCGTTCGAGCGTGCGTGTGGCGGTCCTCCATCTCGTCGTGGTTGATTTCTGGGTCTCATAGTGCTTGTTCGTGGGCGGTCACCTTAGATTTTAGTAGATATACCGAAGGCGGGTCCCGAAACGGAGTTTCCTTTTATCTATAGAATTCGCGGTCCTATATCAAGTATATACAGCCGCATTGGCGTTGAGGCATGAAATAGGATTACGTTTTTCAGGAGCATATGTGTACAGACACTTACATGGCCTGAAGAGCTGGCTGTGGTATACACACGAGTATCGAAGTCCAAAGTGCCTCAGATGTGCCAATGCTAGAAATAGGCATCTAGCCCCATTCATGCTAGCGTCTTGGCATGGATCATGTTGATGGAGTTTTTATTCTTACCTCCTCAGAGTACTATTCATTCACATACTTTAGCCATAATCACGTTGCCAACACGTCGTTCAACACCAGTGGTACGGTGGATGATCAACGCATATGGCAACGAACCGCAGCGAACCACCCCATCAACGCATGGACTCAGGCCGCTAGCTCCTCCAAACACGAAAACACCAAAACAAAAACAAAGCTCAAGTCAGCCATCTTTGACACCCTGTCAACCTGACATGCGCGCCTTGATGCCGTCATCAATTACACTACGCGCGCCGCACCCATCCTACAATCTATGTCTCGCATCCTGTCTAATGTTGTTCCACCAATAGCCCTCTCTCCTAAGCGACCGCGCAGTCGTCGCCTTGCCAAGGAGCGAGAAACATGCATGGGATATCTGCGCTGTTCGACGCGCATTGTCCAATGCCAAACGTAAGCGCCGCGCACTTGACTGTGGTACTGCCTAATTTGTACGGAGTAGACATGTTGTATGTATCGGCATACTGACATTAGGTGTATGCTTCCATATCATTTCATTTTATTGAATGGGACGGGATGGGATTGGGAAAAAAGAGAAGAAGAGATTGAGGGTGGAAGGTTTGGAAGTTCTTCTCCCTCCATCGCCGAAAGGATGGTCGTTCCTGGCGTGATGACACGCATCCGATCCCATCCCAGAGGAAAATCATGACCGCTACAACCACCAAATTCCCTCGTACCTGTTCGATCCCAGCGCTAAAAGCAATGAAAATTAAGTACGTACTCCATTTCGATAACCCACTCCTTCTTTCCGCAATCTTACTCGTTGGTATTCTACGGGGTATTTTAAGGCAGCCCACCCACCCACATTTGATGGAAAACCCGCATCCTGCACCGTATGCTGCACGTATGCTGCTCAACCACACCCACGGTTCCGGTTCGCCCCTCTCTCTCCAGGTTAAGACTGCATATCCTCCTGCAGGACAAAACAGGATAGGACGGGATAGGGTTTCATCCCAGTCCCAGAACCCAATGCATGCACGCACGCATTTCGTAGCTGCAGGTGGGTGGGTGTGGGCCGGAGGGCCGGAGGGGGGGCTGCAGATGCAGGGCGGACTGGGTTTTGGTTGATGGTGAAAGTACTTACCTTAGGGTTGGGTTGGGGCGGATCGGGTACCGAGGTGGAGTATGTAGGCGTGGGGGTTGAGGTAGGGAGTGGGGGTTTCATACTATGGTACCACGGTACGTCTATGCTTTTGCTTGGGTTTTGCTCGGGTTTTGGGGATGGCAATGGGAATGGGAATGGGAATGGGAATGGGAATGGGAGTTGGGGATACGGGGCTGGGAAGGTGAGGTAAGGTGAGGTTGATGTATTGATAGTCGCTGTCTGCCTTGTGGGTGTGGTGTGGTGAAGATGACTTGCGTAAATACTCAGAGCAGGATGGCGTGGGGTTTTGTCGTGTGTCGTATGCGTGGGATCGGTCAATCGATGGTGTGTCGGCGGTATTCTTCGTGAGTGGTTTACCGGACGGTTTTGAGGTCTTTCGGTACCACGCTGTCGGTAGCTAGATGAACCGTCTTCCCGGCGCTACTCATGGGTGGATATGGTGGGTGGATGCTTTATGAGAGTTTGGGTCGCCGAGTGCCGGCCGGTTCTCCGCGGATGAGGAGGGGAGTCTGGATGCAGATGGTCTTGAAATACAACCTAATTCCATTTAGAATATATATCGTTTGTTGGGATTGGGATTGCAGGGTTGCGTAAGGGGGAAAATTGGAGGGATGGGGGGAGGGATGGGTTTAGGGAGGTGAGGGGGAGTGGGGAGGGGGAGTAGGGAGGGGGTGGTGATGATGGTGAAGGGAAGGAGGCTTTGTGGTGGGATTTTTGGGTGGGTAGGGAGGGAGCACAATTAGCAGCGATTTGTAGTGGGTGAGGAAGGAAGGGTGGAAGGGTTAACGTTTGATGTTATACGGGTTATTGAAAGGCTGTCCAGTCCCTTAGTTCTATTATTACGTCGGCGAATCTGTGTCTGGAATTGTTCAATATGATGGCCACAAAGCTTGAGAGTATCGTATCTAAGAACCCCCTTAACAATTAACGTGGGAGTACGTACCTTAGTAAGAACTCCGTCAATTACTACCTTACTTCTACCACACACTAGCTCTATCAAACTATATTCGAAGCCAGAAGCTACATCTATTCCTATACCCGGTATTCTAAAAATCATTACTGACTTCCCCCCTCCCCCTTTCCCATTCTTCTGGAGACATGAATCGTCTCGATGGGACCTCCAACCTCAGTGTTACTGATATCTTGCCATGTACGTACTCCTGCGTATTATACTATTGTTGTAGGTACCGGTGGGGAGGGGAGGGGAGGGATTATGTATGTGCTGCGATATGGTATTCTACCTGTTGTAGATATAGTCTACACCAGAGTTTAGGTAGGACGGAGGCGAGTTTCGGGGTTGGTGATAGATATCTTGGAGAATGTGCGGAGGCGACTATGGCGTGTGACTGAAGGAAAGTGGAGCATCTCGTGCCACTCCGCGGACACTCACCATTCTCACACCCTACTCACGCCAACATAACAGAATACCCTTACGCACAACATTTGAGAGCAAGAACGCAAAACGAAAAAAGACAGCTCTCTAGCCCCAACAACGGCAAGAAATATACAACTGCAACACTTATCATGTATTCCGAGACTTCTTGGCTCTCCTGACGTACTTATAAGCAGAAGGTTGGTAGCCGGTTGGCATTACGGATAGGAGGGTCTGAGTCGTCGGTTGGAGGAAAGGTGGTTGGGTACTTGGCTTGTTGGAATGTGGGTGAAGAGATGGGGTGGTGTTGATGGAGGGGAAGGGGAAGGGGAGGGGGAGGGGGAGAGGGTGGTGATGGAGGGTATGGTGGGTGGATGGATGGAAGGGGAGGGGAGGGGAGGGGAGGGGAGGGAGTGGGTGGGGAATTATGGAGTTTGGTGCTGGGGAGTGGGTGGTGATGGATGGGAGTGGATGGGAGTGGATGGAAGTGGAAGCGGCAGTGAGAGGATATGCCACGTATGGGAAAGGAGTGTTCATACCGTGGCTTGTGGGTTTTGGAGCCTGTTCGATTGAGGGAGTAGGGATAGGTGATGAGTTGACTGTGAAAGATTGTGGAGGATTGTGGAGGGGAGAGCATGGGTGATGAATGATGATTTAAAATGATTGTTGAAACCTTATGAAAGAAAGTTGAGAGAAGGTGCATAAGAAAGAGGAGGAAGGAAATGCGAGAAAGAGGAATGAGATGGAAGAGGAGTGGAAGGGAGGGGAGTCGGTATGGTATAGCTACCCCTCTAGATATGAGAATCATAACGCATTTCTTATAATTGTGGGTGGAAAAGTGGAGAGTGTGGGAATATATCGGGATATGGGGGTTTTGTTGTTGGTATGTGTGCGGGTTGAGGGAGGGTGGAGGGGGTGGAGGGAGAGTGGGTGGTGTGGGTGGAGGGGAGGAGTGGGTGAAGTGGAGATGTTTTTAATTGTAAAAGATGTTGGGGTGTTTTATTATTGGTATGTGTGGGAGTTGAGGGAGGGGAGGGAGGGAGTGGGTGGAGTAGGTTGTGAAGTGGGTGGAGGGGAGGAGGGGAGGAGGGAGGAGATTTGTATATTGTATTTTGTATCTTATTTTGGTTTTTTGATAGGATCTAGAGGGTTGCTGGGATGGGATGGGATGGGATGGGATGGGGAGGGTTGCTGGCATGCCATGGGATGGCATGGGAAATAGTGGATGTGAGTGTTTTTGTTGTTAGGGGAAAGAGATGGGCAGGCTGGCTGGGTTTTGTATACTAGTGCATGTGGATTTGGTAGAGTGGAATGGCGAGCAGAGGGAAGATGAGGGAAGATCAGGGTTAGAAAGGTGGACTTTCTGGATATGGATTGAGGGTTTGGGATCTGTTATATCGTCAATACGGAGGTTTGACACCCAAAATCTTGCGTCGGCGCTAAATCGACAGGAACCCCCCGGGGGGCGGGTTCTGGGGGTTCGGTGCCTCTTCAATGAGCGTATGCTCAAGACTTGTGGTGTCAGCCTCCCTCCATACCTAAGGTAGCATGTGGAAAGGTCATCAGTCCAGAGAGTGGCCAACGTGATACTTTGCTTCCTGGAGTCCGAGTTCCGCCGCCCATATGTACGTGTACGTTCCTTTCCCTATGCTTGGTATTCGCAAAGACGCCATGCTTGAAGATGTATACAAGCGAAAAGGATTATAAATCTGACTCATCCAAAAAAGCCAGAATGTAAAGCGAAAGCTTCGTCACATCGCTAAAAGCGTGTCCAACAGCGCCGCGATGGCAGCAAAACCAAACGCAGCCGTGACTTGTCGAACAGCCGCGCTCTTCTGATTGCTGATGTTCAGCGGCGATCCCCGATAATGGGGCTCATACGAGCCCGTGGCATTCGTACTATTGACCGTTCCGTCCCAACAGAACTTCTGGAAACATTGCTTACATACATCCGGCACTCGAGTGTTGGTCCGTTCCAGGCTCCGACTGAGGATGGCACAGCCCACGCACGTAGGCCATGTCGCGTCACCAGATGCGTTGCCCATCGTGGCGGCATCGTGGCCGTTCATGACGATCGCGTTGCGTTCGCTGGTGTTGTAGCTCGGGTCGAAGGTGGAGATGTTGCTGTGGAAGGAGTAGGGAGAGTTGGGGATGTAGACGATCAGAGGCGTCATGGTCGTCGTGTTGGAGGAGTTGCAGCCGAAGAAGGTGGGGCGGGAGTTCAGGCCTAGGTTCACGAAGGTGTTTTGGTCTGGGACGGCGGGGAAGGATGTGCCATTGCCGAGGTTCCCGGATGCATTCAGGCTGCGTCGGTAGGTTGCTACTAAGGCTGTGCCGTTGGGCCAGTAGTTGTTGGTATCTGCCGAACTGTCGACAGCGAAGATGACATCGACGTTACGGTACGGCTGGATCAATGGATGTAGTGGGATGTTCTCGAGATCCTCGCCGCCGTCGACGAGCGTGAGTCTGTGGTCCTGAGCGTTCTTCGAGGTATCGTTGTGATAGCCGAAGAACGGATTGGGGCTGTAGTCCGCTATGTCGTTATTGTCCTGACCAATGTCACCAAGGATCTTGGTGACAAAGGTTTTGGCCACTTTGGGGATCGAGGTTTGATTGACCTGTAGCAGAAACTGGTTGAACAGAGACGATGACGTGCCCATGATATAACCCACGTTGTCGAAGCCGCGGACGCAAGATTCGTTCTGTGCCAGTACCCCGCCAGAGAAATTAGAGCCGAGATATTCAACGGGGATAAAGCCGTAGGTCGTGGGATCCCAGGTGCCAAATTCAAACGGGTTGAACTCATATACGGTGGTATTTCCAGGTATCAATGTTTCACCAGGAGCTCGTGCATCAGCGACCAAAATGGGCATAGGTGAGTCTGCGTCGGAGAACGTCTTTTGTAATTGGATCGAGGACCAAGTATAATCCTGTCCCCCATCGCTCGAATTGATCAGTTGGTACGATAGCGCTCTACCCCAGTAGTCGGTGACGGAGGTCCTGAACCCAGCTTTGGCTTTGCTTCCCACCTCATTGTAGACGTTGTCGAAATACTCTGCCGTGCTGAAGACCTGTACTTTGCTTGTGGCTGGACCCTCAAAGATGGAATTGCCAAACTCCCATACTGAGCTAACGTTGTTGGGGTTGTTCAACAAGCCGGAAATCGTGGTGTAATTGTTCACGAAAAGACTTCCAACAAGCCAACCACCGCCCGAGAGACCGGCCAGGTAGGTTGCAGATTGAAGTATACCTCCAAGGTGTCCGGCAGCTGTGGAGTTCTCTTCCCGGCTGTCAAAAGCTTGCACAGCGCCTCCTCCGTTGAGACAAGCTCGATATCCTCCTCCGCTTACTGCTATTGCAATGTTTGGAAGGGCGGACGCGTTTTTCGCGTTGTTCGTGATGTAGGATGCAGCATCAAATCCTGTGATATTCAATCTTCCAAGAAGATCGCGCATCGGGTTCACTGTGTTTTTCCGTCGTACTTCTAACCACGACGTCTCATTGTCTGAAAGACCAGTTGCACTGCGTACCGTGGGCCGAGTCGAAGGGCACTGGACTCCTTTTGGGGTATAGCCATCAGGCGCGTTCGGAAAAGCTCGAACATCCAGTTGCGCTGACGCAAGCGCAGCGTCGCCTTCGAATGACCTGTCTTCGGGGTTGAAAAAGGATGCTGCTTGATTACATCATTAGCGATGTTGAATTGGAACGCCGCACGTGCCTTGTACTCACAGTGAGCAACCCCAGGTATCGCCAAAAGCAGAGCGAACCCCCGTTCGAACGTTGTCTTTATATACATATCGTTCAGATTCCAAAAATTGTTGGCAATTGGCTATAGTATTCGTGGAAGCCTGAGGCTTAGGTATTCACCAAGCGCAATCAGACGTTTTTTGGCTCCCGTTGACTCCACAATCTCAAGGGGCCAAATCAGAGACCATCATAAACAATGCAAATGCGCAAGACAATGGGTTCCAGCCTGCAGGTATTATAGACGAGGATGTTGGGGGAACACAAGAGAGCGATGGTACATGCGACCATTGTTTCCAAGGTATTTCTATTTGCGCCCCTTTAATAATTTTAGACGTTGCACATCGATGGTGAATGCGTCATCCTGCCGATCGCTGCTGGCTCGCGTGCGGCTCTGCGGGTAGAGTATTTCCAGAAAGATGACAACCAAGATCTCGGGTGCCAAGAGATATTGCAGGCAATCACGAAGGTCTCTAAACTTGCCACCAGTTTGCAATTACGTTTCGCTATATACTTGATCGAAAGCTAGTATACCTATTACTGTAGCTGCTCGTATGTATATCATGGAACATTCCCTACGCTGAAGCACAGTTGAATCTCCAGTTTACGATTAGATACCGTATTACGGGGTTTCACACTGTTTTGTTTCTTGCAGAGCTGTTTGCGAAACATGACATGCAACACCACAATTGACATAAGCATGTTTTTGCGCATGCCCAGAGCCTAATCTACGGGTTCTTATCATCAGGTAAGGTGTTCTGAGGTTACAATAAGGCAGATAACGCAACCGATCGGTATTCTGCATTTAGACTGAAACAAGCATAACATAACACTTTCGAAAGTGATGTAGTGCAAAAAACAAAACAGTCTGAAACCCCCTCATATGATGAACAACACGACACGTCAGGTGATGCGGGCCTACCGATCGGTTACACAAAGTCCGTAAAAGGAAGGCCTATCTTTTCTTTGATGAACTCCATGGCTTCAATCACCTTCGGCATAAGTTATTAGCTAAATTCCGGGTTGCACAAAGAGAAAGGGAAGGGTACCTTTTCGTCCTCGTATCTCCGACCAACCAATTGCAACGAGATGGGCGCGCCTTTGTACTTCTCCGGTCCCGAAGACCAGATTTTAAAGTTCTCTGCATCCTTAGGACTCATGAACTCACGGCCTTCAAAGGCATCCTGCGGTGAAGGGTCGGCTCTGGTGACTGGGAACACTAATGCTGGATAGTCTAGGATGTTCCACTGACTGGTGTAGCCCCAATACCTTGCATGGTCGAGAGGAGGGGCGGCACCCGGTCCTGCAGGACAGAGGATGACGTCGACTGCTCCTTCGGGTTCGCCGCTGGCATTGGTTCCTGTGGCTGTTTCATTCCATTTCTGTGCATATGCGCTTTTGTATGCTTCGCGCCTTGCGGTCCAGTGCCATAACTCCTTGACCGTAAGCTCCTTCACATTAGGATTGTCTTTAATGATGAAATTGGATAGCGGCCGCCATGGTTCCCCAGACTCGTCAAGCGCCGTACTCTCTTCCCGAGCCCCGTCACTGAAATATAGATGGGATAGAATCTCCCACGCTTCGTCATGCTTGTATGGTTGCCATTCGACAATGTCGATGTCGTCGACTTTGCGAAGCCTGTTCACTACGTCTTTCAATGCGTGAAAGATCGGTGGATGGGGCATGACTACTCCATCATGAAACATTACTCCTATTTTGAGATTTCTGCCAGCCGGCTTCTTGAGGTAGCTCTCCTGGTCCTTCCAAGGTATGGGAACCAGCGATGGTTCGTGAAGCCATGGTTTGCTCGCAATGACGCTCTTCATAAACAATTTTATACCTTCAAGGGAGGTGCTCAATGGACCGATGACCGCGACGACTTGCTCCTGACCTGCCCTTTACAGTTCTCGGAGTCAGTATCTCCACTTCAGGGATATGTTCTGACTTATGAAACATATAAAGGGACCACACGCTTCCGTAAGAGGTCTTACAACCGCAACGAAATCGAAGTAGGAAATAAGTCGAGACGGAGGCAATTGCGTACATTGTAGCGGACAATCCTCCCATTGGTATCCTGTAACTCGAAGGACGTAGACCGTACAAGCCGCAATTGGCAGCAGGACTCCTGACGCTTCCACCAATATCGCTTCCCACACCCAGACAACTCCCTCGCATGCCGATCAAAGCTCCTTCCCCACCAGAACTGCCGCCACAGGTCAATTGACTGTTGAAAGGATTGATGGTGGTGCCGTATAAATTGCTAGATGTTTCCAGATGCATCAAGGTCTGTGGCTGCGTGGTGCGCGCGTAGAAGACGCAGCCTGCGTTCCATAGAATCTTCAACACGAGCGCATCATCGTTGCCTTGTTGGTCCCACCAGCTAATGAAACCTGCATTCAGTCCTAGACCTTTCATCCCGATGTGCTCTTTGACACTGATGGGTAGGCCGTGTAGGGGACCGATAGGCTGACCATGCTTCTTGTAGTAGTCGTCAAGGAAGCCTGCTCTGGCTAATGCTCGCTCGGGAAGGAGTTCCGTTATGCAATTCGTCTAGTGACATCAACTTCAGCATTGATACCTGGCTTCAGAGACTTACCAGAGCCTGCGCTACTCCAGCTCTCCGTAGGAAAGCTTTGATCACAGCAGTGCTCGTGATTTTGCCAGATGCGAGGGACTTGACAAGGTCCTCAGGCGCTGTCTGTGTGAGAAGGACTTCTTCTGTTGATAGCAAGTACTTGGGAATCTCTGTTCGATCCAAAGGCAAATCCTTTGGTACTGTCGGAACAGCTGGTACCACACGATTGATACTTGCATCTCTGTAGTCCTGTGCTTCCTTGGCAATATCTTGCCAATGTCGCTTGCTCATGGTGGATCCAGTCTTTTGATATTTGAGAGGCTGTGAAGTTGGTCCAGGACAAACATCCGACGAGGTGACATCTTGAATAGTGCGAGATAGGGAAGGTACTTTGATAGTTGAATGCACTCGAGCTTATCATTAACAAGATCACCAGAAGGGGGAAGGTTTGCCGAGTGTGGGTAGATTGAGCGGCTGTTTGTTGACAGCCTCAGAGATCTCTTCTTTTCTCCACGTTCTCTCAATTGAGTGCTCGTTTACTCTCAATCGCGGTTCCTAATACCGAAGACGTGAAAGATGCAGTCTTGTTACTGGAATTAGGTATCAGCATCTTTCTCTCGCCAGCGTGCCGTTCTTTACCCCGCCCACGCCTGGTTTCCGACTAGAGTACTCGGGTGCTTGATCGTTCTTTGACTGTTACCTTGTGTGTTCGGGAAATAAATTCTTGAACGATTATTTGGTTATGGTTATCTCTACTTGTTTGTTCCTGATACCTCGGTAGCCGTTTCACAGCTCTAGTTTTCTCCGAACTTGTTCTCTCTCTTTCCATACCTACTAGAACTACTATAGAATAGTCCTCAATCATCCTGTCCCGTTGATCAGAGATGCTCGTACACACTTACCGGTTGCCTGCTGTGCTCAGCACCTTCCGAAACCCATGCACAATACCTTTATACCGAAGATTGTCATCAAGTCGTATACTATGGAATGACCCTACATTGGAAGACTCTCCAAAAGGCAAACAACCCCAGAATCCCGGCCGAAACCCACCGCAACCACCTGCAGAGGAGATCGAGAGTCTACGGCAGGGGTCTGGGCCCGGAGGCTTCCTCGGCACCACTAAACGACTACCTGAATTCAGTCTTACAGACAGAGTCATATTGGTATCTGGGGCTGCTCGCGGTCTAGGCCTGACCCAAGCCGAGGCTTTACTCGAAGCTGGGGCAACGGTATATGCACTGGATAGGCTATCGGAGCCTTCGCCTGACTTCTACCGCATACAAAAGAGGGCAGCTGAAGAGCTGGGTACAAATTTTCACTACAGGCAAATTGATGTGAGGGACGTCGACGCTCTAAACCAGATCGTAGAGAAGATTGGAAACACGCATGAAAGATTAGATGGCCTGATTGCAGCAGCCGGGATCCAGCAAGAGACAACCGCATTAGATTATACAGCCAAAGATGCGAATCTGATGTTTGAAATCAATATTACTGGCGTATTCATGACGGCGCAGGCCGCGGCAAAACAGATGATCAAGTATGGTAATGGAGGCAGCATTGCCATGATCGCTTCAATGAGCGCCCACATAGCAAATAGGGTAGGCATTCCTTTCCACGTCTCTCATCCTGACGGAGACGGCCGATAATTTACCAGTCCGTAGGGCCTTATTTGCCCAGCATATAATGCTTCCAAAGCTGGTGTCCTCCAATTAGCCAAGAACTTGGCGTCTGAATGGAGTGAGTACGGGATCCGGGTAAATACGATATCCCCAGGTTATATTGTGACCGCCATGGTTGAGGAGCTTTTCCGTCTTTATCCCGAGCGACGTGTTGACTGGCCGGCTCAGAACATGCTCAATAAGCTCAGTAAGCCCGAAGACTTTCGAGGAGCCGCAGTGTTCCTCCTCAGTCCAGCGAGTTCGTATATGACGGGGGCAGATCTGCGGATAGACGGTGGGCATGCGAGCTGGTAGCGAAATCCCATCTCCAGCGCTTTGGAAAATTCGTTTCAGTCATATAGACCCGAGTCTTCGCGAGTGACCTCTCCAACCCTCACATCACCAACAATCCCCTTTTGTCCGAGTGCTCTTACCACACCTCCCGCTAAGCCTAGAGTCTTCTCGATATCTCTTTCGCCCATACGTTTATCATCCCTCATGACAAGCACTTGCCGCAACGTGTTCACATCTAGAAATCTCTTACCTTCGGCATCAGAACGGCTAGTCTTTGCAAATTCTGCTTCCGCCTCTTGCTGTAGTCTTTCCCTCGCTTTCAGCAGCAGAAGGGCAGGATTTTGCGACATGTCTGGGAAGAATTGCGGATGTGGATGGTTGGGAGAAGACTTAGAGCCGGCAGTATTGGGAGGGTCATTCGAGAAAGTTGAGCTATTGGAGAGCGTAGAGTTTGGCTGGACGGGGCCAAGAGAGCGGAGGGAGCGGGCGAAGTCGGGGTCTGAAGCGTCGAGCGCGATAGCTGAATTCCATACATCAGTCGATTGATTTTGCACATAGTCTGTGAAGACGTACATTCATCCCTTGTCTCTTTAGCCCATGAATTCGGATGTACTGTCGGGCCTGGAGCTGTGGGTTGGCCAGCTGGGGGAGGGGGCGCTGTGGGTTTGTTAGATGTAGGCGGCGGTGGAACCCTCTGAGGGTACTGGCGCCTTGCTGCGCCTACGGCCGTTTTGGCTGCTTTGGAGGTGGAGGAGCCCATTACTTTTGCGTTATAAGATCTCAATAACGAGAGCCTAGGATAGAGTAATTAGGCGGGTCGGACGGTGGTTGACTCGGACGTGAGGTCACAATCTCCGCAAGTCTTGGCATCGACATTTCGACGCATCTAAAATAACAGATACCTACCTGCAACATAATTCCAGGTAATCAAAGCCTATCAATTCTACGGTCGAGTTGACCTCCTTAGTCATAGTATGACTATGCTACGCTGACCTTTGTATACAGCGCTCAGAGCTGATGCTCTTACGTCGAACTTCACTGACTCTGCCGACTATAATCATGCCTTGTATCCAATGGTCTACCCGTACTCAAGCTTCCGTATTGTGGAGTATGTCGATATAAGGTCATGACTCCGAGTAGCTGCCGCCAAAAGAGCAGCTCTGGATTATCCCCAGGCTGAAGATTCTTCCATTATACTTGTCCTCAGAACCGATCGAGACACCAAAGTACAGATTTTCTATACCATGATAGCATGCAGCATGATTACATGTCTAATCATCAAGTTCTCTCGCGTACGCATGCCTCATGCGTCGCGGCATCTCACTGGGCTGTAGCGGTACAAAAAATGTTCTCTTTCGTCCGCTGTCATGCCATGCAATAGTCCGTGGTTTCATAACGCAGAGCTTGTATCGAGGGCACAACAGGAAATATGCAGCACCAACATTCAGAGTATTCGTATTGGGAACACATCGAACGCTGCAAAGCATAACGCTCGGCGTCATTGTGGATGTTGCTATGGTAATTCTTGCTTGCAGCTTCTTCGATGCAGACGACCATCGCCGTATCCTTGGTAACCTTATCACACCAATGTCTCGAGAGCTCGATCTGACGGTGATGTCTGACTGCGGACTGTGGCGTTCCAAGGCGTGGAAAGAATCGGTTCGTCATGTAAGGTATAGCCCATCCCTTTGCAGCCACTCTCTTATATCTAACATCGTAGTGGCTACTAGCCACCAAAGGCCCGAAAATACCATAGGTGCTTTCGCTTTTATCGAGCTTAGCATAGCCCCTTTTATGATTCTGAAGCCGACACAACGATCAACGATATGCCAGCGACCTCAGACCTACGGGAGCTCTGCTGCCTTGTCAGTATCGGTCTTATAGATAGACTCAATACATCAAAAAATGCAGCTTACGAAGCATCACGTACTAGATGACCGATCGCAGCCAGCCTTCGAAGTCCTATAGAATACCTTCTATCAGAATCAAGATTGAGGATTATCGGCTGTCAAGTATTGTCGATCCTGAGCAGTGACTCGTTGGGCTTCGTCACAGCGTTCAATCTGTACTAGCAAGTTTCTCCTGGAGATACCTGGAATGATTCGATTATGGATGATTGGCTATACACATTGGTCTTCATTGTTATTACGCGACAGATATATGGCAAGTCTCGGTCTAGGCGAGTGTCGTCGATCTTAGACATTTGAGTGACAAATTGCCCATGATATAATATTTCATTTGACAGAAGTATTGACAGGTGGCGCAATGAGTTGATGATCTACTGCCAATTCACATGTACTATGTCCTTGCCAACAGACGCTCGGATCCCGGTCACCAGTATGGTCTTTAGAATATCAGCGAAGCCTCTTTCCTTTACGGACCATACAACTATGCATTGCTAGGCAAGTACGGCCGACAGCGCTGTAGCCTGATTAAAGCTACAACACCCCGGGTCGGTTGCTGCGGGGTTCCGAGGCGATCCTCAGCCTCAAGAATCGTTCCTTCTTCGATTCCTACTTCGTGATTGTTTTCAACTCCTTCTGTGATTCTACTGATGATTTTTTCCCGCCTGGGCTCGTCCCGACTATCCATTCTACCACACGAGAAAGTTACGAACGTATCAATAGCGGACCGCAGCCAGAGAGATTCATCCTTTGTATTGACTCTACCCTTCGACCAGGATATAGTTTCACGATATATCACTGATCGAATCCTCTGTCGCACTCAGAGTAGGTGGGAGTGGTTTGCTGAAGCGGAAAGACTCAATCCAGGATTAGGGACGCTCATATATCTTCCCACCGAAGTCCGGAGAATTGTTTGGAAGCTTTTATTCGAATGTCGTGACACCCTCAGTTGTGACGGTCTTTGGGAGTACGACTACACATGCGGGCCCATCTTCGATCTCAACGCCTATTACTTTGGCTTTGGCCGTCGAGGTTTACCGGGCTTTGCTGGCCTCAGGGGCGTCCGCCTAGTCTCATCGGCCGTGAAAGGAGAGTCTGATGAGGTATTCCTTGCTTCTCGTACTTTTCGATTCAACCAGGCGGAGAATCTGGCAGGCTTTATCGACCAACTGACGCCTGCAACGGCGAAGCGATTACGCTCACTAGACCTTGGCATCTGTACTTTCTGTGAGTAGAACATTGGTTCTTCGTCGATCGGAAAATTTTCCTACCTTAGTAACAGTTTTGGCCAATTCTCTTGCTTAATGCTCACAACTCCACGTCTTCGCTTTCCAAGCTGCTGTAAATGCCACGTCCTTGGTTGCAACCTTCATGCTCGGTGGATATATGCTGACTCAGATATCCAAAGACTATATGGAAAGCTGGATGGATGCCGTCATGCGGCTCCCTCCAGGCTTACGAGAAGTCAGACTCCGAGTCTATCCTACACCATCTGGCTGGTACGATACCCATCGAGGCATCGAATCGTTGAAAGCTATCGATAGGTTGGTCGAACGAGCTGGTCAGAGTTTGCCCACCACAAAGCTCTCCATCGTCAGTGCGAACCGTGAGCCTTTATCTTCAAAGTGCCAAGAGGCTGCTGATGCCGCTCTCGAACGCCTCCAACGGCAGAAGAACTATCAGAAGCGGCTTTCTTCAGCAGGTCTTGCGTGCTCATGATGGCCAACAGAAGCAGAGCACTTTCGATCGCCATGAAACTAACATTTGTTGGTCTTGGCCAGCTCAGAAGAACCCCACACACATCTCAAGTTCTAGGGGGAATTGTGTGATATGGCGGCAAAGACTGCTGCGGCTGCCGATGCGTGTGATGGAACCCAGGGCCGACCCAAAGAAGCCCTATGACGGCTATAGTCTCAAGCGCACTAGAGCTCTTTGACGACTTCTAATTCTCGTAGTCACTGAATGGCCCCAAAGTACCAGTATGACGTCTCGCACTTACAGAGTATATCAGACGAAGCATACCACCACGTCATGTCATCCTCAGCATGCATCTATGGACAGCCACGCAGTTACTTGTAGCTGGCGCAATTTTCTATACCAGTCTTTCCTCCACTCAGCATCCACATGAAAATGCTACTCGCGATTCACTTGCCCGACTACCTTCTTAATCAACTCTCCACCCACGTGTGATACCTCCAACCTACAGATCGCCAGGCGGATGGGCCATCACCATCCACCCCGGTCCAATTATCTTACCCATCGAGGAAGCTTCCGCAGCCCTGGTCGCATTTTACAATCAAGTAATGACTAGGGCAGCTGTAAGTATGCTGACTGTCCCACACCCTGATATCTCCACGGTGGGGTTCGTCAACAACATCTTCCAATTGAACCTTGCAATCCTTGAGCGTGGTCCTGCCCAGGCCGTCATGCAATGGAATGTGGTGTACTGGTTCGCAGCCTAAATGAAAGCCTTGGGAACGCTGGGTTTTACATCAATTGGAAGCGTGCAGTGGAGGTATGACAGTGGGACTGTGATGGATGTCGTGTTGGCATTACTGGCTGATCTGCCGGTCGCCTAGAAAGGATGGTGGAGATTGACTGGATATTGCCTGCAGGAGTGTATGCGATGATGCGAGGTTTGCTATGTATCTAATCGATAGGTGTCTGCTTGCATTTGAGGAGTGTAACCGCACCGTCTACTTCAGACCACCTGCTAAATGTTTCATCGTGGGCACAGCACTAAATCCAATCTCGCACATGACATGAGGCCTCCATAGCTGTCCTCATCCCAGTCCTCATGGCGGGATCCACTAATCGAAAGCAAGAGACAGCCAATAAATACCATATCAACGGGTGAAAACGCCTGAATTCATGAACCGGCTAATGAATTCATTAGGTGACCCCATGAAGAGTATCCCTTGCGCAACCTAGGTACCCACATCATCTACAGCTAATCTTCCCCATCCCCCGAAAATTTCTTCAACTCATCATACCGCCCAAGAGCAGAACGTTGAATAATGAATTACTCTATTGCTAGATTAGGAAGACTTGAGATAATGTCAGGTCGACATATCAGATCATATATACTGCCTACAATTACAACTGCCAAAATCCACTCCAGACTCTACACTCCATCTAACAACCCAGCCAGAAAACCCTACCTCACGTATACCCGTACCAAGTCCCACTCTCCACTGCCCACTTCCCACCCCTACCCCTCCCACTTCCCGCGTGCAAGGTATGAGTCTTTGGCTGTATAGCCGAGTTCTAATCTAGCGACTGGAGAGAGGGGAAGAGAAGGTTGAAGGACTAGCTGAGCCAAGGAGTGTGAGAGTAGCTGGCTGGGTCCTTACAGCGGAGCTTTGTGCTAGAAGCGGGTGGTTTGGGCAGGTAGTCAGAGATGGGCAGGGAAGTGCTGGCTGGGAATGGGGTTTTCTTTCCCAATCATGGGTTGTAGGGAGTTAGATGTGGAACGATATGGTACGTAGCCTGATGTTAGGTATGGAAAGTTTGCACACTTCCCGTTGAGATGAAAGGAACCCGCGTTGGATTTATTCCTGGGTCACTTAGTCGCAATGGCTGGGATCCGGAGATTTTCTGGACTTGGGAGAAGAATGGTCGTGGGTGTGGATGCTTACCTTCCTAGCTTGATTGACGTGGAATAGCGGCTGCATTTTGCGATTATAGACACAATGTGAATGGCACCGATATATCCGATAAAAGTCGTCTAGATTCATCCGTCTAAGATATGTAATAGCTGTCGCCATGCCCGTGTTAGCGTCGTCAACATGAGGATGGATGCTCATGCTCAGCGCAATCTATGAGGTGACATGAGGCTCATGAGCTAGATCGTAACAACGCCTCTCCCTCCCTCCCGGCAAAGAACAAGAATGCGAAGCAGCGCTTCCTCGCTGAATGATTCAGAACAAGCCCCTCAAGGAGCATGAGCAAATGAAAACTATTTTCGCATGCAGTGGGTATCTCGTGCAATTCCCGGTCAAGTCTTCCCATCCACATACCATTGCGCCTGCGACCTCGCTGAGCTTCTGCAAAAACGTATGACTTCAACAAAGACATGACAAAACGTTACTCCTTCTTCCCTCCCCTCTTACCTCCTGATCGCAAACCCGGTCGCCGACTCGGCTTCGGCGGGAAACCATAGGTGGCGACCTTATGCTCTTCCTCGACGTTCCTTACGGCTGGCGGTGCGATGACGTTGCCGCGTGGAACGAAGGGCTGGCCCGTGGGAGGCGGTGGCTGCGATGGTGCTCCCGTAATGCTATCGTGCCACTGCACCATGTAACCCTTGGGCGGGGCTGGTGGGTACACAGTTTGGCCCCATGGGTTTGGGGTGGTGAAATTGGCGGAATGGTTCAATGGGGCTGGACGGAGGTTCGCCGCGTTTCGGGTGTGTGCATGACTTACGAGATGAGTGTAAAACAGATGGGCAGCCTGTATCTGCTCTCTGGGCATGATAGCGTTAACTTCGGGTTGGGCGACGGCGACCAGACGCTTCAGCTCCGCCCCTAATTGTTCCCCGTTCATTGTTGAATAGAAAGCCGTATAAGGATTTCCTGCTGGGACCTGATTCGGTGGCTCCTCTGTACACATCAGGCCGTTGGCGATATAGTTCACTAGCGCGTGGATATCTTCATCAGCACGAGATAATGATTCGTCTATTGTATCAGCTGGCGATGGTGGAGCATCCAATGCTGTATCATTGCTGATGTGAAACGTATCGTTACGATCAGAATCATTTGAATCATCATCGGGACCAGGAGGTACTCCGCCATTTGCTAGTACGAGAAAACTATCAATGTTCAATGCCGAAGACAACGATACCGCGTCATCGTCTCTCGTCTCCGTGAAAAGGTCATTGCGTCCTTCCATTTCGTTGGTGATCATCACAGGGTTGGTTCTATTTGTGTTACCTTGCGCAGTTCGATTCTCCAAGTTAGGATGGTCGACAGCGTGCACCTCCGGTTCAACCACTGCAATACTTTGGCGAGCTCCACTTGCTTCAGCAACGAACGGAGAGTCAGAGTATGGAGTCACGTAGTTTGTCAGCCCGGTGTTGGCGTAGGGAGTAGTGTAAGTATTCGGCATGCCGTTCGTATACGGTGTCGTGTAGGTGCTCACACGACCACTCGCAAATGGCGTGCTATACGGAGCTGGGTGGCCGGACCCCATATAATGTTGGCCATATGTTCTGTACCGTTCGCGGTTCGCTATTTCTACAAGGATCTCCATCGCATTGCGGTAAGCGGTAACAACCTCCGCTGACCGAATTTCTTCAACTATATTTGATATCAGTCATGCCCTACTTAGAACTATAGCTGACAAATACCCACCAGACAAGCTGCGAACCTCTGATACCTGCTTACTTCCATCGCTATCCACACCCGTCGCAGAAGTTCCTGTTATGGCTTCGTCGGCGCTTGTAAGACCCGATGTTTCCGATGTTGTATCCCTCGGTGGAGTTCCTCCGTCTTCAATTGACGGTGCTACGGGTGCTCCACCGTTGGCCGTGATGCTCTTGATGACCTTACCTGGTCTCCCACCGACTTCATTCATTGATCTTTTCCGCTTTCGAAGGGCTGGGGGAGCTTCCACACTAGTCTCGGCTGCCGGCTTCATGGCTTTGTCTTTCTTCGACCGAGGCGCCATGGTGTGCCCATAAAGGCGTTCCTGCGCTACGAGTGATGCATCTCATATGCTGGTACAAAATAAAGTCAGAGACAATACCAGGTACGTTATGTTGAGGATCCTACATTTCCGGCTGGAGCTCCCACTTACCGAGACTTAGGGCTTCTGACCAACAGAGGCCGATATGTAAACAATGCTGATACACAGTTTTGATAGCTAGATCATCGCAGGACGGTGGGTCGTGTAGGCGCTCTAGGTTGCCCGTATGTAGAGGGCTCTCCAACGGACATTGGCGGTAGCGTTGGAAAGTGTGTTATGGTGAGCGAGTTGTTTTGAAGAAAGAATGGCACCCTTAGGGCGGCTTTTTAGCGAGAGCTAGCCATCTTCGACTACCTTCACGCATTGCCATAAACAACGTAGCCTTCACCTTCACTTCGACATGTATATTGAGGATCAGGTACAGCACATACCGACGCTCCCAAGCTGGAGGACAGTTCTATGAATTTATGACCTCGGAGTAAGATGGAAAGATGTCCAAGGAGATCGACATATCTGAGGTGCAAAGAGGAATCGGGCCGGTTTTAGCGCGAGATAATTGAGAAACCTTGGCACTGAAACATTGTGGCCGACCGAGGGACTACTTATGAATTAATTTAGCAAGGTGCATAGCAGTGGTGACAAGAAATATATATAATCTAGTTACTAAGGAACTTCAACGATAGATACGTCCGAAGGGCTAGATATATGAAGGATAGCAATGCAATCAGGACGTCAAAGACAGACCATCAATCATGATATGACAACAGAAAGCCAGGCAGTCATGATACCAAGCAAGCATGTAACCAAGCAAGCATACTTAGATTTGAATAGAGACATGCTGACAATACGTTCTAAAAGACTGAAATCACTGCAATAATTATCTGTTGTCCGAGTTCAGATACCTCGGGGTGGAATCTCAACTCTCAGTGCCAAGGTTTCGCAATGATTCTGCATACGCTAAATCCCGCAAATTGACAGCTTGCTGTTTGGCATCACTCTGTCTGTAATTTTTGAACACTCACACAATGCGGCTTTCTTTTCAGACCCTATCGTGCTTACTGGCTGCGCCGTCCATCGTAGCATCTTCAAAATGGGGATTCGATGATGCGACAGTGTCAGTAACTGCGAAGAAAGCCGGTGTAGGAGGTGGTCTGAAAGAGAAGTAGGTGCTGCTTGATGGGAACAATAGCGGGCATTGGCGCTGACGTTCAGTCCCACAGGATTACAGAGTCCAAGGCAATATCAAGGCCTATTGAGTTGGGAGCAACCGATAGTCTCAAAATACTACTCACAACGAAAGAGGGCAGCGAAGCGAAACGACCTCATCAAGCCTTCCTTCTCGTCAAGGACTCGAAGAGCAATTTGGATACATCCTTCGCTTTCCAGGTGAAGGAAAACGGGAAGGGCAAGCTAGAGCTGGTACGTCTTCCGTCGCGAAATTCGCGTCCCCATTGCTGACGAGGAGCGACTAGAGCCAGAAGGACCTGCCCACCCAGCTGTTGTCTTCTTCAAGTCCACTTCAAGCATCTCTAGTCGTTGCGTCGTTCGGCTCGTCAACACCGTACAACAGCAAGGCTTTCGACCTAAAGATTGAGCTCGACGCTCCATTACCGGATGCCGAAAAACCACTACGTTACGGCAAGCTGCCCGAGATTCACCATATATTCAAGTCAGACCCTACAAGTCCCCCAAAGATCATCACGGTAGTCTTCACAGCGGCTGTGGTATTGACACTCCCAGTGTTGCTCGGCACGGTACGTACAGGTTTCTGTTCCTAGTGGGGAATTCCACGTGGAGTACGGAGTTGTGCTGACTGAATCCATTGTAGTGGTTGACTCTCGGTGCCAATCTCAACCATATCACCAAAGCATTCAGCTCTTCGCCCATCTCACACACCTTGTATTTCCTGTCAATCCTCGCAATGGAAGGCCTTTTCTTCATGTATTACACGTCATGGAACCTATTTCAAACACTACCGGGAGCTGTTGGCATAGGTCTGGTAACATTCCTGAGCGGCAGTCGAGCATTACGAGAGGTTCAAGAGCGAAGGTTGGTAGGCCTCCGATAAGCTGTGACGTAGTACATGGCGGCCGAGAAAATCGATATGGCGGAAATCTGGCATGCAAGGCGCGATTGTATAACATCATGTGTCGAAATAGAAAAATATATGAGTGACAAGCCTGACATTGGGTACATTCCCCGGTGGACACATCCGATGCTTTGCTTATCATCACTCGGTAAAAATTCAACCGTCCCAGATAACCGATCTTAATAGCGAGCTCAGCCCTCACCAATCGCAATCCACGAAAGCCACTCGCAAACCCACAATCATCACCGAAACCGCAACCCACACCTCCCAACCCAACCAAATCCCACCCCTTCAACGCATCAAACCCCTCCCCATCGCCGCCCCATTCGGTGCCCTACATCCAATCAGCCCTCCGCAACCCCCCCCAAAACAAAACAAAAAAACCTACCCACAATCCCACCGCTTATGCACCAAAACCCCTACCCACAAAAACCCCTGTCAGCACACTCCTCCATCTCCACTCCACTCTATCTCCCATCTCCCATCCCATCTCCCATCCCCCCCCCCCCAAAAAAACCAAAAAACCAAAAAAACCCAAAAAACCCAAAAAAAATCACACACACTCATCCATCTCCATTTCCACCTTCAGACCCGCCGTGCCAACACTCTGCTCGTGCTCATACCGCGCTCTCACCTCTTCCAGCAACGCCTGTCTTGACGTTTTCTGCTCCTGGCGTTGGAATTTCGCTTTGAGTTCGGCGAGGGTATCGGTCCTGGTATCGTTGGCTGTGTGAGATGTGTTTGCGGATTGCGGGTTGCGGGTTGGGAATTGGAATGGGGTTGTGGTGGGGGGTTGGGTGGGGTGGGGGGAGGGGGCTATGTATGTATGGATGTATGTATGGTAAGAGAGGAAGTGTGGTAGGAAAGAAGGTGCAAACTCATACGAACCTTCGCGCCGCCTGCGCCATGTCGAAAGGCAGCTGCTGCGACACTCTATCCTGTTGGATGGGTTCCCAAGCAGGATATGTCGCTCTGAGCGAATAGCTTTGCTTGGCCGACATCTTTGCTCTCGTCAGTTGCAATGTGTAGGGTGGCTGGGGAACTGGCGCACGGATTCTGTTGTATTTCACTGCTGCCTACACGGCTCCACGACTCCTTCGCGAACCAGCCTATGAGGATTCGCAGGATTTTTCAATGACATGTTTGGGTAAAGGTGGGAGCCTGCTAGATTTCGAGAAAGGTTGTTGGGTGAGGTTGGAGCTTTTATGGAATATTTGCTAGCTAATGTAGGAAAATCGTAGCCTTCCTTTCGTCAAGGACTGATCGTGTCATAGCGCAATTCGAGACACACAAACGCCTATAGAACTTTACCATCGCATGTCTCAGAGCCTTAACCTTGCCTGATTGTTTTACCTTCCTTATTGATAGCCTCGACCCTCCTCCACCCTAGCCTGGTGTTGTTGAGCCCGACCGCCACGACGCCAACTGTGAATAAGTCCATCAACAGCGCTTTGTTCTTGAGTCTTTGGATTTCTGCATTACATTTCTCGCCTTCTCGAAATTCCCTATGGCGCGCTTGATGGGCTTTCGTATTTTGGTAGATACCGTTCGCAGCTGCTAGGGTGGTGGCGCATGCGAGACCTGTGTAGAGAAGCTTTCTATTCTTATTCTTAGCCAGCTTCTCGGCTTCTTCGGCGGAATCGTAGTCGGAGTCGTCGTAGTGGGATGTCGATTTACTGAGGGATCTTGCTTTGCGCGGGTTGTCGTTGCATTCTTCGCTACAGGGGACTATCTTGAGACGTCGATCTGAATTGCGCCGGGCCACCGCTTTAGAGCTTTTATATCCGGAGTCAGAGTCAGAGTCGGAGTCGTCGCTGCTGTACTTGTCTGCTCGAGTCAGTACCCGCATAGTTGAGGGTGAATTGCCAACAGACCTTCGCCACGGAAGACAACCTGGCGCCTGTGATGATCCGCAGATCTGCTCAATTGACGGGGCCTTCTGATCATTTCATCATGGCGTATAGCCAGATGTCCCTTTGGGTCGCGTGAGACCTTCCGGCGCTCGACGTAAACTTCTTCGAGTGAGCCATCACGAGGATACCGTTCGCGGCTTCGATCAAGGCGACGAGATCTAGGAGAATCGATATCGTCTGGCGAACTTCCACGGCTCCGATCTCGTCGACGAGGCCGAGGTGAGCTCGCGTCTCCGAAGAAGCTCTCGTGGCTTCGATCTGAGCGATGGGTTTGAGGTGAGCTTGTGTCCTGATGTGAACCTTCGCGACCTCGGTCTACACGATTTGGTTGGGGTGAACGTCTGGGAAATGATTGCGCGACCGCTGCTCGAATGGTCAATTGAGTTGGAGGTACGACACTACATGGAATTTCAAGACTCACTTGTGTCATTGAAATCGGGCATATTGGGTTCAGTAAAGAATGCAAGGCACTATCTCAGACACATAGCTTCTCTTTTTCTTTTCAGTCATGCGCGATCTAGAGTGCTCAAAGATAACCAGGTAACATGATGAGAATTGGAGATATGAGGAATCAGGGATTCTGGAAGGATTGAGGCATTGGAGCTGAAGGAGACTGCTACACGAAGTCGGTTTCAGATCCTTGTGCAACAACGTCTCCCCTCCCACCTTGCAAAGTAAGGCTTCGCTCCATCGTGACACTCGAAACGGCGTGCACATAGTTAGCAGCCCAGCGCTGCGGTCTCATATTGAACCGCCCATGCTCGGGCGGACCCGAAACATCGCAGTTGATCCTCCCACGCTGTGAAAATGCACAGCCCATTTGCGACTGCGGGGCTGCGACAGACGTAACACTGCCGTTGCCCGAGTATCGCTCGTCGTTTGCCGTTAATGAATATGCAAATCCCTCTGGAATAGCTGTTTGCGCGGTCTAGAAGTCGATGGTCAAGTGATTCCTGTGTAGCTATGAACTCGTCCTACCTGCGAGATCAGCTGAGATCCTGCACAACTTGCAATGACCTACATCGCCATGGCTGTCTCTTCCAGCATGGCGATGCTGAGGTGTACGATTGTCTCTCAGGACTGATCAGGTGAAATTTGTCAAACATGGTGGAACATGGGTCAAGGGAAGCGCGCTTAATAGAGATAGGAACGGCAAGAATTCGAAGAGCTTCGCTAAAAGCAACATGAATCCTAGAGCAACAACAATTGAGCCTCACATCCTGGGGAACGCAGCAGCTGTTGTAGCGAACTCTGTCGTAAAGAGGGTCAAGCCGGCACACCTTGACGTATTCTATACTGTACAACAGTATGGAGACCTCTTCACGATGCTGTGTCACTGGTCCCGAACAGTCACTTCGTATTGACGCAGCATGGTGAAGACAGTGAAATGATCATGTGCTAATGCTTCATTGTGTCAAACAATTGCCATGGTCGAGGAGTGACTCATCTGCGCGCAAAGAATTCTTAGATTGCCTTCTGGGACGAACACCTCATGTTTATAAACATGTTAACTAATCAGACATGGTTTACGATATCTTGTGAGACTGTCCTAGTTGCCTGTTAGAACTAGGGCCGTTGCTATGTTTTGATGCGGGGAAACATAAACAACGCTAGTTCCAAGGTAAACATATCCATCAGGTTGAACCTCAATATTTTGATAATCCTACAAACAACACTCAATCTGTCTCCGGTAGCCACACCTTGTCAACTCTACTACTCGACAATCCCAATGGTCGCAACAACTACGAAACGCAAGAAAACCGCCGATATGCCCGACTCCCCTCCCAAGCGTGTAGTAACACGCGCTCGTGCTGCCAAAGGAACTGACGAGAAGCCTCCGAAACCTAGGACAACAAAAGTTGCCACTCCTTCCACGAAGGCTGCCGCTGAAAAGAAGAAGGCGGCATTGCCGGCCAAAGCAGCAGCGCCCCCAAAGGTGACCAAGCGCAAGACCAGAGCCGACGATGAAGTTGCCGAAACAGTCAATGAGGCTGCGGTGGAAGAGCCTGTGCTTGAAGTGCAGCCTCCAGCCCAGACAACGAAGGTGAGGGGTCGGCCAAAGAAGGTCACCCCGATGATGGACGAGGATATACAAGTAGTGGATGCGCCGAAGACCAGAACTCGCCAGCGCAAGGCACCAGCCACGGAAAAGGTCGAGCCTGAGGCTCCAAAAACCAGAGGTCGGCTGAAGAAAGTGGCAGAGCCAGCGACGGTGGCACCAGAGACTCAAGCGCAGTCAGAACTGGTTGCGCCGGAGCCAGTGAAGAAGACTGTACGTGGACGGCCAGCCACCACCGCTGCTAGAATCATACCAAGAATAGCGGCGGCAAAAGTGAAGACCGTCCCCGCGAAAAAGAAGGTCAAGTTCGAGGAAGCGCACGACAAAGAAAATCTGCCGGTGGAAGCAACGGAGCCAAAGAAATCGGCCCTGAAGCCCACAGGCTTGAAAGCAAAGCCAGTCCGCATGCCTACCTCAGTCCGAGCCTCCGCTACTCGCGGTAGGAAGGCCACCCGAGGTCCCGAGAAGAAAGCCCAGGAAGCAGAGCAGAAAGAGACACTGCCACTCTCGCCTAAAAAGGTGCTTCAAGTCGCCAAGTCCGATCCCATCAGTGAAGATGAGCTTGCAGGCGAGAAAACTCCCGTAAGAGCCCTTAGCAGGTCTCCGGCGAAGCGACCTATGAGTCCAATCAAAGAAATGGCTAGTGTCTCCAAATTGAGTTTCGAACAACTTGCAGCGCCATCGTCACCAGCAAAGGCTATATCATCGAGTGTCTTTACAAGCCCTGCTCGACGACCGCCACCGTCACCTTTCAAGGAAAGCCTCAAGACCTCCCCCCAAAAATTGAGTCTTGGAGACGGCATTGCACAGCCAGTCCTGATGTCGTCCCGTACACCTATGAAGGCATCTTTGATGCAAGAAACCCCCAAAAGGGGTATACTCCTGAACAGTGTGATAAAACCAGTCGTACTCACCATGAGATCTCCCATGAAGTCTTCCTTGCTTCAGTCTCCTGCGCGTAGGCCACCAAACTCGCCTACGAAAGCTATAGTACGTGGCTCCCCAGACAAGTCTGGAATCATGGAAGCAGCAAACGATGAAACCACTTCGTCCATTGAAGCCAGTCCGCTCCAAGCTAGAAGATTCTCCGACGAGCAAACTACAAGTAGCCCTTTCCGATCCGCTAGATCGCCAGAGCACAAGTTCAAGATCCATAACATTACCAACGAGGAACGAATCCTGGATGATCGTGACAACAAGGAGTCTGCAAGTCAGTTTGCGGAACATGGGGAGCCGGAGGTAGAGGCCGAGACGGCAGTTTTTCCACGAGAAGTAGCTGAAACGGTGGATGATTCGCTTAAATCCGAAGACCATATGTCAATGGAGGCACCAGATTATTTTGGCATAATGGATGAGATGGCAGAGAGTCCAGCTCCTCAGGAGGTACCTGCAACGTTTGCAGCTCCAGCTTTTTCAATTGGTTCCTTGTCATTGAGAAGGACATCCATCGAGTCTGAGATTTCTGAAGATGAGCTTGCGTCTCCACAAAAGTTTTGTCAAGCAACTCCTCTCAGACGACACGATATCTCACCCAAAGTCTCAGGCACCCCAACCATAATTGATGGCCAAAACGCGCCGCAGCCTTCCAATGACAACTTGTCTTTCACCCCATTGGCAGATCAATTGAGCTCCTGGAATGCATCCAGTCCTGATAAGCATAGCAGGAAGCCTCGTCGAGCTCGAGGTGTCTTCTCGCTTGGAGGTGAAGAGGTGCACTTTGTAGCAGATCATATTCCTGCAGAGGCGCAGACTGTAACTCCGGCCAAATTCTCATTCTTCGACGATCAAATGGCTATGCATGACAATCAGAACGACACGTCATGCGACGAACTGTCTGTAGATCATCCCAGTGACGTCGCCGCCTTGCAAGTCAGCCAGGAATCCATTGCTTCAGATGAGTACGGCGATGAGAACGCAATGCCGTCTAACCCAGAATCGCTCAGAGCAGGGCATGACACAGACCACACGCTTACTTGTACGCCGGCAAAAGTATTTACACCAGTGAAAGCCATGCAACGACCCCTAGAGATGCACACTGTCTCTAAAGTTCCTCTGCGACCTTCAGCAGAGGAATTTCCGCTAATACCTGCTCGCCAACGAAGCCGATCGTTGGGAGGTCCACTCACTGCGGTTGCCCAACCAAAATCACGAGAGCATTCGCACGTGCGAGACGAACAATCCGCTACCCCAAATCTATCACCAAGTCTTGCCCCTCAGACGCCCAGCAGTGGCATGAAACTGGATGCAGAGACTCCAGGACGTACTGTTCGGAAAGGAATCGTGCCAGATGTCTTGAAGGGCGCAGTAGTCTATGTTGACGTTCACACCACCGAGGGCGCAGACGCGAGTGGTATCTTTGTCGATCTTCTGACCCAGATGGGAGCTCGATGTGTGAAACAATGGAATTGGAATCCTCGTGCTAGTATGGGTAGCTCTTTGGGTAGTGCTGCATCGCCGCAAGGGACGTCACCAGATGTCTCAGCTAACAAGATTGGCATCACTCACGTAGTATACAAGGATGGCGGAAAGCGAACGTTGGAAAAGGTCCGTAGCAGCAACGGTGTTGTGCTGTGCGTGGGCGTAGGATGGGTTCTTGAGTGAGTTAAAAGGGTGATATCTCAATTATAACGGATGCTTACCTCTACTAGCTGCGAGCGTGAGGATAAATGGCTCGATGAGGCAGACTATGCTATTGATACGTCTCTCGTCCCTCGCGGCGGTAACCGTCGTCGCAAATCGATGGAACCGCGTACACTGGCTAACTTAAATGGCAACCTCGTCCCTGCTGGCACCACTGAGACTCCTGCGAAGCCTGTGGAAATCTCACCAACAAAGGAATTCTTGATATTGAATACACCAGCCTCGCGACGCGAGACTTTTGTTCTTGATAGGACTCCAACGGAAGTGCCAGTGGATATGCCGGCGCCTGCTACACCTCTTGCAATTTCTGCCGATACTGAAATGCTCGAGGATGACTCGGAATGGGGATCTCCAACTACGCCTTACTATCTCAGCAAAGGAGCTCAATTGGTCCAGCAGACCTGTCCTCCGAAGCGAATGGCGACAATGGGTCTTTTCCCTATCAGCGGTGACGTTGGCGATCAGCCCGATGAGACGGTCCGAAAGAGGCTTTTAGAAGCGAGAAGGAAGAGTTTGCAGTGGTCGTCAAGAATCAGGAGTCCATTGGGGAGGACCGTCAGCTATGGGAAATAGCTAGATTGATTCCGTGCTCGAGCGATTCGGTATCTGGCGTGCGAAATTGAGTGGTCCTGTCGGTGTGGTATTTTGAGTAATCAGGTTCTTAAGTCCCGGTGGCTTTTATGTACTTCAAGAATATGAAGACGAGATTGATGCATGTCTTCTGGAGTTGATGGCTATGGTACCCTGATTCTATCGGATTTTCAATACAAGATCCATGTTCAAATCCTGCTCGGCCCACTTCCTTTGCTCCTGTGAAGGTGAATTACAAGAACATATTGAGAGTGAAGAAGACCTCGAGCTAGATAAAGTACACAATGCTAATAACAGTTGCTAGTTTCTTGGAACAGCCTTTCGATCTCAGAAGCGCGTATCGCTCCTAAGGACTGGAAGAAAGCGTGGGATAGATAATGGGATTGACCACCTGATAGATTCGTCCATCCAACCTTTGACTCCGGTTCCGTTTGCAGCGGCTGTTTCCTGAAATTTCCAAGTAAATGCTCTGGTAGGTGCGCCAACTGTTTTCACCCATTCTTTAGCACAGATTGGTCTTGATCTAATATTGTGTATCTTGTCTCATTCCTCAATTGATAGACGAAGGTGGTTTGCTGACTATATCCAATGCCGTGCTCAAGGTCTCGGCAGTGAGATCGGACTTCATTGCTCCCCATAATTATCGTGATCGTAGATAGCATCGCCCAAGATCTCCTCCTCGTTACATGCCATCGCATAGTTGGTTCTAACAACAGAAGTTTCTGTCATCTCTGCAAGGCATAAATGCCGGCAACAAGTTATGCCACGAGGAATTTTCCTGTGGTTTGTGCCCTGTCACCGGCTTCTCTCCTCCCTGTAATGACCTGCGACCAGAAACGCCAACTCAAGAGCCTGCTTCTCATTCAGTCTAGGGTCGCAGTAGGTCGTATAGTTAACGCCCAGATCACCCTCGGTCAAGCCTTCACTCCCACCCACACATTCGGTGACGGCCTCCCCTGTCAACTCTAAATGCACACCTCCCAAGAAGCTACCTTCATCTCTGTGTATCACCAAAGCTGAGCTGACCTCGGAGAAGATGGATGAGAATTGCCGGGTCTTGACACCGCTAGGTGTGCTCTTGGTATTTCCGTGCATGGGATCGCATTGCCATACCACGACATGGCCACTGGCTTTCACAGCGCGGATGTGTTCTGGGAGGAGAGATGAGACTTTATGCTCGCCGTAGCGAGTTATGAGCGTAACTTTGCCAATGACTTTCGAGGGGTTGATGACATCGAGAAGCGAGACCAGCTCAGTTGATGCCATGGTAGGACCGACCTTGATGCCGATAGGATTCTCAAGACCACGGAAGAACTCGACATGTGCACCTGTGAGTTGGCGCGTGCGGTCACCGATCCAAAGAAAATGCGCTGATGTGTCGTACCAACCTTTGCCGTCCGGGGAAGTGGTGCTTTCTTCCTCTGGGTGGTGGTCGTTCGTTTGATGCAAGGAAGTTGGCGGCGGAGGCTGTAATGATGGATGGGATGGCGGATGTCGAAGTCTTCGGGTTAGGCTCTGTTCGTACTCTAGAAGAAGTCCTTCGTGACTCGTGTAAAGATCTACAGTTTCCAATCCACTGGCCTTGTCTGCACCTACTGTTCGCATGAAGCGCAAGCTGTCCGTTATGCTGTCTACAATGCGGGTGTATTGCTCCTTGATCTTGTCATCCTTCACATGACCCAATTCCCAATCAAGAGGAGAATGCAGATCAGCAATTCCTGACGCTAGGGATGCTCGTATATGGTTCAGGGTTGCAGCGGAGTGGAAATATGCAGCAACGAGCCGTGAAGGGTCAGGCTTCCTATCCTCCACCTCGTATCCGTTCAAAATGTCGCCACGAAAAGACGGTATCTCTCTACCATCATACATCTCGGTCGGGCTAGACCTCGGCTTGGCGTACTGTCCTGCCATTCTCGCAATGCGTACAACAGGCTTGGACGCTCCATAGATCAGTACCAAACTCATCTGAAGCAGAAGCTTGATCTTCGAGTCAATAGCTCCTTCTTCACAGTAATCGAATAACTCTGCACAGTCACCTCCTTGGAGCAGAAATGCGTTTCCCAGTGCTACTTCTCGCAGAGAATTTCGTAGCTTCACTATCTCTGTCGGTGTAACCAGCGGCGGGAGACGCTCCAACTTAGCAAGTGATCTGTCGACGGCTGTACGGTCGTCGTACACCACGTCTTGTTTGATTGGCTTCAGGGTCCAAGAAGCTGGCGACCATTCAGTTGCGTCGACGGCTTCACCGTGAGTGCCGTTGATTTGCTGAATTCTACGAACCTTGAGGTCTGCGGCAGCTTTTCCACTCCCGCTGAGCTTGGGAGGTATGGGAGATTCCATGACACTCTATTGCCTCTTACTTACGGGAGAAGGCTTGTGTTGTCGGGAAATCCTAGGGATTTAATTGACGTTCTCTCAAAGAAAGATAGGAAAAGAGACAAGATATGGAAAACCACTCAGCTATTATAATGCTCATCTTGCTATATGATGGCAGAATTCATGCGATATATAGAGCAACATCTCCGAATGTGTGCAATTTCCTGCTAGTAGAAGACGTTGCAAAGCGCTAGCCGGATTCATTTCCCCATACTTTTAGGCTTTTCAACACCCCTCCTTCACCAGCCCTTGTAGAACATCAACAAGTCCTCAATCGTACCCCTTCCCACCGATCGAAAACATGGCAGAACCCCAACCCTCTACCGTCCAAGAAGGCATGGACCCCGAAGGCCCTCCAGCCCCTGCAAGTGCGGAAGACCGCAAGACCGCCGCAGCAATGTCCTCTCTCGAAGCCCAAGGTGGTGACGAAGAAGTGAAACCGAACAAGCACATTGACCAAGAAGCCTTGGGAAAAGCGATCAGCAGGTTGGAGTTGGCAGACAAGGCAGGCAAGGTCGCTGCTGGGGAGAAAGGCAAGGGCGAGAAGGAGAAGGAAGAACGGGAGAAGAGGGCGAAGATCAAGGTGGATCAGGCGGATGTAGGATTGCTGGTTGAGGAATTAGATATGAGCAAAGTGAAGGCTACGGAATTGTTGAAGGCACATGAGGGGGATGCGGTCAAAGCTATGACAGCTTTCGTGAGGGCTACGGCTTGAGGGGAGATGGACATTGGAGTTTGCTTTGAGTATAAGCTGAATGAGCTAGATGGTATGCTCCTTGAGAGGGGAAGAATATTGAAGAACCACTCGTTCCCAACTCGAGGATGAAGCCTTACGGAGTGATTGGCACGCCGTCCACGCTCCAACGATAGACCAGGAGGATCCTGGGGGTTTGTCGAAGTACGCGCAGGAACAATCCAATTACCCAAGCCTAGACGCGATCTTCAAGGGCCGTTAATCCTATAAGCGAACAGATCTGAGGAAGGGCAGTGTTTGGTGGAACGTTCTTTGAATATTGGCCGCGGAACAGGGTCTTCGGAACGAATGAACGCCAGATGTTCTCTTGTGCTAAAGACTACCTATCCAGAATAGTCGCAGTCTATGAGGTACGATCCCAACGAGGTATTAGATATCACAGCTTTTGAAGCCAAAGGTCTACCATATCAATGTTTTCTATCTCCGGCTTGACCTCAGAGGATAGATACTAAGCATCTATCCTATGACAGGTGTTCATGCCGTACGAAGAAAACATGTGACCGATACTGCCCGCCAAACCTTAATGAAGTCACATCTAAGTAGGCAATATCACTCTTGCCGACCGAGCTGAGCTCATCCAGCACTTCTTGGGCTTGGACCGGACCAGGTGGTAATTAGGCCTCAAAATTGTCGAAGCCCGACCATGCGTGCCTTCTCTAAGGACAATGTATCGGCTCCCTCCCAGATATGTTAAACAAGATTCCATCGATATACAGATTCCATCACTTTCTTCTTTCGCTCTTTCAATCAAACATAGGTCCAGCTACCGTGCAGCAGCTTCTTCTTGAAAACTTTGCATCATTGATACCCATTGCGTGCATCCCGTAATTTGGATGGTCTCGGAATTTTCACCTCAAATGTCATTGATGAGTATAGCCGTCTAATCCGCGAAAGTCTCAATAATGGGCCCGAAACTGTGTGATATGATATCCGTGTACTCTAGATTTGTAGCAGTCAGCCGTAAAAGCCGCCGCAGCCTCACAAGATTCAGCTGCTCAATGCCAATCTTCGCCGGGACGCACGTAACTAGATGGCAGAGTACCGAAACTCGAATAGCTGTCTGAAACGCCGTTCTGATGGTATAGGGTTTTGCCAAGCGTGTATGAGCTGGAGACTTGAGTTCGGTCTCTGCTCAGGGTTCCACTCCTGCGACCTTCGGGCGCGGTATTGATCCCACAGCCTTCTTCTGATAGGCTTCGATGCGTAGACGATTGTGCTCAATTTTCGGCCTTGTCCGCATGTATGCAGTCACTGGTTATCCCGAAGTTTCAGCCATCCTCTGAGCGATCACTAATGCTACTACCGCCTTTCAGCAACATGTCGAACGGTCTCGGTTCCTCCCCATTGACCACTGTGATTCTTAGCATGCGCTCTGATGGTCCGAGAAAAAAACATTTGGGCTGTGCCTTACCTCGTTGGTAGAGGATGTAGCTAGTCACGACCACGACTGGAGTGCCAACCATGATCCCGAGCCACCTTTGCAATGTTAGTAGGATGAGCGACAAAGGGAAGCGGTGGTGGCACGTACCGCCTGGCTATAACGTTGTAGCTGGCAATGGCTGCAAAGCCTGTTGGAGGAGTGGTATCTTGAGGTCCTGTAGATGCGGATTTCGAAGCTGGCGATCTTTCAGCGGTGTACGGCCTTGAGGAGACATTCCTGGCATATATGCGCCCGGAGAGTCGTATTGGTGTAATAGTTCGTTGCAGTGTAAGCTTCATCTTGGGAAATGTGGATTGTAACACACTCGTCGGAAGGAGAGGTTGATGTCGGCTCTTGAATGCAATGATCCGATTGGTCGAGATGGCCATAGTATCAATATTCTCTCCATTTCCTCTACTTCTTCTAGCTTGAACATAGACACGCTCTCTGAACCTTTGATACAGAATCTGTTCGCTCATCATTGAAATCAATGGCTCGGTCCAAGCGTCAATGGCCTCGCCTTCTCCTCCAGAACCCACAATCCTATCCTGCGGCGACTCACCCCTCTCCACAACCGCCTCGATAGTCGGCATCCTGACATTCGCTCTCGGCCTTGCGGCTTCCTACATAGCGCTCCAATCTGCTACACGTGGTGCGCCCACCGAGATAGCACGTTTGGTAAATGATCTACGGATTACACAGCGTGAGATCAATCGAGTTGCAGAATACATCTTCGACGACGCGCATAACGCTTCCGTGCAACCAACCAAGCAATTTATCGGAGACACCTTACGGCGATATATTGTCGACTCGCGAGATGCTGGAGCTATATCAGGGATAACGGCCCAGTCTGTACAGGGGCTGTATGAGGTGGAAGACCTGTTAGGAGATTGTGTCAGATTGTTCTACGAGGCAGATGACTTACTTAAGCGGTGCAAGAGCGACGTGGAGAGGTGGGATCCAGAAGGATTACGAAGGCGAATCATATACGTGATGAACAGGCATGAGGTCGCGGATAAGATGCGGAGGCTAAACGATCAAAAGGCACGATTGAGCGATGTGAGAATGAGCCTCTTCTTGCGGAAGAGTGCCATGCAGGATGCTATGCTGAAACAAGTTTCGGAGAGCTTGAAGGAAATGGAGACACGGCAAAGGACTCGAGATCCTTCCTCGGACCAATCTGGTATTTCTGCACCCTGAACTTTGGACGTGAGAGGGATTTAGAGCAACAAGACAGGTTATTAAGCTATTAGGAGCACTATCCGAGACATAATCTATCTTAAGGGGCGGAACCTACCTTCAGCAAGACTGGGATCTATTCAGCCCACGCTGCATGCACTTACAGTTGATTGGTGAGAATCCGACTGGATGGACAATCGAGTGCTCTCCATCACCAGCTTGGCGAACACACTTTGTCATTTCCGGACCATCCATGTCTTCAGAAGTCGCAGAGGTCTCTCCTTCCATATCCTTCTCCACCACCTGAACCTTCTCCAGGCTCGACACCCTATCCTCCAAAGCCGCTACCTTCTCCGAAATCGCATTCAAGGTCGACGCCGGACACGGTGCGATACTCTCATGTACGCTGTCCGATGTCATCGAGATGTCTTCAGTCTGTGTCTCTACCGATCTCGACACTGGATTCTCAGTCAGTCCTCGTCCACGTTTAGCAGAAGGCAAAACCTGAAAATGCGACTGCCCGTACGCAGCTTCATACACCGTGGTCGCCGAAGCAGCATCGGTGCGAGCATCCATCTTTCTCTTCTTCGACAGCGCGGTCACGGAAAGATCCGACTCGGGGGGGTCTGCAATGCCGGGCAGATGACACATTCCCTTTGGATGTAGATCTTCGGCCGTACAATAGGAGCACTTTGAAAACCCGGGCGCGCGGACGCAAATCTGACCGTGTTCGAGGCAGCGCGAACAGGCTTTTCCTTTTGTGACTTCCTTTCCTGTGTCGAAGATCCGACGGGCGCGTACGACGGGGGCGCTCGGCTCTTTCTTGTCGTCGCGACGGCAGTAGATTGGGTAGCGGGAGATGTCGCCGATAGGCTGCATTTCTAAGGTGAAGGTTTGGATGTTGAAGGGTGGTGGTTGTGCTTCCTTCTTCGCCTTCTTTGGCGCTCTGGCTTTCTTTCCCTTGGGCTGGGACGTCTGCTGTGGTTGTGGTTGCGGTGGCGCTTGCGACGTTGGTGATATGAGAGCTGGCTGATCTGTCACGCTATATGGCTGCAGTAGCTGCGGTGGCTGTGGTGAGGGACTTACTGTGTGGTCTGACATTGCATATGGCGATTTGTATATCCATGTGTATGGCGATGTAAACTGTTTAGGTTCTGGTAGTGACATGATTCTTTGGTTAATATGACTATTGAGAATTTCTGATGGACTGCGGATGATGGGAAGGAATGTCTTGAAAGTTGCGAAGGATGGAGGTATTTGAAGTAGCGAGATGGGAAATAAGGGGTTGACGGGCATTGTCCATGGCATTGAGTCCGAGTCAATGGAGTGAATGGTGGACAAGGGTTTTTTAACATCAAACAAGACTTGAAGAACTGGACAAGGATTCTGATGCAAGAACGAGATGACAAGGTAAGGCCGGGCCTTGTTTTTAATGTTCGAACTACTCCATTCCTTTGGAGTCCCTCTGTCGCTTGTTAGCCATCCATTGAAGGACATGCGGGCCAAGTTCAGAGGCATTTACTGCGCTGATTGATGCGGTCTGCCTGTGGAGAACAAATCATGCATGATATTGGACATATTGCTTTTTGGTACTCGAGTAAACCTACAATGGTTGTGATCGTGTAACATTCCGGAGCGTTGTACGTAGTAAGCCGATGTATGTATGTATGTATGAACTGCATTGCAATAGTTGACCACAAGATACAGACATCCCTCCATGGCACTGACCTAGCCTTCGTCCATAGAACCCCCCAAAACGCCTCGCCTTTTCCTGTCATCAAGGGCATCGCCCTGGCAGACGCGGAGGAACCCATACCTTGCAGCTGCGTATTACTAGTAGCCATGCACAGAGCGGAGAGCTGCAAATCTGTCGCTCGTGATATCCACCGATTCGTACCATACACCATATTCCGTACCCGTCAAAAACTTTGAGCAGACACCGTAGCAGGCTAGAAAGCGTCAGCGACCCTAGACCCCAGATCCGTCGGACGCTTGACTTACTGGACTGTTGAGCATGTTGTTCCTTTTGTTGCGACCCTTCTTGATGTGGCTCTTCAGAGCACTCGAGTCCAGCGGCTTCAGAAGCTCGAAACTGCATAATAGCTCGCTAGACACTGACATCACCGCTCCCCAATTGTCGAACTCGCCACAATACTAACATACTATTAGCTCTGGACTTGTTGTTAGGTTTGGACTACGGAGGCTCACATTGGGCGCCGAAAACACCGTAACCAAGATACGGTCGTTGAAAAATTCATACCCGTCCTCCACCACCATGTGGGCCCGGCACACTAGATCGAAGTCATGCCTTTGCAAGAACTCCATGATGACCTTCTTCCCGAAGCAGTAGCTCACGCCCCTCTCATTAGCCTCCCAGTCAGACTCCATGTCGGCCGGATCACTCCACAGCAGATCATTGAGTAAGCCGTAGTCAGGTACATCCGTCGGTCTTGCGATCTGCCGGATGTCGTCCATATGTGTGAGACTGGGTGAAAGGCCGCCATGCACACAGAAAATCTTGCCTGCGACGATCGCCGCGATCGGTAGGCAATTAAAGGTATCAACGAACGTTTTCCATACCTTGATATTGCAGCGCCGCTTGCATTCGTCGTAGAAGCCGTAGACTCGTGTTACGTTGGCACACTCATGATTGCCTCGGAGCATGAAGAAGTTTTCCGGAAACTTTAGTTTGTAGCAGAAGAGAAGAAGAATGGTCTCTAAGCTCTGTTTGCCTCGGTCCACGTAATCACCCAGGAACAGAAAGTTGGCATTGGGGGGGAATCCACACATTTCGAACATTCGAATCAAGTCGGTGTACTGCCCGTGGATGTCCCCAACAATCTTGACAGGGGCTGAGAGTTCGACTAGCGCAGGTTGGGACAGGAACACTTCGCGGACGGCTGTACAGATTGCAGTAATTTCCGCGTTCTTGAGACAGACAGCTTTCGTAACCTTGGTCGAGTACCCTGCGTCTAGCAACCTTGTGATCATCTCATCTAGGTCGATGGACTTCAGAGCTCCGATCCCCATTCTAGGGGAACTAGATATTACGGCATCATCCTCCGTGGCGCTCAGATATGGCGACGCTGGGGCCTTTGGAACTCCCAATAACTTAGGGTTGATGACATTCTTCTTTACCAATATTGACTCCTTTGGCTGTTGGTTGTGCGATGGGTGCAGAGCGCCGGAGGGGGGCGCATCCGAAACGTGATCCACTTCCCCAGAATTCTGCGCTCTGCTAACAGCATTGTGTCCTTTGCCAACCGACGCTGAAAGAGTGGGGGAAGGCGGTGGTTGGGGCGAGCCTGGTCGCGGACTTGGAGCTACGTCTGATTCTGTTGCAGGCACAGAATCAACTGTGGGCCTTGAGCCCCCAGATTTGGCACTTCCTGAGGACTTTTGCGATATGGATCTCTCGAGAAGTCCACTTGTCACATCTGCTGCAGAGAACGAACTTCTCGGGCTGTCTGACTTCGCCCCTGGAATTTTGGAACGCAAGCCTCGGAATGAGCGCGATGACTCCTTGGTATCTGATTTGCTGAACGAAGGGTATGACTGTAATGTTTCGCTGCCAGACTTGTCAAGAGACGTTGATGAAGCGTTCTTAGGCGTTCTTGAGCCGTCACTGGACTTCGAGGGCTGTTGGCCCATTCTACCCTCTGCTGATCGGAAGAGCTGGGTTGTTGATCGCCGGCGGCGAGACGCAATTGGTGAGTGCTTTCTTTGTATCGCTCTCCTATCTCAGAGATTTGAAGAATGCCGTCAAACTGGCCTTTCTTGGCCTTTCCTTGAAGACGATAACTCCAGCTTGAAAGCCCCGCCCCAACTTTGCGACTGTCTTTCCTCCGTGGTGTATGTTGTTTCTTGGTATGGCACGGATCGTGTTAAGGAGGCTTGAACAAGCTGAAGAGGAGACACAGAGAACGCTGCTCAGGGCGCGACCATGGAGCCTTGAGATGTGTAGTTACTATTGGACCCACCTCGTTCAAGGAATAATCGAGCTTATTGTAGCACTCCAGAATGGTGGCCACAGGGCGTTTGGCGTTACAGGGTAAGCTGCGTATATGTTCAAGGATTAGTAAAGGTTCTCTCAACGGTTTTGCTCAAGCAGGTAGGATAACCATCGGAGACAATTTGAAGAGTGGAGGCCATGCATGCAAGAAGAATGGGTCACCGCCTGATCTGCCCCTCACAACGGAGGGCGGTGTTCGCACAGCGGGAAGAGTGAGTACCTTGAGATATGAACGCCAACTTCCTAGTTGTGTACGTATGTGCTCTTGCGATACATATATCGCATTGTGGTGCAGATGTTTGGTAAAGAGTGGAGGTGGAAGTACGTAGCGTGGCTGATAATCTAGACAAAGATAAAGTTTGGGGGGAGCTCCAACTTCGTCCATCATTTCTCCCACTATTAATCACTTTCTTTGGTCTAAACTCCGGGTTCCGCGGAATCACGTAGCAACCCATTGTCTCGACATCAGGATGGGATCAGGATAGGTATCATCTACACAGAGTATAAGTGCACTGTTACTACAAGTGACATTGTTGACGGTTTGCACCTGTACTGCCTAGATGCATGCGAAGATAAACATCGTACTCTAAACCCCTTTCTATCATCCCGTCGCTATAGGCTGTCTGCGCAGTTACTCAAGCTGTTATATTCCCCCATTCAAGACGACAAAGACCGGCTGAATCGACTCTCCGTCTGCTCCTGGCCATCCTCTTGGGCACAACAATAGGGACCAGACTTTCAGAGGGGAGACCCTCATAGCTTCTGCCACTCTATGCAACATCACTCTGGATGGCTGTTCTATCATGTAGATGTTATTGACAATCGAGGTGTGAGTTCTCCATGCAAGCGGGAGCGAATTCCACCACGCGACCATATCGAGGTATCATCCCACAGGCAAATAGCACAATGATTTTCTCAAGGATCCTCGACTTCGATTTTCGTAACGTACTGGCCCGGTACCACAATGAGCCCTAGGAAGCGGCTGGTCATATCCAGCTTGACACTCGCTGCAGATGTTGGTGTATTTTCTGCTGCAACCTTGAGGGCGCTTGAGGTTGGATGACGATACTCGAAGGACTGCGCAAGGATAACGTTACATTCCTAGTTATCGTCAGACCTCTATATGGCCTCTCTCAAGCCTGTTCCAGGACTTCAACAAACGTTGTCTGTGCACTTGAAGTCGCCTAGGAACATTCTAGAGTCGCTAGTATAGACGCGCAGCTTCTTATTGAGCAAACCTTCCAGGTAGGCGGTCGCCTTTGCGTTGTCCATGCTAGACGAAGATCATACGTGGTGAGTCAACAGCTTATGGCACAAGATATATAATCAGACAATTTTACACGAGGCGGAGACACTTCCTAACGCCGTCTTAAAGCCTAGAATAAAATAAGTACTTAGTTTCTATGGTTCTACATGAACATCTCGAGCGAAAACTTCCGTCAGTCATAAATTCGACCTTGCGGAATGATACCTGAGGTAGCTTTCGCCTCGCCGATGCTTGTGCTGACGTTCCTGATCGTTTTTCCCTATCGTAATTCGTGCTGCTTTGGCACTTGCGATATAACGTAGAGGCGATCTAGGATAGGTTCACAACTGTACTCAGAAGATGGAACATAATCTCCACCAGTCTCCACCAAACTTGGCTTGCTTGATTTGACTACAGCTGATGTTGTGTGTCTCTTGCTTCAAACTTTAGGGAGTATCAGTTATACTGAAGTCATAGAACGTCGAACCAAGGCGGGTTTTGGTAGAAATATCACGCCTCCCAACCACCATCCTTCATGGCCAGCAATTTGTTCTCGGAGCCACTTACTTGCCTATCACCCACAGAAATTAAAGAGAGTAGTTATACATTAATCTAGCAGGCCTGAAAAGCAGCTATCAGTCGCGTCTTCTGGATGAGCATGATGGCAATGAACCACAAACCAACGAAAATTATGCATTTATGTCGGCGAGTGTATTGCCTCTTTCGATTGCAATCGGAAGAGTCGTGTAGAAAGCTGAAACCTCTTGTAATCCATCATTATGGGCAAGTCGTTGCCGGCGCGCTTGACTCAGGGTTTGGTTAGTAATGAGCACACTTCACTATTCATCTCACTTCATCTTTTCGTTCTGAATCCAACCTTCGTCCCCCCACATTCTTGGTTTCAACTTCGCAGCTACCATTTTCTTTAACGTCGTTCATATCCTATCGCTCGCTGTAGCTCTTGTCTCACATTCATATATTCAATATGCAACCTCGTATCCGGAACGAAACTCCAATTATAGACACTTCTTTCAACAGTGCTGTTACTTCAGCGCCACACTCAGTACATACAGAGCCCTTCAATTATGCGGCAATAAACCGAAGACCGTCAAATGAGTGGACATCGATGCAGAAAGTGATTTTGTGTTGGTTAGCATCTTCATATTCGAACCCTTCCACAGACATAGGAAGAATTTTCAACGCTTGTTTTGAAAAGGAACTTCCAACTGAGCAAGGACTGTCCGGAAACGCCATCAATACCATGAGGTACATTATGAAGCTGCAAGCGGATGAAAAGGCTGCTGTAGCAGCACTACAAAATTCGTCCTCCTCTTCTAAATCAATGGACTTTGTTGATTTAGCTCGATCTTTGGTTAAGAGGACGGCGAGTGACATCAACATCGAGCTGATTGAGAACAAGCTTGGATCTACACCAAGACCGACCAAAGCTACGAACTCACAGAAGAAAACTCAAAAAAAGCGTAAAGCGACTGTCCATGAATGTCGTATGTCTAGCGATGATTGTGATTGCACAGTGACTCATCAGCAAGCAGCTGAACTGCCTTCGACACCGAGAAAGAAGTCTAAGTATCAGCGTAATGGGTTACTCTCTCCACCCACCACTGAGAAAAGACACCGGCACCTTCCCAGACTGTATGCACCGGCTTCCTCATTCGCCTCCCAAGATACAAATCTCACCCAGACTAGTCTCTCAACCAACGGCTTTACAAGTCCTTCTCCTCCTAGCTTGAAAGATTCCCAAGGCCCCATCGATGTTTCACCAAACCTCGAAAGGCGATTGCCTCGCCTCGCATTCCGGAGTTTCACCCCCGAATCTATGGGAATAAATACTTCACAGCTTTTTGGTATGTTAGTTGGAAGCCTTGATACAGCCACCCTTCGACTTCCAAGGCCTCCATAAACATATGACTTCAAGAATACTGACTTTATACACATGTAAAGTTGCTGGATCTTACGAGTCAACTGAAATTAGCAGTATCCCACTACCATCAGCCACAAGCCATCCTGCTTATCGCCAACAGGCAATTCGTCATGTTGGCAGGACACACAGCGGGCCAACCGAGTTTATCAGTCTCAGCCGTAACCTCATACGATGCCTTCATCGAGCTCTAAAATCTGAATCAACTTCAAGCATTGCCGTTATGTATGTCTCCTCAGCCTCATCACTCACTAAGCTAATCACGTCCAGTGATCTACATGTCTTGCAGAGACTTGGACGTGTGCAGTCAGCGTCATCTTTGAAGCTTCAAGTTGAACATCACTACGTTCGTAAGTGTTTATAAGCCTGTAGCTCCTTATTCGGGGCGAAAGCAATTACTGATTATCGGCACCTTGTTCTTAGCGACTGGCGAGTACTTGGTACACGTAAGCACAATGTCATTATGGAGTAGCCCATCGACTCACTGCCAACAGGGCATTATACCAGCGGAGGCAATTATATCGTGCCAATACACCTTGAGCCTTTTACGAAAATTTCCAACTATGCCAGGATGCAATGATGATCCTTTCTCGCTCAAAGTACTTCGCTCTGCTCCCAGTACGATGGCAGCAAGGAAAATTATTAGTAAAGATCCCCTTCCACTTTCTGATAAATCTGGTGCAGCGGTAAGTTCTCCCGTACCCTGCAACTCCGTACCGAAACTCAGGTTTCGGGGCATAGCCTTGAGAGCAGTAAATTTTCAAATATTGAAAGCCAGTTGCTAAATGTGGGTCAGCTCGGAATGATGGCGCACGCTCTGAAGGTCCCCTTCAAACTCGTCAGACATTTGTGTTGGTCTGTGACAACAGAGTAAGTCGATGCGTATCCTTCCCTTATGCCTAGTGTGAAGTACTAGGAGCTTCCATGAATGATGATGCTAAATCTGGTACAGTTTCAAATTTGAAGAAGCCAGAGAATGGCAGGAGAATGAAATTTTCTGTAAAGGCGTAGAACGAGGCTACAGATCTCGGCAGTCAGCAAGATTCCTGAGTCTTGACATTGAGGAGGCGGCTGAGTACTCAGATGTCGAACAGTCTGAGCTCGATGACGAACAGGAAGAGCCCATCCAACCGAATGATGCTACCGAGAATTGGAAGTTGGAAGACTCTCCCGATCATAATGACAGTCCGTCCCACTCCGAAAGATTCATAGCCGAGCTGCATGGGGTAGCAGCCGAAGCCAGTGTTCCGAATACTCATAGAGCAGAGACCAACTGGCCGTTTGCGAGTCCACTAGAAATTCCATTGATAGAGCAAGACAGTATGGAACCTGTTGCTTACTGGCCTGAGCACCATGAGGGGTTTGTGATGGAGGAGAATGAAGACAACGAGAGTGAGGAGGACATTGTAAACCAGATATGTGAATCTACCTGGATATCGAATGCCGGTGCTATTAATCAAATGTCGGAAGAAAATTACGGTCACTGTTGGACGGGCATGTGAGGCAAGACGGCGTACGCTAGTATGACTGGTAGCTGGCAAAGATACAAGATATAGGATGTTGGTTGATGTTTCAAGTGGAGAAGGAATGGGATCGAGTTGGATGACCGAATCCAACAGCGGGAGTTGATCTAGTCTATCTTGAATGATCTTCGCAATGTACGACGGACTGCTCAGTTCCTCTCGCTCTTTCGGCGTCGACGAGCATTCCCGCATCATTACTAAATTCATGCACTTGATTTGTGAATGTTATTTGTGAAGCTTTTACTGGGAATCCTGCTTGAGACTCCTTCAGCTATGACATGCTGCATGTTCAGTAACACAATTTTCTGACATGCAACCTCCATCATTTCTACAACACAACCACTCAAAACTTCTGGAACCCTTTCACCGCCTTGCCGGTTCTAGGAAGTACACGTAGAACATTGAACCGGACCTGTAATTCCATGTCAGCTCCAGAAAGATTCCCAGCCCTTCTGCGAGGGACATACTGTCTTGCTCAAAGGCCTGCACTGCCCAACCGTGACCTGATCACCCTCCTCCACACGAAACGCCGGCGAGACATGCGCAGCCAGATTCTTGTGACGCTTCTCGTATCTAGAGTATTTGGGGACGAAATGAAGGTATTCGCGACGGATGACGAGGGTTCGGTGCATCTTCGTAGACACAACGGTTCCTGTAAGGATACGACCACGGATGGAGACTTCGCCGGTGAAGGGGCATTTCTTGTCTGTAAGTGCAGATTGGTCAGATCGTGCTCTCATCCACTCCCGATAGCCTCTGCTCATATATCGGAATGGTGGAACCATACCAATGTATGTGCCCTCAATCGCGGTCTTCGGTGTCCTGAAGCCCAACCCAACGTCTTTGTACCATCTTCGTCCACCCTTGCCTACTCTTGTGCTCTTCGTTCGCTTGGTCTTTTGGTTGACAAAAATATGAGGCTGCTTTTGATAAGCGCGCTCCGACTGTACTGTCAGTTCGGTAGCCATGTCTGCGGTTGTAGTAGTGCCTTTGATTCAACGTTTGTGATGGCTGGAGGTTGATTTTCAGAGTGCGCCTGCCAAGAAATCGGCTAGCCGAGACGATCCTCTAGCCTATCTTAGCTCAAGTGATTACTCTGTTTACATTTCATGGCGCGCTAAGGTTTTTCTCCATCAACACGACATTGAGCGATGGTCTAAGTATTGTTAGCGGAAACAGCATTAAGACTGCTCACATTGCGCCGAGATGGCGTCCACCCAGAGCCCCAAGGCACCCCGAGTGCGCCAAGCCCGCAAGTCACTCGCGGCCATGCCCAGCACTGAATTCGGTGGGGACAAGGAGAACATGACCGTAGACAGTGCAATGATAGCAGGCCTGGGAGCGCATGGGAAACAGGCTGCAAAGAAATCGCGCAGTAAGAGTATCGGACCGGGGGGGTTGGATGCGCTCAAGGAAGAGGGAGGGAACAAGCAGGTAGGGTTTGATGAGTAGCTCGATTTAATACATGTGGCTGACTCCATTCAGCCTTCTCTGCCACCGTTCGTCAGATCGATTCTGAAGCCAACTATAGCTTTGTCGCCTCCAAAGACTATTCCACCTCACAAAGGTGCGCGTGGAGCTTCGCCAGGCAAAGCCGGAGGGCAGAGAACGCCAGAGAAATCTCCCAGAAAGTCGGCAAAGGAGCCGCCCAGAAATGGAGGACCAGGTCTACAAACCTCGTTTGACGCATCGCCTAAGCCGACAGCTACCAATACACAGTCTCCTTCGCGATCGCCGGCGCGTGTGGCTGTACGAACAGAGGAGGAGCAGCAGGCAGCCGCAAAAGAGCGTGAGAGACAAGAGGCACTCGCGCATAGAGATGCGAGGAGAAAGTCGTTGGGTGCGTCTACTGCATGCTATGCCTAGGGATGGTGCTAATCAGATATGGATAGCAAGCCGCAGAGTATCGTTTGCTCCTGAGGCTACTCTCCACACGTGGAACGTCGTTGAATTGCCCGAAGATTCTACTACGTCTTCGGCATCTACAAATTCGACTCGAAGAGCATCCGGTCTAAGAGCTGATGCAGAGTCACCCTATCCAGCGCATCGCTCACCCATGCCCTCTTCTGATGCATCCGAACCAACATCCACGCCACCAGAACGAGTTGAAGAGTTGCAAGTAGCTGCCTCCCCAGCACATCAGCGTGATCTGCATCAGAAGAAGCGACGTAAAAACTCGGGAATACCTCCAATGGACTTTAATAAGCCTGAAGACTTTTCCTCAAGCCCTTGTAGCGGAGCTGATGACGATACGAACCAGACCATCGTGACAGCTGATGAGGTTGATAAAGACAGCGAGTCGTCTACTTCCAATGATGATGATGTAGTTGAAGAAGAAACCGTGACCGGAATCGATGTAGACAACAACACCATACGCTCAACAGGTAGCAATAGTACTGGGTCAAGCGGAAGGCTCGAGGCGGCTCTTCAGCAAGCAGCACATCAAGCTGGCACACAAGGAATTGACTATGACGAACATGGCGACATCACAATGGAGATGGCAGATGACGAGGTCACGAATGCTTTCAAGCCATGGATGCAAGACGGGAAGTATGTATCCCCAATGGTCAATAATCTAAGCGCGCTTCAAGAACAAGAGAACACGAATCCTTTCTCCCCAGCGTTCAAAGCAAATATGACCGGAAGAACACAGTGGGAAGGAGATGGCACTATGGCAATAACCCAGGCAGTGGGAGGAATCATCACAACGACTGAGGATATCCAGGTTTCGCCAATGCGTCAAGGTCGGAAGTCCGTAACAGGCAGCAATCGAAGACGATCTAGTGTGGCACGTCGTCGATCTTCTGGGGATGGTTCAGTGATGTGCGAAGAGACAATGGATCTGACCGTGGCTGTCGGCGGAATCAAGCAAGTCCAGCAGGTCTCTCACAATTGGGCTCCGTCTGATAACGGATCTGCTGATGATGATGAAGAGTTGACCATGGAGTTCACATCTGTGATTGGCGGCGTCGTTCAGCCGGACATAAAACATGCTAGCTTTGATGGTGATCATCTTGCGAATCAGCAACTTCTGGGAGATTTGAATAGTCGCGAAAGTGGAGGCTTTTCTGATAATGACGAAACCATGGATATTACTTTCGCTGCTGGCGGTATACTGCCTTCAATCACAGAACGTACTGAGCCAATGGAGGACCAGACCCAGGATATGGACATTACCACTGCGGTTGGAGCAATTCTCCCGAAGCAAGTCAGTACTAGTAACGAAGCTGATGCCAAGCTCTTGACAAAACAAGAGGCCGACCTTGGCCTGTTACCAGATTCACCTATCTTTGGCACCCCTCGTCAAAAGCCTATAGGCGCAGGTTTGACCGATGAGCGACCACTGCCAGGTCACGTCAAAGCTATGGCCTCGGAAACTGGTAGTCCCAGTCTAACAGCTTCGCAACCTCGAGGTCAAGCAAGAAAGAGCGTTGGGCCACAAAGCTCAGTTGCTCCAACATCACCGCAACCTACGTCTCTTGGGAAATCCAAACCACCGTCGAAACAGTTGACGCCACAGCTATCGCACCCGACAACGCCTGGAAAGACACCACCTTCAAGGAACGTATCAATGAGGACTGCTTCGCCTAAAAAGCTCTTTGTAGCCGAAATCAAAGCTGATGCAAAGAAACTTTCCAATATAATTCCGCGGCCAACTGCTACGAGTACGTTGGTCCATAAAGATCTAGTCACTGGAGCAACAACGCCGAGCATAGTCCTCAAACCTCGAAGACGAAGATCGTCTGGCCTTGGTATCGACCGAGAAGGTATCGGTTCACCACGCGTGACTACTCTTCTTGATCGACGAGAATCAATTAGTGACAAGGCTGAAGCCTTTGTCTCTCAAGGCCCGGCTTCAGCCAGTGTCCGATTCGAAGACCCTCAGCTGATGGCGCAGCAGCTCGATCTCGAACGAAGTGAAGACAAGCGACGAGAAAGTGGACGAGAAATCTTGAAGGATGAAGCCGATGTGCAAGACCTAGAGGAGAGAGACGCCACAGCCAATCTCAAAGATTTGATTGAGACTTTGACACCGCAGAAAAAGAAGCTCAACGGACGCAAAAGCTTACATGTTGGTGCTGCCAGAGGTCTACTTGGTAAGAGACCCGCGGAGCTCGATGATGATGTAGATGAGGATGGACCCCCGAAGCGTCTCAAGGGACGAGAAGGAAGTCCAGTCAAGAAAGTGAAATTACCAGCGCCACCTGGGCGAGTCACCAGGTCCACAAGACTGAGTCTTGTCGATACTACCGGCAATGCACGTGCTAGCACACCCTCCGGAAACGGTTCCCCTCAGAAGACCATAACCACGCCTAAGGATCAGCCACGATTCAAAGAAGTCGAGTCTGGAAACCTTGCCAAGGTGACTCCTTTCGAGCAAAAGCTTGAAGCTGACACGAAAGAGGCGACGGAGCCGAGCGAAGGAGAGGATCGAATCCATTTGCAGGATTTCTTGAATATGACGAGCATTCGGTTCATGGAGCTGACAACGACAAAGCGAAGGCATACGATTGCGCCAAACGCGCTGCTTGAGCAAAAGTCAGAAGGAGCAAGCCTTGGGGCAGAGGATGCTGGTCAAGCTGATGAATCTAACGAACTTGAAAAATGTGTCGTGGCTGGCGCATGCACTGTGCCAATGCTTGAACTCTACCAGCACGTAAGCGGAAAGAGAGGACCCTGCTATCTGTGGTTCAATGCTAACGATGTCATAGTCTTGCCGAGAACTGAAGAATTATATAGCAGAAGGCCGAAGCATTGTCAAGGAGATCGAAGCCGATACTTATGAAGAGAACCCTCCACTCTTCCGCGAGTACATGTCAGCACCTCCAGATGTCAAGCCAATCATCGACAACCAATTCAAAAATGTCAAGACTCATGCCCGTTTGCTCAGCAAGGCTATGTGGTATGAGTGGCGTATGAAGTTACTTGATGGGCTCAAGGAGGGTCTCCTGAGGGTTGCAGAGGGCATGGACGACGATGATCGAATTTTGATCCAACAGGAGCAGATGCTCGAGCATGTGCTGCCAGGATTGATTGAAAAACATGAGCACTTGGAGAACGAAGTTCAGATCGCTCAAGCACAGGCAGATGAGCTAGCCAGCTGTGACCAGGACGAGCTCAAAGATGCTCGAGACAGCCTCATGTCGATGGAAATGGATCTCGAAGTGAAGCAGAAGCTCGTCGAGGACCTCCAGACCGAGCTACGGGAGAAAGAGAATATCCTTGGAGACGTCCTCGAGCGGAAACAGGATTGCACGGCGGAGATCAAAGAAGCAGAGAGGATCTGCCAGGACTGTCGTGGTTGGACTGCGGCAGAAGTGTCCGCTTTACACGGTAAGCATCATCCCATCGTGTCCCCTGTAATGAATATGAAATGACTGACCATATCTAAAGCCAACGTCAAATCCCTCGAAGCCACCCACGGCTGGGCCATCACTTCAACAACCGACTCATCCCTAGCCATGACCTACAACAACACGCTCCAGCTCCTCTTCACCCCGTCCTCCTTCGCCTTTAGGACCAAACCAGCCGCCCCTGCCGAAAACTCCCCCATAAGTCTTACATACATCGCCGATACACACCCCTACCATCCCAAGCCCTTGACGACCGAAAAGCGATTCTTCCTGCAAATAATGCGCGCTCAGCTCCAATGCCTGCAGCAGTCTCAAACCAGCGTCAAAGACCTCCTCGCGTTCATCAGCACCGGCTGGGAAACGGCCTCTAACATTGTAGAAGAGGCACGGGTTTTGGGCGTAAGCTACATCACCGAGTCGACCATAACGTCTGACGAAGCCATGGCGGTCCGCGCTCGCATACTGCTGCAAGCGATGAGGACGAACATCGAGGTCGTTTTTGAGGTTAAAGTGCGTGGGGGCGAGGGTGTGGCTGCGCTGGGTGTTGCTGTTAAGGCGGGGGCGAGGGTCTGCTATGGTGAGGGACTGAAGGAGAAGAAGATGGCGGAGTTTTTGGAGAGTAGGATTAAGGGTGCGAAGGGGAAGGGTGGGTGGGTTATAGCAGTTGGGGAGCTGGAGCAGAGATTGAAGGATAGGGGAAGGAAAGTGTAGGAGGTGAGCGTGATGATGACCTTATTTGTGTTTCTGGCGCTTGGACTTCGATGGGATCTCTATGATATCCTTCCTATGCTTTAGTTCTGTTCGACCTATTCACATACTTTCACTCCCAAGAAGTACTGCTCAATCTATCTATTATATGCCGAGATTTCAAGGAGAAGCCCTGATTCTAGACGATATTAGGATCGAAAGAAACCAATTACCTTGTTCTGGATGTTGAGGCAGCAATCAACTATAAACGTCTGAGCGGTATGCTCGCAGCACAATGTACGACTAGGGGGGGTGCTTACCGCAGTATGGGTCGTTATGGTTGTTCAGCCCGTTGGCTATCCCAAGTTGCCAGGATGTGGGGATATTATTTACGTTGCCCTAATCGGGGTACCCCAGTCGTCAGCCTTTGGCAGGGTTTCTGTGCTAACTACTAACCCAGATCTGACGAGCGTCTCAGGTAGTACGTCTAAGTGATGGCGGAGCAGGCCTCCTCTGCAACGCACTCCTCGGAGTCAATGCATGCGAAGCAATGTCGACATCAGTCGCACTAAGCTCTTGCCGCCTGACGCTTGATGCTGAAGTAGCGGTAGAAGCTGTGCTGAGGCGGTGATTTGGCGCGTCTGGCGCCGATATCCTGATACTGGGATGGGGTGAGAAGTGTACTGCATGGCTATCGCGGGCCGGCGGGCGCTGCTCGTAGTCCAGGTACCTGGATAATCGCTTTGGGGTGGACACGCTTCGCGTGAGGCTTTCGGGTTTTCTGGGTGAGGGGGATCGTCCTCGTGATACGCTTCGGCTGGCGTGTGGACTGGATCTGTGTAAAGGGGTTAAGGAACCCCAGAGGTCTTCGAGCTGCAAGCCTTTCTCGATGTCTATAGCCATATCGGCGGTCGTATCCCGTGGGCTTCGCAGGGAGCTCTGGCGTCGGGTGGCGCTCTGTGAACGAGAAGGAGGACTTCCGCATCTGCTCCTGTTGCTGGCATCCGATCGGTCAACACTTCCCTTCAAGCCTGCCCACCACCACTCCCAAGCTGGGATCTCCATGCCGTCAAAGAAGACCACGACTGTATCACCCTTTTGCTTGCCGGTGTAGTGGCTCCAGTCTTTGTCGGTCAGCTTCTCCGTCCAATCCAGGTCCCCTCCCAGCTCTCCTAGCATGCTTGCTTTAGCCTTCACGCTTAAGCTAGCCTCTTTGTCCTTGGCCTTCCAGGCATTGATGCTGCAGCCTGGTGTTGTGTAAGTCCTGGTGATGATCCGGAGACCATAGCGGCGTAATTCGGCACCATGCAGAACAGCGATTTGACGTCTATTAACAGCGAGCCACGACCTGAAGAGTGTTTCATCGTTATATGATGTTAGTGTGATTGGCTTCTGGGCCATGAGAACAGCACCAAAGTTGGTGTTCGACTTATACTTTATGTGAGCATCAGCACCAACTGGGAGACCGGTGATGCTATTTGGAAGAGAATGTCAGCATGCTCTGGTACGTATATGCTATATCCCGTCCATGCTGAAGCAAAGAAAGCGGTCAGCCTCACGGTGTCTGGCCGCTTGCATCGACATTCCATTGACGCACACCAATACTCGTTCGGACTCTCCATTCAATATCTAGGTTTTCCATTTTCCTGGGTTCACGCTCAAGCGACTTGAATACACTTCTATTAGCAACTTCATTTCGGCTGATATCTTCCTTATGGAACAGTTGATTGTCTCTCGGCCAGTCCAAAACCGCGACCAGATTCCATGTCCCGTTGTCATCTATATAGCCAATACATGGGGGTGGCATGTCTCCTGCTGAGACAGGTTGAAATAGTGCCGTCCCACAGCCAAAGTGTTCCATACCTTTGGCGTATAGGGTGCCAAGGTCACCACGTGTAATCGTCATGAGAATTGGCAGATGATTGGCGATGTATACAGATCTACAGAGATGGAGTAGTATCCTCGATAGGGAAGCAAAGCCTTAGTTGCGACGAAAAGAGCGAAGATCGAGCCTTCCTCATATTCCAGCTTGTCAGCAGCACACCGTTAGAGCTCCCCCATGATCACGAGTCTTCAGCCGCCGATCCAACAGTCCACCCATACCATTCAAATGCACAAAGACCAAGGAATGCGGTGTCGAACATCTCACGAGGGTCAGCACTAGAGCAAAAAGCAGCGCTAATAAGCGAGATTCCGTCACGTGATGCGCCAGCTTGACGTGCAGAAAAGGGGATCAGTCAACTAATGCTGGATGCACCGTTCTGAAAGCAAACTCGTACACCTAGAGATAACAACAATTGACATCAATGAGGCACCAAATCCATGTATGTATGCTGCTACGAATAATCTAAATGAATGTGACAGGCAATGCTACTAGCCAAGGCCTTATTACATAACCATGACGGGGACGCCAAGTAATTTCCTCCTCATCACGTGCAGTTCCTGAACCGGATCCTACCTTGGTATATTGCGAATGCTCCTTCCGAACGAGCTTATACGATACGCAGTATCGTACCCTCGGAGATGCTATCTGAAGAACGCTTGACCATTTTCCAGGCTCCAGTCAGCCTGTGCGGCCATACTGTTCTTCAACACAGAACCTAGAAGTCTGCGGCGGTTATAGACGATTCGTCATTGATTGAGTTGCTGCATCGAACACCTAGAGTTTGACGCCGTGGGATCATTTGTTACTTTCACTGAGCTTGGAAACTTTCAGCGTTTTGGTAGGCATTTTAGACCGGCAGAACAACTCATCGTCTTCCGGTAATTTAATTTACAGTCTTATAAAAACGTCGAGTCGCGTAAGATGTGATCGAGCGGGTTCATGTAAGGCCTTCAAATTTCGTTACGGATAGCTATCACAATTGATCCAGAAATGGATTGTGTGATATCATATGGTGCTTGGGGCTTTCATTGTTGACTCCAACCCAATGTTGCATCCCCAGGACTTCGCTCGGGCTCCATGCTGCATCGCAAAAGGAAGCCTCAAATCTGTATGACTTGATCGGTAATGAGTGTCTAATCACGAACTTCGGCATGGTCCTCACGGAATAGGAGCGTTGGATATCAATGATGATCTTTGGGATACAAAAGGCACGCAGAGCTTTCCTTTCGTTGAAGCGTATGACCATCGTGTTCCCAATCGCTTTCTAGATACCAGACGACAGCAACTCGTTACGCTGGGCGGAAAAAAAGCAATTCTGATAGCTTACAGCATAGAACCTATTTCCTCGCGCCACAAGTTGAGCGCCAACCTGGCAGTATACGGCAACGATTCCTAAGCTCACTTTTACGGCACTTGAGTGGACTCTCGTCGCTACTGGAAACTCCGAGGACGCTGAGAACTTAAGGTCAGTCCTAAAGCTGGTCAAAAGCTCAATCGGCACCTATCATTTTCGACATATCAACTCCTCTTCCTCCAAGGTGGCCATCAGTCACAGTTGATAATTTCCGTGATCCAGCACTGTGCAATACATTTAAATGAGCTCATCAATTTACTTGTCATTCAATTGTCCACCTTGCGACGGCTTCCAGTGGAATCTATGATAGTATCCTTCCCGAGGACGCACGGTAGGTATGAGCTTCTCAAACAATCTCGCTGTCTAAAACATTTTGACTATCGTGGAGGGTGCGTACCTTCTTCTCGGCAGACGAGACGGTGTCTACTATAACAAAAGCATTCCTCGATTTCCGAACGGAGACCCAATGTTGGAGAACCCAACATCATTGAAGACGTGTGATCCAGATTCCAGGTCTTGGTTGCGATTGATCCAGCTGGCTGCAACCTTGTAGAAGCCCTGATGAGGAGAGATAGCTTGAAAACGTTGACAGCGGTACTAAGCCCAGAAGAAAGTCAGCCGACAAGGTGAAGCTCTGAATTCAAACAGGTAGTGAATCACGCCGTGCATATGACTCTGAGGACGAGTCTCAAGCCACGACATGATTCAATGCCAGGTCTCGCCAGTGTGTTATGGCTCAAGTCTTCTTCCCCCTGTGCTTCTAGCAGCCATCGTAGCTTCTGCATACAGCGTATGTACTAGTTCCCACGTGTGTCAACAATTGTTTTGGCTTGTATACGCTATGATGTTGCTAGATCACCAGTGCCAACATCATAGAACAGATACATGCCCCGACTTTCCCTCGCTTAGACTCCAAACTAGAATACTATCCACCGCACCACCAACCCTCAAATGTTCGACGCACTCTGCACCTACCCCCTAACCTCCGACCTCTTCGCCCATTCCACACATCCCACATCTCCATTGCTAGCCCTCGGTCTCGCCTCAGGCCACGTCCAACTGAACCGTCTCCCCCCCTCCGATCCCTCTTCCACCCCACAAGCCGGTCGCAGCTGCATCGACACAGTATGGCGCACGCGCCGCCACAAAGGAAGCTGTCGTAGCCTCTGCTTCAGCCCCGATGGCGAACAATTGCTTTCGGCAGGCACGGATGGAGTGGTCAAGGTAGCGGCGACGGAGACAGGGAGGGTCTGCGGGAAAATCGCCGTGCCATTACACAAGTAATACATGCCCCTTTTGATACTACGTAGATCATAGAAATAGCAAGTCATTGACTGTGGAAACAAGTTCCTCAATTGATCCTCCGATCCTCCTCCACACCCTCACGCCCCAAACCCTCCTCCTAGCCACCGACTCCTCCGCCCTCCACCTCTACGACCTCCGCGCCAACTCCACCGTCCCCTCATCAAAACCCCAGCAAACGCACCATCCGCACGACGACTATGTCACTTCCCTGACACCGCTCCCACCGACAGATACCTCAACGAGCGGAACGAGCAAGCAATGGGTCAGCACGGGCGGTACCACCGTCGCCGTCACAGATCTCCGCCGCGGCGTGCTGGTTAAGAGCGAAGATCAAGGCGAGGAGTTGCTCAGTTCTGTGATTGTGGAAGGGAAATTGGTAGTTGGTGGTGAAAAGGGAGGGTTGAGACTGTGGCAGGTGGGGGTGTGGGATGATAATGAGGAGACGGTTACGGTTGGTAAAGGGGCTAGTGCGGATGTTTTGGCTATGGTTCCTGAGGGTGTGGGGAAGGGGCGGATGTTGGCTGTGGGGATGGATGATGGGGTTGTGAGGTTTGTGGGGATGGGAGGGAAGAGGGCGAAGGTGCTGGGTTTTGAGGTGAGACATGATGATGTGGAGGGGGTTTTGGGGTTGGGCTTTGAGGTTGGAGGGAGGATGTGTAGTGGAGGTGGGGCTGTTGTGAAGGTGTGGGAAGAAAGTCTTGCGAGTGGGGGAGGGGTGGGTGCTGAGGAAGAGGAAGAGGAAGATATCGCGGTGAGGGGGAAATTGGGGAATGGATCTGATAGCGATGAGGGGGAGGATGATGATGGAGATGGAGATGTGAGTAGTGGGGAGGAGAAGCCACGGAAGCGGAAGAAGAGGAAAAGAAACAAGGGCAAATCGAATGGAGAAGCGCAACAAGTCACGGCTTTCAAGGGTATGGACTGAGAAGCGAGCGCCCCATGTATTAGAAATTACCCGTCCCAAGGAGATACCCAAGGTCTGACCAATACCACGTACCGGATTCCCCCAAACATGATAACAATAACACGAATACAGCGACCTGCACACTACTCCATAATCAACCCCTTCCTCACAACCACTTATCCGCCAAACAAGCACACCTAATCCCAACCCAACATGCACCTCACCTCCTTCTCCGACACAGCCATATCGCCCTCTCCACCCTCATATTCAAAACACGACGAATGGCACACTCCAACCCAAACGTCGCCGTAATTGACACCGTACGGCAGCTCCCCCGCGATGCGGAAATCGGGATAGTAGACTCCGTAGCTGTAGAAGAGGATCTCGCAGCCGATGTGGCAGCCGAGGTGGTGGCTTGGATCGGTGCGGGCTCGGAAGAGGAGGAAGAGTGTTGTGAGGAGGGTGAAGAGGTGTATTGCCGACATTTTTTGGAAGGGGGAGGGGGCTGGATATGTGGGGACTGGGGTTGTGGGGGAGGGACGTTTGGTTGGGTTATATGTTGAGGATTTTGATATATGGTATAGATGTTGATGTTTGTTGATGGTGGATAGTTGATACTTGTATCGGTTGTACCACATTGACTTGGAAACATCATCGTGGCTATTTTGCATAGTTGGTAGGAGCGAGGTACGGTGTTGCCTTTGGTCTGAGTTCGTCTTAGTGAGCACCCTCAACGTGATTGGAGAAATGGAAGTAGCGTTCTCGACTCAACCGTTGGCAAACTTGCTTTAGAATCGATTCGACAATTGCACCACTGCTGTCATGAACGCTCAATACTGATATCCTCAAGATTATCGCAGTAAACAGGATGGTAGCCCCCAGATTGTGCATCACATCGTTGAGCTGCTCTGGTCCCGTTGAGTCGAGATTCTTGACAGGGTGCAAGAGAGGTGATGTGGCTTTAGGGCAGCACTTTGATTTGGGAGCCCTGCTGTTGGGAGCTAGGCCCGCGGCATTCCCAGGTGTCACGCTTCTGTAGCTGTCACCTTTCTTGATAGCTAAGCTGAGCTAAAGGGCGGTGACACAAAACACCCAGACTTATCCCTTAATCGCTCAACAAGCTGCACTACTGGCGGGAGACGCCATATTTCTATATTTTCACTTCCTTGTCTCCTTCCTCGGCCGCTTTCTCGCGGCAGCGGACAATGATGGTTGATTGTCATCATCCGACTCTTCGAATTCATCTGGTGGAGGTCGATAGGTTTCATTCCGCGTGCGTGGAGGTCGGGTCCTTCTTAATTTCACTGACGGCTCACTTTTATCAAATTCGTTTTGATCTTTTCCAGACGTAGACTTCAACTTCTTCTTTGGCGGTTCAGTAGTCTCGGCTTGTTCGTCGTCCTTAGGCCGCTGATCTCTCTTACTTTGCCTCCGCTTGGGAGATTGACGACTAGACTTGGTAGGCTTGCTCGATTCGGCAGCTTCTCCGATGTGTAGAGTATCTGAATGTTCGATCTCAATAGTTCCGGCTGTCTTCCCGGCTACGCCATTAGGAGGAGCCAAAGCTTCCCTCTTATTCCTCATAGCGGCCCTCAATTCCTTTGCCTCCTCTGTTGTGAATGGTCTAAAGTCGTCAACTGTCGAATTGCATTTCTCTGCATGCTTAGTCTTTGCCTATAATACTATTCAGCCGTGAATTCAACATGAGCGTGGTTGAGCCTACATTCGGACTCAATTTATCTACGCTACTGAGGCAGACAAGGCAGTAGAGTAGTACCTTGAGGCCTGGACCCCCGCTTGGTGGCTTTACCGCTGCAGTCACCGCGGCTTGGGATGGCCGGTGTGAGTCGTTTTCCTGTGTTGTATTATGAATGGGATCTGAGCCAGCAGACGGATGCCTCTTGAGGTTATCGACCTGGATGCGTAGCTGAATGCGCTCTCGTATGCTTTCAGCTGTCTGTCTTTCAAAGTCACTCACTTCAGTTTGCAACTGATCGCGCTCTTGCGTCGCGCGTAACACTTGACCTTCAAGATTATTGACGGTCAAGTGTAGGAGTTCGCCGTCTTTTGTAGACTGGATTGCCTCCTCCTGGAGAGCATTGATTCTTCTTTCAAACTGATCGCGCTCTCCATGTAGCCCCTTAGCCTGGTCTTCAAGCTGCTCCACCTGGCTCTTTAGTTGACCGCTCTCTTGCTCCAGTTCGTCGACTCGGTCGTCGAGGCCGCGCACCGTCCGCTCCAATCTGTCGTTCTCTCCAGTCAAAAACAAGATTTGCGCTTCAAGGCCCTGAATCTGACTACGTAGCAAACCTTGCCCTATAAGCATCCGGTCTAATTCGATCGACTCGTTACTTTTTGAGAGCATAGCCTCGGTAGAGTTCATCAGACGCCTCAATCCCTCGACTTGTGATTGAAGACGTACTGCTGGGTTTACCGAAGGGGTGACAGAATCTTTTACGATTGTAGATGCGGTTGTTGGCGATGCTATGCTCAATTTGGCTTGACTCGTTTGCTGACTAGTAATTGCTGTCTCATCGTGGTTGTGAGCCAACTGTTGTTCCAGCAAGCGTGCTGCTTGGGCTTCTCTTTCCTGCTCATCACAAAGCTCCTGGGCTGCCGCGGCCAGTGTGTCTGGATGTTCAAATGTGGCTCCTGTCTCATGAACAAAAACCTCGGCCGAATGTTTCCATGGTATGGGCTCGAGAGGATTACTCGTCATCAGCTGAGAGCTCGTAATATTATGGAATGTTTCGCCAAGTTCACGAGACACCAACCAGTCTGATATGTCGATTGCGCCAGGCTGAGGAAGAATTTGAAGCGTCAAGAGCTTCGGTATCTCTTTTTCTGGAACCGGAGTGCCAGATTTGTCTCGCCCAAAGAGGAAGCTCAGGCCGTTCTGGAAATTGACACTGTTCTCCATTCGCTCTGACGACTTTTTGGAATCCCAACTGCCAACTGCGTCAATATAGCAATAGCCAAACCCAACGCGTGTCAACTTTAGTGTACCGGCCTGGCCGCTATCGAAGGGTAGCCGAGAGGTGTAAGCGTTGGACCGAATCCGATAGTGATGACCTGGAAGACCAAGATACGGTTTTATTTGGCGGGCAAATTCGCGCGACCCCTTGCTGCCTGAATCAGGAACTCGATATTCCTCAGGAGGTGGTCCTCCGGGCTTCAATATATCCACGAACAATGGGTTGAGTCCCGTGTTCATCTCATCCTTCTCGTGTCGGGTCAAGTACAGAGCGAGTTCCCGGAAAGCCGTGTGGCTGAATTCTTCGAGGCGCAAAGCTCCCCATTCAAACCGGAGAAGAATGCTCGTTTCTCTATATTGCTCTTTGCTCAATCTGCCAGCTACTGCGAAACTCAAGCCTTTCCCAGATGTCGCGTCGGATTTAGAGGAATCTTGTTTGGTGCTTGGAATTCGAGCATATGACTGTCCAGCTTGTCCTGATATATGATGAATGGACGTGGAAATTCCTTCATCATTCTCCTTAGCTCCCATTTGTGGAGCACTGCCTCTCGGTGGGATCGTAGCGACCGGAGCCAAATCTTGTCTGAGTCCTGGAATGTGCAGGCTCCGTGCATATGCCATTCCTCCAGGCTGGGTCGAAGTCTTCTCTATCATGGACCCTTCCTCGGCGCTGACGTTGCTCTTGCTATTAAGAATGGCCACTGAGCTGGGTAATGAAGGAAGTATATTGCTTTCAGGCTTGTTGACTTGACCTTTCAATGCTGTTGATTCGACTTCCAGGGTTTGGGTGCTTATCGGTATGTTTGATTCGCTGAAGAGGTCATCATCGGTCTGACTATCTTCACCTTCAAGTTCGCCGTGCTGCATATTTTTCCACTCGGTAGGCCTTGATTTCCTGAATTCTGCATCCCAGTCAACAGGTTCTCCGGCTGTGACAGGATCAGGAGCGTCCGGAGCTATCCAGAAATGGTAGGATGGGAGCTCGTCCAATCTCAAAGCCACATAGAAAAGGGTTCGAAGGCTCTTTGTGCTCTCTGTCCTTGGGGCTAGGAGCTGACGCGTCTGGTATTCATACATATCGTCCAGGGAGATCTTCGCGGTCTGCGCGGAAACCTGCCCTACAAGTCTTGAAGCACGAAATATGCGGCCCTCTCTGAAATAGCTGGTCAGTTCTCCAGACACAGCCGCAGCTATCATTTCAGACGTAGGTAGTGGCGGGTCCTTCATTCGTGGTACAAGTAATCGTCCTATTGGTGTCTCGAATGCACCAGGCTTATAACTGTGGACATCCTTTTGGCCAGGTTTCAATCGAGGCTCTAAAACCGATTGGCTTGGAGGGAGGACTGGATCCTTTCGAGTCCCAAAGAAGGCCATAGTTTAGCGCTGGGAGTGGTCCAAACTGAACGGGTCTGGCAGGAGTATGACTTTCTATAGCTTCGTGGAAGCTTCGTACAGAACATGCTAGACTTTAGAATTGGACTTGAAGGAGACATGTTTCAAGAAGTGGACGAACAGGGAGAATTGCTAATCAGAAACAATAAGCAACGAATCCGAGATCGAAAATAGACGTAGACGTGTGCAGAACAAAGGGAACAGTTAAAGCGTCTTGGAATGGATGCGTCTAGAAATGGGGATGACCGCATTGGGGGGCAATTTGGGACAGGGCGAAGAATGTAAATTGGTCGCACAAAGGATGCAATGACCTTGTCGTGTGCCAACACAGTACCAACACAACAGACTGACAGTGTGACCATACAAGCTGCATACGGAACTTCGGGCTGCTTCTAGTGCTTGGCAATAGTATGCTACATCCATCATTGCCCATGGTATTCAACATGTAGACAGAGCACGAGTACACAGAGCACAAGTACAAGATCTATAGCCTGGAGGTAATCGGGGCCTCCTGAGTCGCAAGCTCCTAGGGGTAATCAACCATATGTCGTTCTGCATACCTATTTTTCTTATTATTTTTGGCCATAGGCCTTCTGAAGGATATGAAGAAGGTATCTACGATTCATCACAATCGAGTTTTGTGAGTCCTGGCTGTTGGGGACCTCATTTTGCCCATGCGACATATGGTTGATTAACACAAGGAGAATGCGACTCAGGAGGCCCCGATCAAATGATGTTGGCATGAAGTCAACGATCATTTTGCCGAGGGGGAAGCCAAGGGCGCGCTGCAGTAGCCGTTCGAAGAATAGCAGCAATATCATACGATCTTCACAATCGAGATTGTCCCATCAATGGAAAACAGGCAGTTTGGTGGCACGTTGGAAATTTACGAGTCTTTCGGGCAGGATGAGTCCTACATGAATCAATCCATCGATCTCCTACACACGCTCACAACATCCGTGGTTGACCATACAGATCTCCTCACCGCATGAGAGATCGTCACAATGGAGCACTGGTACCGCCAAAACAAAACCCTTATCCCATGGACTCTCCTTGGTCTGGAATTGGCCATTACCCTCGGCCTACGTCTGTACAAGATACGAACCGGCATCGAGCAAGACACCCAGGTCGCGCTCTCTCCCCTCGAGACCCTCCTCCCTAAACTCTCAGAAGCCGAAGCTGCCGATCTGCCGTATCCTCCAGATGCTTATCCCGGCGCCAGAGACGTAGTGTCAGCGTATGGCAGCTTGAGAGTGTACGAGTGGGGACCGGAGGATGGCCGCAGAGTTGTGCTCGTGCATGGGATATCGAACCCCTCTGTCGCTTTGGGAGCCATCGCACATGGATTGGTGGACAAGGGGTGTCGAGTGATACTGTTCGATCTACCGGGGAAGGGATACAGCTCTACTCCAGTGTCTACACCGCATTCTACCAGGCTGTATACCACGTCTATTCTTCTAGCTTTGACATCTTCTCCCGTGTCGTGGACGGGCAAGGGGCGTACTTTCTCCATGATTGGCTATTCCCTTGGCGGGGGTATAGTCGCCAATTTCACATCGTACTTTCCTTCTCTTGTTTCTTCCTTAGTGCTTCTTGCTCCTGGTGGGCTTGTACGGGAAGACCGTGTGACGTTGACAAATAAATTCCTGTTTAACACTGGATTGATAAGTGAAAAGACAGTAGAGGGTATTGTCAGAGGAAGACTACAGCGCGGAGATCCGCCATTGAAAGCGAAGAAAATCTCATCCGAGGCGCCAGTGACGGAAGAGCTACCGAAAGAGAAGCTGGGAGCTGTACCCCAAGCCCCCGTACTCTCGAGAACAAGGCCCGGTATCACGGTTGCCAACATCATCGTAAGTATCCGTCTCCACTCCCTAAGACTGCAGAATTGATTAATTGGAATAGGCCTGGCAAGTCGACGTCCACCAAGGCTTCATCAAGTCCTTCATCTCAAGTCTTCGATACGGCCCCATCGTCGGCCAGCACTCGGACTGGCGACGTATCGGCAAGCGCCTATCCACTCAAAATGCCTCGTCCGAAGAACAGCCCGTGAAAGAAGGTCTGCAGAACGGCAAGGTGCTCATTATAGGTGGAAGCAAAGATGTACTTGTGATGCGGGAGGAGCTGGTTCCAGACGCTACAGATGCTTTGGGGGCAGATAATGTCCAATTCGAGTTTTTCGATGCCGGTCACGAATTACCAGTGACGAAAAGCGAGCAGATTGTTGGTTGTATATGGAATTTTTGGCAGGGAGAGTAAATTTCCACACTCGATACTATTACGAATCATCTTTAACGTCGCGGGTTTTCTTTGCTGATCTTCGAGTTATCTGTCAATTTACATACTACAATTTACGTGTTAAGAAGTCTTGGTTTGAGGATCACATCTCCAAGAGGCTTGAACATTGCAGCTCCTTATATCAGTGCCGCTTATTGCACCAGATACACTGTTTTAGGTACACCGTGACACTACCTCAGAGCAATCCGAGCGTACAGAGCGGTCTTCACTCCAGTTTTGCTTCGATTCATCGAAGTGCTGCCCCTGCGGCTACCACTCCCTCTGGCAGCAAATCTACGTTTCCCGTATACGTCCGTGTGATTGGAATAACAAGTGGACAGGCCTAGGGACAAACAATGGACCTCACTACCTAATCTTGACAACGTGTTTGCGTCTGATTGTCAATTTGGTCTTCATTACGGGTCGTCCTTTCGAATGTCTTACTATTAAACAAGCAAGCTCAGCTTCTGCCAACCACCCATTGACGTCGTCACACAGATACGGTAATGACCAACTTTCGGGGCGCTCTCGGAGCTCTACACATCCTCTTGCGGCGAGCTCTCACTGTTGGGGTGGACCATACCCGCCTTTCGGCTCATGGTAACACTCAGCAGACATTCCTGCCGCTCTCGCTGAGATCAACTCGGAGTCAATCCTACGAAAGACAATGGTTGCGGAACATCCGCATTCCATGGGTATACTACCACGTCTTGTGGTTGAGCATTCTATATGGCAAGGTGCTCTCCACTTAAGTCTGCATCCTAGTCAACGAAGGCCCCGAGATAGCCACGTCAAGAGGAAGCAAACATAGTCTTGTTCCCCAATATGGAAGAATGTTATGTGCCCAGAACGACACTCAGCTCCTGTAACGCGCTCGAAGTCCGGACTGGAATTATATCATCTGAAAAGTTCTTCATGGCGCTAATTTCATTTGGTGGCCTCGTGCGTTTTAGACGGTGAGCGTACTCCTTTCAATGATTCAGCGGCTGGGGCTTCTTGTCCAATCCCAGACACCTGTTGGCTCTTACTTCGCAGCTCACTCGGATGCCTTCCTCAAGGCCAATTTTCGGCCTGTAGCCAAGAATGTTGCGCGCCTTCTCTCCGCTGCAATACCTCGTTGCGCAAGCGTCCAAAACACTTCCGCGGCTCAAAGTCGCTGGAGTACCGGTGAACCAGGTGACGTACTCGGCAACGTACCCTGCGAAGACCGCAAGGAATACCGGGATGTGGAGCTCAAACGACGGATAGTGTCCAAAATGTGCCCATATTGCCAAGCAGAAATCTCGGAAAGCGATCGGCTCCTCGTTAGAGATGAAGATTGCTTCTCCAGCTGCAGTCCTGGAAGATACCATATTCTCGGCTGCGAGGACATGAGCATCTGCAACGTTGCCAACGTAGGTCACATCCCATAGATTTTCGCCGTCGCCTATAACGAATGGTGATTCGCCCTTGGCAATACACGCACGTATTGATGGGATAAGCTGATAGTCTCCTGGCCCAAAAAGTACCGAGGGACGGAGGGCGCAGGTGGCAATCTTGTCATCATTGGCGTCGAGCACTAATTTCTCGGTAGCGGTCTTTAGATGTGATCAACAAACAGCCTTTTGAAGGATTTCAAGACCAACCTTGGACTCTCCGTAGATCAATGAACGACTTGTTACTGGCCACCGCTCATCAATGTTCGCATATCGGTATCTCATATCGTATGTGACTGCACAGCACGATCCTGTCCAAACAAAAGCACTCACGCCAGCATTTCCGGCAGCAACAAGCATGTTGCGAGTACCATTGACATTGACATCGGATACTCGGGCTTCTTGCTCCCTACCGTAGCGACCACCAAGTTCTGGGACTAAGCCAGCAGTATGGATGATCACATCGGGTCTGACTCTATACACGATGGCATTTACGAGGGTTGCATTTGTGACATCTCCAACCTCACAATCAACTTTGAGCGTTGAAAGTGTAGGTGGGTTCAGATCCAGCACTGTGACCTTCCATTCCGGATACTGCTCTACCACAGCGTCGACAATATATGATCCTAAGAAGCCTGTACCACCAGTGATTAAGACCTTTTGGACATCTATACGTTCGTTCAAGGGAGATGGCGTCTTTGGCGGGGCTTGCATGGTCGTACAGAGTAAGGTGATTGGTAGACGGACAGTATGATTAGAGAGGAGGCGCAATAGCAGCGATATAGAAGCTGATACACCGAAGCCTGAAGGCCGATTGACACCATTACTGGTGTGTCTGCTACCCTTGCAGCGCGCAGATACAATAGGTGACGGTGACTACTCCCGTCGGCTTCATCATGCTATGTCCTTGTTCGTGTGCGACCAATGCCGGTATTGAGGCACATATCCCAAGATAGGAGGACGTGAAATTGAAAAGGTATCTCCAACGGATCCGGCTCGCCAAGGGTCATGCCGCAGCTATCTGACGGGATTCCTAGGCGTGCCAGATTACTGGGTTTCGAAACAGGCGACCATTGGCTCTCAGTAAATGCCCGGGGTGTGCGCCTGGAGAGCAAGTGTATTAAGTATCAATTTGATAGTTCAGGATCAACGGCTCGGCTGGATAATCAGGCTAATCCCAATTGGGGCTAGAACTCCGTAATCATTGTGGCTCATCAGTATCACCATCGATCCTTGATTCCTTCCATCAATCATGGACAACGACAGCACTCATATGGGAGTCATATCAAGGTCGACCTTATCCTACCATTCGAGGCATTGACTTCACAAAGCTATTCCCATGGCTCCCTACTCATTCATGTCGCTCCGTCCCCTCCGCTGTCATACTTTTCGTTACGAGACACCAGACCAGTGTGGGAGACTCTCTCACGTTCATCGGAACCACTGAAACCGAGAAAACATGGTTTGCGCAAAGGGAGCATCTTGCAACACCGTCGTCACAGGCGCGCAGGCGATTTCGTTATTCTGTTGTATAATAGCACGGCTCTCAATGACGCGCGATAACCAAAAATTGTCAAACCGTATGATTGTGGCTTATTTCCGTCATAGATGAAGCAGAACCTCGAAGATTGGCAATTTGATGCCCTATTGTGTTGAGCTTTCTGCTATTGCATCCTGTGGTTGCCAAGTAAAACCACTCCGGCATGCTTGAAACGCAGAGGGTATGGGCTGGTCCTATGGGACAAGCGCACCAAACGTCCTTCCACGCATATTTCATCAACGTCAATTCCCACATTATTTCACAAGGTCACGCAGACGGCAGCAACCGCTCAAAGACGAGGCAGCATCCCTTTGAATAGTAGTTGTTTCGCTGCTCTCCTCAAGTTTTGGCGACCCGTTATGCTATCGTTTTATAATATGGCTTCCTGCTCGCTGCCTTTCGGCGGACTGCAATTGAATTGCTACTGGTCACTTCCGTGTCTCTTTTCATTCTTATTCAAGATAGCACTCAGATGGTTGTAGCAACCATGCCACTCTATTCCGCCCTCTTGCTGGTAGCATTTCCGGCGTATCTCTCTTCCGTGGCAGCTTCACCAGTGGATTTTGCTTCTCCTCTGACTACCCTTGAAGATAGACAAATCGCGAATTGCTCCGACCTCTACGCGACACCCAGCGCTTCGTGTTGGGATCAATTGAAAATTCCCGATTACCTTACGGGTTGGAAAGCGAACACCCCCATTTGTACCAGCACAGATGACGGCTCAAACTGCTGCAAGCCCAACGAAGCCTGGTCAACGTGTTTCTTACGCTTGGCGACCGGTAAGACCGGGTCAGACTGTACTACTATCGCGGTTGGAAGTTGTTCGAACAGCCATGTCGCGACCTCCCTGTCCCCAGACATCGTAGTGCAGGCCAACTATGTCGTGTCGACTGTGGTGAATATTCAGAACATCTTCGTGGGATATTTTCAAGGTAATGGGCCCGAGATTGCTCCCAATACTCGGACTTGCAACTGACGCTGATCGATCCATTCAGCCTGGCAGTTAGCATCACATTCCGAGAAATACATAAATCTGTACACTATACTCTTCAATAACGTCATGGTCAACAATGGCAACCTCAATAAGGCAGTCGCTGCCAGCCTTCCATTCTGGGCGGTAAGAAATGCAACCTTTCTAGCCAGTCATTGATCTCCTCTCTAACCATTTCAACAGACGCCATCTGTATTGGCGGGCGGACTACAAGGTAATAGCGATACTGCTGCGTTCTACTCGCTAGCTCAGACTTTCGCCATGAGTGTGCTGCAAACGATCGGAATCCGCTCTGCGTGGTGGGGTGCAGCATACGATAGTAATGATTGGACCTATTCAAACTTTACAAAACCACCCGACATCGTAGCGCCTTTACAGACAGCTCTTACCCTCATCATGAACGATGTTTCGGCGTTCAATTCTTTCGCGGCCCACGGAGCATTTTCGGGTCCGCATGCAGACTACTGGTCAGGAAAGCATCCGGGACTTTTTGCACCACTTACGACCTACGTGGTGGGCGAAGCTTTGGCACAGAATACATTCTCTGCATCCCCCATGACGACCAGTACCAAGGAAGTATTCCAGGCTGGCCGTAACTGCACCTCGGCTGGAGATATATGCAAAGACAGCAGTTCTACCGTGTATTACTGGAGCTCGGTGACCCAAAGGCAGTATCAAATCAGCGGTCATGGCAATTTTGTATCGCTGATTTCACCAACAGCACCAACTCAGCTCCAGCTCCTTGAGGGCGAAGCGACAACGTTCAGTTTGATGAAATATATCGAGGATTCGGCAGTGCACATGCCGGTCTTATTCGACGGCTCGTACAACTGTACCCTTGAGGGTAAGGCGGGAGGATCGGTGGTAGATGTCAATGCTGATGGATCGTTGGATATTGCTTGCCTCTCCGCACTACCGATCTACCTGGCCAAGGGAACACCTTGTCCGGAGGGAGCGGTCCAAGTGGGTCGGAAGTGCCCTTTTGGGTACAATAAATGATCAGCCAATAGTATTTGCTCGTATCCGGATATTTTTAGGAAAGGACGAATATCAATCTATTTCAATACACGTACCTAGAATACACCGAGTGTAAAGAATCCATGCACCCCTCTAGATGTTATTATGGCGGGCCATGCCTTTTTTTTTATAGCTGATAACATTTTGCAAAGATGCAGCGGTGGAAGCTTTGATATGGACTGTGGCGTCTTCGTTTCGTGGACGACTTCCGCTTTAGAAAGGATCCTTCTGGTCTAATGTATAGATCTCTGCCTGATTTTCCATCCCTGACATATTGCAACTTGCCTCCTCTTCTCTAGGTTGTATTTCTTCTACCCTACCTTAATCCTGGATTTTGTTTCGCCTAGTAGCTACCGGCAACGCTATTGTATTGATGTCCACAGGCTGTACGAAATAGACACCACTCATAGTGCTTGTCACCTCGGTCATTGAAGGCGTGCCCGAGAGTCCCTCCGAGCTTGACGAGGGGACTGTGTAATATGGCACGTATGCACGGTATGGTAACTGTAGGTAGATTCTAGACGAGCAGCGATGGTTTTGGAATTCGGCCCCCACCCAAGTTTACCTCCCAGAATGATCCAACAGAGACAGCAGCCATCACCAGCACGAAAAAACCATCGACTTGCTGCTTTGACAGACTGAAATATATAGAGCAACAGCCACAATGAAGGTCTCCGCGGACCACTTCCGGGCGAAAGGCCCACGGTGGAGCGCCCAAAAGTCAATGTCGTTCGAGCACAGAACTATCGAAGCTGCTGCTAGAACTATCGTGCTTTAAAAAATCTACAAGATAATTGATCTAGACCCATCTCTGACCTTGCTAAGATCAGTGAATCACATTACAATGTCTCAGAACGTGGGAATGGGCTCGTGCTGCCTGTCAGGCAAAGTCCACGAAGGCAAGCCGGCTGGACGGACAGACGAAATCGGCGGCATCTCAACATACATTGCCGAGCCCAAGAACGGCTCGAAAGAAAAAACCATCATCTTCATCAGCGACAGTACGCTCGCCCTTTCCCTCCATCCCACTACCTCACTAACACATTCACCCCCAGTCTTCGGCTGGGAATTCACAAACACCCGCCTCCTCGCCGACGAATACGCCAAAGCCGGCTTCTACTGCTACCTCCCCGACTTCCACAACGGCGACAGCCTCCCCATCTCCTTCCTCCAAAACGTCGAACCCCCCCTCAAAACGCAAGAGACCCTCGGCGTGAGCGACAAGGCCAAAAACGCCGCCATCGTCCCCGCCACCCTCGGCCCCTGGCTGGCCACGCACCGCGAAGGCGTGTCGCGACCCCTCATCGACGGCTTCGTCAACACCGTGCGCATGATCCCGGGCACGAACAAGATCGGCGCGCTGGGCTTCTGCTGGGGCGGGCGGTATGCCATCTTGCAGGCTCATGGGCAGGAAAAGACGGGCGAGGGGAGTAGTATTGGTGGGGTGGATGCGGCGGTCGCTTGTCATCCGGGTTTGGTGGCTATACCGGCGGACTTCGATCCGGTGAGGAAGCCGTTGAGTTTGGCGTTGGGGACCAAGGACTCGTTGTTGGATCAGGGGAGTGTGGGGCAGATTCAGGATCTGATGGGGAAGAAGACGGATGTGCCGCATGAGATTCGGGTGAGTTGGGACTGTCCCAATTATTCACAAATGCTGACACGCTTCGCTAGTTGTATGAGGACCAGGTTCATGGTTTGTAAGTCAGATTTCCTGTTGGACTCGTTTCCATTCTCAAGCCCCATCACACAAACCCATCCCCCACCCCCCAAACAAAGAAAAGCCTAACCCCCCCCCAACCAGCGCCCTCCGAAGCGACTGGTCCAGCGAAAAAGACAAGAAGGCCATGGACGAGGCCGCCCAGCAGGGCATCGAGTGGTTCTCCAAATATCTGGCTTAGAATAGGGAAAGACGGAACGAAAGGCCGGTGTGAGACGGAGGATTCCTTTGTATAGGAATACCATATGGGAAGACTATACTATCCCGATTCCTCCCCTATCCCTTCAAATACTCTGTACCTAAACCTCTCCCACCATTACCCTATTCCCCCCCATCCCCTCCATTCCATCCCCTCCTATCCCCCCCCAACCCTCCCTCCCCAACCCACCTACCATCCACCATCCCATCTCCTACCATCCACTCCCATCCCCCCCCCACCCTCCCTCCTCAACCCATCCACATATCCAAACCCCTACCCTCCACAACCATACCATTTCCCCATCCCATTTCCCCATCCCATTTCCCCATACCCTCACCATCCCCCTCATACCTCATCATCCTCCACACTCTTCCCTTCTCTTCCCACATCCTTTCTTACCACGCTATTTCCGTTCCGTCTCGAACCTCGCACGTTCACGTGAATTTCGTAATATATCTATATATATATGTGAGATTTGGAAAAAGGGATGGGGATGGAGGGTTTGAGTACCAGGTTTCTCAATTTGTTTCTGTGCTACCTTACTCTACCTTGTTACGTCTCCTGCACCGCCCTCTGCTCTTCCATTTCTCCTTTTCCCTCTCCCTTCTCGTCTTCTCCACCCCCCCTTCTCTTGCTTTCCTTTCCCACCTTCCCGCCTTGCCACAACCCCACCCTCCGCACAATCACTCCCCCGTATCGCCTACTCGCATCTTCCATCAAGAAAAGAGAAAAAGGGAGAGAGCTCCACCAACACACCCACCCACCGCACAACAAACACCAGGAATGTTTCATTGTGAGGCTCTAAACATGATTACGCTGGATTTGCGTCGGATGGAGCGATGACGAACGGAGCCCTTGATTGCTAGATCGTTGTCGACGGGGCAGTTAACGCTCTATATCCCAGTCCAACGCGTAAGTTTTGTAAGACGAGACAAACGTTTCATTCTGTACCATGCACACCACCTTCCACCTACCCTACTAAACAAATCCCGAGTTCCCAAGTCCATCGATTCTATCCTTTCGTATATGTAAAAAAGGGTAATAGCCAGCGTTGCGGTGTCTGCCCGCTCAGGGAAGAGTGATAGAACAATGGAAAAAGAACGAGAAGGCTTCTGATAGGATTCTTAAGGGCTCACAAGCTTGGAGGCAGCAATGAGTTCAAGCTTCGAAGTGGCGACACAGGAGGGCCGATACAGATGTTGGGGAAATATGTCATTGAATAGGTCAAGGATAGACGAAGAATCGCAAAAAGAGCTAGAATCTGGTGAAAATGATGAAGCCGGTCACCGTAACCCATGCACTATGGGACCGTCGTAGGCAAGATATTGCCAAGCTATAGACCCTCGAAGAACATGCCAGTTGGCACAAGCAAAACTCCTGTTAGAAGACGTTCAATTTTCGCCACAACGCCATTACCTACCCCAGAAGATCTTCGTAGCGATCCAAATGGATTTCCTCAAAAAGGGATCTTTTTGTACTTCGTCGAAGGTGGTGGTACAGAGTGTTGTATCTGTGTGGCAAGGTGCAAGAGAAAGTGCAGCCGCTTCGGTATGTCCCGGTCATAGGACTCAATTCGTAATGGGGATGCTAGCTAAGAGCGAAATGTGGCGATGATATACCGTGGTTTGTGGTCGTAACAAGCGTTCCGCTGTCCTGTTATAACTCAATTCATTCCCCCTTTGCCGCAAGATGAGAGCGACTGTGATGGCTTCGTGTAAGGACTGACGCAATACTATGTCGCATTAGCATTACATCTCATCAAAGGACATCCAAGAAGTCTGTACCTGGCAAGGTCGTTCATCTGATGGATCAAGTACCCGGGATAGGAGCATTCGCGTTGCTCGATGATTTAAAAACTCCACCGCCCACAGCCTTTGATATCCCAACTCCCAACCCTGTAATGGCCCCAATGAAAACCAAGGCGATCAGCACCTGCACCCAAAACTTTTGTTTCCTACTCAGTCGACTGAACGGACTGCACCCATTTGCTCTCTGTTTTGCAAGAAGAGTCCTCTCTCTCGTCTTCGAACATGGCCACACTTTGTCATCCCTATGAGCATGATTCGGGGGCTCCAGACTGGCGGCATCTGCTATCGATGCATGCGTTATCCGTGAGCCGGACTCCAGATCGTGACTATAGAGTGCTACGTTGATTTTTGATTCTGACTTCGCCTGGGCAAACGATGTGCGGGTTCGAGGGTGGGAGTAGAAGGCGGAGTAGGGATTCAAGGAGACTGGGTCGAGGTCATTTCCTTCCTTTGTCGGTGGGTACTGGTCGGCGATGGTCGAACAGGGAGAGATACTTTCGAATGAGGGGTTACTCGGAGGGAGATGGGAGGGCGGAGGTCTAAGTAGAGAGGAGGGTTGTTGTTCTTTGTGGATGATGGAGGCTCCGAAAGTTGGCTTTTCATTGAATTCGGACATGCTGATGTCAGTATGGGGTGTCGTACGAATATGAGACGTTGACGGATGGCTGTGGTATAGGATACCCTGTAATTGAGGGAATTGATCGATCGGAACAAAGCATCAAGGAGGGCGCGGCCGGGTTTGGCGATCAGGATGGTTGAAGTCCGGCAAGTGGGATGATGGAGGGCGAGTGCTTTCGATACACCGACACTGCCAAATCCACCCTGTTCAATGGAGGGAAAATAATGACTGGCTCATGTATCTAAGCTTTCACACTGAGAGCATCCACCAGTTCGCACAGGCGAGCCAAGACAGAATACAGACGGAAGGAGTGTGAAACAGCCTCTCGGTCAGCACTGCAGTAGTACTAGTAACGAGCGAAGAGGACCCCAGAGGTGCTGTTGAAAGAGTGTGGGCTGTAACGATTGGAAAGGGAGAAGGAGAGAGGGGAGACCGGCTAAGTAATGGAGTAAGCAAGTAAGGTAAAGTACTTCAACAGCTTCATTTCTTGGCGCGGATAGCCTTTGCATTAGCGTATCCATTCGCGTCACTTTTGGCCGTCTTAGCGTGGTGCATATGTACTGATCCCGTTGGGGGCTGCAGAAAAGTGGCTCAATATTGGAGATTGCCATCACATCTGTCACATCTCATGTCCGTTGGTGACAATTGGGTGGAATAGTTTGCTGGTATATTGGACGGCCTTCTTTGGGGAAACACTGTCTTTCTTTGTGCTCTTGAAGCTCGAAAGAGCAGTACAGCGGAGAAGAGGACGTTGGGTTGCGCACCAGTGTGATGGTGCCCGCCCGATCTACATGTACCTGAAAATAGATCGATTGATCGACGATATACTGAGCTTGGACGACGACTCAAGGAACGACAGTATCAGTGAAAGCCTGTGCATCAAATAAGACCGTTGGTTTTGGCTACACTTGTAATCCGTTACATATTAGAGCTCGGTCATTGAAACGGCCAGGTCAAGCTGCATTGACGCTTTCCGTGCACACTATCAAGCATAGCAATCCCACATCTTCATGGTAAACGCAGATCCGACTTTATTGATGTATATATACTGGTAAATGCTGGGTTCCAAAAGGATCCTGTCTAGTCTTTTTCAAACGCCGGGAGAATGCCAAATAACGCTGAGATGCAGTCCTGACATGCTGGTCGTGAAGTAATCATGACAAGTCGTTCGCCACCGCGTCCAAAGTCGCTGATCATAAACCATATTCTTACGTTAAAACCGTGTATCTCCAAAATCCTCTTTCCGTATGCCGCTCCTATCGCACATACCCCTGAAGATGCCGCCTTCCTCCCACAAACGAAGGGGCGTATCCAACTCGGCGATCGTACCCTGATCCATCACGCAAATGCGGTCGTAGTTGATGATGGTCTTGAGCCTATGCGCGATGCATAACAACGTCTTCCCCTTGAAGCCCGTCTGTATACTTCTCTGGATCTTCTGATCCGTCTCCATGTCCACTGACGATGTTGCCTCATCGCACACTATAATCTGCGAGCCACGGACCAAAGCTCGAGCCAGCGCCATGAGCTGTCGCTGACCGAGGGAAAAGTTGAGACCTTCCTCTTCTACGACACCATCGAGATGAATCCGGCCATGTATCTTGTCGTCGAGCTTCTCATCGGCGCCGACGAGATCGGACTGTCGTAATGCTGACCAGAGCTCGAGATCCGTATGCTCGTTGAAAGGGTCGAGATTAGATCGGATCGTGCCGCGGAAGAGAGTCGGGTCTTGTGGAATGATGGCAAGCCTCGTCCGGAGATCTTTGAGACCGACCTGAGCAATATCGATGCCGTCTATACTGATGGAGCCGCCAGATAGCTCCACAAGACGGAATAGGGTTGACATGATGCTGGATTTCCCAGCTCCCGTACGCCCGACAATCCCAATGCGCTCACCGCCCTCAACTTTCATATTAAGACCTTGGAGAACCAATGGTAGGCCAGCACGATACCGCATCTGGACCTCGTTGAAAACGATCTCGCCCCTTTGAGGCCAGCTTTCGGGTACATCCTTCAAGTGCAGGGGGGGTTCCTCATCGAGTTCGGTGCCATAGAAGTGCAGACGCTCCGTGGATACCATGGAATTCTCAACTTCTGCAAGTTGCCGAACAGTGAATTGAATCATCTGGACAATAGATAGAATGTACGATAGAACCAAGCCAGCAATACTCGGTGATACATTGAATCGTGAAGTTACAACTAGGATCCCGGTTGTGAAGACTAGGAGATTACCAATCCCATCAAGTCGTACACTCAGCCATCGTTGATTGCTAAAAGTCAGATAATAGGCGGAATTCATCTGGTCGACTTCTCGTTTGATTCCTTCAACAAACTGATCCTGTAACCCGTACGCTCGGATGCTAGCAGTACCAGAGACGGCTTCGCTAAAGCGGGCAAACACTCCTGATCGTAGCACCGACTCGTGACGTTTGATTTCCCTGGCGGAAGCTCGATAGTAATTGGCAGAAAACAAGAACAGGAGGAATAGTGGTCCTAGCGCAACGGCGAAGTAGTGAAAGTAGACTATGATGAGGATGAACACGGAGATGATCATAGCCAGCGTAAAGAAGTACATTCGAATAGAGTCTGTAAGGTTATTGTCCATGATGTCAACGTCTTTGGCGAATCGATTGGTAATCCGTCCGAGTGGTGTAGTATCAAAAAAGCCCATCGGCGCCCTTAACACTCGGGTCATAGCATTTGCTAGCATGACTCTGCTGGATCTTGTTCCTAGTACAGATAGCGTAACCGAGAAAACGAACATAAGGAGGGCCTGCACCACTCCGAGCGCAGCATATGTCCCAACATAGGTTCCTGTGGAGTACCCAAATTTGTTGGAAGTCCACCATGAAAGCCATAGACTTGTCGCAATGTTGGCGCCTTGCGAAATGATAAGGATGAAGACGACCATTGGCCCGTAAAGCAAGGAGCCGGAAGCGCGCACATATGCAGCATAGACACCCCAGCTGACGCTCTTGACTGCACGCTCCTCCTGTTGCATAAGAGCGGCCCCTTTCTTTGACATCTTTCTTTTCTTCGCGGCTTTCGTCTCATCTTCGACCTCATCCTCATTGACGCCTGCCTCCTTCTCGAATTTCTCTTCCTGTGCTGTGCTCGCCATCAACTTCTGAAAGGCCCCATTATTAGCCATAAGGTTTGCAAAGGTATCAACTGTCTCAATACGGCCCTCCTGCATCCATATGATTCTGTCACAACGGCTCAAAACGTGCAGCTGGTGAGTAGCAAGGATCCGGCACTTGTCCTTGAGCAAACCACAGATCGCATTGTCGAAGATGTGGCGCCCAACATGAGCGTCAACAGCTGACAAAGGGTCGTCCATGAGCATTATATCGCTGTTGAAGTAGATAGCCCTAGCAATGTTCAAACGCTGCTTTTGACCTCCAGAGACAGTGATTCCCCGCTCGCCAATTTCCGTTAGGTCACCATTGGGAAGCATATCGAGATCTGGCCGCAAAGCACAAGCATCAATAACAGCATTGTACCATTGGTGATTGTAATCTTTGCCGAACAGAATATTTTCTTTCACAGAGGCGTTCTGGATCCAAGCATACTGCGGGCAGAAGGCCCTAGTAGCTCCCATGGTGATCGATCCTTTGGTCCTACGCATGTCACCAGCCAGAGCTGCGAGTAGCGAGCTTTTGCCAGAGCCAACACCACCAATGACAGCGATGAGCTCATTTCGTCCTACCGAAATATCCATACCGTACAATTTGAAAGGTTCGACCTGTGTCATGTTGCTGGAACTATCCTCTTCGCTCTCCACTCCAGCCTTGGCAGCTGCCTTCCGAGATTCATTGGCTGCTTTGATATCTTTCTTATTGACTTGTGCGGTAGCGTTCTTGTCAGGATCTTGGGTGATGGTCCGCTCCCATGTAAATTCCGCTTGATCCATGCTTAAGGCATTCTTGCCTTCCATGTCCCATATAAAATCATCGTTCTGTTCTTCTGCCAACAAAAAATCCTGTATCCTCCCAAGTGATGACCAGGCATCAACTACTTGGCCGATGACCAAGGGCAGCATGTTCAATGGTAGGCGAAGCGAATTGAAGAGGGCCAAGGACGAGAATATGTAGGCTGGATTGAGGGCGTGATTAGAGAGGGAATAGGTGATAAATGAGAGCATAGAGGCGAATATTGGTAACGACATCGACACAGCATTTATGGCGTTTCGGATCGCAAGCAGCCACTGGATGGCACGAATCTCACGCTTCCTGATGTCACCAATGCGCTCTAAGAAGGAGCTTTCCCATCCGAAATACTTCACGAAGCGGACCGCTTGAAGGATCTCCTGGGTTAGCGATACCCTCTGGTCGGTGATTTTGTTGATTGCGCGGCGCCGAGCAAAGAGACTCTTGATGGCCTTAGTTAAAACCGGAATACCAATTACTAGTAGTGCAAAGCCTGCTAGTGCCGAATATGATAAGTTGACAAGTAATACCACCAAAGTAATCACAATAGCAATAGGCGATGTCCAAACGATATGGAACATGCCTGAGGCTACGTCTACCCGATAGGTATCCGTAGACATAAGATTGACCACTCTTCCATTACCCCAGCCAGCACCATCACCCGAAATCCCTTGAGCCTTATCCGCTGTGAGCTGCGGACCACCTCCCGGGTGAAGCTTGCTTCTAACCATGCGCTGGAAGAAGTTCTGCTTCTCCGTTTCCATTACAGGATTCGCATTCTCTGTTTGCTCATCCGCAACAGCTTTGCCACCAGCTTTCGCCCGTCCTGATATCTTCATCGCTTTTTCGAAAATAATCGTTATCAAACTCCCTCTTGACTGTGCTCCGACGATTTGACCGCGATAGATGAAGTGATTAGTCGCCATGCTCTGAAACATCTGCATGCAGGTAATCCCAATCACCAATCCTATACCATTCGCAATATGAGGAGCTTTGGTGTGCTTATGCTGTGCGAGGTATGCAGACGAAGCGAAAGAGATGAGGTACCGCAGCGTGAACGGAGACATGACACCAAAGATACTAGCGAACAACTGGCAGGTACCGCCAAGCCAGAATTCAAACTTGAAGGTTTCGTGCATGGCCCATATCAGAGGGTATTTATCACCGCGAGTAGCACGTTTTCTGAATGAGGCCTGGAGCTTCGCCGAGATGACTGGGGCAGCTCGATTCGGATTCACCAGCCAAATATCGTTGAGTTCGAGTGGCCGTTGGTATCCCGTACTCATGAGTGGAGCCATCCATTGGAAAGTCAACAAGCTGAAAAATGATGCCCCATATTCCCTCGATATCCTCCTTTCTTTCGGTATGGGCGGCTTGACGGATCTCCTGAGAGGATTCAGCCTCTTATACCATGCAATTTTCTCTCCAGGCCCGTTTGTCGTCGACTCGACTGTCACGGAGGAAGTCGTTGTAGTCGCAGTGTAGGTCCGGTGTACATCGTCTGGTTCGATGTCCTTTTTTTCATGTTCGGACGATGAGAGGTCGCTTTCGGAACCCGTATATTGCATTTGCATGGGTCCCATGGTGACTGGCTCCGGCTCGATTGTCTGGTGGGCGGCACCAATAGGATCTGTAGAGGCATATTCCTTCTCTTGCTTGCCCGTTTCCGTCATCTTCGCTGGTCGTTACTGGTGAGACGACAAGAAACCCATGGCACAGTACGACTCTTGGAGATCGAAATAGAGCCGAAATGCACTTGATGAGGTTGATAATGACTGATAATGACCTAGATGATTCCCCACTAAGGCACCTCTGATGACGCTGATTACTGATGCATGCGAGGCAACGGCTCTCGGCTCGCATCTCTGAACACCGACGCTAGAATAGACGAACGGACCAAATCATCAGATGTTCTTCGGTGCGAATCTGATATCACCGTCGAAGTGCGTTCCATACGCCATCATTGTCGTACACGTTCCATTGCTCGCTTTGTTGCCGCTAGACCTCCGCTTACATAGTGTGATCGTGATTGTTCAGCAATCCTACCCAACCCCCTCGCCCCATTGATCGAAGTATGGGCAGCAGGAAATGTACCGCAGACATCGCACCGGTATTCGCAGTGACCTCGATCGCGATGGAACTGGAAGCTGTTGATGGCAAGGTTGCACTAAGATCATCTTTGCGCACATGACTGCAGTGTGTCCTCGGACGTTGCCTATCTCGCGTGAGATGAAGAATTCGGAATGCATCTGTCCTTTCTGTGCTGTAGGATGGAACGGTTCACTGAGACTTGATAGAGTGAAGTTGCAACGAAATCAAGTATTCGACAAAAGTTGGCTGGGAAAGGTGAAACAGATTTGAGGCTGAGCTCTTAGGTACTCGCGCGGCGCAGGCGGCTTTTCCAACCCACGAATCAACGACGCGACGCGACGTGACGATGTTGGTTGGATGTCTGATCTTGTTCTCAATCGCTAGATGGGTATCTACAGAGGCAGAAGCGCTAAAAGGGTGGTGTTCCCACAAGTCGTTCATAGCCACAAGAGACCTTTCCTCCCACTTCGACTCCCCTGTTACCTCAAACACCAAACCACCATATCCCCTTTCCTTCTCCAATCGTCGTGACCATAACTGTTCCAGCCTCGCCAGCATTCTCTGTACGCACTATCTTTGAGTACTGCTTTCATGGTAGGCTCCATCTGCTCGAAGAACACTAGATACTCTGGCCAAGTCTTGCGCCCTTCTCGGCCATCCCAAGCATCCGCTTCTATCAAATCTGGCCTCCCAAATCCCCTTTCAACTTTTGTACCGCTAATGAACCAGCCGAGCCACGAGCTCTGGCGCCTCTTTAATTCTGGAGGGTTCCCCAAGGTTTTAGCGAGGAAACCCTTGGGATTGCCGTAAAACTGATCTGCTTCATCGAGGTAGCTGACACGTTGGGATATATTGAGATTTACAGGTGGATCACAAGTCAGGGCCCAGGCCTTTATTGAGGGATGAACAAGATGCGATCGCCAAGGAGTGCTATGACACGGCATCAGGAACCCGACGGTCATTATTGAGGGCGCAGGGACCAGAAAGCCGGATGGTGGCTGGCTGAGGTAATTCCTCGAGTGTTGGTCGCGAAGATAGGACATGACTGTAAGAGGGGCCGTTTGGTGCGAAGTTGTTGTGAATATTGCAATTACAACGTTTGCGAGAACGAGTAGACCGAGGAGTAGACGTTTAGGTTGCAGCCTTGAGGAGCGTGGTATAGCAGGAGAGACAGCTGGTAGGAAGAACATTGTGAAGGGTGCCGCAGCGAGGATGTGGAGCAGAGGTAGAAGAGGATAGATGAACCGGACTTCTTTATGAGGTATAAAAGATAGTATTAGAGGTACCATGACTGTGATTGCTGCTAGTTGGTACTTGATGGCTTTAGTTGTGGGTGAGTAATGAGAGTAAGGTGAAAAGACGTCCGGAGAGAATAGCGACTGATATATGCCGATAATACCAAATGGACAGAGAGTCGTCAATAGTAGTGGATATCCTTGCGAAAGATAATAATGCCACTCATTACGACCGTAAAACACTGCGAGTGATTGGACAATATTGAAGTATAGAAAGCGCAAAGGTGGAAAAGTCCACCTTTGATAGTAGAGACGGTCAATGAACGTTGACAGCAGTAAGACGAGTGACCTATACAGCCGATTAGTCGCTCCGTAGATGAAGTAATCAGTTGTAGAGTTCTCACCCGCAAAGTATAACCTCTCGTACGAGAGTCAGTCTCACCCTTTTGATTGCCGGAAGCAGGGACAGTGAAGTGATATGGCTCCATTTCTGGGCACCTTCCCGAGGCAGTGGCAGCATTTCACCTTTTGTTGTATTCTGCAACAGGGTAAAGTAGGCAACACACATCCAGATCAAAGCATTCGTAGGCCGGAGTATACAAGCCAACGCAGCGAGCAATAGGCAGCGACGGAGCCTATCTTGCCTGTCAATGCTCTGCACAAGACGGTACCGAAAGCTGCACACTAACTTCGCCATCTCATCTACCTCCTCCTGATCTCGATCCTCGCTACCCTGGCTATCCCCCATATGATCGTTGTTCTTCTGATCTTGATTTGTTCGCAAATCGTTCTCGTCAACCACGTCCTCTTCTTTTGCATTCAAAGACCACTTCCATGGCCAGTAATTGAGCGCGATGATCGTCAACGTGCTTTCCAGGCCATTTGAGAGTGTTCGCGTTGAACAAAACCATTGCCATGGGCTACAGATCGTCAAAGCAAGCTGGGAAAGTCAGCCCAGGGATTCCCAACATTACTGTGGTCCTTGGTATCATCAGGGTCAACAGGCAAGTACTACATACGGTTGCCCATGTTTCGTTGGCCTCCACGCCGAATACAAGCTCTCCCAGCTTCCACGTATAGTAGTCACCCAACGCAGCAATAATTGCTTGGATAACTTTGGGCGTAGCGACCAGAAGGTCGGCGCGGTAGTGAGGAGACAGTCGCAATACCCAGGCAAAGCTCGAAGCAGCGTAATAAGCGATGGCGAAGAGCGCTGGATGTATGGCCGATCTAAGTTGGTTTTTCCATTCCTCCGCCAGAAATCAGCTTCTATGGCTGACCACGCCAGTGTTATCCTCACCCAAGTAATCCACGCCCCACTATCAGCTCCAAAAGCGATCTCCCACGCCGGCTCGAGTGATTGGAAGTATTCGTCAGGCTGGAAGAAAGTCCTGACGCTCAGCGCATTTGTTATCCTGAATGCGACCAAGAATAATAGGATATTCTGAGATGTAGACGCCTGCTTGACACTCTCCACAGTGCGCGTCTCCGGAACTCTGGCATCGTCATGACTAACAGAGCTGTGAAGGACGACAGAGGGGTCGTCGGCGCCGATGACATTGCCTTCCATTTGCGTTCCGTAAATACTCCTCCCTGATTATCTCGAGGCCCAATTGCCGGATGCAGGGGTATGGACTTGCCCCGCAGAATGGGACCCGAAGAACCGACACAAACCGCCCAAAGACCGTCCCCACCAGCCCCACTCATGGTAAAGCTTCTACGCCTCTAAGAGCAGGTACACACGATTGGTTGAGTTCTGTTGGACTTTTACTGGATGTTTGCTTCTCCGCAAAAGCTATCTTCTTATGACATCTTAAATGCATGCATGCAATTGCACTTAGAGGAATAGTCGGAATTATTTGGGAGACAATATCATAACGCATTCCTATATAGCCATCAAATTGTATCCTGCCTTCTCCTCTGTTGACATTGACGATAGCCATAAAAGATCCAAGATTTTCGAAGGCCTTTCGAGATGGCACCAATTGCAACGAGCAAGATGAACGGCCATACAAATACCGATGGGACTACTTTGAAAGCCACTGCTCCCTCATTCCACCCTACAGGAACTCCTGACCCATCCAAGTACCACGCTGCTTCGACAACCGAAGCCATAGAGAGCGAACAGACTCACGCAGCCCACAATTACCACCCTCTCCCAATAGTCTTCTCTCGGGCTGCAGGCACTTCAGTGTGGGATCCTGAGGGTACAGCCCCTTTTCAAACACGCTTCAACCATCTTAGAGGCCCAGGATTGCTGAAGGTGAAATAGGCAAACAATATCTCGACTTTCTCTCCGCCTATGGTGCTGTCAATCAAGGCCACTGTCACCCGGAACTCGTCAAGGCTTTGACAGAGCAGGCATCGAGACTGACGCTGAGCTCGCGAGCGTTCTACAATGACGTCTTCCCCAGATTCGCAGAATTCGTCACAAAGTTCTTTGGCTTCGACATGGTCCTACCAATGAACACGGGTGCGGAAGCGGTGGAGACTGCCGTGAAAATAGCAAGGAAATGGGGCTACAAGTCCAAGGGTATACCACAGAACGAGGCGCTGGTATTGAGTGTGACCGAGAACTTCCATGGCAGGACAGTGAGTTGGGATTCTTCCATAGGATCCCTTTGAAGCTGACTAGTCTCCTAGTTCTCCGCAATCTCCATGTCCACTGACTCTGAGTCTCGAGACAATTATGGTCCCCATCTGCCCAACGTAGGCTCTCGATGTCCGAAGACGGGGCAAACCCTTCCATATAACGATATCAAGGCACTTGAATCTGCATTATCAGCGCATGGAGCCAATGTCGCAGCTTTCCTTGTTGAGCCTATCCAGGGTGAGGCAGGGATTGTGGTTCCTGCTGACGATTACCTAAAGGAGGTTCGAGATCTTTGTAACAAGCACAATGTCCTCATGATCTGTGATGAGATCCAGAGTGGTATCGCTAGGACCGGAAAGCTGTTGTGTCATGAGTGGAGTGGCATCAAGCCTGACATGGTACTCCTGGGTAAAGCAATATCTGGCGGCATGTATCCCGTCTCGTGCGTATTGGGGTCGAAGGATATCATGCTCACAGTAGAGCATGGCACCCACGGGTCGACGTACGGGGGAAACCCCTTGGGCTGCGCCGTTGCTATCCGCGCCCTGGAGATCGTCAGAGATGAGAACATGGTCAATAACGCTGAAAGGCTGGGGCATGTGTTCCGCGACGGACTCGTTAAGCTCGGCAACCCTATGATCAAGACCATTCGCGGCAAAGGTCTTTTCAACGCTGTAGTCATCGATGAGTCGAAGACAGGCGGTCACAGCGCGTGGGACTTGTGTATGTTGATGAAAGAGAAAGGACTTTTGGTGGGCAGAGCTCTAAAGATTGCCCACGTAAAGAACGGCGGAGATGCTGACGGTGCGAAGGCGAAACCGACACACCACAATATCATTCGCCTTACTCCTCCGCTTGTGATCACTGAAGAGGAGATTGAAAAGGCTCTACATATCATTGACAGCGCGATGAAGGAGTTGCCATCGTTGAAGGGGAAAGCAGAAGATGAGGTCGTCCCGCCTGGGGAGAAGAATGTGAAGATCACCGTTGAGAATTGAGCAGGGAATAATTGCTATTGTGGAGTTCTTGAAATTGTACTACCGATGTTGGTTCAGTCTGATAAAGGCCACTGATGCTGTTGGATATTTATTCCGTGATTGTTGGAGTGCAGGCCAGGTTCTCAAAAGGAGAGCGGCACATGGTTGGGCAGGATACTGATACCATGTCTACATTTCAGTTTGGAAGATCTTAGCTACCATGTAACCGAGGGTCCAGACCATACTGCGACTTCTGTATATTCCGAGTGTACAGAGTAAAAAGTGAGATGGGAGCGCGTCAATCTTGCCAGTATTCAGATCACGTGCCAAGCATGTTAGCGCTGTGACTAGCGGCACTAGGATAAATTTACAAATTTCCGTCGAACTGCTTTCTCTTCTTCATCAAAAAGCTCACAGAATCAGCCACGACCATTGCTCAGCCTACGGGACTACAGCAATGCGTTGCCATGTGACATTCGTGTCGCAGTGATTCTGGAGATCAAGCAAAGCCCGGATAAATAGGAAGTTTGCCTCTCGATGAGTTCTCTTTGATGAGAGCGATGGGAGGGGAATGTCGATAGATGGGATACAACACGCATCTCTCTTTTCATAATGTGTTATACGCGTTCGATTTTCCACCGTCTATTGGCTGTCCCTTCTAGGAATGGATTCTAGCCATGTTCAACTGATTAATGTCTCACTCTATGCTTAGTGATCCAGCATGTGTTTGTTGATCGGTTGCGTGTGGCATTCCTCGTCAGGTGTTTGAGATATGCAACTCATTACACGCAGCCCAACATAAGTCCAACGCCATATCAGGATCTATGACTATCTGCTCCACTGACGTTCTTTTCGAGTCTGTTGTTGCCGCACGTCGTCTCTACTCTTTATCTCCATTCGCTTGAGAATATATGCATTAGCATCAGTCTCTCAATCTTATCCATAATAGTACCTTAATCATTAATCAGGTAGCCTAGCCTTCACGATGAAAGCCACCTCCATTACCACCGCCCTGGTGGCAGCAGCAGCAGGTGTCAACGCGCAGAATTCAAGCTCGACAATGTATGTTACCGAGTACTACAATTCTTGTGACAGTACTTCCACCAAACCCACTATGACAGCTACCGAGCTCCTCACCTACTGCCCGATCTGTGAGGTAGGCGGTATGTCCACTTTTGAAGGGGGTTCGTTCACCATCTACGAAACTGTGTACTCGGCCGAGTGCTCGACTGGTGGGTTTGAAGATAAGACCTACACTGTTACCGAACCCTGCCCGAGCAGTGGCCTTGATCGTTCCGCCGGCTACGTGCCACAAGGCTTTACCACAACAACCATGCCTTGCGGCTGTGCGGAAAACACACCTGTACCAATCACCGCCCCAATCCCAGCTCTCGCCACCGCCACCGCTCTTCCCACCATCTCCGTCATGCCGACACCCGCACCTGCCAAGAACGCCGCTGGTCCTCCAGCCGCCGCCCCTGCTCCGACAAGTCCTGCCGGCACTCCAGCGACCTCTGGTCCCGGTGCTCCGGTCGCTGCCCTTGCAGGCGACTCTCCTCCAGCACCAGCCAACGCCGCTGCTCCCGGTCCTCCCGCTGCACCCGCTGCTGCTCCCAATACTGGTAATACTTCTCCAGCACCGGCCAATGCAGCTGCTCCCGATACCGGCAATTCGTCTCCAGCACCAGCACCTGCACCCGCGGCTGCAGCTGGTAGTGCACCAGCTACTGACTCCCCTGGCTCCCCTGGCTCCTCAACCGGTGCTCCCGCCGAAGCGCCAGCTGCCGTGAATCCCGCCTCACCAGCAGGTTCTCAAGCAGGTGGTGTCGCTCCTTCAAGCGCATCAGGCACGAACAGCACCGTCCCATTCACCGGCGCTGCGACGTATAGGGTGCCCAGCATGAAGAAAGCCATTGCTGGACTGTTAGCGCTGATTTCTGCTTTCGCATTCGTGCAATGATCGCCTCCGTTCACAATGTGTTCTTCATATAGGTACGCGCCCAGTACCCTATTTCGTTGCGTACCAGCTAAGAAAATATAGAAGGCGTTTCTCGGATAGATCACTCTTGTCTCCAATTTGGGTATCTATTTCCATCGTGGAGGCAAAGAACAAGCCAATATATTTCAGATGATACTCTAGTGTTACTGTAATCTTTGATACTACTAATTTACTACCTTCATCGGGCCACCCTTGGTTCGTGCTCTATTACACTGTTCTGGTGACAAATGGAAGTTCGTTCAACCCCTGGCCTGTGACTAATCAAGGACAGTTCTTTGTCGTGTTCGATATCTTTAACATCGTCGTTGTTATCTTTGTCTTTCTTCGTCTATTCTCGATCGATCTGCTCATTTCCCTCATTTCTTCTAATTCCCTTTATTCGCCTTTCATCCTCCATCGAAACCATCTTGCACCTCCGACGTTCAGACCCCACTATACCATCGTTTTCTGCAAGTAGTAAATCACACTAGAATCCGTCGCACGAGATGACATCCTCCACTGACAGGATTCAGGAACACTACGGTCCGCACCGCCACTCGAATTTATCCATAGTCACACAACAGCAGATACCGTGGGTCAACCATCAATACACTCAGAGACCAGTACAACTCAAGGATCTCAAGAAGTACACTGGACGCGAGCAAGATCAAGAGTTGGGCTGTTTATCATCCTTCGAGTGCTCATCAGGAGACGAATTGAGATCTCTGTGGTCTCGGATACGTACTTTCCGGAACAAAGGACGACGGAAGAGGATAGAAGCAGCGAGGCAAAGGAGGAAGCAGCTTGAGGACGCAGGACGCAGTGCGCAAGAAGTATTCCCCAAGAGCAGTGCCACCAGTGTACCGATTCCTGGACACTTCGCTGGTCCACCGCAACAGCAATCAACAGCTCACATGCACCCCGGCTCTATCCTTCCCCAGAGCTCAAAGGCATCAAAGCCAGTAGGTGGTATCACAGTCGCTTCGCAGTATGTCGTCCCTAGAAAGTCGGTATTCAAGTACAAGAACGCACAAAGGGCGATACCTCGACATCCCATGAAAGTAAAGCAGCTTTCTATCCATCACAAGAGTGTCCACCTACTCCGCACAGAGTCCAATAATTACCGAGTCCCTGGCGAGCCAAAATCTCCCGAAATCCACACTTCCAGCAGAGTCACCCAATTTGGTGACTTCATATTGCAAGAAACCTTGATTGCACAACCACCGCAGTCATCAATGCCATCATTTCAAGCTCACGAGACTGCTACCAAGTCTATTCCGTCTCAGCAAGCGTACCGTGGCACGCGATGGAATTTCACCAACGCCAGCGGCCTGAGTTCTCCAAACATCATTCTTCCAAAGACCATCTCTAAGATTCAGCTCCCTGAAAACCAGGTCAGTCATGGAGATTGCAGCATGTGCGGCACCCCAAATTCACCAGGCACGCGCTACGGCGATCAAGGCCTTTGGCTCTGTACAGCATGCCGAAGTCCAAGATCAGCCATCGAACTCCCTCCTCGCACAACCAGTAGGCAAAATTTTGAGCACCAAAGACAGCGATCACCATTGCCGGCTGCTGCGGATATACATAACACCAGAAATGAACCCGAAAGTTGTGAGTTTTGCCACACAACCCTTCCGCCTATCGAAAGAGATGGTATGCTGCTGTGCTCTTGGTGTTGCAAGCATTTGGAGTTCCCGTCCTCCCTTGCTCAAGATCCACCACACAATACCCCCAGGCTTACGCTACTAAGAGTTCGACGTCAACAGTCGGTCTCCTCGGTCAACACCCAAGAGGCAGAAGAAGAATGGCAAGACTTTGACATAGACCTGTCTCACGGGATCAAATCCATGACGCTTTCGCCCAAGGCCTCCCACGAGGGACTGTCGAAGAAAACGGGCATCCACAATCATCATTGGCAGGAAGTAGGGAGGGAATTCACACCCACGCCTCCACTAAAGGACTCCATCTACCTATCCAAGAAGGCCTACAGTCCCGGAATCCCATCCAATTTCCCCCCATCACCACCAGCAAAAGACGACATCACTCACCAACCCCCACCACGAAGCAGACAACCCCCACCACAACCCATCCGCACAACCGCCCGCCATCACCTCTACCCTCCCTCCCCACTCACCACCCCACCCCCCCACCATCCGCACCCCAACCCCACCCCCCAAACCCAAACCCAGCGACAAACCCGCGCCCGCAAAGTCAGCAGCGTCTACCCCCCAACCCCCCACTTCTCCCCCTCAAACTTCCCCGACCCGCCTCCATCCATATCTCAAGAAGAACCCAACATGGCCCCACGCAGGGGGCCCGCAAGGGGGGTGGCTGCAAGAGCCAGCAGCGTCTACACGGTCCACGATGTCGATCCGATTCCGATACCGAGACTGCGCACGCCGGATTGGCAGCTCAAGAGTCCGAATCGGGATACGGGGTTTTATGGTTTTTGGGAGACGATTTTGAGGGATGATGGGGTGGTGTTTAGGGATGTTTGAGTGGGGTGGGGGAGAATGTGGATTGAATGGGGGTGGGTTTTGGGGAGATGATTTAGGAGTGGGATTATAAGTTTAATGAAGTGGCTTTATCCCGAGTGAGTGTGAGAAATTTGATTATGTGCGCTGTGGTGCATTATTGGGGATCGAGTGCAGAAGCGGGCATGAGGTTAATCGCTGGGTGTAGTCAGCCGAGAGGGTTACGAGTTGCAATGGTCGCTCATATTTGGTCAATGACAGGGAATGAATGTTAGGGTGGGTGTTTCTTGAAGAGGCAAATCAAGAGGACCTTTGGCTCAGTGTATCAATGAAAAGAACTGGGGGAGATCTTTGGACTAGTGCATTTTTGCTTATTCTATACTATTGTAACTACAATCTTTTCACTAACAGGCGCTCAAGCATACTATCTATCACTTGATCTTCAAACCCGAAATACACTTTTGTCGAGCCCTTCCCCTCATCGATCCAACCTCAGTCAAGCCTTAGTAGTCCAACAGTGCTGAAGCGCCTGGTTCACTGGAAATGTAAATGACATCGTGGTGATCCGTAAAACCATTGAACTTCGTTGCACAACATTTCGTATACGCTCCCATCTCCTCAAAGTATAACCAATCGCCCACATCAAGTATGCCGTGGAGGGCGCAGCTCTCAGTGATGCGATCAATACCATCGCAAGACGGACCCCAAAGTGAGTACTCTGTACTCCTAGTGCCCGAGTCGCGCTTGCTTAGGACGCGAGGAGCAGCTACCTGGTGGTCGAAGATCAAGCTGGCGAAATTGCCATAGACACCATCATTCAGGTAAAGCATATACTTGGTCTCTCGGGTCACTGGGTTCTGAAGATCGCGGCGAGCGATAACATTGCAAGCAAGCGTGAAGGCGGAGGAGACGTAGAAACGGCCTGGCTCTCCAATGATGCGGACGCTGGGTGGGAAGTAGTCGTCGAGAGCTTTGCTTAGGACATCGGCCATGGACTCGAAAAGGTCGCCCGAAAAGCCGCCGCCAACATCAAGGGTCTTCAGGTGGAAGCCGATTTCAGATGCTTGGTCGAAGACAGTGCGAGAGTCCTGCACTGCTCTGGCGAAAGACTGAGGATCAGAAGCACCAGAACCGACATGGAAGCTGACGCCTACAACATTCAAACCCAAATCCTTGGCCAATTGGAACAGGTCCTGAGTTATATTCAAAGAAGCTCCGAACTTATCACTAAGGCGGCATAAACTGGAAGAGTCGTCTGTCAGGATGCGTAGGAACAGCTCTGCATCAGGGTAGAACTTCTTGATCTTATACAACTCATCCGAATTGTCAAATGTCATTTGCTTGACACCTTGCTCAGCTGCGAATCGAATGTAGGATTTGGTTTTGCAAGGCTGAGCGTATATGATTCTTGAGGGGTCTACTCCAAGATCGAGAATGGTTTCAATCTCCGCTTTGGACGCACAGTCGAAGCCAGTGCCAAGACCTGCAAGTAGACGAAGGACCTCCGCATCAGGGTTACATTTGACAGCTGTACGGTCAGCGGTTTGATTAGGAATTGCTGCAGAGCAACGTACCGTAGTGAGGCTTTACCCTCTTCAGATTCATCTTCCACCGTAGATGCTGGCGGTAAACATCTCCCATGTCTGCCACAAAAAATGCATCCTCCTCCCCTGCTTCACAAGTGTCCGTATCCACACCCTCAATACGGCCTTTCAGCTTCTCCTTCGTCAGGATTTTCCCATATTCTTTGCCATGATTACTAGCGTGATTGACTCTTGATGATTTTCCATTAAGACTAATGGACTCATACTGGGTGTTAGGAGTTGTTGCCAAAGGTGCCATTCGCCTTCGGGCTTTCAAAGTATTGTCTGGTATAACGAAGGTAGGCGTTAAGGAGGCTTGTAAATGTGTGCTCCTGCACTAATGCGGCCGGTCCTCCTCGACTCTCCCCCTAAAAGAGGAAGAACCTCTAGGTAGTTCCTATGCGGCAGCTGGAAGGGTGAAGACGACAGTGGGTTCTTTTGAGAAGATTCAAGCAGAAAGAGCTCGGGTTCCTGAATTGTGTGCAACAGAGGGTGGCGGTAAGTCGTTGAGTATGTCTGGGTGTGGGCGTGAGGCGGGATGTTGAAGGCTGAACGAGTATATGGCTGGTGGAGCCGTATTGAGGGATATCGTCGGTTATAAATTCATACCAAATTTGCCTGTACTTCACTTGAAGACAGTCAGACAGATGGACTGGAGGAGAGGGGACGATCGGACGAACGGTAGACTTGTGGCTGGTAATTACGGATTTACTTGATGTAATCTGGTTGGCTCTGGTGTGTGCATATATAGCCCGTGATAGCTATGTGAGAGCTGAAAGGTGGGAAGAGTGAGTGGATTTCTGAATAAATAGATATGTGCGTTCGACAAAGTTGTTGGTGCGCGAATTTATGGCCAGACCGAGCCCCCGATGACACAACGCGGCTAGATACGCGCTCAGTAGGCTGTGGCTGAACGTAATGTGGCCGAAATTATTTTGAGGCATGCATGCATGAAGCTGAGATACTGCTGCATAAGAGCTGAATCACCAATGATTCTGTCTAATTTTGTTCTACGGTTCTAAGCTGTCGACCGGGAATAGACCAAATATCTTTACAGAGGTCACTGTATCATTCGAAGGCCCCCTCCTAAATATGCAAGTAGTGGATTAGTAACGCCTGTTTCAACGGCAGCAGAAATCCAGCAGCGGACCCGAATGTCATAGGCCAGCGCAGCTCCTCAGCTATGTTGATCGGGAGTGGCCTTCCCATAAACGTAGACGTCAATCCTTCCTAATGGCCGTTGTGTCTCTTGTCTGATCCTATCAGGCAATCCAATGGTGACAGAATCAGTCTCGACAAGCCCAGCTCCTGCCATTAGGTCAAAGAAGATTGCTTCGCTGTCATGCCGCACTTTCATAGATACGATAATCAATGCAGCGGGCGAATTTGCGATGAGAGCTGCCAGAGTCCTAACGAGTGCTGGTATGCTATCACAATTGTAAGTGCAGTCAGAGACAATGAGTAAGTCATATCGATTTTTCGCCACATTGTCAGGAAGAGGCTTATTCCAATCTAAGACCGCCGCAGTGACTCGGTCCCCAGTCGAGGTAAACTCGGCTTTGATAATATTGTGATTTAATATATCCATTGCCTCTGGCAGGTCGGTCAGGTAAACGTCGCTCATTGGGCATAGATGGGCAATTTCGAGTCCCACAATACCACATCCGCTGCCAAGTTCCATCACTCTTGGGCTTTGAGAGGTACTGTCTTGCAAGGTTTTGGCAAGGGAGGGCATGGACTCGGGCTGTGATACGACATGACTGAGGTAACTAGCCAGCGCAATTCCTGCATCCCTAGATTTGGTGACACGTAAGAGATACATCGATGGAAGTATGAAAGGCGGTAGCACAGTGTACGCCTGTGGAATGTATGGCTATGCAGATAAGCGAGTAAGATGAAGATTCTCGCACATCGACTAGGCCTGCTAACAGGGAGTATATGGAAAACTTGGTGTATTCTTGAACGATCTTGTAGCCTAGCGGTCCGCGAAGTACGCCTGCTCTGAAAGGGCTTATTATAACGACTACTTGTAGCTCCACCTTTTCCTGGGTTACATGAATGCAATAGTGGCCACTGTATAGGGGACTACGCAAACTTGAGATCACTCACCATATATGCCGAGCAACACTCTCGCCAGTTTCTTCATACATTACCCTGTCCTGACCAGCTTCAGTCTTGAAACGTCTTTCTACCCTGTTGTCTGCTTGTATCTTTTCCCAATCTGCGCCTCGGCCGAAGAACTCACTACGCGCGCTAAGAATATCTGGCAGGCAGTCGACCTGCGCACTGTCCGCCTGTACCGTCGGTTGAGTGTTCACAATGAGTCTCAAAAGCTCTGGCGGACTTGACTCAATGTCTCTTATCTCGACCCATACTGTCCGCATACCGCGCTTCCACTTCACTTTTTGCCATGCCGAATGCCAATTACTTCCCCGTTCGGATGCCACAGCTATAGCGTAGATGGTAAGGTCTCCGGCATAAAAGTCGTCTCCGAGATCTGTGGTGATGGTCAGGAGAGCTCGGACGATACTCGTCCGTACATTGAGCTTTGGCGGCTTCAGAAATCGTAGATAGTACACCATGGCGTGTGGCTGATGCAGAACGCAACGTCCAACGGTTTGACGGCGCTTCAGTAGACACTATTAAGTAGATGAGTCTATGGCATTTTTGAAGGTGTATGTAAACCGATCTGTTCAAGGGCTACCCTACTCCCCAAGCATATCACAATCGGCCGCCATTGATTGGGCAGTAATCAGGCGCCCTGGCGAGCCAATTATCAACACCAGTGTCACCTGTGAATAATATGTTGAAATGTTACCTTAATTGTGGAGGAGGTAGTCTGACAAGGCTGGATCGCCAAGGAATCTGACTTCCTTCAGAACTAGCGGCTCAATGATAGCCCATCGTAGGTAATGACGATGAGAAGATAACCATCATCCAAGGTGATCGCATGTCAAGGAACCCTCTCACAATGATCGCGGTACTCCGCAGACCACTCTGTGACCGATGAATAGACCCGCCGACGACCCTGCCCTCCACCCACCAACATGCGCCGCAACGACCCCAGGATCCGGCAAACTCTCAATCAGATCTCCCACAACCTCGAATCCGCCAATCTCACCACCCAAGCTTCCCTGTTCTCCTTCTCCCAAAGCTACATCTCTCCATGCTTCTCTTCCCTAAACACCTGTCTTGAAGCGTCTTGTCAGCCCTGCTTCGGTGCCTCCAAACGGGACGATAGACGAACGCAGCATCGACAACGGCAGCAGCAGAGAGGAAGGGAGAGCTTAGCATTTGATTTCTATGATGATTGGGAACAAGATGAAGCGGAGTGGGGTAATGATGAATTGGACCGCTTGCTGAGTAGCGATGGGGACCTGAGGGCGCAACAGCCCAGCAAGCAGGGAGGGATGAACTATGGGAGTCGAGTGAATACGAGGAAAAAAGTTGGGGAGGACGATGATGTCAATGTGCTTCCTAAGTCCTCGATGTTTGGGTTTCTCGAGAGACTGCCGTGGAAGATTGGTGGACGAGGGGTCAGATATCGACCTAGTATTGCGGATCTACAGGAAAACGTGGGCAGGAGGGGAGTGGAGACCGAGCCGCTTATATCTGAAGAGGAGAGCGATGATGGGAACAGACGACATGGACGGAGCAGGAGTGGAACGGTCGGTAGCAGGAGTACGACCAACTCGCTGAGCTCAAGGGGAGATCTATTTCCGAGCGAGGACGAAGATGATGCAGTGCCGCTTGACGATGAATTCGCGATCGTCTTGGAAAGACGGACGACGACTGGGACCACGGGTGACGACCATAGTAGTAAGAAGAAGGGGAAGAGGAGACCTTCGGTATCAAGGGCTTCGACCAAAACGGGATCTACCAAGAGTTCAAACAAGGCGAGACGCGGTACAAGTGCTTCTAGCGGTAATAAGGCCCCTCGGGCGGACTCGATGGAGGAGAACGTGCCGTCCATGGTAGATCTTAAGCAAGAGGAGGAGCGTGTACGGAGAGAGGAGGAAGTGCATCTGGAGGAGAAGAGACAAGCTGCTCAGAGGCTGGCGCTCGAATGTGGTTTAGGCGGTGCGGAAGAAGATCCAGCTGTAAGATCCTCTGCGATCTCTACAGAATTTCCAGGGTTAACTTGATCATCAGGCATTAACGACTGAGCACGACTCCAAAAATCCTACTATCATTCACGAAACACAAGTCATGTCGCCCACCGAGTCTGACCCTCCACCCACCAAGCAGCCATTCCATCCTCCAGAACGACGTGAACCCGGACAACGTTCAGATCTGGAACCTAGGCCCCCCTGAAGAATGACTTTTATGATCTCGCGACCTCATTCTTGCACTTCAGCGCCGTTTCTGAGCATCTAGCGCTGGTATAATGAGGCGATTGGCGTTTTTGGTTCTGTCCCCTTGGGCAGCTGGGGATTTTTGGAGCGACGGGATATGATTACGACTTTGTCTGTGATGAGTGAGGTGAAGACACCCCTATGCCTTATGATCGTCAGGAATTTGCTATGGACAGACTTGTGTAGAATAGAACTGATTGGGCTTTTCTTCATAGGGAAGGCTGACTGCGCGATCAGTATTTATGCAAGCCTTGTATGCTGCTTTCAAAGAGCAAGTATTGTTTTCCGATGTGATACTACGTAGTTGCAGCGCCTATTCTATCGTGTCTTGGAACACTCGGCACAACCCAGATACTGTAGGTGCGTACTTATCAATATGTTCTGGGTTGAGCAGTATCATACCACCTCCGAAAATACCCTTACCATTTTGGCTCATCACAGCGTCTATACCTCACCACCTCACCTCACCAAATCCTCCAACTATCCTCTCCTCCATCCCCCTGATCCCCCCTCCTCCATCCCTCTCTCCCCACAACACCCCACACACTCCCACAACACAACACCCCACCCACATCCCACGCACCAAACCCTTCTACAAAGACCCTTCCCAACGCCCTAGTCCAGTGTCAAGGAACTTGTCCTCGTCTAAAGTAAATAAGTACCGAGAGCCCAACTAAGACGCGGCGGCTGGTTAGATGGGCAGGGGGTTTGTGGGGGTTTTGGAGAAGTGGAGCCGCTTGTGTGATAGGGGAATACTGGAGGTAGCTTGGTAGAGGGTAAGAAGGTGATGAGGGTGATGAGGATGGATGGATGGATGGATGCCGCGCGCCAAAGTGGCCCAGGATGCAAAGCTGGTCAAGATCCTTCAAAACGACATGAATTCATTGCGCATCTATCTACCTACTTAGCTAAAAACCATGTCCTGGCAGGCCATGGAATAGTAATTTGGTAAAAGGGGGGGTATCGTGAGAGGCGTATCCAGAACGTTGCTCAGAAAGGAAAATGTGATCTGATGTGATGAACAACCGAAAATCTCAACCTTTAGGTCCACGCTATGCCTCCCATATATACAAAACAGATTGACCTCCCTGCCCATGATGAAATCCCAATTCGCTATGCACAATGTCCACACCATTTCCATAACAAAAGAGTCGTTCGTGTATTGTAGAGAATGCCGACCGTCAAGGGTAGTTGACGGGAGGATTGGAGATGTTTCCAGCTGGGGAAACCTTTATATCATCTGACCGTTATGGTTGATCTCACAGCCCGCAGCTTTCTGTTTCAAAGCCTTGGCAAGCATGAGCTCGCGCATCCAGTCGATGCGATCGTCCCGAGATTTGACGGCGAAATAATGCGTCTTGCCGGTGCCGGAATTGAGAAACCCCTTTTTGTCCGCCGCAGGGACAAGCTGAAAGCTAAAGGCTGCGACGTCTTCTTTTTTGTCCTTTTTGTTGTTGATCTTCAAGGATCTGAATGCCGTATTGAGCTTGTTCGAAGCGAGCGATGAGCAGGCGACTGCGTATTCATCAACGTCAATGTACTCGAGCGCTTCCAAGGCTTTAGTGTCTCGATGCATGGCAAGCGTGGTACCGTTGAGGCGGCAGTGATGCTCGTGCCATTCATGGCGAAGCATTCTTGTCTTGCGCTTTTTCATCCATCCGGCATGATTGACCTCGACACTTGTTGGAGTTTTCGCATCGTCGACTGGGGAGAGGTAAGTCTCCTCTAGCGGAGCCATAGCGAAGGCTGGATGGCGTCGATGAGATGCTTTGGATGCCGATCGTTGAACGGAAGGTGCTCGCTCGAAAGCATTCGACGTTTTGGGTCGGTCAATTGGAGACCATGCCTCCCACGGCTGGCGATGAGTAGCTTGAGAGTTGGACCGCTGCACTGGGTCTTCTCCAAAGCGCATGTTTGGTGGTACAGACTGGGATTCATCACGTGCGATTGGCCCCAAAGGGATGGCTGTAACAGGAACGTCCATTGCGGACGCTGGGCTACCGAGCCGATAAATATCATGATAGCTACTATCTCGCATAGCTGTAATTGGCGAACGATATCGTTGGGTGACAGTGCGAGAATGAGGGGAGAATGCGTCCTGAGGCTGCGCTGCTGGAATAGTAAGCTTGGGAAGCATACTCAAGTTTTCATGAGGAGCCTGCGTGTTGCGCGGTGGTGAGAGAGGAGGGAACATCTCGTAAGGAGGCGTCGTGGGCTCAGCTGCGGGCTCGTCCAGATGCTGGAAGCTGAGAAAATGTCTGACATTTTCTTGAGGGTCACGAGACTCAACGACCTTGAGCGCCTCTTCATTGATACGAAGGGCAGGCAAGCGCCCAGCACCCAACAGGTCTGATGATGCAACCACAGAGGGTACAGCTTCGGATATCGGCCGTATCGTGATTTCGCTGGGGGACGAATTGGCATCAACGATCTGCTCGAATTCTCCAGGGAACTCTTTCATAATCTTGGCTAGCTTGCGCTGCTGCTTTTGCCATTTTGAACATTGTTCGCCCTTGGAGCAATGATGCGTCTTGGGTAGGAGCTGTTCAATGGCGACGATCGAAGCAGACTCCCCTGGGGAAATAACATCATCTGGTCGCAAGGCTCTTCGGGCTCGTCGTCGGCCTCCCGTTGGTGACTTGGCTGTGCCATCCTCTGGACTTGGAGGGTTGGAGCACTCGTTCGCACGTCGCTCATGAGTCGTCTGTGTCGGAGCGACAGCTACCGCTGCCACACTTGGCGAGTGACACGTACCGTCGGCTGGGGTGGAGGGCACACTCAGACCTCGAAGAGTGCGAATCTCGTTCCACAACAGGTGGCGTTGACCAAAGGAGGTGATACCAAGCTCCTTGAGATCACCAAATTGGAGATCCCTGAGGATTGGGCCTGAGATGTCGTTGATGCGAAATTTTCCCACCATGTCTTCAGGCATTCCAGTAGACCTCATCCACCCTGCGACCTGTTCCGATGTCCAGGCATGGAAAGACACACTGATCTGAGAGAAGCCTTTGACTACAGCTGGTACTTGTGCATATGAATTATGCTTGGGTCCAGCCCTGTGCTTTTCTGGCGATACCGGCGACCATTGGATGTATATGTCTTGCTCCTGGGATGACGATGACGGTGTGCGAAAGAGGTGAGGTCCTGTAGGACCTTCCACAGATTTGACTGACCCTCTTTCCTCCTTCAGTGGCAACTGGAAGTTGAAAGTGGTGATGCTGTTGGACGCTGGGGTTCGTAACTCTTCGAGCGTCGACGCAGTTGTGTTACTTCGATTACCAAACTGCCGGTATACGTCAGACGGCTTCGCGCACCCTCCATACTGCGACTTACCGAGTCTTCGCTTGTTCGCCCGGCATATTCCTCGAAGTCGCTCATGTCCTCATCCTCAAACTCGGTTTCGTATGAGTCGCTTGCTCGAGAACTTGGTCGAGGTGTAGGCGCAAATACTGATGGAACATGACCCTTTTGATACATTTCCACCCCACCCTGGCTTGACATTGTTGACGCAAATGCCTGAAGATGGATTAGAGGCTACGCTAGAGGTCCATATGGCACGATTGATAACTTACCATCGCGGGCAGAATTCAATTGACGACAGTCAAAGGCATGTAATACGTGCTATTGGAAATGAGAACCAAAAGATGCACCTCCTCACTGATGATTATTGTGTATGTATACCAGGACAAGAGACGAAATGACAAAAAGGGATCAAGAAGTGAGTCGGTGGGGTGGTGGGCGCTTGGGCATAGTTATGGGGAGGCTCACGCAGTAGAGGCAACGTTATAGTAGAGTTTAACATGCTACATTCTACCTAGTCATAGCAATTCTTCACCCCCGTCACATAATGCTGATAACTGATCGACCCAGGCAAAGAGACTGCTATTCGTGAGCACAGAGGTGCGCCGAGTGTTGAGCTGCATATGAGGCGTCCGCTAATGCTATCGCGATCCCAATCAACGGACCATTTTGACGTGCCACGGACGGAAGTCCAACATTTTCCTCTCTAACCGCCCACTAAGCTTACGCTAACCATCCTCGACGGACAGTTCAGACTCCAATACACAACCAATCAACTGTCACCATATCCTTCGCATAAGCAGGCAGGGTCGGCTCGCACGCGGACGGCGAAGGCTTCCATGGTTCTAGGTAAGCTACAGCGAGTCATCAATTTCAGATTTCAGTTACAGAATTTCCACTGGCAAGGTCATAATCCAACAGCAATCGGCTTTCCTCGGTTCCTTCTCATCTCTAATACGGATGATCTCTTCGCCGGAGTCGGTGACAAGTGAGATCCCACAGATGGCATGCAAGGGGAAGGTAAAATGCGGGTGACGGATCGCATGGAATCCTATGTTTTGCATGGGAGGAGAATACGAGGGGTTGCAGATATCACCACCTCATTCGAACATTCAAGCACTGACGGGAGACAATATATCCATTGTGATCTCTACGCTATGACTGCTCCTTCTGCAAGGTCCAATAACCTCTCAATCTGTCCAACTTTTGCTGCTCACATGACCTTCAGTCTATGCGGGCTATCACTTGGGAATTCCAACGGCGGTCAATCAGGACAGCGTCTGCCATTTGTACCTTGAGACGACGGGGCCAGGCCGATATGAGCCAGCGACGACCACTGAAGACAAGATCTCGGGGGGTGCCGAGTCCTATCGCTTTGATCCCAGGTCACCAGGGCTTTGTCCGTCTTCCTTTCAAGGGCTGGTGCACCGTTGCCACACGCCAGCTCAGACATCACGAGTTCCCAAGCGGGGATTCCAACATCCAATGCACCAGCTGTCTTACAAGGTACACTGGACTTCCGTGGCAGGCACATGACGGTAAGACGTTGTTGTATCCGATACCGGCTTCGAGCTCAGGCAACAAATGAGCTGCGTAAATGACATTCGCTTCCCGTACTAAAGGGCAAATTGACCCTGTTTCAGTGCCTGCGTATAGAAAGCACCCGATGCAGCCATTATATGTGTTTATTCTTAGCAAGCTTTCGGTGTGACATCATGCTTTTGCCTCGATCGATGTTATCTTTTTGCTACTAATTTGGTTCTGAATAAAGCCTTCATTCAGCTTTAGCCGTGCCGTGAAGGCACATAATTTGCCTGCCATCATCCCATCACGTATTTTCCCCGCATTCAGGGAAATTTAACCTGCTGGCGCTCAGCGGGTACTAGAGGAACGGGACTGGTTCGCTATTAAGGCTACCCATAGTGCGCTACTCTATCAACCACCCACAACCAATAAACTCGGTAATTACAGAGATCATAGTAAGGCTTTAACCTGAACTAGACTAGCTGTGTAGTCCCATTCTGCATGGGTGGTCGATGGAGCTTCGAGCTCAAATTCACGAAATGAAAGACTGCTGAGCAATTTGCCTATCGCTTGCGGGGGAAGGATTGGAAGGAGTCCCAACAAGTGGTAAAGTTTGGCCTCAGCTCGTTTTGGAGTCTGTCAGGGGTGTGTCTCTGTACGAGAGTGGAGAACTTCTTGAGCAATTTATTGTGCATGATCTGACGACCGTTGCGGCATGCTCTTGCTCAGAAGGATTGTGAGGGCGCACGGGGAAGCACCGGAACTAGTGTGATATGAGTGATTTGCGTGCATTAGTTGGTCGCAGAAGCGGTACGAAGCGATGTCGTTTTCCTTCGAACGTTCCGCTTGCATGCATGCAGGGCGGTGGCTATTATGTACTACTATACTACTAGTAAAGTTTATACTAATAGTAGGTAAGCATCTTACCACTAGCTCTTCGGTGCTGAGTCTCTCCGGATCTTACCTGATCAGGAGCTTTATAGTGATTGACGGCAGGGGAAGCTGCGAGATAGCTCCACCATTGGGCGGCTGTAGAGCAAAAATAGCTCTCAGGACTCCCAGAAGGACTAGCGAGGCAGACTAATTACCCCTCTTTTATCTTGTCGAGGCGTTGCGGTCTGTCATTTCAGTAGCTCTTGAATCAGTCGACCAATTGCAGGGCTGCGGCGGGAACCTCATCCACATCTCTGCTTGCTGGCCTATCTTCCCGGAATCTGGCTATCGTACGGCCTCATCCAAGAGCATGTTCATTTTTAGAACATGTGGCTTCCACGCCCTACCACCGGAGATGCGTACTACCCTACTTATATTCAACATGCCCAACGTCTCAACCCTCAAGGCTCGTTACGGCAGACTGTTGGAATATTGCTCTCCTATCCGATCATTACCATACGTCGAAGCTGGCTTCGACTCACTAATACATACCCAATCATCAGTCCAGTCTCGCTACGTGCCATCCTCAAGTCCTACCAATCATATTCCTCTCTCCTTTGGGGACATCCCATCTCACCAAACAATACAGGTCAAGAGTAGCACCGATGTCAACGAAGGCAGCTGGAACGACAGTTAAGTCAGCCCAAATGGTTGCGCCCAAAAACCCATCGCCCAAGGCGAAGGAAAGCAACAAGATGCACAGGAGATCGCGTTCAGGTAATCGGAGATCGCATGGTTACGTGTATCTGTGGACTTACATCTTCAATTCTAGGATGCTTCACATGTCGACTACGGAGGAAGAAGTGCGATGAGGGCAAAGGTCAATGTAGAGCATGCAAGCACTTGGGGCTGAAGTGCGAGTACAAACGACCATCATGGTGGACCATCAACGAACAACGGAAGCAGCAGAAGGAACACATTAAGAGCATAATCAAGCGTACCAAAGTTTCGGAGAAGACGGTGCCGCCAAGTGCGGACACTCCTCCAGGGCTTTCACATTCTTTGCCAACATCGGCCACCTACTCGATCACACCACGAACCCGCGCCCCATCAGTCGACTCACAATACTCGCCCGAATATAATTTCAATCAGCCACAAATACACGATCACTTCGATATATACGGACAGCCTCATGTCCTGTCCCCACCCTACGACGCAAATCCACACTATCAGGCGTACCCACCGACACCGTACGAGGTGGACATCAAGACCGAGAGACAGATGTATGTCAACGATGTACCCACGCGAAAGGATTCCTCCACTTCGACATTCAGCACCTACCAACCGCCTCCGGTATCATCCAGCATCACGCCATTCCCACAAGATGCGTGGGTCCATGAAGGAATATTCGAAGACACGGATGTTTTCGGTGCAGAGGAAGGTTTGGACTTCGACTTTGGCTACGATGCACCGTTGGGAAATCAGTCAATACGGATAGAAGTTGAAGACTCTGACAGGCCTCTGCTGGACCATTTCATCGACAACGTATTGAGGCTCATCTTCCCAGTCCTCGAAATCAATCGACCTGGTTCGGCAAGATCAGATGTCATTCTGCCTGCCCTCGAATCAAACAAGTGCTACCTACACTGCTGTCTCAGCGTTGCCGCAATTCATCTAAAGTCTACGCGGCTCGTCCAAGATGATCAGATTGACAGCGACATTATGCGCCACCGTTATGCTACAGTTGCGGAGCTTTGCGAGGCACTGCAAAGAGATGCTGACCATCAACAGATCTTGGAGGCAACTTTGGGCATGATCTTTTTCCAGTGCTCAGTAGGACGGCCAGATGATTCATTACCGGATATTCCATGGCACCAGCATTTTCAAGCTGGTACAAGTCTAGTGAGAAAACTTCAACTACCGCACGCTATGGAGCATGTCAATGGCGTACACCCGCATCCTCCATTCAACATGACCCTGACTTCGTGGATTGACATCCTTGGCGCAACTATGCTGGGCCGGTCACCTCAGTTTGCAGATACGTACCGAGAGAAGAATATGGCCCAGTCCACGTCTGGGTTATGCGAGTTGATGGGATGCGACGACAATGTTATGTACATGGTTTCAGAGATTGCCTGTCTAGACGCGCTAAAAGTTAGTGGTCAACTCGATGACATGCAGCTCTGTCAGCACATCACTTCGCTTGGAGAGCATCTCGATACAACCGAGCCATCACAGTATGATTTAGATGGTGCAATTTCTTCGAGCGGAGCTCTTCGCCCAAGACAGCTCTCCAGGAACATAACAGCTATGTTTAGAGTTGCTGCACGGATATATCTTTGCAGTCTAGTGCCCGGGGCCTCAAGACATTCCGACACCATGATCGGTCTCCTAACAAGATTAGCCGGTGTCCTCGAGTATATCCCCTCTGGACCAGAAGGATTTGATCGCTCGCTGGTGTGGCCCCTACTGATTGGTGGATCCATGAGCACGCCCACCTCACCCTTCCGACACCTTTTCATGGATCGAATAGCATGTCTCGGCGAGCATGCCGAGTTTGGGAGCTTTGGCCGAATGGTACGCCTGCTTCAGGAAGTGTGGCACCAATCGGACAATGCAGGGGAAGGACAGAACGTTCACTGGCGGGACGTGATGCAGCAAAAGGGCTGGGACTACCTGTTAATATGATGAATGAAACCTTGACGGTTTGAACTCATTATCAGGGGGTCATATTTCCCACTAATATAATGCGCATCCTGGTCTGTCTAACCTTGGTATCTGTAGAGCGGGAACCGTGGAGAGAAAGAGGCACAGGACTGGATGGCTAGATCAAGTGCGCACGACTGAGGAAATGCATTTGTGGGGACAAAGGCTGGTGAAACATTCGACACGATACCCCAATTTTCTTCATTACGCCTTGGAGGCTATGATCATGCAGGGCGTTGGAGGCAAGGGTGGCATGGGTGGCATGGATGTTTCAATAGATGAGCGGGCAGCCCCAGTGGTAGAGTTCTACTCCCAGCTGGTTGCGATGACCTTTGTTCGCTCTAGACTAGGTCGAGCATTTCTCGGTCTTCCGCTAGAATATGCGGTTGGCTGTCTGACGAGCCAGAATAATTGTGAATGAAGCACAACCATATTCCCAATATGTCGTGTTTGACAGTTTAGCCATAGCGCTCAATCCATTGAATTGTCGTATATCTAGAGGCTTGGACAGAATGAAGGTCTGCACTTAAATACTTGGTGTGACAGAGAAGTGCAGTTGGCGGAGTGCAAGGCAACATAAATATTGCAAGACTTCCTATGGCGGAACGAGATCTATTCTAGCATCATTTCGGGCCTCTCCGTAGAGTACTATAAACTTCACATCGTACACAATACTATCTTCAACATCACGTTTGCTTAGTCGCGACTTACACAAATGCATGCCCACCACCAGCTACAACCTCCCCGTAGCAAGGGAAGCAAGCTGCGATGGCCACCATGAAGTCTGATGACGAAATTCAAGGAACTGAGCAACTCAACGAACTAAGGGCATGCTATAATGAGGATATTGATCATATGAGGGAAAGAGAGTTCCCGATGCTTCAAGGTTGCAAACTGTGTCAAGCAGCGTCCGTGACAAAGGCTTACGAATTGTTTAGGGACGACCTATCTTGATCACGCTGGTACTACCCTGTACCCAAAGTCACTCATCGATGCGTTTTCCAGAGATATGTTATCCGCACTTTTCGGGAATCCTCATTCAGCTTCCACGTCCTCTCAACTATCGACGCGGCGTATAGAAGATGTACGATTACGAACATTACGATTTTTTGGCGCAAATCCGGACAACTTCGACTTGGTTTTCGTGGCAAATGCCACAGCGGGTATCAAACTGGTGATGGAGGGCTTCCGAGAAGAGGAGGAGGGTTTCTGGTATGGGTACCAGAAAGACTCTCACACAAGCTTGGTTGGTGTGAGAGAAGCTGCTAGGAATGGGTATTATTGCTTTAGATCCGATGGAGAAGTTGAAGAATGGCTTGAAGGTCGAACTGACGTTGATATGAAGCTGAATAATAATGCACGGGGCCTGTTTGCTTATCCAGCTCAATCCAACATGAACGGACGGCGGTTGCCGTTGTCATGGACCGGGCGTCTCAGATTGTCAATGCATGGACAACGAATATATAGTCTTTTGGATGCTGCTGCCCTAGTATCAACATCTCCACTCGACCTTAGCAACGCTTCGATGGCCCCAGACTTCGTTGTCCTCAGTTTCTATAAAATGTTCGGGTTCCCCGACTTGGGAGCGTTGATAGTCCGCAAAGATGCCGCTCCGGTGCTACAAAAAAGGAGGTACTTCGGGGGTGGGACTGTCGAGATGGTCTCGTGCGGGGAGGAGAATTGGCACATTCGGAAGCATGGAACATTACATGAGCAACTTGAGGACGGTACTCTACCAATACATAGCATCATCGCTCTACAGAGCGCTATGGACATTCACAAGAAGCTTTTTGGCCCATTTGAAAGTGTGTCATCGCATACAATGTTTCTGGCGGAACGACTCTACAATCAGCTTGTCGCCTTACGCCATGCTAACGACCACGCAGTCTGCAAGATATACAATGACCCTGGGTCGTCCTACACTGACAGCCGAACCCAAGGGCCCATAATAGCCTTTAACTTACAGAACGAAAATGGAGAGTGGGTCAGTAATGCAGAGGTAGAGAAGCTTGCAAACATTCGGAGCATCCAAATTCGAAGTGGAGGTGTTTGCAATCCTGGCGGAGTCGCCTCTTCGTTAGAATTGCAGCCATGGGAGATGAAGCGCAACTTTTCTGCGGGCCATCGATGTGGATATGAGAACGACATCATAGGATGTAAGCCGACGGGTGTTCTCAGGGTTAGCCTTGGGGCGATGAGCATTATGCGAGATGTGACAATCTTCATTGACTTCATCAAGGAGTTCTTCGTTAGTCCGGAAGACATAAAGCAGGAGTCCGCAGCTTCTACTGCAGAGGGACGAGGTTACTACGTTGAGACGCTAATGGTATATCCCATCAAAAGTTGCGGGGGTTGGATGGTACCACCAGACACAACATGGATCATCAGGGAGGAAGGCTTAGCTTGGGATCGGGAATGGTGTTTGGTACATCAAGGCACAAGGACAGCGTTGAGTCAGAAGAAGCATCCCAATATGGCACTTTTCAGACCAATCCTTGACTTCGAAAAAGGGCTGTTGCGGGTGTGGTATCATGGACCAATTCCACCGTCGACACCCAACCAGATTACCGTTCCTCTATCAGCCGATCGAAGCGTCTTTCAGTACTCGCACGATGAAATCCTCCGACCTCACTCTCACGTATGTGGTGATGAGATCATTGCACAGATTTACTCTTCCAGAGATATTGCAGACTTTTTCACGAACTTGGTCGGTACACCGTGTACATTGGCAAGATATCCAGTAGCGACGCCAGGCCCATTGAGGCGTCACACAAAGGCTCATATGGATGCCACAAGCCAGGATAACCGTCCTAACCTTGGGAGCATAGAGCGAAGGCCAATTCTTCTATCGAATGATAGTCCTATCCTTACCATTTCCCGTCCCAGCCTCAATCGCTTGAACGAGCAGATCAAGCTCAAAGAGGGCAAAGCGGCCCATGCCTCTGTCTTTCGTGCAAATATCGTAGTTGCCGAAAACTTGGCATCGTCCCCTGGCTGCGAGCAGCCGTATGCAGAAGATGAATGGCGCTCCCTACGCATCGGACAGCATGTCAACCTTGAAGTCCTCGGAGGTTGTCGCAGATGCCAGATGGTCTGCGTTGATCAATTCAATGCAGAGAGGAATGAGGAACCGTTCGTCACTTTGGCCAAAACAAGGAGGATAGGAGGAAAAGTCTACTTTGGAGTACATACAGCACTTCAGGCTCGTGATAATGGCCAAGTTGCCCAGATCCGAGTGGGAGACTGGGTTACATCGTTCAAGGACGAAAGGAAATCTTCGCCGAAAGTGTAGATCTGGCTATCCTGTGAGCCAACTCGTCACAAGATAGTCCCTGTTGCAATCCCCGCAAACTACAGTCAATGCCATATCTGAGCCGGCTGAGCTGTCAAGAAATTCGGGTCACCAGCGACAAGCGTGAAAAGATCAACGACTTATGAAGAGAACTTGGTGCGAAAATGGAGCAACAAAGATCAGCAGGGGAAGCTTTCTTCCAATCCCTCCGCAGTAGCCCTCTGGGTATAGGGACCTCCGCCAAATACTTCCTCTACTCACCGTTCCCGCTTCATTTTCATACTTCAACATTAGAGCGACATACTTCAAAATGTACGGTATCCTATGCAGCGGGCAAATTCCCAGTCCTCGTGTCTCATAAGATGCCTAGGACAGCCGCAATGAATGCTTTCAACAGATACTGATCCGTCCCCATCGGCTACCTTCTTAGGTCCCACAAGTCCGCCTTGGCTTCCTTCCTGGTATTTGGCTTTCTTATCCACTCGATGCTTCTCTATCATATGTCTCCTCAACTTTCCTCGGCCTACCTCTACATACGCAGCGAGTTGTCCGAAGTGATACCGGCGTTGAGGGAAATATTCTTCACCACTGCCTCGAGTTTCCTTTGAAATCGTTCCTTGTCAATGAACCCAAGCCCAAGCGCCAGCTGCCAGTCTGCAGGGACCCGCGTGGTTTCTCTTTCTTCAACATCGCTTTTCAAGAAACCTTGAAAAATGAGCATGTATTCACCGTCGTCTGCTACCTTCAATTCTCGAGCGGGTAAGAGCCATGGGGCTACTTCACGAATTTTTATATTCTACGGCCGCACAGACTCAAAGTTCGGTATGGTTGCTTTCTGTGCTTCCAGGCCGAGTCAAATCTCCTTTGAACTACTGCCTGGGTCCTGATCAGAGCGCGGTCAGATTGACGGGATGTGCTGCATCTACTGTGTTCCACCCTTAACGTACCTTTGGCTATGCATCCTCGGATGGCTTGATTCGCTCGCCAATGGTGATGGCACGGAAAACCTTTTCCCTAGATTTCTGGGTGAATCTTTGAAGCCTCGAAAGGTTATCATCTCGCCAAACGGATCAGGCTAGGAGTATATGACCATCTGAGTCATCCAGATCGCCCACGTCCATGGTGCCCGAGTATATGGAATTGCCGGATCGATATGGGACAAGTATTAGAGCTGCATTCCTGCTTGGAGTCTTGGAGGTCAACCGTCCAAAACGGTATGCAATCATGCTCGTCTTCGGAGAACAGCAAGATCTATAATATATACTTGGCCGAGCCGCGATCCTCATCCTCTACGTTATGCGATAGTGCTACGTCTTTTATCTGCTTCTCCAAACAAAACGTATACGAGAAATCTAATGGGATACTGATGAGGAAGGTGTTTCCAATTGGCGACAGCCACTTCAAAATCATTTTCATCCTCTTTTCAGCCCCTTACATAAAGAGCACCTAAAGCTAAGCCCACTGCCCGATGGTTATTGTTCTAGTTCTCCACCCTGTCTGCCGTCTTTTATGTAATCTGCAGTCTCTTTGTTATTAGGTAGAGATCACTTTTCTGAAATTCCTTGTTTGAACACCCAAGGGCGAGAGAGAGGCTGTCGTGATGGCTGGCTGTTCGATATAATCCAGAGTACTCAGCACAAGAGCAAAATCACTCATTTTATTGGAGCCGTTGCCGGATCTCGATTGTCCATTTTGGGAATCGAAGAGCAGGACTCCGCCCAGGGCCAATTGATGAATGCTCATTCATTACCCACTAGAAACGATGTTGCCAAACTACCTAAAGCCGTCCCCAAAAGCCTACCAAGAACGACCCAAACCTAGCGCCGCTAGGCTAGCAGTCAAGGCAAAGCAATGCGGATGCCCTACAAATATTATTTGCTACACGGACTCACCCTCGCCTTCCGAGCTTCTCAAGCGTTCAAAATGTAACGCGAGGAACAGAGCCAAGGATCCGCCTAAAATCCATGGAGTGCCAATTGAAGCCTCCAAAGCATCCGCCACGCTTCCTTTAGGACTTACACATGACCAAGGTCAAATACTTTCCATTCGGGTCGATTACACAGCTATATGTAGCAACCTAATCGTGAAGGTCCTAGGACTTTCGGTCAATGCACTCTGTATTGCCATCGACCTCCACTACCAACATGATGGAATATTCACAGCTAGCTTGAAAGCGCTCCTTGTCCCATTCAATGGCGCGAACGAGAGGTAGTCGTACTTTACAGACGGTCTAGAGCGTATACGTGAGGTTTTGATACGCTTTATGTTTCCGGCACGACCAAAGAAAGCCCTTTTTCTCGGCCCCACGGAGACTTATAAGCCAGATAGCCAAGGACATTGGTAGCAAACTTTCGAACCTTAAACGTTCAGAAACCGTATCAAGCATTTATCAATACCAGGATGATGTATGTGTAAGCAAAGCCTACACTAAGCCTCGTTATGGAGCGGAGAAAATAGGGTGTGACCTGCCGCCTGTCGATAGTGGGACTCTCCGTATGGACTTTCAGTAAACGAGTGGAATTTGGTCCTATTGAAACGTGACGGAGAAGGTATGCTGCTCTCATACATATCATATCCATGAGAACGCCTGTGTTACAGGGTCATACGCTTCTATGACCTACCGATTATCTGTACGCGTCAGCCATTGCCAAATCCAACCAGGACACGCAGGATCCTAGACGCAATCTACAACTGTATATATTCACTCTGCGCGGTGAGTGTAGGAACTCACGACTCAGCTTAGGTAGATTATCTACGTACGAAGTCCCCAGAATCCTCTTCGAGACTCCGATGTGCACCTAGTCATGCAATTCAATTCATGTCCGTCTCACGTGTTCAAGTATCATTAAAATCTGTACTAGAATAGTCTTTACTATCAAGAATTCTATAGCTAGGCAGATTAGTGATGGTTAGTGTGACAATTCTATATTAGAAAGCTAACTTGCACCGTTGAAGGTATGGAGTGGCTTCCCTCAATATAGATAAGTCATATTCATATTCCCTACAGGTGGCCCGTTGACATTGATATTCAATACTATCTGCCATAGAGAATATTCAATCATGTTGGTCCATGCTGCCTTGTCTTTCCTTTATCCTAGCCAGGAACAGAATGTAGGAAGTTTCTGATACAATATTGGCAGGTGTGTACCATCATACCACATGATCTTAGATACATCGATAAGAGAACAACACCTAGAAGATCAATGAGACTTTAATTAGTATCCCATGTCCTGGCAGCTCTGGCATCCGTCTCGGCTGTACCTCGGCAGAAACCCCTGAAACGGATGCCGTGCCAGGACATGGGATAGACCCCGAAACTATCCTAAATCTCGCACCCTACCACTTCTTCACAAAACGATGCTCCTACATGATGATTATACCATACCACACATCTCTTCCCCAATCCCCAATCCCTTCCATAATCCATAATCCCCAATCCCCAATCCCCAAACAACATCCCAAAAACAAAACAACACTACCACAAGCCCATTCATCCTACACAAGTTTGTATACGAATTAGAATACTATCCCATAATCAAGAAATCATCAAGAAGTATTAACTAAACCCCTCAAGAGGGCTTGGGATTTCAGCTGCCATACGAAAAATCCTAACGAAGGAAATCATGTGATTGGATACTTATGCAACGTATCTTGATGTTTCGGAATCAATCCCCTAGAATAGATATGGGCCTAGCGGATCGCAACTAGGTATGCACCAACCTATTCTAGAATACTGCGTATGCTAATATCATGCATCATCCATCTATCATCGATCATCCCTCCTCCATCATCCATCCTCCATCCTCCATCATCTATCATCTATCATCCATCATCCATCATCCATCATCCATCATCCATCATCCATCATCTATCATCCATCATCTATCATCTATCATCCATCATCTATCATCTATCATCCACCATCTATCATCTATCCTCCAGCTCCCTTCCCCCCTCTCCCCCTTCCCCCCTTCCCCCCTCTCCTTCCCTCCAACCACCACCACAAAACGCCAACATACTCCAAGGGTCAACAACCCCCCAAAAAGTCCCCAGTGCAACCCACCACCCACCCCCCAAAACCCCCAAAACACCCAAAACAAATCACCTGCCTCCCCCTTCCCCCTTCCTCCTCCCCTCACACTCGGCATATCATATCCAATCCAATCCAATCCTACCCACCCACAAAATGCGGTCTAAACCGAATTGCGAATTGCACAATGACACCCCAACATCCTACATCCAACATCCGAATCCAACATCCTACATCCTACACCCAACATCCTACATCCAACACCCAAATCCCAACTTAAACTGCGTCCGGAGTGGTCCCATCCAATCCAATCAACACCAAACGTAGTTGTAAAAACGACATCTGTAACCACCCGAGCTACTGCAGGCAAGGAAGCACCTGAGCGCATACATAATGGTGGGGGAGAAGTGGTAGTGGAAGGATAATCATACTTGGATCTTCAGCGCTTCGGGGTGTTGGTTGTAACGTTTTTAGTTTGGCTCTAGGACTAGCTCTAGCGTGGGCGGCTACACGTGCGCTGGCTTGTCCCAGTGGCTTCTTTGGTTAGTCCTTGCCTTAGTCGCTTACGCCCTTCTTAGCCTGGTCTCGGTGTCGGTGACGGTGTCAGTGTTTGTCTACGACTAAGGCAAGCATGTCTGTCATCTATGGCTGCCATGTATGCACGATGCGACGTGATGCCGTGCATAATTATCGTTTGGATAGGTTTCTTGCACAACAAAACAAAGCAGAACAAAACAAATGTGGTATCTCGGCGCAGAATAGTGTGCCTGACCCTCTCGCCCCGTTTGCTCCGTCCGAAAGCTCCAAACACCGCAAGCAAGCTGCCAAAGGGCAGATCCCGTAGACCCAGGCCTGTTGCCGAGCCAATTATTTCCCTCTCGTGCCCCCAAGTCCGTAAAAGTCGTGCCTCCCATGTCGCGTTCCGTGGATGTAGATAGCAGCGCCGCGGCCGTTGTGCGCCGTGCAACATTAGGTCGTGAAGAAAGGTCTTCCAGGTAGATGTCGTTGTGTGTCGTGGTTTGAAGATGGATGGTGGTGATAAAGTGTTTGAGAATTGAATGAAGTATTGGAGTGGAAAGCATCTCCGCATGGATCAAGTCTGAGAGTGATCTACTCCAGCCGCCTCTTTTTCCCTTTCGGCGCTGGTTCCAGTGGTGTGACTGGCGACCTGGTATAGGTTACCGTCCTTGTAACGACCTGTCGGACGCTGACAGGTTTATGGGTGCTCGATCGAGGTGCTTCGAAGCATCTGCTCTTCCCTTCGATTGCCCAATCTGCAGGTGAGAAAGGTGAGCGCAAGGTGCTGCTCCTGGCGCTGCCAAGCGCACTACTTTTTGGCGAATCGGTGGAAGGAGACCAGGCCGGTGAATGAGGGATGCGGAGTCTTCGTAGCGCGGTAGGTGTGCGTGCAGAATTAGGTGGCCTGACGAATGGTGATGGTGGTATTATAGGTGCGGACTGAGATTTGAGGCCATCGTGGCTACTGCACATGCAACTGTTCGCGCTGGAGGGCTGAGTCATAGGTGTAGATTTGCCGGAAAGACGATCGAAGACAGGGCTTCGGCCAGTAGAGGGAGTGGAGACAGCAGGGGAGAGTGCTTTGAGGAACTCGGTGTAAGCTTGTGGAGGGGTGATGGGTGTTCGGAGATCGTCGTCTTCTTGCTTTATTGCCTCAAGGCGATCAGGCAGTGGGCTCTTCGGTAGCTGTGACGGGAGAGTTGCGGAGTTCGGTGTCTTGAGAGCGAGAGTGGACGGCTTTGGAAGTTTGGGGGAGGTTGATTGGGGAGAGATGGTGTTAATGGTGGGAGGTGAAGAATGGTCGGATTCTGGTGGGGATGGCATAGCCGACTTCTCTTCATCCGGAGCCGTAGACATGATGTCCGTCGAATTGGAGTGACCGCGATGTCAATCGAATGACTCGAGATACGATCTTTATGGGCAAGGCCTGCAGGCAGGGCAAAGAGTGAGCCGTTGCAACAAGCAGCAGGAAATGAAGAGACTCTGGGGTAGGACGGGGCTTAATACAGGATTGGAGGAGAAGAGGAAGCAGGCATACCTGAGTCGCACAACAAGGACTACTGGACCAGGGAGCGCGCGATGCACGATGAGTGGAAGAGGTGTAAGCCGTAGAAGAGCAGCGGTAGACCGGGCGGTTACAGCAACGATGATCGTGCCAAGACGTCGAAAGGGTGGTTCTCAAACCAGCGGATTGTGAGTTCGGTAGCGTTGCACGTGATGCAACTTATGCAGCGTGTTACAGATTTAGAAGCAACTCGAGTCAAGATGTGGTGTAGCCGTGTAGCCGCTTGCTGGGTTGGTCCCGGAATTGGATCGAGCCACGAGGTACTGAAGCCACTAAGTGGCAAGTGCAGCTGGGTGGCTGCCGAGTGGGTCTCTCCTGCTTCTCCAAGCGCTGACCTTGGCCTATGATTGGACGTGGTGTGCGGGCGGCCTGAAGATTGCTGTGATTCGTGCCTCCACCCTGCAGCTGAATAAGTGTGCTACTGCGGCCGATGATTCGACCACGTCCAATCTGCTGCCGTTAGTATCACCGCCGTGAAAGCACCGTCAGGATCAATGACATGGTGAAACAGGATGGGGAAGGACGGAGGAAGGAAGGTGGGAATGTATCCGTACTGAAGCTGACAGCTCTGTGACCACTGTAGTGTGGTTGAAACAAGTCGCAGGAGGGTCATAAGAGCGTGCGGAAGGACGGATCGACGTGAGTTGAAGCGCTATCAGTCTGACTGTTTTCTGTTGCTGAGTCTCTTGACCCAGCCTGATGGCTATTATTCTGTCTTTATATCATGAGCAATGACTAAAGCAACCGCCCAAGGGATTCATCCCCATGATGCACGATAGCGCGCGAGAAGAAGCTGTGTCAACAAGCGTATCATGTCGGTGCTGGGATTTGCTATGGAGAGGCTTGCGAATCCTCCACTCAATCCTTTCGACTTCACGCATGTGCGCGCTGGGAACTGTCGGCGCCAATGGCCAACAAACAGTGACCTCAGCGGCTCTGTCCTCATTTGGCCTGATACTAGAGCATCGAATGGCTGACGGCGACTTATATAATCTCCTTACAATTGGTCGCTCTAAGCCGCTTCACACCAACAAGTTCTGGCAGCCAGGCAAACACCTGATTTGGCCGTTGCCAATGGCTTCTTGACACTTCTGCCCTTGCCTTGTCGGTACCCAATTACAACAGAAGTCAATACCCAGCCGCTTGTTTCCCCGCTCCCTAAGATGTATTTGGCTATTCGATCTCCCCTTCCCGCTCGAAGCCGCCGACTCTATTGTGAGCCACGTGTCGGCGATTACATATGGCAATGACGAGCCTATAGATGCTAGTCGCAATGAAGAATCCACGGGAAGCTGGATCATGAATATAGCTTCATGTATGATAGGATATGGGGTCACTGCTAGCATTAAATGTAGCTAATGAATGCCGCGGCGATGAGGACCCTATCATCAGGACTGCTGCAATTGTGGTCATACTACCGTACATTACAATTCAACGCTTACGACAGCTCGCCGCCAACTCTGGTATTCTGATACGTTGGCACTGCGTACCTAATCGCTGGGTTGAAATCTCCGGACCATCGACATTAACCACAGCCGTCAAGGAAATGTTGGCCGTGAAAGCTACACAATAGAACTCTCGTAACTGGAAGGAAATGGAAGAGTTGCACGCGCCCCAAACACCAAATTGAGCACTTTTGATCAGCTCTCGAGAATATGGTACCAGTCGCATGCATAGCGGCCCGCTGATAGGATCTCAGATATCTCGAAAACCACTTTACCAAGTCCGTGCATGCCAACCTTAGATAGATCCTTTGGCCAGTGGGCGACACTAAGCGCCTAGTGATCCTTGTATGTGGCAGCTCCGAATAGAGGGACCTGGGGAGACACTGCTAATCCAGACAGACACTCCTAGCGAACAATGCTTCAACTAGGACTCAATACTGTTGTCTTAGTGGCCAGCGCACTAGGTTGCGACAAACTCTCCAACTGAAGAGTATAGGACTGGGAATTCTGATTCTGATATCGCATATACGGGTTGCTGGTGACCTTAGAAAAGTTCCGGAAAAAAAGGATGTCCAAGAACGATGAAGTGAGAAGCAGACGCAATACATAAAGATACACGATGACATATATAATTCCATTGTGAAAGAGGCCGCAAAGTCCAGTGCAAATCCTTGACAGTCTGTGGACACATGGTAGACTACCACTTATGGAAGGGGCCTGATTATAGGAATCCATCCGTTGGGAATGAGGTCTCATTCAATTACTCAGAAGTCTAGGAGAATAATCCAAGAGCTATGGAATCACCCTGTGATGCCTAGTCGGATGACTACGTGCTCCTGGTTCACCTGTAGCCTTGTGGTGGCTCTGTCCTTTCCTGGATGACCATCTCCGTTTGCCGGTAAAGTTTGTCCAGATACTCCATGGTAGCAGCATCCTTGAGCATTTTTCCGACTTGGATACCCGCGGAGATGAACTGAAGCACTGTTCTATCATCCTTGAGTGGCCTTGGTTGAGGCTTAGTGGCATGACGCATCTGCAGTGAGTTGTCTAAGACCGTGGTCAACTCCTTAATCTGTCCTTGGAAGATTGCGTGCGATGGTATTTTCCGCTTGGTAGCCAGTCTCTTGAGCAGGTATGCCCATTCAGTCCAAGGCTTGTCCGTCGCCTCCCGTACTGCGGGTTTGTTTGGTTCGAGGGGAATCGGAAAGCTATATAAAGCAACAAAATTGAAAGCGCAGAGTGAGAGGCGTGTGTTCACTTGAGACAAGACATCGTCTTGCTCTACATTGACCAAAGAGATTGGGAGAGGGGGCAAATCTCGTTCACGAGGTTCCGGCACATTCCGTGGGGGCTTTTGTAGATATTGAACTGAACCTTCGAACTCATCACGGCCTCCACGGTATCTCTTGGAGCGCCTCTCATCTTCCAGAGGGCCAGCGACTGTGATAGTGCTCCTCTTGGGAGATGATTGTTCGTCATCATCAAAGTGATCCTGAGAGAACTGGTAGCTAGTATCCCATGGATAACTGGTACCCGATGGTAGTGGCCGCACGTCCACGCCTGGAAAACCTGAGTGGCTTGGGAAACCTGAAGGGTCTGGTGGAGACCGCATGGATCCGTACCCTGGGCCAATTTGGGAAGGAGAATATGGTGATTGAAAGTCCGAAGATGTCCTGGGCTGCTGGTCATCGCAGCGATCAAAATTTGCCATCCGATGGACAGACCCATAAGAAGAGGGCCGGCTGGTAGCCGGAGTCATGGTCACAGTACGGTCCATGTTCATCCGGTCATCTCGATGTGGTGGAGGCAGGCTTTGTAGAAACTCGGTAGCAGGACTAAGACGGTTTTCGATGGACGGATGCATTGAACTTCGGGATGCCGCTTGGTGGCTCTCAGGTTGTGTCAGGCGTGGGACCAAGGGCGCGAAGCCATAGTCATCAGGCCGTAGTATTGTAGCGCTGCAACAGCGTTAGCATTCCACCGGTAACTTCCAAAGCTGCAAATGTTGACCTGCGGGGAAGTCCTCGATGTCGCTCACGAGGAGTGGCAGTTATCTCCCCGCTACCTTCCATTCTGTCCCACTGGTCAGAATGGTATCGATGAGATCGGGACATATTGGGAGACTGTGTCATCAGCATATTCAAGAATGAAAACATAGACAGTCAAAGAGCATAGATTTGTATGACTTCGCTACGGCTCAAACAGACGTTGGCGGAGACGCACAATGTCGCAAAGCACGCGTCCTCAGGAAGACAGTGCCTGATGTACTACATATTGAACATACCCATACGTAGGGGTGCAGGCGGCGTGGATGTCGGAGTGCTGATCTCAACGCCCGATCTAGTATGTCTCCAAGCGTTTTAGGATGGTCGTTAGATTTCAGCAGCACCGAATACCGAGACCCTTGGTGATGATCTTGAGCGGGGACCCTTCGGAATTGATGAGCTGGCCACCCGAATGAAGCATCCGGTAAGAGAGCCGCTCACCGCCAGCAAAACATGTGTCTGGTAAGTCACCCAGTAGGCTGCCCTGGAGGTAGGCGGAGTATGGTCGATGTTGTTGAATGCATCCCTTTCAGCCAATGCACCGAGTCCACGCAGGCTACGTCACAAGCGTGGAAAGGGCCAATGATCGAGACGTTTGTCATGATAGCATAAGTCCGTCGCAGCGTTGTTCTTTTTAGCACTTGGCGGTCCTTCGCTTGACCGAGCAGTATCTGACGAGCAGTATCCTAGCGTTCCGAGAGACCTTGATCCTTGGCCCTTGCCCATTGGGTATCTATAGGGCGCCACGATCAACACCGTTAGATACTGTTACGGTTTGTGAACAGTATCACGCTTCCCTCGAGGGATACCTAAGTTTCAGTGCCACTGGAGCGGGGAGGTACTTGCAGACTTGCTTGCAGGCTAAGAATGTTCATTTGCTTCTGGTGCAGCGTCGTGGGGCCTTGGTCAATGGTCACAGACTGCTGTCAATGCAGGGCTGCAGGTTTAGATCTGATCAAAGCTCCTCTGTTATGAAGTCATAGCTACTAGCAGAGCATGCAGATGACAATCGTTCCACGACCTGCCGTCGGCCTTCTTCGAATGGCCAATCTCATGGTGTGAGGCAGAAGCGAATTGGCCTCCATGTCGCACATCTACGCCCCTTCGACCATCAATTGCGACGCCCAATTGCTGCTCATAGCTTGATTGAGCATGTAAGGTGTTGTAGAGGACGGTAGAGGGTCTTCCATGCAGTACCTTGCATGGATCAAACAGGGAGCGAGGTGGAGCGAGGTGGAGCGGCAGTTTGTCAGATTGATGCCCAAACCCCGCCGATCTCCACTTGAGACTTGGATAGACGCTGTCTCCGCATTCACCAGACTTCATATTGTGAGGTCGACCATCACGCGCCAAGCGTGCTTGCGAATGTTGGGCATGAGTGCATGAACATGTTGCTATATATGCATTTAAACATTGAAGAGCTATGTACGATGAGATCGGTTGGCATTCAGCGCTTGAATTCGTGACCGTCCCATGATATCCGTGGTATTCACTGCGACATTATCTCAAGTCCGCATTGTTCCCGGCCCCTTTCAAAGGCCACCGAGAAGAAACTCTGCATCGCGTGGTAGTGGAATAGAATACCGCCCAAAACCGCCAGATGCCAAATGTTATGGCTACCTCCCACATAGTCGAACCAGCCATGCAACCATCTCTCAGGCACCTGAACGTTTATTAATCAAGGGCCAGACAGCAACGAGTTAGGAAGAACTGACCTGACCAGCATATATCACGGCACCGACCAAGTAGACGCTGATTGACTTCCCAATGGGTGCATAGAACATCCATGCCCATTCAGGGCTTCTGGTCCAGCTCAATTGGAATATTGGAGCGAAGCCAGTCGCCGCAAGGGAGACATAGAATGCAACTCTGAACCAGTTCATATCCGCCCGATTAAACGTAGGGTGCCAAGGTAGGATGACGCCCCCGATGCCCACTACGAATGTTTCGGGTCAGCATTTGCCATTTGGACAAAGGGTATTGAATGGAATGGCAATCATGATGATATACTGCTGATATTTGCATGAACAATGGAAACGGATGATTCGAAAAGATCGCTTACAGGTCGCGGTGGTGGTGATATAAATCCAGCGGCTGATAGGTTCGCAGTAGAAGACTGTGTATTCAGTGGTCATTATGGACGCGGCGATCAACAAGGATATTCCAGTATAGTCGACACAGGCGAATCGTTCCATCAGAGTCTGCTCCGATATACTACTCATTGTGTGCCACATGCAGGAACAAACAAGGCACTTGCAAGCCGCGAAAAAGAAAGCCGCGGCAAAGAATACGTCTGTCTTGGACGAATGGGAAAAGTTCACGGAGGAAGGATAGAAGTAGAAAGCAATGGAGAGGACGATGACCAATCCGATGGCATGGGACCAAATGTTGACCGTCTCGTTGGAGAAATTGAAAGCAGATTTAATGCAATCAATCTTGTTCTCGGAAAACCGATAGCCTCTGGTGATATATGGGTTGACTCGCCAGGGATGTGGAAGATCTTCGTACGTGATAAGGCGCTGGTCGCGTGCCATTGTGATGGCATTGTCGATGCTCTCCTTCAAGGTCTCCTTTGCACGGCGTGCTTTCTCCAAGCCTTCATCTACAACCCCTTTCGCTTTCCCTCTGGCCTTCCCATATCCTTCCTGGGCGATCGTCCAGCCACCGTCCAAAATCTCCGAAAAACCCGAGTCGCGAACAGCGAGAGCACGAGTCTCTAACTCGTTGAGGAAGCCTTCCATAAGCCGCATTCCCGCTTGGGCTTTGGCCTCCAGCGTTTCCCGTGTAGGTAATGCGTCATTGTATTTGCTCTCCACCGTCTCCACGAGGATTCTCGCCCTACGCCTTCCGGCGCCAACAAGTTCTCCAGAAGCATGCGAGCATGACTCTCGCACAGTATCCAAAGTAGAATATGCGCGGTTGATCGTCGCGTCAAGTTTGAGATTGCCGTAATTCTCGATCCAATCTAGTCTCCGCTCTAATTCAGAGATGAAGAGGTCGACCTTCATAAAGACTGCCTCGGAATCTATCTCATAGGAGTGCCTGCGCCGAGGCTGATAGGAGGAGTGCCGCCGACGTTGAGTGGGGGTCGACTGGATTGGAGACGTAGCGGTAGTGTGAGCACTGGGTGGTGTGTCGTGAGCTTCGATAGTGACAGAAGGACTAGAGCAGGCCATTATGAGAGACTGTGAGGTGTGCGATCGCATTTCCTATGCCACGCCGCAACTTTGGTAATTTTGTTGAGGAGGCGGGGAAGCCTTTTCCGCGTCAAGAGTCAGCTTTGGTGGCTGTTCTGGTTTGTAGTACAGCTCTATTGCGATATGTAAAGAGAGGTTGGGATGATCTAAAATTAATATATTAAATCATAAGTGGAGGCCAAAGTCGTTGGAATAGGTGACGTGGAGTGGGACGACCGTGGGGCAAACACTCTTTCTCAGGCGCAAGGTTTCTCTTGGCATCAACGGTCCAGATCTGCCACATCTTTATCTGATTCTAGCTTCTATCGGCCTAGCTTACGAGGGCCATTGTACCATGCCCGAGGGCCACCTACCTTACCCAAGAGCCATCTTCCTCTGCGCGATCCGACTTCAGGATGCCGGCAGCCAGTGTTGAGATGACCTCTCGCGACATTGTCACAGATCCGTATCTGCAGTCTGTCCTCAACGCTTCCAGTCAAGCACGCCAGCAATGCATCAACCTGATCGACCTCGTTGAAGTAAACGCTGTCGCTGCAGAAGAAAGACCCCCTCTCAAAGTACAACTCGAATTATCGAAACAACAAAAACTACTCTACGCATACCTTGCTCAATTACGAGGCCTGAACCGCAACGCCATTACCAAAGTTCGAAATACAAAGCAGACGACATCGGAGGCACGGCAGGAGATAGACAGACTACATTTACAATTGCAGAATCTCTATTACGAGGAGAGACATCTACGGGGCGAGATTGCAGCATGCGAATCTTACGAGTACGAGTTTTCCTTATAATCATTCTCTTGGCAAAGCAAGACACTGACCGTCTACGTAGTCATAAGTACCAACAGCTGCCACTGATCACAGTCGAGGAATTCCTTCAGGGGCAGCCCGAACACGGCGATGATGGCGAGAAGACACTCATGTTCGCGCGTATCCACCATGAGCTGAAGGAGCGTGAGGAGCTAGAAAATGCGCGACAGGAACTACTCAAGAAGAAGCAGAGCCTGATTGCTGATAACCAGAAGTGGAAGGATGATCTGGCCAGCTTGGATAAGGATTTGGAGACGTTTATCGACGTGCGTACTCCATGGTCTTTTGCATTCACATTGTATTGACAGATCACAGGCTGCAAAACCCATCCAGAACATCTTCGAGAAAGAGAACTGATCGCTTCAAGCGAGCTTGGATTTTCATGGAAGTCGAGACGCTTCCAGTAAAATAATTCACAGTTACCTCAGTACTTTTCAATCAAGATTGTGATTCTTCACGCACAGTCGGCACGCACCATGAACGCTCCACTCCGTGTGATAAGTCGTTCACACCACTGACTTCCTTGAGTATCTAAGCCCTGCAAAACTTACGGCTTTCGCGGTCGTTTCCTGGATGCCGCTTGTTTGCTCAAATGGGCAAAGCTTATTTGACCATGTCAAAAGTCGATAATCTAGGGACTCCTGATTAAGGAAGAAAATGACATACAAAGCCAGCCACGTCTCGCAACAGGAAAGCCACTGCAAGGGAGATTCTCTTCCGCGTTTAGCTGAATTGAATCTGCCTCTAGGTTCACAGCCGCAAAGACCCTCCACGTCCTTGTCTCTGGTACGATGGGCTACCGCTATGATCGAAGCATCGTACAAGACTTGCGCTTACTTTATGATGCACCGATTTTCGGATGGTTGTCTCCAATGGTGCTTATCGTCGGGTCTTCGTCTGTTTTGTTTTCTAGTGTACCAAGGCATCCCAGCACCCTGGACGGTCACTATTGGACACGAAGTTTGGAAGAATCTTCATACTTCTATCGTCGACACGGTGGAGGTCTTCAAGAGCCAGATAGCTAGTCTTGGCTGTAGGTCAGACAAATCAAGGAAGGAATAGCGTGTTGAGACGGCGAACCCAATCTTGCATGTGACCAACGACATTGAGGGAAGCGGACACAACGGATGCAAGGAAAACGTTGTCATCTATCGATGGCATAATTTCGATCCAACGCAAGGGCTTCATCAGAGCGCTTAGTCCGTTTTTCTGCTTATCCAACTTGGCTACCTCCAGAGCATTACGCAACATCCTCTAGTCAGCCCATGCAAAGGGTCTTCCTTAGCCCACCTGTCTCCTCTTTTGGCTTCATACAGATCAAGATGGTGAAAAATAAGTGGATGAGGAGTCAACATATTGGACAATTCTCCTCTCACAGCAGGCTCATAAGCCATAGTACCGGAATCTACATTGACCTTCCGTCCCTCGGAAGGGAATAACCAGATCAAAACTTGAGTCCTCTTCTCGCCAACCACAAAGAAATCCTCCATGGACTCCATGACTCCATCGCTCGAAATCGGTGTGGAACTGCTCGGTAAGCTCCATTGCATACAGCACGGCTTGTAGACCACGATATGCATTCGAGACCAGACTTGCAAAAATCGAGTTGAATCTCGGAGCATCGCAGGATGACGAATCATGAAGCGTTCGGATGGCTCAGAGACGTCGTCGGGTTTTTGTTTCTTCACTACCCTTTCGCCACCTGGATCCTTAAAATCGCGACGGATTCCGTTCGTTGAGTCAGAATTTGAGTTCGTTTGAAGACGCTTTGTGGCATTGGGATTGCAGATGATTTTCGAGGTCGATAGAACCTGCCTACTCTATGATCAACCCACTGCCGATCTGTATGACTGCAAGCTATGGTTTTCATGATGCCAGCTTGGGCAAAACTGCGTGCCCATAATTTTTGAACATCTGCTGATGATCTTGGAGTGCGAGAGTTTAACATAGAGTCTGTTCCATACACAGACCTGGCTCGATCACTGGGTGGAGATAGAATACGGTAGCTTGGTCCTGGTCATGATATCGTACACCGACGCGATGGAACATCATATGCTGTATATACCCAGCTAAATCATTACTTTGATATTTGCATGTCCTCCCTCCACGTCTCCAATAAGAAGACACCAGAGTGCTGCTCCTTCGATAATGTATGTTGATGTTAGTATTGAGGTATTCTACACAGAAATTCATTCACCACACTATCAACGTCAACATCAAAGACCACTTCCATCATCACAATCCCAGACCAACATAACCACACTCCCACTCTGATACTAATAGAACTAGCGGCCGGAATTCTCTACATCACACTAATAATAATATTAGCAGTCACCAGCACTATCAGGAGTATTATAGAGAGAGTGTGTTGCGCGCGAGGCGATTCGGCTGATCATAAGGTTGTTAGATACCGTATATTGTATAAGTAGATAATAACGCGAGACTCGAGGCTCTCTCGTGTCGCATATCTGAGGCGCGTTGAGGGTCTACGGCGCGTCTTAAAGCAGCCGTGTCGCTTGGTGTTCATAGACTGTCTTTGAAACTGGATTGAGGCGACAATACGGTCCTCCAGGACCAGCTCCACGGTGTTTCACTATAGAGCTACAGCATGGATGCATTGCCAATTCCGATGCCATTGAGCACTTGCATTATGTGATTGACTTGACATCGGGAAAGTATAGCATCAGTTCTTTGCTCTGAGAATATCGGCATGTATTGATAAGTATCAAGCACATTGTAGTGGCTTCCGACTGTGATTATCTTGTTCATATTAAAAACCAAAGGGTTCGCTCGCTATAAAGCACTCGCCAAAAAATGAGATCACCACCTAAATGCACAACCAAAAGTTGACCCATATACACACTAGACTCCTCCTATACCTCTGCTTCTTGGATCGACTGTCGGAGGTATGAGCGCTATACATCCCGGAATTTACCAGGATACTCACCTCGTCCAGGACTACCCAAATATGGCTCTCCGTGCTTGAATCCAGCGTCGGCCATCATGTCTGTGAATGTAGTGTTCGGCCTACCCAATCCTCCGTTCGGCGGACTGTAGATCCTGATGCTCTCCATACTTGGTTCCTTCCTCACTGTAGAGTCTGGTGATCGCTGATTGTCTGGTGTCCTTGGAGGAACTGGTATACTCCTTCCAATGCCGTCAACCGGCGCTTCGCGACTTCTCATGCTCTTCAAAGTAGGAGTTCTTGAGAAGAGCGAGCGGACCCTCGAAGTACGATTCGCAAACTTGGACGTTGACTCTCGCCTCAAAAAATCGGAACGGAAGGCGTTTGCGTCATGGGGTTGATATATGGGATCAGAGACGGTAGCTGCAACACTGCTGGAGAAGTCTGGTGTGGTTGGATATGGCTCCGTCTCTTTCTTGTAACTGCGGTGGCCGAAGCAGCACATTAGCAGGATGGTAAGGAGGATGCCCACAGCAAGGCCGGAGAAAAAGCCGACTAGAACGCCCGCTGTCGTGAATTGGCTGCAATGGGCTTGGGCGGCAGGAGCCTGGGTCGACGCCGAATGACCGGCGGTGCCGGATGCGGAGGGTGACGGCGAAGTCGTAGCAGAAGAAGTTGTCGGATCAGATTTAGTGGTGGATGTAGAGGAAGGCGAAGCTGAGGTAGTCGGTGCTGGCGAAGAGGACAAGACGCAGTTGGTGCCATCGCATTTGTAGCCTGATGGGCAGCACTTGCCAGCACAGGTGTCCATAGTAGAAGAGAGGTCTGTTGTATATAGTCTGCTCGACGGAAAAGCAGTCGCGTTCTGCTTATTGATGTCGCATTCAATAGGCGCTATTGTCGAGCAGTTCGAGTTTGGAGGACAACAAATCGCGGACTGGCCACTGTTGAACGGCTCGCATGTATGCGAAGATGGGCAGCAGAAATTGCCGGGCAGACCAGCCTTGTTACATGCTGTATAGCCAGAGAAAGCACATGTGAGGTCCTGCCTCCCAAATAGTTCGGCTTTATCAGACTGGCTGGATGTATGAGCTGCACGTTTGACTGCTGAGAGTGCTAAGGTAGAGGGGAGTGATGCCGAGAGAAAGCATATTGCCGTGAATCTGAGAAAGGTTGGTACGACCATCTTGAGGCTCGTAACGCGTAAGATTCTGTTCCTTGGGTATGGCTATGTGAACGGGTGACGCAGAGATTTATTGGTATATCAAAGGCAGTAGCGAAAGGACAAAGAGATCAGTAGATTAGAGGAAGATGGCAGCGAGAGGACAATGCAAGCCCAGCTTCGCATTCACGCAGCAGAGGATTGATGATCAAAGAGAGTCGTCGACGTGAGAAAGAAAAGAACAAGGCAAACCGGAAGTCATTGCCATCACAACTAGCGGAGGGAGTGGATGCTTTCATGAAGCATGCGGAAGCTTGCAACACGCCCAGGTATAGACCCTACTTACGTGCCGAGGCCAATTGTTTCGACGCCCACTGGCTGAGGGGTGACGATACTCCGACATGAGTACATTAACATTCTCTTTGGTAGGCTGTGGCAAGATCTGAAGCATTGATCACATGAAACGAAAGAGTATGGGGTTGGGCGGTAATGTAAGAGAGATGGAGAGCTTATTCGGGGAGCGGAGAATCCACTGGTCGCCGCGAACACGCTAGTCTAGATCACACTAGCGTGGGAATTATTTGGGCATGTCCATCATGGTATGGTAATTTTAGATCTGTCTCCAACATCAGCCTTTCAATTCTATGATACTGTCAAGTCTCTCGCGGCAGCAGCCTGCCCCGCGTATATTTCGTGCTGTCGTCCGAGTGGGTTCTACAATACCAAAAAAATGTACTTTATATAATCCCAAGTCGCAACGGCGGCGACTCCACCACCTCCCCCAATTGACCCATGATCAACACTTCACCGAACATGGCGTCGGCGAGATGCTCTCAGCTGGCTCCTACAATTACGCCTGGACATCCTACCAGAGCTACATCCTGCAATGCCTTAACAAGATGACGGACGGTACATTTTCCCCCTCCACATCGATCCCTTCCAGTCCTAACCCATCCACCACAGGCACGCCGCAAGAATTCCGCTTAACAAAAGACATCCTCATCACCTACGCCCGAGACCCCGCGGCTGCATCCCTCTTCAACCACGCCTCCATGGCCTGGAACAACCACCAATTCTTCTCCACCCTCTCCCCCAACCCGACCCCCCCCTCCCAACACCTCACCACCCTCCTCTCCAAATCCTTCGGTAACGACAACTCCCTCGAAAACCTCCGCGCGACCATGATCGCCACCGCAAACGCCATGTTCGGCCCCGGCTTCGTCTGGCTCGTAAAGCGGCGCACCGAAGCCATCTCCAGCAAGAATCCCGAGTTCGCCATCCTGACCACCTACCTCGCCGGCTCGCCGCTGCCGGGCGCGCATTACAGGAAGCAGGAGCAGGATACCAACACGGCCTTGAGAGCGGGCAGCTGGGGCCCAATGAGTGGTCAGGGACCGAAAATCGCGCCGGGAGGAGCGAACATCGAGGTGCTGCTCGGGGTGAACACGTGGCAGCATGTATGGTTGCGGGACTATGGGTTCGGAGGGAAGAAGAGATATCTGGAAAATTGGTGGGAGTCGGTGGACTGGAGAGTTGTGGAGGATAATGCGCAGATGGAGGTCCAGAGGAAGGGTGGAAGACTGGGTTTGTGATGAAGACGGTCTCTGTATGATATGTATCTGCATTGATTGGTGCCTGTACAAATCATTGTACATACAGCATGATGAGCGGCGTATAGCATATCCAAGGATAAAGGACTTCTCCTCTGCCACGGCAAGCTTTGTATACGAATCTCCATGCAATCCATTCCTAACGATCTCACTTTCTCCCCGCTTACAGTCTCGCAGAAAGCGCACTCGTTCGAACAGTGCTGTATATGATCCATTGAAGCTTGTTAAACTATTACTGTCATCACTACTATCCCATCAAACAGGTCTACAGCACCATCGCAAGTAGAAATCCATTCACCATCTCATCGCCACAGCAATGGCCATCTATAACCGCATTATCGAAAAACACATACAACAATACTTCAGTCTAGACCGAAAGCTTCCTCATCTCACAGCACAAGCAAAGGATCATATGGCATAAAAAGTGGTATCTATCTGCATTCTCACACATCGTGTGCATACTTTAATCAAGAGGCAGCCAGCCCATACCAGCACCGGCCCTCCATCTAACATCCATCTATATCCATATCTGAGAAATTTTGAGGGAGTAGACATTAACGCGTAAACCCCTCGCTATACAACATGAGGTAGCCCCTAACAAAAACATGGTATCATCGAAGATAAAGAAAAAAAACGAACAATTCCTACCACCGCTAAAAAAGCGTACAATTTTCCATAAATCTATCCCTCCCCTTTTTAATATCCCAATTCCCCAACTCACCATTCATCAGGGACTTTAAAGTCCGTGAAACCGTGCACGAGTGCCCTCCGCCTCCTCGCGGCCTCCGTCTGGCTCTCGGTGCTGTACTCGTTGCTGCCCCCGCTCTCGCTCTTGATCGTCTGCATCCCCACATCGGTATCGACGGTCATCCCCGCATCGCTCGCAAGATCTCCCATGCCACCAGCTGGTGGAACACCCGCTCCGCCGTTCGTATGCACCCATTCTTCCGCCCTCTTACGGCCAATAGAGCCCGTGTCTTGTTTCTTGATCGCCGTTCGGTTGAGCGTCGGTACGGAATCCATGCTCTCGCATCGGGAGCGGCCGTCGCCGAATTGTCCCCAGATGATGGGTTTATGCGCGTTGGGGCGGGCCTTGGGGACGACGGGACCCCAGGTGCTGGGGACTACCCAGCAGTGGCTGCGTTTGTGCTCCGCTTCTTCTTCTGGTGGAGACCCTCGTTCGGCCCATGGTACGACGCCTTTCATCTGCGGACACATGTGATACTGCGCGCCATCTTTGAAGCGAAGGTTGGGGCTGTCGACTGAAACGGTCGCAAGTACTTGCATGACACCGTAGATGAGGAGCCAGCGACCTCGGCGAGCTTCGAACGGATCGAGGGATTCGACCTGGTCACTTTGCTCGAAGCGGATGAAGTTTGTGACGAGGTCGGTGTGCATGTATTGATCCCGAAGAGTATAAACATTGCTGGCTTCTGCGTAAGAAAGAGCCTTCCGGCGGTTTTGTGCTAGTGTATCGGAGGGGGAGGTAGGCTTCTTCATGATGAAGGGAGACTTCTGCTTCGATTGCACGGCTACTGAAGTAGGACACATGGGATATGGATGAGGAATATGGGGGAAGCCGTTGCGATTGTCGAAGCCGAGAAGGATGTCTGTAAAAGGAAGCTCGAATGTATCGGCACGGAAATTTTGGCCAGAACGACTCGTGATGGACCATTTCTGTCCTGGACGATATTCGGTACCATCGAACATTATATCTCGATCCACGAGATAGTCGTACAGTCCATGGAAATCATTTGATAGCCGCACAACTATATCGCGGGTCAACCAAGTATGATCGTTAGACGGCGGCCAATGCAAGAAAGCATTCTCGTAATATTTCTGAAGCCACTTCCTCGCCCTGTCGAAGCAACCCCGAGCAGCGGATGGTGCTACCGCAGTGGTAGGCCACATCTCTGTGAAATCGAAAGACAAAAGCCATGCTTGAGCACGGTGAATGCGCTCTTCAATCTCCATACTTGCGTTTTGGAGGAACATCTTCGTGTGAGGTGTGATGTGGCGCCATTCTGGAATGGTCTGGAGACCCAGATCGAGCATACCAACACAATGCACAAAAGCCTCGATGTAGCCCTCTCTCCATTGCACGCCAGGAGCTTCGCTGAATGCCAGTAACGATGCCGCATAAGATGGGTTATTTCGCACATCATCGAATTCATGACGAACGATGTAATTTGTCAGCCAGGCGACCGCACTGGTACCCTTGTCCAGATAGTCTGGATACAGCGTGACACGCTCAAACAATTGGGTCATGGCCTCATGTAGTGTCGTGCCAACCAGTGCACTCGCATCATACATGACTGCAAAGTAATTTCGGGTGGTAATGTGCCATATCGTGGAGTGGATTCCTGTCTCTGCCCCTGGCCACGATATATAGATTTCGTGCTGGATGCCCCATGGAGCCTTCTGTACCGGAGTTTTAGGCATACCGAGCGGGCGGATGGCATCGATGTCTTCGTCGTCAGTGCGAACTCCAGCAGGGGATCGATAGCCATCGTAATCTAGATCCATAGCATCGGGTGAAGCGCTCCTTTCATTCGCGTCGTGTGGATAGAACTTCGGCCATCCATCGGGCTCCGAGACATGGTAGAGCTGATCGACGAATGCCTTCGCTGCGGATTTTCTTATGACCCGGGAGTTGATTCGGAAGGAAGGAGGTGGCTTTGTTCTGGAACCGCGCATGTACATATAGACGAAGGTATCACCGTTTTCATCCCATAGTTCAGGATTCTAAAGGAGGTCAGCATGCTGACTGTTCAGGAATGGGATCTAGCCAGCGGTCTATTCTTACATTGGATAGCGATTTCCAACCCAATTGCGGCAGTTTCCCTCCGCCTTCAAACCTCCTAATCTTATGAATGACAGACTCTTGCTGTTGTCGCTGACGAGGCGCAGAAGAGGCGTGGGAGTGATGGCGTGATGAGTACGTATCTTGGCCTTCGGAAGGAGTTGTGCTTGTAGAGAGCGAAGGTACAGCACCTATTGATGGAGTGAAGTCCGTACTACGAGAACCAAAGTCTGAAGTTGCAGTCGAAGTCCCTGGCCTCAACCTCGGTAGCTCTTTTGGAGGCTCTTTCTTGCCCTTGATCAGTCCTCCCAGCTTCCCTCGAAGACTTGAACTCATCCCATCAAGGTGAGTTCGGAAGTCGCTCTTCTCAATGGCAGACGCCACGATGATGGGTCGAGGCTTGCGCATGTACGCAGGAACGTGTGGTGAAGGATATCCATAGTTGCTGCTAGCCGAGGAGGCTGAGCGTCGTCGTGATTGTAAGGTGTAGGATGGGTTGGTAGAGATGGTAGGTTTCGAAACGGAAGTTGGTGCGCCAGAGAGACCATAGAGATATGGGTCGTCGAAGCCATAGTCGGTGTGATCTTTATATGCACGTTTGTCTGCCTGTTGAAGATTCTGTTTGCGCACATAGGCGCTCCTGCCTGACATTTTGCACAATCACGTCGCTGGCGAAGCCACAAAGCGGAACAAGCACATGGGCGAAGTTTAGCTAAGTTGTGGTGGAGTACGACCTAAGGTGATTGAGTCGACCGTGATTGAAAGCTGTCGCCAATTGATGGCCGTAAGGTGACGGTGTTGTTCGTGTAAGGTAAGTTGGCAGCAGGGGCAGAGTGTAGAATAAGTGGAGTGCCTGGATCGGACTCTAGTCAATGATACCATGCAGTGTTGAACGGAAGAACCTCGGCTTGGGTGGAGACTGAACCGCAACGTGTTGCTGATTAGGACGGCGCGGGTGGCCAGGCTGAGATAACGTTGGAATCGAGCTCGAAGATAGACTGCTGGAAAGACTGTCTAAGGATGTTGGATGTTGGATGTTGGGTGAGCATAGCGGAGCAGACGTTGGAAGGAAGCGTGTATGCAGAGCGGAGAATACTTCCAAGTCTGCTATTCTACACGAAGGGAGTGGAAGGGTGTGGGCGTGGAAGGTTGATAATATGTTCCTTGGGAGAGATTGGAGGGCGCAGTGGGAAGACGGAGTGTCAGAGTATGGTTATTCGTTTACATAATATGAGCAAGCCACGTTAGATCCTCATGATCCTGTCCCAAACAAGGGACATCCAACATGGGATTACTGCTTACTTCTACGGCGCACGCTCCGTCTGATTCGCTCGGTGGTCGTAGTCGACGGAGACTCGCAGAGCTTCATCCTATGCCTAACACCTCACATGTCACTTCCCTTCCTTCGGCCCTTGCAGATCCTGATCCCAGGGGGTCTACCTCACCGAATTACGCACTTAGGAGGGCCCGGGACGGCTAGAGAGGACTGATCGTCCATTGGACAAGCCTACGATGTGGAAAACCGTTCACGCCTTCTAGAAGATTTCGAAGAACCCTGACTGCATCTCCCACCCTGTCCGCCTTCAAGCGCGCCAACAAGCACAGCGCGTTTCGGCACATTGACCCAAGCTATTTCTCATCAACGTTTGTCCATACTCCCTCCAATCCTCGGTCACGGCGACATCTAAAACCGAGACTATAATACTTCCGAGTCAGGCGACATTGGAGATTCTGGGGAAGGCCAACCATCTGTCGCCCAATTGTGCTAGAGGCACCTCGAGCCGTACCTTAGCGGTTCCCCACGATTGAAGTATAACATCATGTTATGACTGGGATCGATAGAACCCCGGGTCCTCATACCATGGATTGTTTCTGCAACACCCGTGCTCTAGATCAAACTCAGAAGCTCCACGAGAGACGAGAATTACCTGCTGCAGCATCCCGCTCTCGCCTTGACAGCTTGCTGGGCCGCAAATATGTGTCTGTAGTAGAAGGCCAAGATTGATGGTCCCAAGACGCAACAACCAGGATGATGACAGGGAGGATGGCTCCGCCGCAGAGCCAATGGAGCCTCAAGCTTTTAGTCGTCCTCAATCATCCTGTCGACCGATGCCCCTTCCAATGCATTACTGATTGTCCGGTGCTCGGTGCAATGTAGCAGAAGGTTAAGCCCGAATTGCCTGACCTGTCCAGTGCGACAGTATGTCCAAATCAGTAGATCATGTCTTTGCAGAAAGTTGGTAGAAAATGCTGTTCATTGACACAAAAGATAGGTGTGAGGAGGGACCTCGTATGCATCGTGAGCGTAGCCGGGTGCATGCAGCGCGTGAGCACGCGCGTGGGTCATAGCAGTCTGGCTTTGTCTTTGAAACACGGGACAATCCACGATTGCATCCTCTCCTACATGAAGCTTCCTCTGCGGAATGGGGTTTAATATACAACTCCCGCGCAGAGTGTTCTCGTATTGACTGTAGAGTTGCGAGAGTTGGTTCGTGAAGCTGAAGACTTGCAGATTCCACTCGGGAGATGGGCACGACGAGGTCGCGTCATGGAGTTGGTCCCTTAGCCTTCCGCATGGTCCATAGATACTTAAGCTCCTTTAGTGCACTCATCACTAGCGGAACACCAACGGGCCCCAATAGAGGTAGGTACACAGCGACCTTATGCTCATCTGGAAAGTATACTTGGCCGACCATACTCTTCTCGAAGAAACCTCTTTCAGCTTCAGCTTCAGCAGTCCGAGCACTCTCTAAAGCTTCTTTGAACCTCCCTTCTTTCAAAGCAGTGCATGTGTATCGCAGATGGCTCAGCGTTGTATCGACGGCACTCGAGACGGTTTCCGGAATGGCTATAGAAGGAAGGGCCACGGTGAGCTGAGCCAAAGAACCCATGGTAGACGATGCAGACAGTAAAAGCGATAAAGCGCGGATTCGAACAAGAGTCTGTAGCTGTAAGGGAAGTGATGGTGGGGTCTGTGGTGCTCCCATGAACGCGAGTAATTGGTGAGAGAACGTCAGAAGAACTGGCTGGATTGCCTCCTGAGAGAGGGTCGACACGCTAGCGGTTGCGTTGACATCTGGTGGGTTCAGTACAACCACGCCACCCCACTGAGGGATCAGCCAGCTCGAGGCTTGGCTTCCCTTAACGACGAGTGGTGTGTTCGCTTGATCAGGCACGTAAAGCACGAAATTCAATGTTGGTCCAGCTCCAATGCTTGGACTTAGAGGCCATTCGGCGGCATTGATGAACCCACCGAGGTCTTCTTCTCGAATTGTCCAGACCTCTTTCTCTGTGTCGTATTCTGGTGGATGAACCGACGGAGAAAGGGTGGCGAAAAGCTGTACTTGAGTATCCACGGTGAAATTACTGATAACAGATATCGAGTCCAACAATGGCTTGAGATGGTCAGCGATAGCCGTCTCTATCTCCCAAGAAGAAGGCAATGCGGACGGCGTGAACATGGAAATAGTGATATGGTAAGTTGGAGCGTATTTGAGGGACCTTGCCATGCGACTCGCCAGTCTTGCAGCAAGTTCGGGCTTGGTTGGTCTGTTCGCGCGCGGCTTAAGCTCTCTTGATGCAGATGTCGTAGACTGAGATGCTTGGGAAGATAGGCCAATGGACTGATGGGCATTGGTGCTAGATTGACTCAGGATATAGGCTATAACGGCTTGCTCTTCTGTGAACAGACTTTGCAATTCTGTTGCTATGAAGGTAGCTAGCATTGACGAACTTGAAGATACAGAAGGAGCCTGCCCGGGTGCATGGAAGACGTCGAATACGGTTGAGTGAGACTGTAATTCTGCTCGAGGTGAGAGGGCACCAGCGTGGGTTTGAAGTCTCACAGTCAAGGCCGGTTCGTTTTGACCATCTACCAGCCCATGTAGCCTTAAAGCCGTATTCCCCGTGGACTCCTTATCCTTTGGTATAGACGCATTCTCCTCCCTCACAGCCGATGAGGATTCTACCAATCGTAGACGCAAGTGGTGGGCGGAAAATTCATTCAAATCGTCTAACGCATGTTGAGTCATCCGCACGAGATGTGTAGCCTCGGGCTCCTGCAAAGACGGCGCTTCGATTGCTATTTGTAAAGGGAAAGTGGGTTTGCAGGCCTGATGAAGATCCGGTTATTTCATTGTGAAGTTCGTGGATGCATGGGATTTACCTTGCCATCAGCCCAGTCTAACATGTCATGTAATGGAAGACGCGCCCGGTGGATGGACGTGGTCCATATCCATACTGGAAGCCCAAGGAGAATAACCACGGCCCAGAAGGAGGTGATGACCAGAACGCGCATGCGGATGCTCTCCGAACCTTCCAAGGGGGGGGATTTCCGAGACTTGGTGGTGGAGACCAATCCTGAGTGCTGGCCCTCACTATCATGGTTCGGTTCGTCCTCCATGGTCAAGCAACCTCACCGAGGGTAAGTAAGGTAACTAACGAGCAGCGGGACCTGACAGTACAATGCTAAGGCGCTAAAGTATCTGAGCCCTGCGTACCTGCCAAGCTCCACACCAAAGCTACTTTACTTTACTTACTTAATTTGATTAGCTTCTACGGAGGGACATCCCGAGACGCCGAAAGCGTAGATAAGCTTGATAAGGAGTACTGTACAGCAACATCAACTCAGAAACCTATCGTCGCACTCACGAGCATTACCTAAACCATTCCCGTATCCTGCTTATCAGGCTATGGGTTCAGCGGAACATCAGACAAGCCTAGTCTTCAAGTGGAGTATGGGCATGTCCTATCCTATTCTGACCGCTTGCATCTTCGTTTGGTGAGCCTCTCACGTGTATGACTGTTCATGCTCTCCACCCACTATGCCAGGACCTTTCTAGACCACTAGCAATGTCAGATTGACGGGGAACCTCGTGGCAGAGCTTATCCGTCATCAATGTCGTACAATGAGCTTCCTCATTGGGAAGACAGTTCAAGGCCCTAGCCTTATCATCAAATCACATGCCTAGGTGCCCTACCTAGGGCAGAGATCTAATGAAAAGCTAAGCTCTATGTTTAATTCGGTCGACCGGGCCAGACTGATGACGCTTGCTGGTCCCTGACAGCTGGCTTTCTCAGCTTCCCAAGATGGACGAAGTGGAGAGAAAGAGATATGGTAGCTCCTTCCATCTGAATGACGAAGGAACTAGTGCCGCTACATATAAACGACGCTCTCAGCTGGAAATCAAGCTTCTGTCATAGAGAAATTCGTAACAATGGCTTCGAGATTATTGATCGCGTACCTGCTTTGTTTCCTGCTCCACTCTGTTCTAGTACATGGACAGACGGCAAACCCATTCACAACTTGTAGGGTGATCTGCTCCGTGACAAACTTTTCAGTTGGGGCTGACATTTGTATAGTAGAAACAATATCGGGCTTTCCTGCTTTGATCGAGGTCACCCTAGAGGAGCTTGAGACAGGCCTTGAGAATGGCCAATTTACGAGCGTTGATCTCGTCAATGTTTGTTGGCAGAGCACCCTTATCAATATAAGTCAGCTGACGACCTCCAGGCCTACATCGCGAGAATTCAAGAAGTCAATGGCACTCTCAATTGTGTCACCGAGATCAATCCGGATGCAGTCAGCATCGCTGCTGAGCTAGACGCAGAGCGAGCCAATGGCACCACGAGAGGCCCTCTGCACGGAGTACCGATCATCATCAAGAATAATATCGCCACAAATGACAAAATGAATAACACTGCAGGGTCCTTTGCTTTATTTGGCGCCAAAGTGCCGCGAGATTCTACGCTAGCTACTAAGTTGAGAGCTGCTGGTGTAGTCATCTTAGGCAAGGCGAACCTAAGTCAATGGGCGAATTTCCGGTCTAACAACAGCACCAACGGCTGGAGTGCATACGGAGGCCAAACCTTTGGCGTCTACTACCCCGAGCAGGACCCGAGCGGTAGCTCGAGTGGAAGTGGTGTCTCTTCAGCAATTGGATTGGCATTTGCTACTCTCGGATCCGAGACAAGCGGAAGTATCCTCAGCCCCAGCGAAGTGAGCAACCTAGTCGGCATCAAACCCACAGTAGGACTGACTTCCCGCTCCCTTGTCATTCCCATAAGTCAACGCCAAGATACTGTTGGACCCATGGCCCGCACAGTCAAGGACGCAGCCTACATCTTGCAAGCCATCGCCGGCAAAGACCCCCTTGACAATTACACCCTCGCCCAACCCTTCGATACCCCCCCGGACTACGTTGCAGCCTGCAATTTCTCCAGCTTGCGAGGCAAACGTATCGGCATCCCACGCAACTTGATCGACCCGACCCAAGAGCCCGACAGTACCGTCATAGATGCGTTCAACGCTGCCGTAAAAATCATTGCACGAGCTGGTGCCACCGTTGTAGATAACACCAATATCACACCCTATGCCCTGGAAACATACAACAACGGCAGCACCGAGCTCATCGTGCTTGAGCAGGATTTCGTCTCCGACCTGCCAGGTGAATATCTCTCCATGCTAACTTACAACCCACAAAATGTGCACAACCTGCAAGACGTCAGCAATTTCACGCACAACTTTCCCCCAGAAGATTATCCGGACCGTGACACCGGCGTCTGGGATGAAGCGCTTGCCAGGGGCTACGGCAACACTGATCCAAGATTCTGGGCTGCCTACCAGATCAACCTACAGATCGCTGGGCCCGAAGGCATCCTCGGATTGCTGGCAAATTACAGCCTCGACGCACTGATACTGCCAACGAACTTCTCCCCCGGCCTTCCAGCTCTAGCAGGCCTTCCAGTCATCACCGTCCCGCTAGGTTTCTACCCAGCCAACGAGACCGTCATCCTGAACAAGCGCGGCACCTTGGTAGAGACGGGGCCAAACATTCCATTTGGCCTCTCGTTCCTTGGCGCGGCATGGTCCGAAGCTGATCTCATTGGGTTTGCATATGCTTATGAGCAGCGCACAATGACACGCAATAAAGTGCAACCGTACATCTTGCCCAAGACTGAGCTGGTTGACGTAGTGGGGATGGGAAATAGCAGTAGCGGTAGCGGTAATATGTCCATGACGATGATGAAACGGAGTCCTCCGCTGCAGAATAAGGGGAAGTATGGGCGTATGAGCAGTCCGAGATCTCCTGAGATGTGAAGAGCATGTCATTGTGTGGACAACGGCCTGGAAGTACTCCGTCGTAACAAAACAGATAAATAATTGCCTGCAATTTCAACAGGCATTGCTTTAATTGCCTGCATTTCAGGATCTCTGAATAAGTTCAGCTAACGCCAACGCTTGCTACGATTTCTGAAATGCACACCCGTGATGAGTCCATGCAAAGACTCCATCCACAACCGATCTGCAATTGATCGAAGAGTGCACCAGACTGCATCACAACTTCACCTGTCCAGCACTCAACCGCTTCCAATCCTCGCTCCCAAATTCCACATACTTACCCTCTCTCAGCCAATAGATCTTCTCCCCACCCACCCTCTCCGGATCCACACCTTCACTCCTCAACACAGCCTTCTGCTGCTTATTATTCCCCGTAGTCTTATGCTCCGTCACCACCCTCAGAAAACACGGCACCGAATACTTCGGCAGACCCCTCATCGCATGCTTGCCCAAACTCTCCAGCACCTCGTCGCTCACGACGTCGCCTTCGAACAGCACGGCTGCGCACCCGGCCCGGCCGTCATGATGCGGCACCTCGACGCCGTAGATGTTGGCCTCGTAGACCTTCGGATGCGTGCCCAGGACCTCGGCCACTTCGGCCGTGGACACGTTTTCGGATTTCCAGCGGAAGGTATCGCCGATGCGGTCGGAGAACCACCATCTTCCTTCCTTATCCCAGCGCACGACGTCGCCGGTGCGCACGTACGCGTCGCCTGTGACGAGGACGTCGCGGACGACTTTGCTTTCGGTGGCGGAGGCGTTGTTGAAGTAGCCCTGGAACTTGGCGAAGATGTTGGCCGGGTCGACTTTGAAGAGGAGTTCGCCCGGTTCGCCGCGCGGGACGGGTTGGCAGAAGTTGTGGGCGCCGGCGCGGAGGAGGAGTTCGGTCGTCCAGTCTACGGCTACGATGGCGTTTTGTGTGCCGAGGACGAGGGAGGAGAGGGTACCGTTGCGGCCGATGGCGCCGGAGGAGAAGGAGTTGGAGGAGAGGTTCCAGGTTGCGCTGACGCCTTCGGTGGCGCCGTAGAATTCGCCGATGGTTTCGATGCCGAAGCGTGCCTTGAATGGCTCCCAGACGTCGGGTCTGAGTCCGTTTCCGAAAGCTTTGGTGACGCTGTTTGCGCGATCGAGGTTTTCGCCTGTGACGGGGTCGATTTGGGGAGGGGCGGAGAGGAGGTAGCGACATGTCTCGCCGACATATTGGATGATTGTAGCTTTCGACTCGCGGACCTCGGGCCAGAAAGCTTTGGTCGAGAAGCGGTGGCCGAGTACGAGGGTACATGATGTGGCGAGGGAGGGTCCGAAGGCGAGGAAGGCTGCAGAAGTGTGGTAAAGGGGCATACACTGGAAGGATTAGCGAGATTTTGGGTTCCATGGAAAGGTGCTCACGGTGTAGTATCTATCGGTCTTCTTCATGCCAAGCCATACTGGCAGGAATTTACTCAGGACAGTAACCTTTTGCCAGCTCACGAAGCCAGGTTTTGGCAACCCCGTAGTGCCACTGGTGAAGATGAGGACAGCTAAATCAAGCCTCACGGCCTCTCTCGACTTGTCTGGTTCTCGGACCCCCTCCAACTGCGATATATGGTGTTCTAACTCCGTATCGAAGACTACTAATTGTATGGGCCCTTTGCCATCCCGTGCGTTCGACGATGCGAGCACATCGGTAACCTCTTGTGTAAACTGGTGCTTGACCTCGGGATCGACGAAGACTATCCGCGTTGTCGAGGCCTTGAGCGAATGTAGAAGTGGATCACCAGTCAGGTTGTAGTTTATAAACGCAGGGGTAGCTCCAATACTCCATAGCCCGAACCACAAGAAGACAAATTGAGGCGAGTTCATGAAGTCAATTGCCACAACTTCTTTTGGCGCAATCGCATGTGTTGTTTTGAGCCATGTGCCATATCTCAGGACGGTGTCGTAACCCTCCTTGAATGTCCAGCTCTTGCCTTCGTACACCAGAAATGGGTGGTCTGCGGTGCCTTTGGTTGTAGCATGTTGCTCAAGAGTGTAGAACAGATTGATTCTGTCGCGCTTCTCACTCAAGCTGACGTGAAGTTGAGCACTCAATAGAGCTTTGAGGAGCGTCCAGTCATATCCAAGCTGGGTCTTCGCGGAAAACCAAGCTGCTCCTGCGAGAGCAGCCGGCCCAGCGATGGCGAGTGGTACTGTAGATGATTAGTTTCCTTCCCCCATTAGTTATTGAGAACGATATCGTCACTCACCCGCCATACCAAGGGTCAGCAATCTTTTGACCGAGAAAGACGCATGGAGGGTAAACGGGACATGGTCACCTCAGAAGTGGATGAGCACACACGGGGGTCTGAATGAGCCGACCGTGCCAACCTCGGCTTATCGTAGAACTAATGATGCTGCCAAGCCTGAGATAAGCGAAGTATCCTAAAAGCTCGTGTTGTTCCAATAGAATACTCCGTAACACCTTCGCGCATTTCGAGACTGGCACCATATTGTTGTCAGCGCCTGATTTGTGAGAGTCGATGCACATGAAATGGAGCCTGTTGCGAAAGCCCTGCTGCATTGTGATAGTTATTGTATGGAGAGGGGAACAGCCTGTACAACATACACCTTCCGATCAAGGCATAAAATCACTGGAAACGCCTTATCATAGTCTATTATCTTAATTCATGTCTTGGTGAAAAGGACGCCGTTTTCTGATACTGTGGGCCCTTAAAGTCTCATCACCCACCAATCCGCTCCTCGTAGCTTGAGTATCTCAGGGAACTTGGGATTATCTTTAATGTAGCTACATCTTGCCAATTCGCTAAGGCATAGGAAGACCACGCATATGCATAGGAGTACAATGATTGCTGTTATACTCTTTTGGCCTTTATCTTGGAAGGGTTGATAAAGTCCGGTCCCGAAAGTGGCCAAACCAAGAACCAGCCCAATTTTATCAAAGTAGACCCAACACGATCCAGCCTGTTCCTCTTGAAGATCGAGTATTAGTAAGAGGTTTCAAACAGAGAGGGAATCGAAGAAGAATTTTTACGTACATAGCCGTATCCACTTTCGTAGAGGTCTCTATAAATCTGAACGCCGGCTTCACCGAGACGGTCCTGGAATTCTTTCTCTGACTTGTTGTATAGAGCTTTCCCGTCTACCACAGGCATTTTGTCCGCCTCATTCTCAGCCTCCTCTTGAGTCATCCGATAATTGAGGGCAAGCAGGAAATTCGTCAGGAATTCATGGGCTTCAGTAGCTGAAGCATATGGGCTAGGGACCGGAGGTCTATGATTCGGACGTGTAGTAGGCCTGGATTGCAGTTAGTTGAAATTATTGAATTGCTTTTATAAAGTACTTACATGTTTGGAAGTGCTTTTGACAGTCATGAGCGTGCAGGTGGATGAGAGCAATTGAGGAAAGAGGCTTAGCGAAGGGTGGGGAGAAAGCAACGGAAAACGGCCGAATTTTCTCCGAGACCAACTTTATTCAGCAAAACGTCTCTTGGCAAGCCATACCAAGTTCGATTTGCGGGGAAGCAGCCGCTAGCAATGTAAGACATATCATTCACCACTCGTCCTAGGTCCTGTGAACCTGATTCGACTATGCCCACAAGCAGACCATTGCCGAATCTTCGTCTAAATTGTGTTGAATTGATGCAGCGGCTATTAGCACCAAGGTTCACGACCTTTTTTCTCCTGCCTTTGCTGGGTCATTGGTAGCTTTTGAATCATCTGCTAACCTCCTTTCCGCATGGATGAACATCATCCGTAATGATGCCGCATACCATCACTCCATATGAACTACGTCCGTGAGAAGCGGGGACAAACGATATGCTGTCCAAAATGGGCGGATTGTTCTGCTCTTCGAGGGGCCTGGGGTTTCCTAGATATACCGCAATTCTCCTTTATCTCCTGCATTACATGCAGTTTCTGTCCTTCATATCTCACAGACTGGACCTCGTTTCGACATGCAGCCTTCATTCTTGTCCCTCTTCCTCTTTGGCCTCGGCGCCTTATCTTCTCCTATAGACGATGTGCCCAATGCGAAGCTCCAAGGGTTCGAAGCCCTGAATGCCCTCGGCGCCGCGAGAGCCTCTGTTAGCAAGCGTGACAACTGATCCATTACTCGCAACGAGCTCGGCAAATGCAAACCGGTAACTATTATTTACGCCCGAGGCACTATCGAGCTTGGCAACGTCGGCTCAATCACGGGTCCACCTTTCTTTAACGCTCTGGAACGTCTCATCGGCGCGGACAAGTTTGCAGTGCAAGGCGTTGATTACCCTGCCAGTATATTGGGTTACCTGGAGGGTGGCAATCCAGGAGGAGCCGCGACCACGGCCAGGCTATTGACGCAGGCCGCGACTCAGTGTCCGGACACGCAGATTGTGCTGAGCGGGTATTCTCAAGGTGCCCAGGTGGTACACCTTGGTGAGGCGGAGATCAGCCCGGACGTTGCTGCGAGGATTGCTGCAGGCGTAAGTTGAACAGTCCTTCTTGTCCCTGGCATATACTGATGAGCAGATAGGTCGTCTTCGGCGACCCATTCGACGGAAGACCATTTCCCAATATCGACTCGAACAAAGTCAAGACCTTCTTTTTCGCTTTGGATCTGATATGCGAGGATACTATTGTTGTGGACAGCTACCATCTGTCGTACTCGCTTGATGCGAACCCGGCAGCGCAATTTGTGCAGCAACACGTCAAGCTTTGAGGTCCAATCGTCGAATTCTGCAATGCCTAGATTGGCGTATATAGTCGCCTTATTGCATACTTACTTTGTACATATCCTTTTGGCTAATCAAGTGTCAGCGCGAGGTGTCGTTCGTTGACTTTTTGAATCTGCCTTGCATCCAGCATCGATACATCTTGAGTTGGCGTTGGCGGTTAACAAGCATCCTTCTATCTACACCGAGACTGGTTATCTCAAACTTTGCTGAATCATGCTGTGGATACTCATATTCATCGAGCTGCGGTAGTGGGTTACATTCTTTCTCAGAGTCTCTTCTGCTGTTGCGGCGATCTTTGGCTTCTGCTTGCTCTTCGTTTCTCGGCATCTTCTCGAGCTTGTCGTGCGCTGCACCACTCCAAATCCTTCTCAACTCGTCCTCTTCAAAGAAGTACACTCTCGTTCCGTCTCCTCGAATGTAGAAATTATCTTCCATCAGCCTCCCCTTCTTGAATCTGATCTGCGTCAGATCCCCTTTTCCGTAATCTCTGAAACAAACCTCCCCGCCAGGTCTCAGGACTCTCCAGACGTTTCTCACAGCTGCATCCCACTGCTTCGGGCTGAGCGCACTAAAGATGAAAATCAGAAGAACAACATCCACACATCTTTCTGCTAGGCCTTCAGGCAAGTCGTCGCCAGCAATATCCCATACCGAAGCTTGGATGTGAGCGGGATCGTATGCCTCATTGCAATTCATAAGTTCGACCGCCTTGCTCGAAAAGTCGCACGCATGCACCATCAAATGAGGATTCTCGTTTGCCTTCAAAATCGGAAATGCAGTGTTGCCTGCTCCCGCACCAACTTCCAATACCACTGCGGGCGCCGCATCGGCCTTTGTCAGTTGGCACAGGATCGGGAATTCTTGATGCAGCCATTTCCGATCCTTGAAGAAATTGCTCGTGTTATTGGAGTAGAACTTATTCCACCACTTCTCCGGCTGGTTATTGAAGCGCTTCTTGTCGAATTCGGAGACTGGAGCTGCGCGTTGCGCCGTATATTGAGTTTCTGCGTATTCATAGTAAGACGCATCTGGGGTAACGTGATCCCAGGCATTGAATTCGAAAACATTATCTGTTTCTCGAAGGTAGCGGGAGCCGAATCTGAAAGGGTCTGTACGTTTTAGGTTGTTGTTTGGATCATGCGAACGATGAGGTGGGACTTCAGCGACTTCTTCAATGGGCTGAGATGTGGTGTTCGGATCTGGCCCTTTTGTTGATTGAAGGGTGCTGATAGAAAGTGTAGTTAGATCTAGAGTAGGTGCAGTACTTAGACCCAATGATGGGCCTGCCATTGTTTTAAATATGAAATTGCTGCTTCTTTCTTGTATGAACGATGTAGAAATCCATCAACGCACTGGGTAATGCTTGACACATGTGAAAACTGCAGCTTCGATGAACTTGATCCAATAGAGGTTACCTGTATAACATCGATATACTGAGATTTTGAAATCTCTTTCAACGTCTACGGTACGCCTTCTTGATGGGCGAACGAACTGAAGTGAGTTGAACTTTGCATTAGGGTCTGAACCCTATTTGTTAAACAAGCCTCGGTAATCCCTTGGCATCAAAATGTCTCGGCTCTGACAGCATCGAGGCGTCATACCAAAAATGTAGAGATATTTCCATCCAGTATATTTTCGAATTCGACATTATACATGGTCCACAGCTTTCTTCTCAATCAATTGACTTGCATGTTCCCTCTAACACTCCCTCCCCTCTCTTCAACATGAAAACCAACCCCCGTCTACCGCTCTTCCGCCCATCCTCCGCCCTGACATCCAAGTCAAACTTCCACCTCACAAAACCACACCCAGTACCTATAAGACACCCTCCCCAAACCCGCCACTTCTCCAACCCCCTGACCCCCCTCCAAACCCTCACCGCCTCCCGCATCCTCCCCTACCACTCGGCACCCCTCTACAACCTAATCGCCGACATCCAATCCTACCCCCAATTCATCCCCTACTGCACCTCCAGCTCCATAACTTCCCACTCCGCCCCCGAAAAGGAAACCAAGCGCCGCTGGCCCCGAACCGCAGACCTCCAGATCGGCTACGCCGGCTACGAAGAACGCTTCCGCTCGGCAGTCTACTGCCTCCCCTACACCGTCCTCGAAGCCGTAGCCGGAGCCGCAAAACCAACAATACCGCGAAGCCAATTACAACACTACTACTCCGAAAACCCTTCCCACCCCCCCACCGCAGACGAAAACGAAAACGCCGCCGGCAACGAAAAAATCTTCACAAGCCTCCTCACACGCTGGAATTTCAAAGAATTCCCCTTCAAACCCGCACCTCCGGACGGCAAATCACCACAAGAACCTAGCGCGGCGACCCCGCCGTCCAGTCCCAGAACCGAAATCACCCTGACGATCGAAGTGCAGTTCGCCAGCGCCGTGTACAGCGCGCTGAGCCAGGCCGCGGCGCCGAAAGTTGCGGGGATGATGATCGAGGCTATGGAGAAGAGGGCGGCGGAGATGTTTGGGGAGGGGGAGGGGAGGGGGCGGGTTAGTGGGACGGAGAGGGAGGGGGAGGAGGGGGCTATGGAGGGGGTTACGAGGGGGAAGAAGGGGATTATGGGGGGTTTGGTATGAGATGGGTTATAGACATGTATAAGAACCTCGCGACATTTCCTCCCAGCATAATTTCAAATGAAGATAAAAGCTAGACAGACCATTCCCAGACCTACCTTACCAATCCCAATTCACGCACCCACACTCAAAATCCAACTACTTACTTATCTACAGCCATTGAATAATAGACACCTTTCCTTCTCGTGAATAAAAGAGGTGTACAACATAGATGGATCTCAGAAACTGCGTAGGTAGGTGTGTTTTCGACCAATTTTGGGAATATACGATCGAGACCCTTTTTAGGTGTACGATGGTTATTATAGGTGAAAGCTGAATGGTCCAGGGGAGGGTGGATGTGATGGGGTCTGGTATATATTTTATTTTTTATGTAGTACGATAGGTGGAGGTTCAGGTTGATACTGTTGATATTCAGGGGAGTCATCTTTATAGCGTAATGTTATTATATGATACTGATGCCTAATTCATGGGAGTTTTTACCGGCCTGGAAGTTTGAGGACTTTGATACTAATCGGAACCCAGCGACTGGGTACAGAGTACACACCAACGCCTCAACTCATTGTACCTCTACACTCCCCAAATTTGTACACATCCTACTCCTCAACACCAAAAAATCGTCAAAGATCCGTTCCAAAACTCGGCCATTTGGAAGATTAACAATCAGCCGGATTAGCGCCTGTACCCGTACACCCATCAAACGCCTCCCAAGACCAAATCACACACCCCGCATACAACGTCCCCCCATTCCTATCCTGAACATCCCACGGATCGCAAGTATTCGTCAGCGCGTCAAAGTTCGCAGCGCACCAGCCATCCGGGCCCATGGGCACCGCATCTCGAATCACCGGTGCCGGAACGTTGGCACATTCCGGCCTCGGGTCCCAGACCATGTTGAACTGATACAGCATCAGACCGGGCGCGTTGAAGCGGTAGCTGTGGAAGAGCGGTGCCCCCTTTTGGAAGACCAGAGCCGGGCCGGCACCGTGCTGACCCGGTGTGCAGAAGTCGGCTGCGTTGCGGAGGATGTCGTTGGTTTGAGCGCGAGGGACGGAGGTGTAGGTCGCTCCGGTGTCGGTGGAGTATTTTTGACCACAAGATAGGGTTGTCTTGTCTGGACTGAAGGCTGTCGCGACCGATTCTGCAGATACGGCAGCTATTGAAATCGCAGATGCCACAGCTGCCAACGCCCCTGCGGCAATGGGTCTGAGTGAAGCTTTGGTTTCTGATGCAATTGTAGAGGTCCGAATGACAATGGCTGAACTGGTGTCTGTAGTGACGCTGCCTAAGCTGATACCAGTAGTGACCTTTGGACCTGACGCTGTACTCAGAGTCGTGAAACCCTTTCCAGGCGGTAGCGGACCGGTAACAGCGTCCGTCCCAGTCGCTGATGAAAGCGTCGTAGAATCCGTTCCGGGAGGTAATGAGAATCTATAGGCTTTAAGTGGGCAGGCTGAGCTCGAGCTTGCCTTTGTTGTGGACGACAGGGAGCTTGAAGTTCCCGTTGATGACCCCGTAGAAGCTGGCGTCGTCGACGAGTGTGCGCCGGTCTTACTCTTTGTCTCCTTCGCTTGTTTTTCGCTTGGTATTGGATCTGATGGGGAAGGTTTATTGGGATTATTCGGGTCTTTAGAGTCATCGCCTGCGTGTAATTAGCATGTTGACGTAGTAAACCAGCCTGATAGACCTACTTGTAGGCGGGCTACTGCAACTCTTTATAAAAGGGATGGGGATGCAGGGGAATGAAATAGGTGGAAGACCAAACTTCGGAAATTGAAACGACACGCCGGGTATCAAAGGAATGTTCCAAAGTATGATTCCTCCGCCTTTGCCACCACATCCATGGCATCCTACAATGACCGGTACGACTGTCGTCTGCCCGGCTATCTGGGTGGTAAGCCAAAAGTTGGCCGAAAAAGCGGTATCCGTTGTCCCTTCAGTTGAGGCATCACTTGGCGGCACAGTGTTTGTCGTAGTGATGAGATCAGACCTCAGGCTAGGACTTGGATTTCTCTTGCTATCAGATCCACTCAAGTTAGTCACAAGAGCGCTTTGGCTATCTGCTCCTGTGGGTTTTGGAGCTGAAGTAGTCACAGGAACTAATATGTCACTGTGACTGGACCTTGGTTTGGCAAGTTTTGGATTTGACAGATGAGTCAAAGTTCCATCAACAACTTTTGAGCCGCCAGTAGCTGAAGCAGAAAGCAGGACGGTATGGCTGGAGGTATCTAATTGTTGACGGCCCGAAGTTATGATGAAATTTGCAGAATTGGGCCGTGAGCTTAGATCACTATCAGATTGGCTGTTGGGAGTAGCTATAGAGTCTGCAACCGTGAGCCCTGAACGTGTGCCTGGAGTGGCTGTAGCATGCTTTTGACCAGGGCCCGATGTACTGATTGGTGAAAGACTGAGCTTACTGCCCACCAACTTTGTAGGAGGGATTTGCGCAGAAGCAGATTTAGTGTCTTGGGCAGCGATCGAGTCAGTGCTACCAACACTTTTAGATTTGGAAACACCAGAATGTTTTCCTAGCGTCGTTGGAGACCCATCTTGTAAAGAGCCGGTCGTACTGCCCTCAGGAAGACCCGAAACTTTGTCTGTTGAGGTTTTAGATGCATCTAGCGCCGAAGCAGTCTCGCTTCCTTTAACAGAAGTAGCGCCAGTGCTGCGTAAACTACTAGAATCGGAAGCACTGAAAGGTGTCCCCAACCCAGTAGGAGTTCCTTTCCGTATAGAGTCGATTGCGCTTCCGTGTGGATGATTAGAACTCATGCGAACCGACGGCGACATACTGCCTGCTGATGTAGAGCCCGTGGCCGGCAGAACGTAGTTGACTGGCCGCCACAAGATCAGTTGCATACGAGTATTACTATTTTGAATACTCACTTGAATAGTTCAGACCCTTTGATTCTATCCATCCTCCCCAAAACTTTTCTTGAATAAGGCATAAGGAAATAATGGCGTTGAAATAATATGCACATTCCTGATTACCTGGGTAGCTGGTCGGTGTACTAGCTGGCGTACCAATACTAGGCAGGTCTTGCAGTGAAGTATTAAAGAAAAGGTAGTTGTCAAGTGCATAGAATGTATGAGTCCAGGGTGTGACGCGGATCTGTTGGGTTGAAGGGTCACAAGCCTTCTTAACGGATTTGTCGCTGTCTACGGATGACTGGAGGGCAGCAGCCACTGGATCGGTAGAGGACCGTGATTGAAGGCATACCGGGGTTGCCGCGGAAACTTGAGCATTGCTGACGTACAGAGGAAGCAGGCAGGTCAAAGCACAAGCGAGGAAGTGACGGTAAAACATGTTGGTCGTGTATTGAAAAGAGTCTTCCTGAGATGAAGGAAAAGGTCCAGGAGAAGATACCTGAACAGGAGAAGAGATACAGCAGAAGACTAATCCAGAGATGAGTATGAAGAATGGGCAAGCTGCACCATACCGACGCGGGCCAAGCATCGGCGACGTCAACCTGCAGTGGTGATAGAAGCTTTTGGAGAGTAGTACTCGTAGGTAGCGGAGAAACATGGCGTCTTTTGGCTTGCCTCACCAGCTTGGCTTCCGATGATGAGGAAGGGTATGACATGATGTCCGACTGACTCGCACGCTCTGCTTTCAACAGATGGGCGGGACGGAGTGGGGAAAATGGGGGCCCCATGAGCCGTACTTTGGGTGGTCAGTGTATGCAAAGTTGTATATATCATGAGGATGACTTTATGCCAATGTCGTAGCGGCAACTAGCGCCACTTTAGTTCGGGCCTAACATCGAAGCCCGTATCCTTAGCCCTCATGGACGATGTTTCAGGAGCAGCCCATTGTGAACTTGCCCTGGAGTAGGTACATCCGGACATTGCAATAAGGTATAGGTAAAGTAAGGTACGCGGGGTACTTGCCGCGTTACCGTACTTTAGCTCACTTTAGTGACTGGCATCGCGACAGGCTTGAGATGAGAGGGTGGTACTTGCGGCGTGTCTCCGAAACCATAATTCGACCGTTCTGCTCTTTGACTCCCTTCTCTTTCACTAGCTGTCATGTACCGCACGGAACACTTGTCAAGAGTGTAGAGACAACCACTCTCACATCTCCACAATCGACAAACGATGTCTGAGATTTCGATTCCTCTTCCCGTTCACCGTGAGCTGAAAGATTGCTTTTCCGACAGCTGGGTGATTCCGAACAAGCGGACTTCTCTCGAGCATGTTCCTCTCCGTCTTTGAAAACTCCGCTCGTCGTCTGCACTGCCTCCTTTCTCTGCCATGGCCCCCACTGAGTACATTAGCTCCTGATCATCGAAAGCATCTCATTACTTAGCTCATCTTAGACTCATAAGTCCCATATCATGCAGTCTTGGTACCGTCTAGAAGGATTACGTGCAGAACTTTCCCCAATTATGAAACCTGCGTGCTTGGTGGTTCTCGTATGATTCCGCAGAAATCGGGACCGAGGAGTTGTGTAGAACTGAGTAGGTGGATTTGATTGGCAGCTATGTTATCAATTCTTGATATCTGCTGGCCTTGACTACATTCTCCTCTAAAACACCTTCATCATCACTGTGCACCATCCAGTTTACCTTACTCAATCTCGTTATTCTTGGTTTCCTAGCAAACATAGGCCGAACCGATAGACTCAATTATCTCCTTCATTACTTAGTGACTCGGTCACAAGGCGGTCATTACTCACGCAGTCACAATGCGGCTCCGGATACTTCAAAATCTTGGGGTGCTACTCAGCTTCTGTGTGTGGGCTTCATTGGCTCGCTCAATTTACGATGGAACTCGTGTTCCGCTCAAGAACAGGTGAAGAAAACGTTATCATGACCCTTTGCAGTCAAAGAAGTGCTGAAAGTCGGACAGCTATTATTACGATAGTGATAAGTATGACAATTCAGCCCTCGAACCACGGTGAGTCTAATCTCTCCGCTCTATGCCATTAGATATCTACCGTCGCTGATCTCGTGATTAGCAATGCCTCCGAGCTTGTCGTTAGAGATCTCGACGTTGCTATGCCTGACGACAGTCCTCCGGGAATCGGCTGTCGCACATTATGTAGTGCAGTTAGAAGCTGAGTCAAGCGTGGTTGGACAGGGTTCGACCCTCGCAGCACGTTAGAAAAGCGGTTTGACGATGCATGGCCTCCTTTAGGCGGTGACAAGGGGAAAGACGATTTCATGGTACAGGCCTGTAATGCACTTAAGCCGGAAGAAGAGATCATTCCACCCTGGGCGCAATCGGGCCCAGGGTATGCTTCATCGGTCACCGCCCCCCTTAGCAACACAAAGTTCAGATTCGGTATGCAGGAAATATGCGGATGTACTATGCTATTCGTGGTCAGTCGCAAGCGTGTTTACCTCGGTGAGTGCGCTCAAATCGCCGGGAATCCCCTGAAGGCACCGGATATCGCAGCCTTAATTCTGATCTGACATATCCCTAGGCCATTACTGGGAAGACGTGTCGTTTGGCAAAGAGGAAGGCGCAAATTACAGGCTGTAATTTGCGACGCAAGTGACAAACTTCCTCAGATCTGGCTACAAACCGCCCGGCGGTCCAGGTAATCCTTCCTTTCCAAGTGAGACCCAAGCGAAGCCTTTTGCCGTAAGCAGGATGACAATTATGCGAACCCTATCCTCCAGCAGGACTAGCACAATTGGCATCCTATCGGCAGTAAAACCTCCTCTTCGAGCCTGCGAAAGAAAATGAAGAGCAGCTAACAAACACCCCCAGCCCAAGACAGCCTCCAGCAACACGCCGCCGACTTCCAATCCGATCCGAACCTCCACGCCGTCATCCTCTCCCCAGACACAAGCGAAGACCCATCCCACCCGCACGGCATATTCGAATACCCCGACAAAATAAAATCAATGGCAGCGACCGTCGCCGCCATCCTCGGCATAAGTCCCGACAGCGTCATCCAAGAAACTTACGTGGGTGTCGACAAGAAGATGGATACTCAAGCGCTGAGCGTTAGCGCGGCCGGCCATATGGTTTTCGATTATGACCCGAAAGGGGGACCGGGGTCGATGAGACGGGCGCCGTTGGCGGCGTGGAGGGATATTTGGCAGAGGGAACAGATTCTTGCTGATCAGTGGGACTCGGCGTTTGCTGTGCCGGCTTTGGCAAATGCGCCGGGTACATGATTTTTTTGCTTCTTTCTTACCAGCTGCTTTGTTGTAGTAAGATTATGCAATGATATGATCTGCTGATTTCGTTCTCTTGCAAACTAATGGCGTAGGAGGAGTCCGGACTCCATGTTGTGGGTAACGAGTTGGCCGGCGTTTGTATATACATAGTCGTACGTACTGAGGAATTACTTTCTACGACATAAATATGATCTAGTAACTTATCAAAGAATGCAAAATCAACGTACTCATTCCAATCCCCTACTGACTTTTTTCATGGTAAGCATTAGCCATCTTCATAGAAAGTACCTTGGTCGACCAATCTGAACCAATGGTAAGGTAGGTACTTTTCCAATCCAGATCGCTTCCTTCGTCTTGGTACTCTATAACTAAACTACTTCTGTAAAATCATCGCACAAGAGTGACTGCTTCGACATCACAAACGTAGTCAAAAACTATCTGTGAACTGTCTCCAGACTCGATTTGTTGAGTGGATCGATGTCGCGAGTCGCATAGTCCACATATACACCCGCCCCGAGCGAGAGCACCGCACCATTATTCAAATACCCCCAGTAAGGTATATAAAAACATGCCTATTTATATCGGCGTCCATGCGCCTCTCCTGTTTCCGCATGTGGATATTCACGATCATGTATCCCATCATCCAGAAAATACTACTCCCAATCCTCCTCTCCCTCTCTCTCTTTCTCTACATTCACACAATAACTGCGCTTCCAGCATCCCCAGCACAACCACAACTTCTTCCCCTCCCACCCACCAACATCCAGAACCAACCCCCCTCACACCAATCACCCTTACCCGCGCCCTCCCACCTCCAACCTACAAACCTAAGCCGCCCCACCCCCATCCTAACCGACCGCATCGACATAAACCCCTCCCTAATCATCATCATCGACCTCAGCTACCCCCTCCCCAACCCCTCCCCCCTCTTCGACCTCTTCAACCGCTCCAGCGCCTTCGCCCACGCCAGCATCGCCGAACACGGCCCCAACGCCACACTGCCAGGCCGCATCGTGCGTCGGGAAGGGGAGCTGGAGTATTTCGTTCAGCCGCCGAATGTGAGGGCGTTCAACCATTTCACGTGGGAGGCTTATGGGGAGGTGACGGAGTGGCTGTTTTCTTATTTGTTTTTCTTGAGGAATGAGAGGGCGTGCGCTTTTAATGTGAGGATGAGATTGGAGGAGGGGGGAGAGCGGCAGATTGGGTATGGGGAGGTGGGGATGCTGGCTGGATTGAAGGATGGGAGTGAATTGGTACCTTTGGAGCCGTTGGGGTTTAAGGCGAGTACTGGCGATAGTCGATGAGATTGATTATTTTCTGTTGCATAGACTCGGGTCATGAATCTAGATGGTCTTAGTGACCCATGGTTCCTGTGAGTCTAATGGATGCAGGTATTGGCTTACTGGAGCTTCTGGTCTCTCAATTGTTCAGTCTTCGTCTTCGGATCCTTGCTCTTTGATCTGCAGCTCCTTGATCTCTATTCCCCTCTCCCTCATCACCGCCTCTAGGTATCTCTTCACATCCTCGTTCCCCGATAGTTGCGCCCGATCCCGAGCCGTATAATCCCATCTACTCTTCTTTCCCAAATTAACCCCCTTCTCCACCAGAAACCTCGCCCTTGATACAGATCCTTCCTTCGCAGCTGTATGCAACGCGGTCCCCCAATCCTTGTGGGATGCCCCCCGAGGTAGCTTCTCCCAACCTTCATACTCCAGTTCATTGATGTCCGCGCCGGCTTCAAGCAGACACTTCATCATGGCAATAGAAGCGTCGTCACCGGAACGAGAAGCAGCTGCGTGGAGCGCGCTAGTGTGCTTGAGCGTTGCACCGTGAGAAATGAGGAGGGACGGTATTACTGGACTCGAGGCCGAAATGACAGCGTAGCGAATTGGGGAGCCAGGATCCGGTGGAAGACCATTTGCGGAAGCGCCGTTGGCGAGGAACCATTGCACAAGGGCTTCGCTGTCGGTGTGGGACATTATGAGATTCATGGCCATGGTCCCATCTTTGCTTGCGGGACTCTGTGCGCTCCAGCCATGCTGAAGAAAGCTCTCGTAGATAGCGAGCGTATTCGGCTTGTCATCGCGCGAGGCCAGGGCTGCTGTCGAAATAGTTATAGGCGCTCCATGGTCGAGGAGTAGCCGCACAACCGACAGATGTCCGTGTGAAACGGCGGAGTTCAGCGCAGATGCTATCTCATCCGGGGTTGGAGAGGGAAGAGAGGGTGCGGAAGTCCATGATCGGAGGATTGTATCTACTTGGCCGAGGTCTCCTTCGTAACTTGCTGCTTCGAGGGATCTCTTAAGAGCAAGTGGATCGAAGGGAACAGATGAGGGGCTTCCAGAACGTCGGGACAAAGACTCGAGGGTCTGGTCAGATGGTGGCATGATCGTAGTAGTAGCAATGGAAATACATTGGATGTTTGGTGTGAGATAACAGACTAAGTTGCTCAGCGATTCGAGTCAACACTGGAGAATATGACAGGAACGAAGTGTAAGTCTATTCTCGCTATTCCGATTGGATGTAAATAGTATGATCGGGAGCGTTCGTGATCCATCCTACAGGAACATGGAGAATAGAACTGAAATTGGAAAAACCGAAATTGGAGAGGCACGATGGATAGTTATTGAGGTCAGTGTGGTGGGCTGCTTGCATTATTCTATTTTATGACACCGGCTGCAGTTTCTACATCACAACCTTCTCTGCTGGTCCCTTCGTAGTCTCGGCAGCTGGTTTCTTTCTATCGTCGTTTTCACGATAGAGTATTACTCAATTGGTATGCGACTGGGTGAGGACTACATGGACAAAGACTCTCCATCACTGCCCTCCGATTCCGCGCTGGAACTTACATGGAAAGCATGTGGAGAAAACCCTACCATGCTAGGGCAGAAGCAAACATTAACGTCTGAATACTGTGCCATCTGATAGCTTGCTGTCGAGCGCACTTGAAAGCAATTCTCTGGTACATATGAGAATGCTCTTCCCACAACGGTTCGAGATCTTACAGCAAAAGCTTAACTTTGATCCGATTGTGAGAAGAGCCGTCAAGACTTAGATTTCCATACGTTTATACGGATCATTAGACAGCGCGCCTGTTAAAGCTTGCATTAGAATTCACTGCTAAGAGGCGGAAATAATATCCCTTTAGTTCCTGTTCCCAGTGGTTGCGTGGGTATTCCATAGTCTTTGTCCGAGCCTATGCCAGTATCGGCATACTTCCTCGCATCCTCAGCCACGCCAAGCATGTCTAAAAGTTGTTTCATTTTGGATGGCATAAAAGGTTGCAGCAGGATTCCACAGATCCGCATTGACTCCGAACAGATGAAGATCACACGGTCCAGTAGCACTTGGTCTTCGGGTTTAGTGAGATCCCAGGGAGCGCTAATCTGCATGAATGCATTTGTCTGTAGGGCGAGTCAGAAATGATACTATAGAGAGAGCTTGCCGGGGCAGGTTCGTACCCGAAATATTGTAGTCATGATGTATGCTAATGCTTCGCCTGGATTTGGCTTCTCCATAAGTTTCGAGACCTCTGTTGGCAGGATTTCAAGGCGATAGCATAGAGGTCCTGAGGCTTCACCTGCCTTGTCAAGTTGTTCGATTGAATTTTGGCAATTCAGCACAGCTTTTCGGACATTCCAACTTTTGCCACGAGTAACCCGACTGACTAAATTTCCGAGCCCGCTCTGGAGGCCTTTCTTGTAGCGTTCGATGATGAAAGAATTGTCATACATAGCATCGTCCTTAATGCCTCCTTCAAGAACGAGATAATATCGCATACAATCAACGCCAAAGCGATTGATCGCGAAGAACGGGTTGACTACGACACCAGTAGATTTTGACATTTTCTCTCGGCCAAGCGTCCAGTGCGCGTGAGTCAATATTTGTTTCGGTAACGGCAGGTTGAGAGCCATAAGGAAAGCAGGCCAATATACACAGTGGAATCGAACGATGTCTTTCCCAATGACATGGCAATCTGCAGGCCATCCGGCAGCACTTTCGTGGCCCGGAATTTGGAAAGGATAGTTCGCTTTCGTCAAATAATTGATTAACGCATCGAGCCAGACATAGATGGTCTGTGACTGGTCGTCTGGGACGGGTATCCCCCAATTTAATCTTTCCACAGGCCGAGATATCGAGAGATCTTGAAGTCCGGCAGCGACCTCCCGCACAACATCTTTCATCCTGGTCTCTGGGACTATGAATCGTGCATTTCTCTCGTAGAATTCCAGCAGCTGCCCCTGAAGTGCTGACATCCGAAAGTGGTAATTCTCCTCAGAAGTCCATTCCACTTCTTTCCCCGTCTCTTTTGAAGCCATAAACTTCCGTCCTGTGGCTGGATCTAAGGCCCACTGCACAGTGGATTCTGGATAGAAGGTCTCATCACTGACTGAATACCATCCTTCGTGTCTCTTGGTATATATCCAACCTTTTTCTTTCAACATCAGCCAGAAATGTTGCACGGCGAAACGATGATCAGGCTCTGAGGTCCGTATGAAGTGATCCCAGTCGACCTGAATCTCTTTAGCCAGAGACTCAAAAGGTCTGTAGCTCTCGTCGCAAAAGATTCGCACATCCTTCCCAGCTCTAGCAGCGGCTCGCTGGATTTTCATGCCATGTTCGTCCGTGCCGGTACATAATATGGCTCTTTTCCCCAGGAGAGCATGCCACCTTTTCAAGACATCCGTGAGGACCATGGTATATAGGTGCCCAACATGGGGCGCTGTACGGTCATTAGACGTATCGTAAGAGTGTCCAACAGAGATTGTTTACCAGCATTAACGTAGAAGATGGGGCTTGTAACATAATATGGTTTCTCTATAAGTGAAGGCAGCGACGCTGAGTGTTGCCAGCGTGTTGTGGTCCGAGCACGGCATTCGTGACACACCCATCCTCGTGATTGTCGTATCGAAGTAGCCTTCAAAGCATTGAAAAGCCTTGATCTCATGTCAATTGGCAGGCACCTTTGTAAACACGGAACGAAGATGAGGGCTTCCGCGCTAGTGATAGCGGCTTCTTTCCGCACTTATTCTATCTCAATTCGGACACTCTCATATCACGTCCAATGACTATTAGAATGACCAAAAGGTATCGGGAGGAAGCCCCCTAAGCTAATGTTACTAAGACGCTTCCATACCATACTAAGAGATGACCTTAAGCGCGAACGAAACAGTGAATATTAAGGGGAATCCTTGCCTCACCCACAATCATCTTCCGATTAGCAGCCAGCAACTTCAATCAGAACTCATATTGCACCCTCAGGTCTTCGCGGGTGACATGAACTCCTTCCACACGCCATGTACTGTAGAGTAAGGAATAGCTCTAGCGACCATCATCTGCAACGACGACGTTTTATATGCTTCTGCAAAGGTAGCCAACACCTACTCTAGTATGCGAGAATGAGACTTTCAGCTCCTACATTGCTATTACAGCACGCAAACACCGAAAGTGCCATCAGTCTTGTTATACTTGCTATGGTCCATGATAACGCAACTTATAGCAACAGAAACCCGCCTTACAGCGCTCAGGCAGTGCAGTGAGAGTACGGTGCTGGTCTACCTTCCTGGTGCAAGGGTCAAGGATTAACAAAAGTTTGTGACATCTTGCCGGAGTAGCTTCACTTAGACGATCTGATTTATGTCTTTTGATCGTCCCTGAGGCGTTTGATTTGATGCTGGAATGTTGTCAACGAATATTGACATCTCTTGATCACAGCGCCCCTCGGAATCCAAATTATGATCTCGTCCCACTCCTCAAAGATACTGGTTCCTAGTACATGCTTCATGAGTGACGTGCATGCAATGGTGGACCTTCCGCTCCGATACTAATACACTTTCCCTCCTCATTTCTTTCAAACCCTAGGCGGCGGCCTCATATTCGTCCTAACACGCTCGAGAAGGTCGTCTCTCGTAGCTTTCTTGGCCGGAAGCAGTCCTCTCTTCAGGCATAAAGAGGTCAGTGCTAGCCAGACGCATTCATAAACACATTTCAAGTATGAAAAAGTGCGCTAACTCTGTCAAGCCACGACTTCAAGTCCGAGTCTGACCACATCGATGGATCTGATCCGCTCTTTTAGCATACCATGATAATGGATTCAAAGAGACAGGAACATTGAATTCTACCTCCTGGTGGATCTACCCCTGGAAACATATCACCACCCCAAATTGACCATGCTGCTACTGCAGTGACTATGCCTGCGAAACCTGTAGTAATGTGAGGAGAGCCTGGAAAGGCGAGCTGGCAATGAATGGCGTACCGAGGAACGCGGACTAAATAGGTGCATATATAAGCTCGTGTGTTCAATGTTCAAAACATGACAGCTCACCCGCGAAGTCATGGCTCTGTCTAAAGGCGTGGGCATGCCGAATGCAATGAGCGATTATACTTCTTAGATGTTTTCCTTCGCACAACGGACAGCAGCTTCAAAGTGGACAATTTTGATCTGTCTATGTACTTGGCTAAAGGGCGAACGTGAACTGACAGCAATGATATACCACGATATGGTTGCCTCAGCGCAGGTACTGAGCCACGTGGCGTCAATAGCCTTAGCGGCGGGTCTTCCCTGCGATACGCCTCGCTTATACAGAGCCCACTACTTTGCCAAACCAGCTCGACAAATGCGCCGTAACAAATAGCAAAGAACTCCTCATTCCTGCGTAAACCTTGCTCGTCATGCCTCGCGAAGTATCAGACATCAAGCAATTCATCGAGATCTGCCGGAGAAAGGATGCCAAATGTTTGGCCTCCTACCAGAAGCACACTACTTCCGAAGAACAAATCGCTAACGGCGCTGATATCTAGCTGGCCACATCAAGCGCAACTCCCACAATCAGATCAAATTCAAAGTCCGATGTTCGCGATTCCTGTACACTCTCGTCTTGAAGGATTCAGAGAAGGCGGATAAGCTGAAGCAGAGTCTACCTCCTGGTACGTTTTCGATTAACTGATTTTGGTGGTGGGGATATGCAATGGCGCCTGGGGTATGATGGTACGCCGAGGAGCGATGGCTGATTGGATCAACCCATTTTAGGTCTGACGATGACGGACGTCCCGAAGAAGAATAAGAAGGGGAAGAGGGTTGCATAAGCGTGGCGTATGAATCAAGGACGGAGTAGGGTGAATGAAAAGCATCAGCTGGGAGGCTACGTCTCAACAGCAGCGAGCATCTACGACAATGTCATATGCAGATTGCATCCACCAAGACCAATGTGCCCGAAGAATGGAGTATCCTCTCTGTGGACGTGGTGCAACATCCGATTATTCAATCGCTTATCATACGATTTTGTGACGCATTGAGAGTACTTCGTGGTTTCCCTCTAATCATAACCTCATTGAGACGTACTGCCTCTACTTTACCCTCTTCTTGTAAAGCTCTGGGGTTTACTTCACCCCATATACTGTGTTCATATCGAGCCTGAACAATAATTTGACTCCCCTTCAGGCGATCCTCCAGGCGCATGTCCTCATAGCTTAGGGGACAAGGCCCCTAGTATTCAGTTGTGACTGACTGCATCGGATTCTTTGTCATTTCTCATTAAAGATCTCAAACTTCACAGACTCGACATCCAGAGTATCTGTGTCAAGCAATATCAATTCCCCTGTCTCCTTGAACTTTGGCACGGCGATCAGTCGGACGCTTTGACCAGCTGTACCCTCGATGACAGTGGTCTCAAAGCCGGGCTGGCTCCCTACAAAATAGACGTGTGGGCAATCTTCAATTACAAATTGGTCCTTGTCCTGAAATGGATAGCACCCTACAATGTCTGTTCAGCAATGAGTTCGTTTGGATCTTGGGAAATCTTACATAGGGTATCAGGGGCAGTAGGTGCACCACATCTCCACCGCAAGAGGTTCTCTATCATATCCAATCGTTCGTCACCTTCAACATATTTGAATATGTCATCGATCGGCTGCCCTCCGTTCCCCATCATCCTCCATCCATCCACATCGCCTTCCCACGGATTCGTGACACTGTCGAACCAACCTGGCTCTTCGGATCCTAACGTCGTCCCATAATTTCTACTTCGCGGGAACATTGCAGGGTGAATTGGCTGTTGGGGCAAAGACACATTGGCTGGATCGTCCTCTCCAGGAAGTAGTGTGATCGGAATCGAAGGGAGTAGAGTTGCGAGGAATTCGTCGAAACGTTGCGTTGGGACTGGATTATAGGTCGATGAGTCGTAGCCGTATTTCTTGCCGGACTTCTTGCCATCAAGCTCGTCTCGAACATGTAACGGTGAGCCTTCGGAGATGGAGTTTCCAGCAATGATTAATCGTGATATTGTTCCCACCTCCTGTTGTGTTGAGGGACCGCAGGCTTCCCCTATGAGGAATTCCATAAGCAGATCCAGGGTCAAAGTATCGCCCTCATCGCCATTTATGCCTAGTCCACTAACTATGGCTACCTTGCCGCCCTTTTGCCGACCACTATTTGGTTTGCTATGCGACTTCCCATTCCCATTTGCCAAGGCTGCATCTCCCTCGTCTCGTTCCCACCGTTGTGGTTGTCGAGGTAGATCCGGAACCTTCATGTCCACCACCTCGAAGTCGCCATCCGCATTTTCGGTGCCCATTACCGCAACGACGCAGCCAGTCACTAACATAGATATCTGTAAAGGTGTACCGATCAAGCGTAGCCGCCCTGATTCATCCTCAAGCATGGTCTGATCCTGGCCTGATGGCGAGATATATTTCTCACGAGGTGGAGGTGCAGCGATCCAATTCTATTGAAGTATGAGTGCAGTGAACGTGCACTCGAGGGGAGCAGAACCCACATCTTTTGAGATGTCATCGAGGATGTTGGGCTTCAACGGCATGTCCATGTACACTGTTCCAGCAACCCAACAGAGCTCACCCTGCCGTACGTCAAGGACGCGATCGACGCGTCGAACCCTTTCCCCTGCTATCTGATACGCTCAGCATTCTGAGGATCACCTCCTGTATGTCGTGAATGTGTATATTTTGTACCTCTAGTTCTCCCCACGCCTCCGCCGCGATCTCTTCGACCGCAGGCTTGAGCATCGCAAGCCGTAAGAAATAAATGTCATCATATTGCTGCTGGTAGTGTTTCTCGTCGCCCTTTGCAAGACTGAAGGAGTGAAGTGGGTTGTATGAGGAAGCCAGACGCTCAATCGTAGGATAGTCAATGTCCCTTAATACGGTCAATATTGCAATGTACCAACAGGGTAGAGAACGTACGAAGGACTCCGGAGCAGGTCGTCAACAACGGCTTCCACCGTCGCCGCCATTGGCAGTAACAGACTTTGAAATCTCAAGGAACATCCGTACTTTGACGCGACGCACTTTAGTTCTACATAGTAAGCGCGCTCGATTGGGATTAGCTGCTTCTGCTATTCTAGCGCTTTCGCTCTTCGATTACGGAGTAGTACAACAACTATATTACTAGTACACGGTCGTTTGAGATTTCCTGCTTACAGAGCCTGCCACTAAACACATTCAAGACGAAGATTGATTGCTATATGGATCGCCTTCATTGTTTTAAGGCCCAACAACAATTCCAGATCTGGCAAGCTTTCAATAAGATGCCTCAACGAACGCCATGCAATAACATCTAACCGCCAAGATCAGCAGTCCAACATGCATTGCACACGTTGAGTGGCCAACCTTTCCAAAACAGGACAGAGGCAAAGGCCAGACAGTCAGGCCTGGTGCAGAAGCATATACCAGGACCACAGGAAGAAATTTGACACCAGCTCGCTGAGTCACCCCAACAGTTTCAAGTCCGATACAAGATGGAAGCTTTTGCCGCTTCACGATATCGCCTGTCCCTAGTCTCACTATCCATAATAGGCGAGATGAAAACAACAATTGGGAGTGGTGACAGACGGGAGATATTGGCATTATGCCCAGAAGCACAGCCAAGCCGCCAGGAAATTGCGCAGATTTGGGGGCAGCCTATGAGACAGGTGGCATGTCCAGTGACTCCGCAGGGACGGCACGCAAGTAAACCTCCTAGCTGGCGCTGCAAACCTGTCCAAAACATGAGTGTCCCCAGACGCGGCTCTGCGGATATACGTCCCAGTTTCGGTATCTTTGCGACTCTCAGGCGAATTGCGCTATCATAACGTAGTATTTCCCGCAGATGGTGTGAATATATCTCTGGCATATATCTTCAGGTTACCTTTTTCCATTCGTCGCTCGGCATAACCATTCCTTACAAAAGATTCAGTTCTTTCGATTGTTGAGTCTCTGCAAGCGGTTCTCTAAACCATCCGTAGACATGTTCCGAAAGCTACTTTTGCCCAGTAGTCTTTGTATTATCAATTTCTTTACAGGTGCCATCCAAGCAACGCCGGTCGATATTGCTCAAGAAGCCAACAAGCTACGGCGAGACAACCATGCCGCATTAAGATGTTCTAATGCACCTATGGTCGTTGCTGGCGCGTAGGTTATCCACTGCAGGATTTCGATCAGGTCTGAGGGCTGGAGACAGACCATAGCTGACTTGAACCCTATCAGTGCTTCCTATCAACAGAGCTATGCCGACCGAGATCACGCGGTCCTCCAGACAACCCTTCCACCCTCAGGCTCTGACTCGCCATGGATGAAGTACCTCTGGTGCACCCTCGGGACAAGAACATACACGTTCTTCGACTACGGTCACATAGAAACCTTCCCTCCAGGCTACTACAGTGTCTATCAAGCCTTTGCTCAAGCCGCTGTTGACGTCCAAACCCATATCGATGCCAACGGAGACGGCCCGATAGATAAGAAAGGCTGGTATTTCGCTCCGCCGAATACAAACGTAGAGCTTTGGGTACAAAGCTCTGTCGGAACAATGACTTGGGGCGTATTGGGGGCTGCATTGACCGGCTTGACCACTGCAGCTACTAACTACAATTCCGCGAATGCTCCGATGACTTTCCAGATCAACGACGGGCATAATGGCGAGATGGGGATCGGCTACGCTGGTCTTTCCTTCCCAAAACCTGGCGGTGGTGGTACAGAGTGTGTCTATGCGATGGAAGGGAATACGGCGAAGCTGTGCTCGGATTGGGGAAAGGATGTTGGAAAGTCGATCTGAGTTTTGAATGTCACTTTGCATGAAAGATGTTGGCGGTTTCAGACCTTGTAACAATAGATTATTTTAGACCCGCATGATATTGGTATGTCAAGATATCACCCAAACATGATGTTTATGAATCAATACAATTCCAGCCGGAGACTAACAACATCGTGACGATATTCGAGAGCATCAATATAACCAGCGAGAAACGCAACAGGCTGTAGACGCCAATCGAGAACGTCCAATTACACTCTCGAAGTTCCGTCTCGTAGAATGAGGAAATAAAATCTTGTGGCTTCCCAACTCAACGTTATCTCAACCTTCTGAATGGTAAGGCTTCTAGGTTAGATGTGCACTGTCCTGAACTAGCATCTTGGTTTGTTTTGCTAGTCTTCACCACATGGTCGTATGTACGTAGGTTTCCTGATCCTGGCTGTGCTAGAAAGTCCCTCCTAGACCATTGCGATTGTGGCTCTCTACTTTTTATTTATGGTAGCGGTAAGGGGATTGTACTGCTCCCTATCTTAAACCCCCTTTTCTGCGTCCCGAAGCAGCTCCATCTCCCACCTCATCATCTTTCAGCCCACAATTCAACGATCCTAACTACTAAAATAACGAAACCTGAGGAAACAAACATGTCCTCTCATCAATAGTCTGCCAGGACACGACTTAATCACAGGCAGGTCTGAAGGATGGAGAATACATCGCACCCGTTCATGCACAAAGTACCACACCTCATACGAAGCAGGTTCTTGCGTGCCGAGTAACAACGCATTGGCTTTATTCTTGCGCTTAGCTTGTGATCTGCCAACGATGGGAGGACGTTGGAGACGTTGTGTATTCTGTTCAGTAGCGCTGACCTTGACGGCATGGCACGTAGCCTGCGAGTGAAAATTGATAGATTGAAGAATATTCCGAACGCCAACGCTATGCAAATGCCGCCGTTGCCCAAGTGTACAGACATAGTACATACTATACATGCTTTCGGCCCAGATCAAGTACTCTCAAGGTCCCCCTCGCCTAAGTCGCTCGCACCGACTGACTCGGATGGCTTACTCAACTCCATCTGCTTGATTGTCCAGCCATCTCTCTCCTTCACCCACTCTTTCTTCTCACCCAAGACCGCAATTCTAGCATTGCTCATTCCATCAATGAGATATTTCTGAGCCACTTCTCGCAAATCTTCCTTCTTGACGTCAAGCATTTGCTCGCGCTTCGTCTGCTCCATAGTATCATCGATCCCGCTCAGGAACCTAGTCATGCCATCCTGGCTCACACTCTCAGGTGCGTCGACATTTTGAAACACGCTCAACTTGGCCTCTTCGACATCTTGATCAGTCCATTCTTTATCACGCGCCCAACGGCCAGCATCTCGCATTATCTTCATGGTATTTTGCGGGTTGGGATCACGATAGCTGTAGTAGCCGAACAGGCCGCTTAGACCTTGTGAGTATGCTCCTCCGCCATAAGCGCCACCCTTTTCACGGACTTCGTGATGGAGGTGCTTATGTGTAAGAAGTTGAGACAAAATCTGTAAAGGCGCGCCTGAAGGGTGACTATACGATACGGTTGGAAGCGCGAGTGCAGAATAGGATACCTGATATGGCAAAGGAAAAAAAGTCTTACGATCTTGCGAGAGCGTTGAAGTTGTGTTACCACCGATGGCCATGTCGGCAGACGCAGAGAAACTCGAAAGGAAATCTTGCAGCGCCACTTCGTTGGCGGAAACCGCTTCTTGTCCACATGTAAGCGCGGCCCGAAAGCTTGAAGAGTTGGAGATTGCGCTTCGTTGTATAGCTTTCAGCTTCATGATGATGTCTCCAAGCCCCTCAACAGGTGATCTGTTAGCCAGATTCGCCGTCTGCTGGACCTGGGTCAGACCTCCAATTTGTTCATTGAGCAAACCATAAGTTGTTAGCCCAGCTTGGGCGAACTTCTTAGCGTAAGTATGTCCAGAACTTGCAACACCATCTACGGCGCCACTAGCGTCGCCCAAAAGTAATTGTCTTATCTTGCTTTCGGCCTCAGGTCCGTCAAAATCAGTTGCCTCAATGATAGTACGAAGCAGTTCGTACATTGCAGGAATATTCTTGTCCAAAGCATAGCCGGATAAAGACAATCCTTCAGTATACGACTCCAAATCGACAGGGGAAGGCGAAGCATGATAGGATATATTAATGCCGCCAGTCTTCAATTTGATCAGATCTTCAAGCTCTTCCATCGTTTTGTCTTTTGTTCCGAGCCTCATGATTGAATCATTGAAAAGAGGTATGAGCATCCGCAGTTCAGCTGGCAGACCCATAAGTGTGTTGATAGCCCGGAAATAGGTCAGCCCATTGGTACTTGCTTCTCGCCATTGGACCTTGACGTCACCGATGTATGAGTCTCTCAGTGCTTTCTTTTCCATTTGTCGTGGTATATCCTTCACGTGGACAGAGGGAAGACAGCTCAGATCCTGACCATTGGCGCTCTGCTGGGCTTTGAGTAATTCAAGTTCCCGCGCCGTAAGTTGCTTGCGAGCTTCCGCTTCACCACCTGCTGCTTCGGTGAAATCGGATATTTTCGAGGCCAAACGAGTAGCTTCCTCGGTAGCTAGATCCTCGCCATAGGTGTCGGATGGCTCCATGGTGAATGTCAAAGTACGGTCATTCAAGAGGTACTTTTCCAGTAAACCTTCAAGATAACCCTCTTGCGCAAATCTACTTTTGAATGATGTGACAATGTCATCCCAAGCAAGCGCATCGAATGGATCGATTCCATTGAACCAGCCTGGCTGTATCTTTTGCATCAGACCCATACCAAAGTTGGCAGTCTTGTATTTCAGAGCCAATTCGAGCTGGTGGAGGATGCCATCTACTTTTATCTTGTCGAACCCTGAGCGATGTACTTCACGTAATTCAGACTGGAGAGCAGCTTTGACCCTTGGAACGTCGACTTCTTTTACACCGCTGAGCCCAATAGAAAAGATACCAACTTTCCCAGCGCTGTCAAACCCAGTATTGGGGCTCCAATCTGGACCTAAGCCGGTTTCTATAAGGGCTTGATACAAAGGGGAGCCGTACCCATCTGTCAATAGCGAGGCCATGATCTGCAGCGAGAATGTTTCCACGATGTCCGAAGTGTCACCCATCAACCAAGAAGTGGATGTCTTGTATTGCATATCCCTGTCGACCAGTGGATCACCAGGACCTTTGGTGGTGAAATAAAGAGGGCCGTCCTTCAAATCAATAGGCATTTTGATGATTCCATCCGCTCTTATCTTCTCAAAGCTACTTAATTGTCGATCAATTTCTACCAGGTGATCTGTAAGTGGCGTATCTCCGTACGTAAACAGCTTCGCATTGCTTGGATGGTAATTCCTCCTATGGAAGTCTTTTAAATCTTTGTATGTGAGATCGGTCATCTTCTGGGGATCACCACCAGAATTATTGATATCGGGAAAGATGTGATCCTGAAACTTGATGTAGTACAGGTAGCTTGCATCTGACATTTGCCCTTTCATCTCATTGTAAACCACTCCTTTGAAGACCAATCTCCCGTCTGCGATACCATCATCTTGACCCTCAGCGACTGCCAATGGGTTCTCGGGTCCGATGCGCCAACCCTCCTGTGTGAAATCATTTTCATTCAGCAACGGGTTAAGAGTAGCATCTAGGTATACAGACAGGAGATTCTTGAAGTCTTGTCTGTTAGTAGTTGCAAATGGGTAGGACGTATGATCTGAAGCTGTAAAAGCATTCATGAAATTTGATAGTGATCGAGGAAGCATCTTGAAGAAGGGATCTCTGACGGGATATCTATAGTGGCTTCAGTCAAAATCTCCTAGTAGACTCTCTGACCAACCTACTTGTGACTCCCACATAGTGTGGTGTGCTCCAAGATATGGGGCACACCGGTGTCATCTGGAGGATTGGTCTTAAACCCAATAGAGAAGACATTGTTCTTGTCGTCTCTGGCAATATGCAGGTATTCTGCTCCAGTCTTCCCATGCTCTAGGAGAAATGCTGTCAAATGCAGCTCAGGCACATGTTTTGCACGCTTCAACGTAAAGCCATGCATGTGCTCTCCCGGCTCCGGGTGCTTGTGGACGTCTGACACAGAGGCAAGACCTCGTGTTATCTGACGTGTAGCACAGTTGCGAAGCCGCCATAGTAGTTGCCGGCTTTGCGCGTTCGGGATCCATCTCGAGGCCGCACGCCACATACCTTATGTACCGCAAGATCTTCAGATTTCGGAGAAGTTGCGAGCCTTGTCGGTAGATATCTTAGTTGGGCTAGTGGCGGGTCGATGTAGTAGCGGGCGACAGAATCGAGGCATTAAGCCATTATGACTTCTTGGAATTGCACATGACATTGGCACTCTTTCCAGTTGACATTATAGTATCTACCGTGCAGAATTAGTGACAACAATTTCAGGTCTACCCATATCCATAAGCCAACCGTCGTTACCAACCTGCTCAAAGTCACATTTACAACCGTCTCCTCTACGTAACCGCTTCCCGCGCTTCATTCGACCGTCAATCTAAAGCCGCTCCACCGATCGCGCACGTTAGCAGACAAGATTCTTTCCTGTCCTCCATGTACAGAGTCTGAGCCTCCGATAAAGCCGAGGCTTTGGGTCTTCAACATAACAGGCATCCCAGCAATCGGATTGCCGAGACAGGGGCACAAAGCATACTCAAATCTAAATTGGCGCCGGCAGGGTGGTTCATCTGCTAGGATATATGAGCTTCTGTTCGAGGAGGAGGCAGGTGCACTGTCAGAGCTGGTCAGCAGAAAGCTGATCCCCTTTGTCGGCTCATTGGCCGTCGTTCCATCAAATGGCGAAACCTTCGTCTCAAGCAGCCAACGCCTCTGAGAGCTCTCGTTCGTCGCCGGCTGTCAATAATGCTCCCGCTCTTGACTACATCAACGGCAATGGCAGTCTGCCAGATGCACCGGCGCCCAGCGCCGCTCCAGGTCTGGCAGTCCCTCCCGCGAAGAAGGGCAAGGGGAGAAAGGCAGCAGATCCGAACGAAACAGGAAAGCTGCTCGCAGCAAAGATCAATCAGCTGGAGCTGGATGCTGCAGGGGAGAAGGACCAAGAGGCTGAAATCGGTGGGTATTCTTCTACTCATGCTTCCAAAGAGAACGTACTTGCTTCGATGAGAAAGCATGATCTACCCAAAGATATGATTGCTGAGGTGGCAAAAGCCTTCGATGAGGGAGCCAAAGTCTCAATGGTTGAGCAAGGTCTCCCAAGCCTTGAAACTATGGAATCGCTCCTCGCCAACTTCTCCTCCCTCACCTCTCCAGCACTCGATATACCTCGCATATATGAATCTCTGTTTAATAGACCATTGCCCAAAAATGCTATGGATCAACACAAGCTGACAGAGTTGCCCCCTGGGCTGTTTGCGGATATAGAACGAGAAGTCAAGAAGGCTACACGAGATTTGTCAAACCTTTTGACTGGCATGGAAAACCCACTCTCGAAACTTGATGCCGTGCAAAAGAAGTACACAGACTTGCTGGCGGAGATGAACAGAGTGATGAGGGAAAACACCAAGAATAAAAAGCGTTCGGATATCTTACAGAAGGAGAAGGACTCAAGCCGATCCGAGCTTACCAAAACTCTGGCGATGAAACAGAAGCTAGAGAACTTGTGCCGTCAGCTTCAAAGCGATAACAAAAAGCTCAAGGTAAGCAAGAGGAGTCCGGGTGGCTTAGCTACCATGTATAATATCACTATAGCCCACTTTAGCTAATCTTCATATCTCCCAGGACGAACAAAAGAGGATGGAAGATAATGAAAGGCGAAGCCGTGAGAAATATAGTGAGCGGACAGAGGCTTTCTACTGGGAAATTGAAGACAGTATCAATCGGACAGAAAATCCAGAAAGCGGAAGGATGAACGTTGAGCTAGATGAACTGTATGTTCTCAACTTCAGTTTGAGCTCACGTCACACAGCTGACTCCGTAAAGGTTTCGGCAGAAGTTCAAATCCTTCGTGGAGCAGTATGAGCTACGAGAACTACACTTCCATGCCCTAATGCGAACCAAGGAGGGTGACGTACAACTCAGCCTAGCCCGTGCAGAAGACCAGCGGAAGAGGGCCGAGATAGAGACAACAAAGGCTCGGACACTGAGCGCACAAGTGTCTACATTTTCACAGACGGAGACGGAGCTTCGAAGTCAGTTGAACATATACGTTGAGAAATTTAAACAGGTAGGCTTTCTGTCGTTCAGCACCCTCATATCCTCAACGTTCTATTACTTCTGTCCTATGGCCCGAGAGATATTTGAAGTTTGTCGGTCTACCATTCCACTACTTTGTTCGCTCACGCATAGAGCCTTCATCGAATCCGACCATTGAATCAAACCTCCAGGCGTTCGCCGCTCACCCTGCATACACTAGCATCCGATTCATCTTCGAGTACATTGATTGGCATCTCTTGATCTGACGTATGGTCTGCAGGTCGAAGATACTCTCAATAATTCGAATGACCTCTTTCTCACCTTCCGTAAAGAAATGGAAGAAATGTCCAAGAAAACCAAACGCCTCGAAAAGGAAAACCTCAATCTGACCCGCAAGCACGACCTCACCAATCGCAACATCCTCGAAATGGCTGAAGAGCGCACCAAAGTCAATAAAGAAATGGAAAGCCTTCGGAAAAAGAACAATACACTTGAACAACTCGCCCGCCGCATGCAGGATCAAGGTCGTTCTGTCGCAGGCGCGGGGGCCATCGAAGGTGACGACGAGGGTACGGAGAGCGATTACGAGGAGGAGGACTATGATGAGGACGAAGGAAGCGAAGAGGGCGAATACGACGATGACACGGAGGAGGAGGCACTCCAAGCGCAAGTTGGGGCCTTGCCAACTTTTGGTCCAGTGCCTCCGCCGCTACCGTCTTCCCAGCAGGCACAGGTCAACGGGAAGGTGAACGGCGAAGTCAATGGTGTCAAGTCGATCGTTGTATAGAATTTAGCAACCGTCTGATTGAGTGAGCAATGAATCTTGGGAGCATCTAGGCCGGAGAGTTTGCGATCACAGATTACGTGAACCAAGGTATCCCACAAATACTCTTACACATCCTTTCGCACACTCGGATCATCACAATTTACTTTCCCCTCTTTGCCCACAAGCACCTACATATCCATATGCAACCCGCAAACACTCCACAGCCTCCACCACCATATCCTCCACAATCGCCTGGGCAGGTTTGATCGCATCAATGGACGCCGCCACCACGCCCATCAAATGTGGGAAATCCACCTCCCTATCCTCCTCCATATCCAACTCCATCGGCACCACCCCCTTTTCCGTCAACTCCCTCACCCTCTCCCCCCTCCGCTCCCACTCCGCAACATACCCATTCCGCCGGACCCTCAACGGCCTTCCCGAAACCACCAACGTCCGCGTCGTATCCCCCCACCCAGCCTCCACAACAGCATCCTTGTGCGCCCGACTACACCCCGCCTCCTCGCTCGCCACGAACCGCGTCCCGACCCACACGCCCACCGCGCCGAGGTTCAGCGACGCGGCCAATCCCCTTCCGTCATAGATACCTCCAGCCGCCACGACCATGCCATGCGCTCCCTTCAACATCGGCGGTCGATAACGCCGAGCGACGTCCACACATGCCGGTACGAGTAAGTGCGCCGGTATCTCGCCCGTATGACCGCCTCCCTCGCCACCCTGCGCACACACGATATCCATGCCGGCATCGAAGGCTTTGACGGCATGTTTGGGATGCCCCACCATATTCATGACCACCACGCCGCCAGCATGCAAGCGCTCCACGACCGGCGTGGGCGGCACACCGACCGCGGATACGAACAGCGTAGTGCCTTCGTCGACAATCACGTCGACGAGCTCATGCAGCAGGCCTTTGGTGTAGTCGTGGTTTGTCTTGCGCGCTGTGCCGCCGACGGCGGGGAGAGCGAGGTCGACGCCAAAGGGGAGGGAGGGGGAGGAGAGGAGGGATTTGAGCTCCTGGATCATGGCGCGCAGTTGAGGGGGCGTGTAGCCTAGGCCGCCTATGACGCCGAGGCCGCCTGCGTTTGTGACCGCGCTCGCGAGGGGGGCGGTGGCGGTGTGGGCCATGCCTGCGAGGAGGATCGGATGGTGGATGTGAAGAAGGGTGGTGAGGGGGGTGGTGAGGCTGGGGTTGGCGTTCCCGGAGACCATGTTGGAACATGCAGTCGGCGCCATTGGGTTGTCTTTGAGGGTGGTACAGCCCCTCCAGGGTCGCTGTATACTGCGTGATTGAGGTGTGAAGCAACAGCCGTCGGCGAACGCCAAGATCTGGGGGAAATGTGGGGTATCTTATCAGCACCAAGCCTACCACGTGGCAAAGAATGAAAGCACACGACAATTTCCTATCTTTGGAAAAGTTATGTCTCCCCGAACGTGTACTTTGTACAGCTTATCGTACAAAACGTGCGCTCAAGCTCGCAAAAGCGTCCGGGCTATGCCGCCCATTCTGGAGACCGCCTACATCCAAACTTTCCTGACTGGCATGTCTATACATACCCTGAGTATTCCCATTTGCAGCTATTGGAGTAGCCGTAGCCACTTGGAAAGGATTCCTGCTCCCGGACGAAGATTGCACAGGCATAGTCACACTTCGTTGCGTCGGCTTCACACGGAGCGGAACGTTGGGTATGGGCTGCTCAGCTGATGGCGTGGAGGCTGTATCTGTGGGCAGTGGAGGTGGCGCTACTTGAGGATAGTTGTACAATGCAAGGATGCTCGATTTGTCGATACGTCCCGTTTGCTGAGGCTGCAGCGGCTGCGGTTGGTAATAATTGAAGGATTGCGATGATTGTGGCTGGAACTGATTGTATTGCTGAGTCGATTGTTGTTGGTTCTGCCCCATGTATTGTGCGGGGTCGGTAAAAGAATACTGAGGCGCGTAAGGGTTCGTATATTGGTGCTGCTGCTGCTGCTGCTGCTGCTGAGCGGGTTGAGGATTTTCAGGAATCTGCTGTTGCTGAGAGGGCTGCTGCTGGAACGTTGACACTTGAGGAGAATAGGTTTGAGGGGATTCGATCGAAAAGCCATTGTTGAACGGCTGGGGCATAGATGGTTGTTGAAAGTGATTGTACTGATTCCGTGTATCTAGCTGCGGAATATTCGATACATATGGATTTGATGATGCTGGTATATGCTGCTGTGTCGCTTGATAATATGGATTATGATTAGCATTATGCATAGTATTTTGCTGCGTAAACGGGTTATTCTGCATAAATTGTTGAGGCATTGGGGGCACTGGCGGAGTCATCGTCTGGACGCGTGCTTCCTGAGCTGGTGGCTGACTTGGATACCCTCCGGTCGCGTTGGGGAAGAGAGGCTGTTGCGATATCTGCATCCCCTGGAACGCATTCTCTAGAGGGATATTGACCGTTTGTTGACTGAAAGTATCGAAAGGATTGTAAGTTTGGGACGGCTGTGGATAAGGGCTCGGCGATGTGAAATTCCTGGTAGACTGAATCTGTGGCAGATCGATGGTCTGAATCGTCTGCTGTCCCTGGGTGCCAGTGTTCGTCCGAGGGACAGTCCCATTTGCCGCAAAGCTTATCCCGTTCACAGCCCCTGTCGATTGTGTACTGAGTGGTAGAGGGGAGGTCTGACTAACAGCGACATGCTTGGGCGGATTCGGCGTCCTTGACCTCGATCCTGGCACGCTGCCTTCCCCAAGTCTGACCAGAGATTCGATTGTTTTCTCCAAGTTACCACCTAATCCTGTTAAGACCTGTGTATTTCGCTTTTCATCGTGGAATCCCATGTCTCTCAGTTGGTTCAGCTTCGACTCGAATTCTCCTCCTCCGCCTCCCACGCTTGCACCAAACACCCTAGATTGTTTGTTAACCCTTATTGGTGAGGGTGGCCCACTGAAGCCATTGGTACCAGGTGGTGAATGAGGAGAGACCGGTAGACTTCGCTGTAATGGAAGGGCCGAGGATGCACTCCGTAGACCAAAACCAAAACGCTTCCCCGGCTTTGGTGGTAAAGGTGGTGGCTGGTCATCTGAACTTCGAGTGCTTCCACTATCATTCCGCACTGCTGGTCGGGAGCGGCCACTGGAGAAAAGCTGCTGATCATACTTCTGTCTTATAAACCTCTCCAACACTGCGTCAACCTCATCAACGTCTAGAGGCATCGGCGGCTTCGTATTCTGAGGATTGAAGGTCCGATTGGTATTGACGTTGCCATTGCGCTTCATACTCTGGTGTTGCCATAAGCAATTGAATAGGATCTAGCCAGATAACACTTACATCAACTTGACCATTCGACCAGCTATCCATGCTTAACGATTTGACCTTCGAGATATGGGTGCCAAGCTTGCGGTGGAGCGAGGCGCATCGCATACAAAGGAATATGCCCAGCTACTCCTCGATCTTGCTGTCAGCCACAGCAATCCTCTGTTCAGGCTGTCGACCACAGTGCACTTACACTCCAACTGGCCCAACCTATATGATAGTACAGTCAGCATACTGGCTAATTGAAGAGCTCTGCCGGACTTGTGGCCGTACCTGGGTTTCTCGCTCCACAGTCCGCGCACCTGTCATTGCCAGGTACTGTCTTGATCAGATCTTGTAACGCTCTCTCATTCCGCGCCAGGTGGCGCTTGCTCAATGTTGCGCTCATTTGGATGTGTATGCCCAAAGGTAATCCAGACTGTGGGGTATGTCAAGACAGTGACTGTAGAAATGCCAAAATTCAAGTATAGTAGACACGTTAGACCAAGAATGGAACGCCGACTGTACGCAATGCAACAAGTGATGGGGGATCAGAAACATGTGTCGCCATGGTGAAAAGGAGTCTCTCGACCGTACTTCGCGGCATAACTTCATGATTGCCAGTGATGTTGCCGAATACAGTTAGCGCTCAATCAATCGATGCGAACGCCATCATCCTTGGAGGGCCCCTCACAAGCCAACAAAGTTCCCGAATCTTCAGACCAAAGCTCTGCTCGTGGGACCATCATCTGCTGGGACCACCGTCCCGCGCAATGGACATGGCTGTTCCTTGGAAGCTTCAGCAATGCAGAAATTCCGTTTCATCTACAACTTATAATCGCATGAACGCCACAGATAATCTAGTACGCTAGAATTGCGACACCAAAGCTCATTCTCTGCCTTGATGTTATCCTTCCCGCTGCGCAAGTACATTTCATAGAATGACATCAAACAGTTCTCTATTGGGTCCATTTGTGTGTGATCATTGAGTTTGGTGCAAGAGTCACACGTGGTTAGGGACTGCGAAGTCACCTACGTGCCTGTATCTCTATTCTAGGTCGAATCACGAGAGCCTGTGCAAACACACAACTTCCCCAGGTCAAGAGTGCGTTCTGAACTGCACTGTTATGACAACAAGTGACTTGTTCGCTTTAGACAAAGGCAAAGGGTCGGGAGGTAACCTATGTCGATGGCTCTATTCCATACCCTCTTCGTCGAAATTTAAGAAATTAGCACGCTCCAGCTTTGATGCTAATGTTGAGCAAATTGCTAGATTGAAGAAGAGGCAAAACCAAATCTGGCAAAAGTAGATATAATGCTACGACCCATGGTTTCAAGAAGCTTCGGACAGAGAAGTCTGATGAAGCTCTTGTGGAAGGCAGCTTCGGGCTCCCTTGGTCCGCTGGTCAGTCCAAATTCCCTTCCTCATGACTTTCTTTTGATTGACACTTGCAGCAGTCGATGTCGAAGGAGGGAAGGAGTTTGTTAGCGCTTCGATCATATAGCTCAAGTCACAAATCACCTGGGACTTAAGAGACCTTTTCCTGAGCCATCCATTATGGTGGCTGGCGAGCAATGTTGTAATAGAACAAGTACAGTAGGCTCTTCGTGCAACATCTGAGTGCAACCTCTACGTTCGCTAACTTTGCGAGGTCTCGTCCCTTCCTGAGCGAATCTTGTCACTGTTCCAGAGCCGTTCGATTCATATCACGCCTTCATAATGGAATCAACCACGAATACCCTCTCAGCCCCTTCCTTCCTCTTTCTCCTGCTCTTCGGTTCTGCTGTAGTATTTATCACGCAAGAACTCAGAAATCTTCTCAGGATCCGCCTGATCGACTGCAGCATGTACATTCTGCTTCTCTTGGCTCGTTGACCCGGATGTCTTCTCCGCAGCCGACTCCGCCTGTTTGCCTTGGCCGTAGACTGATTGCTGTACTGCATCGATTCCTGAAGCTGTTAGCAATTGGCCCGGTAGCGGGAATTCGAGCTTGGTGACTTACCTTCACTGAGGTAGCTTTGGTTATCAGCATTGCCTTGACTTCCACTCACCACTGAGCTCAGCCTGTCGGTCACTCCACTCAACATGCCATCGCTGCTGGAATTTGGCTCTGCAGAGCCTATTGGCTGACCTCGTTGATTGTTAGCCATTGCGTGGGTGAAGGTGTTTTTGAGGACTGCTGAAATCGACGACAGCCGTAGATTACGGCAGTAAGCGCGGAGAGGTGTTTTTATCTCTTTCTTTGGTAGGTATCAATGTATGGGAGCAGTGGCATTTGGTGGTCTCGTAGTTGTAGCAAACGTCCGCAAGGTTGTGTTCCGCGGCTTTTTACCACAGGATACACAACGAAAGTGGCGTACGGAAGGCTCCTACTGCTTGACTCCGTCACTTCCATTTTAATTTTTAATTGGATCTTTATGTTCTCATCCAGCAGTATCAACTGATAGCGGAAAGCTCGGCCGAGAGAGCGGGGAGGGTTTGGCGGGGCAAATCCCCACGCCCAATCGAAGCCGCCAGCAAATGTTCTAAAGTGACATCTTTTGCCATGCCGCCCATTCCCATTACAATTGTGACAGGCTACCTAGGTATACATTCGTAATCGAGCACGACAATTGGTAATTTGTTAAGTTGCAATACAGGGTCTGGGAAAACAACACTGATCTTGAACCTCATCCCACAGCTACCAACAGACTACAAGCTAGCCCTCTTGAAAAATGAATTCGGAGACGTTGCTATTGATACCGAGTTGGCCTCTTCTTCAGCCATCGGAGGAGTGCAGGAGCTACTCAATGGCTGCATTTGCTGCAACCTCGTCGGACAGCTTGGTGATGCGCTCGACGTCCTCCGCACTGATGTCAAGCCGGACCGCATTATCGTTGAGACAAGTGGCTCCGCCTTCCCTGCCACGCTCGCTATGGAAGTGAATAGGCTTGGACGAGATTCTGGAAACTATGCACTTGATGGTGTCATCGTGGTCGTTGATGTGGAAAATTGGAAAGGCTATGAAGACACGTCATACACCGCAAAGATGCAGGCAAGATATACGGATCTGATTGTATTCAACAAGTGGGAAATCGTCGATGAGAGGAGATATGAAGACTGCTTGGATCGGGTGGGGGATCTGGAGCTGCAGATCGCTACCGTCAAGTCCGACAAAGGGAGGGTTGATCGAAGTATCCTGTTGGGTTTGGACAGCGCATTTGCCAACAACCTTGAATTATCGTCCGATGGAGATCGGACCCACCATGCAGATCATGATCATGTGAATGACCATCAGAGCGAAGTCGAAGTCCTCTCTGTCACCCTTTCTTCCGAAGATAGCCTAGCCCATGGCGTCAATTCTGACTCTCTCGAGACATTCCTGCGCTCAGCTCCGAAGGATGAGATCTACCGCATTAAAGCAATCATCAAATCCTCCAAGCCACCAGCTTCTTCTGAGGGAGAAGTTGACCCAGCAGTCTTTCACCAGAGACAAGCCACCGCCAAGTATATCCTGAATTGGGCTTTCGGTCGTGTACGTTACCATTTCGTTCTTCGTTCCTTCCTTGTCCTGCTTTCCTTGTGGATCATAAGACATGTATTAGGAACGTGTCCTCTCTGGCTCTGTCTCAAAATAAAAAGTCTTGCCTCAATGGAGGAATGCTGACTGCGGAATCTTCAAGTGGACCTTCACCCCAATGAGCTTCAAGCTACCACAGGTAGGCGGCGGACCATCTTCGAACACTTCGAAGAGTGGCTCGAACGTTGAAGTATCAGATGGTCTCCGTATCGACCCCTTGGTACGGATGACCGTCATTCTCGCGCGCGGAGAAGCCAACAAATGGAAGAAACGAATAGAGACTCAAGCTTATGTTGAGCCTGAGAACAGTGAAGCCAACGGACAGCTACAAATCAGCCGGATCTTGTGAAAGCTTCTTCAAGCAGAAGGAGACTACCCAAGGCCCTTTCCAAGTATCCATACATCACCGCTGACTTCGAAGGTCTCTAAGGCAGCAATCAGACCACTACTTGCCCTCTGCTGTAATACTAAGCTGAGATCATAGACTCTGGTCAGTGCAGGAAGAGGGACCAAGACGTGGACGAGGCTCTGTTGAGGCTCTTTAAAGTCTACAACTTTTAAGGCTAGGCGGAGTTGCGTTGCTCACCCCAATGGAATGCAATACCATGCGGGATGATCCCCATCGAAGCTCCACCGAAATCCGGCACGGACGGTATGGGGTAAGAGGCAATTCTCTGCTACCTGCTTCTCGTGAAGTCGAGAAAGATGAAGTGCGTCGAGAGGAGTACGTACTGTGAGGTGGAAGACGAAAATGAAGGCCTTTTGGCGCTAGTGAACTAAGATTTCACATATGCATATGAGCCAATGTCTGTGTTGGCTTGAAGACGGGACACATATATCTACTTTACCTTATTTTTATTCCCTAGCAAGTGTCGGTTTTTGACCACCACCACCATTTAATCCTGGAGAAGTCGAAGCCAATCCATAGACCCGACATTTTCTAGTCGCTCCCACCCGCTCACGCATATGTCCAGTTCTTCGTTCTCGTGAAGGCTATCGTGCAACATTATGGGGCTTGATTCATAGAGTCCCCGCAGTGAACGAGATGAACCTTACCACCTCAATCTTTCACAAGTCCCACGATGACCTCCAGTGTCCGTTTTGCTTACACTGAGACTGCTTCCTGCAAGTAACGATGTTGAATAACACTCAGGACTTGAATTGACAGTTCGTCATGTTGAGCATACCGGTGTCAGCTTCTCGTAGTATTTCCACGCGTTAATGACTTGTAGTCCTTGGCCGTCTTTCATCTGCACTTTCGGCACGTAATAGAGAACGTGGGTCCATGCGACAAGGGCGGCGGTTGACTCTTGACAGGTGTATAGCATGGTAATATGGGGTCTGTATTAGGATGATGCACTGAGTGCGTTACTTGGTGTGCAGACATTGGTCGGCGCATTCTTAATGCTGCCGATTGTGTAGTCGAAAAGCTGTTAGTAGGCTCGGCATGCAGTGCTCTCTCATGAGGCAGATGAGATTCCATTGCTGTTACTAGAAATTCAAGAGACCTGTGGGGAGAGAATGAACGAAAGGGACCTATCTTATCCTTACGTTCTATAGGCGGTGCGAAGACTTTGCGATATCTCACTTCGCTGCATATGGCATTGTGTGGCACAACATATAGTACGTGCTAAGGCATACGTAGCATGTTCGGATGACAGTTTGAATCGCAGATGGGGAAATTCTAGAAATTTTGATACCAAAAAAAACCAAAAAATATATCAAGTTCTTGGGCTCATGGTCTTTCGGAAGGAGGAGGGATTTGAACTTACTGTTTGCTGGTCTGCTGAATCTGCTGGATGGTTGTGGATTTAATTGTCGAGATGAGAAACTTTGGTTGTGGGTTAGTAGGTGAGGGAGGAGGATGTTTTGGTGTACCGTGGCCCCCGTCGATTCCAAATCCTGTTGCTTCACTCAAGACATGCATGCATGTTACCATTGGCGGAAACAGGCACACTGCGCTAAGGCCCTCTACAAGGCTCTGTAATCAATTAGCAAGTGATTTACCACTTGACCATGAGCCCTTGAGTTGATATGAATTTTAGGCGTTATCTAATAATATATCCACCACAGGAGTCCCACACTTACCACCGCTCAGAAATTCTCTGAGGACATCACTCTCATGTATTCTTCGCAAATAGTTCAATGCGCACCCACTTCCCACTCCATTGTCCGCAGGACCGGTCGATTGTGAATATTCCGATCGGCATACCTTTCCACAGCCAGACAGCCACATTAAACATCAAATATCAACGAAACAAAGCCCGCTAACACACGGCACGGTCGGAAAGATCACTTCCTTCGGATTCATGTCTTTTAGGGGATGCGAAGACTTACCGTATAGCCCTATGGTAGCATATAAACAACAGTCGGATTCGCTACTCAACACTCCGAAGTCTCACAACATCCACAACGCGCAGGCAGCCGAAGATAAGAAGTAAGAAACAAGAAGGACATACATATCATTAGGGCGCAGGTCCGAGTTATCATCGACAAAAGCTCTTGAACAAAATCCGGGGTACCCTCGTTCCTGTCAGCCGAGCACAACCTTCTCAGTCGATCCTACCGAAGGGTGCGCCCTATCTAAACTTTTTATTCTCTCGTCTTGTATCAGCCAGGCACGCGTGGGATGAAACTTGGAAATGTTTGCTTTATTGGAACATTTCAACACCGCTTTCTTCGATAACAGCAACCACCCACTAAGGATCGTGTTGGTCCCCTCCTGACTTGAGAAGCAATCGTCTGGCGAACGCGAATGACAATCCACACCACCCGAGAGAACTTTGCAATTGGATGGTACAGTGGATTTGCTGGCTTAACCGTGGGCGCGTGCCTCTCGTACCGGCAGGCAACTGGCCATGGAGGCGAATTCCTCAACAGATACTGACCAATGTAAACAGACTAGCTGTGCTCTCTGAAGGCTCTTATTTCCTCAAACCATCCATTGATCAAGAGCTAATAGCGTCAAAGTACAGCACCATCGTTCAAGGATTTTAAGTCGCGAACTCCCCCCGCAACGATGCGAGAAGATGTGGACGCAGCGGCCTGTCCATACATTGCCAGAGTCTGGTGTATCGCGCCATTGGATTCAAGCATTACGAACATGGCCGGGGAAAAGCATTGGTTGCTGATACGGCCGTACATGCTGAGTGCGCTGGAGTATCAGACGATGCAGGACGAGCAATCGGATGATCCTGAGCCACGACATACATCACAGCATCTCTACCATCAGCCGAGATCACACGAGCTTCTGGACGATGGTTCTCGTACTGCTCACGCTTGCAAAGACTCTCAGCAGTTGAATCTGGTTAAGCCCGTTCCCAGTCATGTTGGATTTACCCTCTGAAGGTAATGCTCCACTGTTATGATGCAAGGCAGATAACAGCAGACAATCATCCATCTTATTGGAAGTAGTAAAGACTTGCCCAGGAACCTTGGGGCGAAGTTTTCATGATGTCCTAAAGCTTCCAGTGCTTCTCCAGACGTATTCCACTAAGAATATTTTCAGAACGGGATCCAAAGTTAAAAAACTGCTGAAGATGCGAGGGGCGAATAGTTGTGATGTTTCGAGCAAATCAGTGGATTGGATACTCCGTTGTACTGCTGAAGGAGACACTTGTACTTGTCGATGTACTTGATGTCGTCGGAGAAAACGCTAACGCATGTACATTGCTACGGTAGACCACAACGGACAACACGCAAGCCTCTTCCTAGTCGCTCCTAACATTATTTTTCTGTAAGAACAGTCATATAAGGTACTTTCATTAATCTACGTAGCCGATGTGGAAATTGCGGCTCAAGGTCGAAAGATATCATAGCCAATAAAGGTTCATTATTTAGATCCATACTTAGCCCCTATTAACCGACTGGCTCTATAATCGTACTCTAGAGCTCATCGTAATTAAAATTTTGGTAGGTATTGATTGATCTACGATTGTGTATGAATTCAGAATTCGTTGAGGCTTTCTGAGGTTCGGCACGGCGTATTGATATCGATATATCCTGATATTCCCCGACTGCATTCCTAGACGACTAAATAGAGAGCGGACATCCGTCTATCACCGACGCTATGATGATAGCTATTAAAACTTGCCGAAGGTCAAGAATCATCAGGCTTCCAGGCTTATTGCAAGACTAGAAGCTCTTCAAGATTTAGCGGTTTTTACAATTCAAGAAATGAATTAGTCCAACCTCCAAGCATATCCCCTCCAGACACATCACGCCACACTCCCATGCTCAAACCCATATATCCAAACATTCAACCCCCCTTCCTCCCCAACAACCGCCCCACCCCCCAAATGCTCCCCCTTAATCACACACTCAACCGCAATCTCAAACGCCACCAAAAGCAGCTCCGCAAAATTTGTCGTTTCCGTTATCGATTCTTCCGTCACGTCGATCTCTACAACGCAATTTCCTTTTTCCCATAAATGCGGCACTTGGAAGCCGGACCTTTCGCTGCGGCCAAAGGAGACGGGTTTGAGGCCTGCGTCGCCGAGCGGGATGTCTTTGAGCGCTTCTTTGCAGGGGAGGTAGGTTGTGGGTATTAGTTGTTGCGCTTGCGGTGGCTGTTGAGTCCAGCAGTATATGGAGGTTGAAGGTGCGGTGGGTTGTGGGGTTGGGGGCGAGATTGTGAGAGAGACGTTGAGTAGAGAGGGAAGGGAGGGAAGGAGAAGGGGATGAAGCATAGCGTAGACGTGGATGTGGTGGAAGGAGTCATGCAGGTCAACGGTACTTGATGAGGCAATATGTGGGTTATGGACGCATATTGCCGTTTACGAGTAGCAATTCTCCCACATGCGCTTGCGCATGGTTACTGTTCGCTGGTGGATATCCCGTCCCACTTTCTGCCGCTCAGAGGAAAGATAGGACCATCCTGTTTTGGATAGCTATAGGACAGCCAGCTTGCGTGAAGCGTACAATATGATCTCCGAGTCTGTAAGGGATGATTTCCTAGCACATCGGTGTATTGGTCGTTTGACTAAAACCGAGGACGGACGCACTGATAGCTTGCTGAGCTCGGGATAGAATGGTAGCTAGAGCCAGGAGCAGAGGAAGCTGCCTGCTAAGAGATACCAATCGTTGACTGTACGGCCGACGTAGTATAGCCGTCCAAAGACCGATCCATATGGAAGGAGCGCATATGCGGCAGATATCTCGAGACCGGATACGTCCCCGTCGCGCGAAAGGAGTAGGACCGCGAATATAGCTTGCTGAACACAGGACGGGGAGGATCGAAAGGAGTGGAACAGGGTGAGCTACTTTTTGAGAACGATTGATTGCAGTTAAAATTGAGGGTAGAAAGCGTAGTGGCGAATAATAAACCGAAACCGCATACAGCTATATTCGCTTGAGCTTTCTCCGCAAGATCCAGCATTATACCAATCTTTGTCACCGGCATACCTGTCACAAATCAAAGAATCGGAAACGATCGTGTATGTGGCCATTCACGTAAAGGTAATCTTTTGCTTAGTCAAATTCCTGAATGCCTCATCCAAGGCCTGTCGCTTTCTCTTCCTGGTTTCATCGATACCATCGTCATATCGCTCAGGCCCATCTTCCTCTATTTCGTTTTCTTCCTTCGTGTTGGCCTTCCAAGCCCTTATGATACCATCTGAATGCGCAGAATACATCTCCACATCGCCAGCTCTCCAAGCGAGGGATGTCACTCGATTCATCATACTGCGCTGTCCTGCACCTCCACTAGCCTTACCCACAGCTACTCCTGAGGCCTTGAGACGTTTGAGCAGTGTGCCCTCGAACAGATCAAACATTAGAATCTCTTTCTCATTCGGGTAGAGCATGACTTGATCACCTGGCCGTCCAATATAGCCCGGTACAATGAGAGGCAGCAAGCACGACAGATTTGTGTTTTTGATCCTTGGACCGAAGTGAGACAATGCGTTCGCCCCCAAACCTACATTCCAGACCCTGACCCGTTCATCATGTCCTGCTGTCACAAGGTGATCACCATCATCGGTCCAGACCACTCCATTGCAAGCACCAATGTGAGCCTTCCCATGGCCTACAGGCCGTGCCCGTTTGCCCAAACCATCTTCTCCCTCAACGCCCACCGAGTCTTCGAGGTCCATAACCCCCAAACTACCGGCACTGCGTCGAACGTCCCAAAGCCTGACTGTACCATCAGCACCACCGCTGGCTAGGACGTACTCATCGTTCGGACTCCACGCAACTGAGAGTGCGGCGCCTTGGTGGCCAATCAGCGAATGTGCGCTAGCACCTGACCTTAGATCAACTAGTCGAACGACGGAATTTTGGGTCGCGCATGCCACGAGGAGATGGTCTCCAATTGAAGAAAGCGCGTGGGAGTATACAACGGATTCAAGATCAAATGAGGCTGACGGCGTGAGCGTCTCCGTAGCGTAGATCTTCAGAGTGTGATCGTAGGAGGTAGAAAGGAAAGCTTGGGAGTCAAAAGGATAAAAGGAGAGGTGTGTGATGCCAAACTTGTGGGATGATGATGATTTGCTAGATTTAGCAGCTGGACTGTAGGTGCAACATTTGACCGTGCTTTCTACACTCTCCAGGTCCCAGACGATGATCGAGGAATCAGCCCCTCCTGATAGCATATAACGTCCCTCGAAGCGATCAATGGCGAGATGGTTTACCCCTGCTCGATGTGCCCATACTACCTTTTCATCCTTATTCTCGGACCTCTCCCCCCTACTGGGCTCCTGCGCCAATCCATCCGTGTTATCGAATCGAATGCTGGGAGCAGCTTGGAGGGCAAGAAGAAGGCGGGATGTTTCAGCTCGCTGCAGTGTTTGCGGTGATAAGGTACCAAGAGCACGGCCGAACAGGTTGGAAGTCATGCATCACTTCATAGTTGCAGATGCTATTTTACTTTACCTAGACCGCGGTCGAGGGTCGTGAAAATTCTCTAAAATTAGCGCGCGGAAATTCGCGGCCATCAGAAGGAGAACAATTGCTTATCCGATAGTTCTTTTGATAACGTGCTCGCTGCTGATCTCAGTGAGGTTGTGGAGACCAGTCTTAGACCATCATTGGCGTGGCGTCTGATTAGTTGCTGTAACATTGAGATAAGTGCTACTACCACTATATGAGGCGCTATCTGCAGCTCGCTGCATGGACAGTTCGAGACGCTTCGTCAACGTACTTATGGTCCTGAAGACTCTCTGATCACAAAAGTCCAATTTCCCTGCTGACGTGACCTTGCTCTTGCCACTCTGACATTGTTCACTAACGATATAGAAAACAATGATGTAACGAGCCTGTTGATGCAAGTTGTTGGGAGAAGATGTATGCTGTCACACTCCGTGCAGCTTAGTGAATTCTGTACCGCCTGGTGACATGCATTAGTATTCCAAACTAAGGCAGTAACACAGGCATCAAAAGCCAATAAAGATTAATGCAGGCCGAATACCACATGTTTCAACGATACACATATGACGGAATGGTACAGCCACTGTCAGCGTATACGGAGTCTATTCCGGAGACAGCATCATAAAATTGACAAGATAGATTCTGTACTAGAACTGGAGATCTGTGTGACCGTAAGTACATGGCCGCTGCCAGCTAATCCGGAGGCGGCTATAGACATGACTCAGACTTTTTGATTCACTCAGATTCAGGGATTCTGAGGTAGCATTTACCAAGCCGACGATTCCCATTGGAGGTAGCGTTGTTACCAAAAGTAGACACAAGGTCTATATTCAGGCAGGTGTTGAGATTTTTGCAGTGAAGAAGGTGCAAGGCGGCATTGACAAAAGACCTTCTGTAAATAAGGTCTCGCACATCGCTGTATTCTTCTTTCTCTCTGCTCTACACATTCTTATAACCTTCTCACAATGCTAACTCCATACAAAATGGCTATCAAAAACCTCGGCTGCAACAAGAGCCAGCCTGTTTTGAAGATAGGTCCAAGCTCTTCTCTACTTACTCTTCTCCTAACAATTGCCTACTTCGTTTACCGTATCCATGGTATCAATAATATCAATCCACAGGATGAGTCTAGCTCGTCAGCATTAGTCGCCTGGATGTATTTTTTGGCAGAGTTGGGAGTTTTCCTGCCAAAACTGCTCAACAATCTCTTCCGGATCCTCGCTCTAGGAGGTGGCCCACAGGCGCCCTGCCTCCGCTATGTGGGCGATCAAGGGCCTCGCATAGACATCTTCATCGTCTGCTGTGGTGAGGATTATTATACTGTGCTGAATACTGTGAAAGCAGCCTGTGCATCTGACTATCCGTTTCACCTCCTTCGAGTTTTTCTATTGGACGACGGTGGATCACACAAGCTCGAAAGCACCATTTCAATCTTGAGACAGAACAATCCGAGATTTTCGAATCTATACTATTACGCTCGAAGGAAAGGACCAATCCAAAATTTCAAAGCTGGCAACCAGAATGATGGCTGCCGATACGCGGAGTCATTGCCAGGAGGTCCAGCCGCCTTTATCGCTTTTTTGGACGCAGATATGATTCCCGAACCAGAGTGGCTCCGCGCATTGCTTCCGCATATTTTGGAAAATCCCAAGATTGCGCTTGCAACCCTGCCACAGGTGAGTGCTTCCGGTCTCTGGGTTCCAGAGTGCCCTGACCCAGGTCGCAGCGGTTCTACGACATACCTTCACATGATCCACTCCTCCAGGGTATGGAGATCCTCTTCGAGATGCTATCACCTGTGAGAGAAGCTTCAGGCGCCACTTGGTGTAATGGCACAGGCTACATGATACGACAGACTTGTCTCCGCGAAATTGGAGGAATTCCAACAGGCGTACTAGGCGAAGACATGTGTCTCAGTAACAGGCTGATGGGCAGAGGGTATCGATCGATCTATGTCAACGAGGGTCTGCAATATGGTCGTGTCCCCGGAACCTTTAGTGCCCACATCACGCAACAAATACGATGGGTAAGTATCATCTTTCTGACTAGAGAATGATCTACTAAACTAGTCTTGTCAGCACGTAGGTATTGTCCAGACAGCGATGGCCATGAGCTTCTACTTATGGGGAGAAAGAGCAAAGATGATGAGTTTCCGGCAGCGCACCGCTGGCATTCTTATTCTATGTGTGTCCCTTGGAAATATCATCACAGCTTTCGGTCTCCTTACCCTGTTGATTGTGACATTAACAAATCAACCGCTTGTGGCATCTTCAGATCCAGGCTACACGCAAAAACTCGTGACCCTATTATCTGTCCTGATCACCGTTGACTGGCTGGACACCTATGTGGTTTCCTTTAGTACAGGCTACCGAATCGCCATGCGTGACAGCTATGGGAACCTATGGATTGCGCCATGTATGCCTCTCCTCTTCTCGAGCTTTTAGATCTATACTGACTAAGATTTCGGTTGCCAGACAACGCCTTGGGTCTTATCAGAGCGTTCTTGTTGCCGAATTGGTTAGGCGGGAATGCCAAGGGTTTCACCTCAAGCGGCAGCATCGCTGATGCCATTAAGGAGCGTGATCTCCATGAGCGTGCCTCGCTGCTTCGTCGGCTTCGACATTTTCTCTGCGACAACGCCATCATCTTGCACCTTGCGTATATTGTCCTGATGGGCATTGGAGTCCTCAGACGCATCTCCAATGATCCATCAATATGCCGCCTGCAAGGAAATCCCATATTGAAAGGCGCAAATAGAGTCAGAACTCCGTTCCTTGTCAATATTGGCTGGCCACCTCTTCTCTGGTGTATCGTTTGTGTCAGCTTTGCGGTACCAGTGCATTACGCTCTTTTCCCACCCTCAGTGCCCGGTCAAAGACGGTTGATCAGAGATAATCCGGCGCTGGGTGCAGATTACCCTACTGAAGAGGCCAAGAAAGATTATCGCCATGGACCTGACGGGTGGTTCCCGGAGTGGAATCATACATTTTGTGTGCTTTATGCCGTGGTGATCGGTATCTGGAGTGTGTTTGCTTAGCCCCTGGTAAGTCCAGTACTGCTTCTTCGATAGCTGGAGTGCATAGAGCATGCGGGTAAGAGCATTGCAGAGGTCGCTTGATTTGACCGTCTGTCGTGGATCAAGTCTATTGTCCACCAGACGATGGCTCCCTATTGATACCAATGTAGATATTTATCCTTATCATGATTTTCCCGAGGCCATTGTCAGCCCCTCTTGCTCAAAAGACTATCTTCTGCGGCCTGCTTCGATCGCTCTGCCGAGCATTTCGTGGCAGGCATATGAACAACTGGCTCCAGTCTAGAAAACTCGGTTTAGCCACAACTTCGAGAGATTGGTGCTACTATTATGTTGTCGACTTGGTGGTGGCTTGTGGATTTGATAGCCCTACTCAAACAGATGATATTGCAACTGACCCAATATGAGGTGTCTCCAGAAAGCCTACTTGTCTAGCGAGATTGAAGTCACCAATGAATGTCTCATGGAGATATGCGACTGGTCAACAAATTAACGAACGCTTTTCAACATGTGTACGAAGGTTTATTTTCCTGAAGCAGGATTAACGGCTCGTAACAATGTGTATTTGATGTAGCTTTAAGTCTAAGTTGAATCCGAACGGGAGGAAACATCTCCAGATCTGGACTGCTCAGGAACTACGTGGACAATGCAATTGAAATTATTGAATGCCTGGTGACTATGGAGCTTGTTCGAATAACAACTACGTAGAACGTTGCTGTTCGGATGTAAGTTGAATCTCCTGAGGATACTCCGTACAAATGAGGGAGCTAGTTCTACGCTAGTTATACACTAGGAGAAAAGGTAGGATTTGGCTTGTCGTCTTCTGCTACTATGGGGTTGCTAAGGAGTAAGAAGAATAGGGGTATTCGCCTCTCTAAATACATGATTCCAACGCTAGTCCATTTACCCCTCATCACTAGGATATAATAGTACACACACTAGAGACTTATCCAGAGCGTGACAACACCCAGATGCTTACCACGACTATTCTATAAAGAATTCTCGGACATGCCCGGAAACCGTTGTAATTCTCGCGTGAGATATGGCGAAGTCAGAGGGGGAGAAAGCCCGGAGTAGGTCACGCCAACATTGCAGCCGTCAGGCCAGACTTCCCGAAAGACAAAAACGTCAAACTACTGTATACGATGCTGTCGCTGGTGAATGACCTCGAGTACAACCTTTCATCACCCAATCTCTAAGATGGCATAGGTCGCGTATCCTCTGTTGGTTTTCTCCCCACAGAGCCCCGCGTCTCCAAAAACCGCGACACCCTTTCTTCCAGCAAAGTCGCCGTTCCACCGGAAGAGGTACTGTTTCGCCGCAAAGGTGCCCCGGTGCGATACGAAGAAGATGACGTCTACTGGGCCGATCGTCACCTGAAGCACGGGCAGGTGTTGCCCGAGTCTGATCTTCTCAAGGCAATCCACACGTACGCGTCAGATTACTATGGAAGGTCTACACCAAACAAAGGCGCTGCGGACTTCGAAAGCCTTGACGAGACGGCTTTGCTGGCTCTGGGTATACTTCTTGAGGAGATGGCAGGGCATGTTCTTGGTCAGACCGGCGATCTGGCCTTCACAGAAGGGGAAGAAGTGGAAGAACAGGAAGAGGACGAGGGTACCAAGGAGGGACTGCAGTCGGAGGGAAGGGAAGCAGAGGGCTCGTCTACATCCGTTACTTCGGAGGCAAGACCTGGACCCGTTGGCGATCCTGGAGAAAGCAGAGGACGCAAGAGGAGGAAGCTCAAGCATGAGGTCAGCAATACAGGAGGATGAGCGGCAACAGCAAAGGGGTTCGCGCTCATCTCCCAGCGCATGTACTGGTGGGCTTCCATATATTTTATGGTGGACACAAGGCGCGGAGGACTATTTCGGATCAACGGATAATACAGGGAGTATTCCCAGATTCCACTTTACTTTGCCAATGTTCAATGTGTCACGTGGGAGCTTGAAATAGGATGGCGGTGTTTCAAAGGCACAAGAAACTTACTTGCGTCCAACAAAGGGAGATTGCACGATTCAGAGACCAAGTAAGACAACGCAGTCAATCCTTTCTTTTGGAAGGAAAATAAAAGGCGGTACAAAGCTATGATTACGAAATTGTGCAAAGTCTTTGTCGTAGGCATTCAGAACACAGCATTTTGCTAGTCACCTATATCCGCCTCTTCCTCGCTCCCTCGTCTTCATTCTCAAGAACATTGGCACCCCCGTCGAACATCAAGTCGCTACAACACACTTCAATCAAAGGCACACCGTCGAAGTCTCACCCTTACATCGAGATAGACGCAAAGTTCGGGTAGAACATGCCATCAGAAGTTCTCAATCAGCTCGCAGCTTCTCTGCCCGCCAAGAAGGCCTCTATGGCCGGAAGAAACACCTCATGCACGAAGCCTGTTACCGAATTCGAACGTTGGAAATTCGCTCTCTCGCTCCCCATAATGGATGCTGAGATTCTTCCCGAACATGCGAAAATGTGCCCTTTCTGCTCAGCGCCTTACAACCCCAGGTTCGAAGTAGCTGGCGAACACAGAGGCCACGAGACCGCCACGATGTTCCCGTGTTGCCGGTCGGTCGTTGGGTTCCATGTAAATTATGATCTTCTCTCGATCCCCCCCAAATATCGACATGAATTCTTGCCTCGAGGAAAGTGCTGACTGTGAAACCATATAGTGTGCTAGAGATTGGCTGCTGCCGCACGAAGGTAGCTTTGACTTTTGTCCGTTCTGTGAGAAAGGCTTCCAAACGAGTACAGGAGCTTTCGAGTGGCACGTGTCGACCACGGAGGAGCTGCTAGAATCAGGTATGGCCACATTAGCGCCCCAATCCACTATCGATACAGACGCATCAGGAGAAGACGGGATACTCAGCGCCGGTTCATCGAATGTAGATGTCCACGACATCACCAGCCCGCCTGGAAGCTACATCATCTCGGGGACTGATCCCAAAAGCCGACTCTCTCCAGGAACTAGAGCGAAGATAGCGGAGCATATAACGAACGCCGACGTCGTCGAAAGCTCTAGTCAAGCAATCGCCGAAAGTCCTGTTGGAGAGGAGAGGAAGCTTGGGAAATTCAAGCTCAGAGGCTGGTCACATGCCCTAGCTGCGGCTAAAGCTGCGTCACGTACTCATCATCGAGTACGAGGACTGTCGGGATCACGGAGTGGTAAGAATGTAACTTGATCGTTTGGTTTGCTTTGGTCATAATTGGAGCTATCCAGTAGCTAAGTTTGTTCATTCCAAAGCTTTTCTCATATTATGCATCTGCCCTACTCTTCGTTTATAATCCTTGAAATATGATCTCCAACGATCAACTTGGCAATCCGCCGATTATGCAGTGGTCGTCCTTCATGCTGTCGTCAAATATCTCTTTATCTATTCAGCCATGAATCCATTCGCTGTCCCTGCCCCTATAATCCAAAAAGAAATTGCAGCACTACTCCTTACTGTTGGCGAAGACGCAATATGCTTTGCGGAAGCCCACACATGGATTCCGTCATTTTCAATCGAGTCACTGCTTACATTGCATTTATCATTGATGCTGTTTTCTAACTTCGTCTCTATACACCGTCGTGAAACAATGCCTGCGCAAAAACCTGTAATCGGCTATCTTCCCCATTATCAAAATGCCATTGTCTTATTGTCAGCCTTGAAGGCTATTGTTCCATTGTTTCTCCGCGCACACCCCACAAGTAATCGCAGGCTATATATCAGTCACTGCACCTTATCTCCTATTCCAACTTCCCCATTTTCCCCTAAAACAAGAATACAACAAAAAGAATCTGAAACAATTACTAACGAACGACTAAACCAATATACGACTTAAATTCCATCATCACGCCAACGCAAAACACAAACATGTCCCTAATCCTCCACGCCATCGCATTCCTCCCCCAAGAGCTGCTCGCAAACCTAACAAGATCCCCTCGAAAATGCTTCATGTGCCACTCTCCCTACGGCGTCTATGGAATCATGCACGGAGTGGCATTGCCCTGTGGCTTTATCGTGGGTGAGTGTATGAACTGTTATGCTTCTCTCGGATGTCGTGCTTCGAGAGAAACTAATCACGGCAAGCAAACAGAATATCGCCAGCGTACGCCGTCAGACATGTCGTCTGCGGCGATCAGTTGTCCGTATTGTGGCACTGACGCTCTTGCTTGCAATGGTGCTGGTAAGCAAGATCATACTGCGATTGCGGCTCTTCATGGGGCTGAGAGAAGACTTGGGCCGGAGCAGAAAGCGGTGTTGAGGCGGTTGTTGGGGTGGGAGGGGGAGGGCGGTGGAGTGGAGATGGGGATTGGGAAGGAATGGAGAAGGGATGAAGATAGTTATGGTGATGGTGAGTGGGAGCTTTATGAGGATGCGGATGATTTCGGTGGGGGCTCTGATGGGGATGAGACGGCGGAGATGAGCTTTGATGAGGTTTTTGAGATGGGGTTGTAGGTGGGTGTGTGGGCTGCGCTTTGAGAGGTGAGCGATTTTCCTTGGTAATCAGATGTGTCGTTTATTTTTATCTATAATCGTCTATGTTTTTTTTGGTCTTATGTGGGACTTTTGGTGTAGCACAGGAGTAGGTCGTACAAGTGCTAGCAACGTCGACCGAAGGTAACAGTATGTTTCTTTATCGGTGTAGCACAGGAATATGTCGTACAACTGCCAGCAACGTCGACCGAAGGTACCCTGTTCTTGTTTCTTTGTTGGAGGCACATTGTCATTCTTCAGTAATAAAGCAATATATCCCATCGTGGACAATAGCCATTCATCCTCGTTATGTGATTGAATCCCTTCCGCGACTTCTTCGGACGAAGATAATTCCTGCTTGTAGATCTTGAAACTTCTCGAACACGAATTCTATATATAACGGGTTGAGAGCGGCTTGACGAACGTTAGAATCCTGGGAGATGCCTTGCCGAGACCCCCTCAAATCCAAACTCGTCATTGCTCACATTGAGAAGCAGCCAGGACCGCAAAATCCGCGAGAAAATATCAAATTCATCCCCGATACCTTCATTATCGATAGATCCGGATCGGAGTCGAGGTGGAGAGAAAGCAAGAGGGAAGCGCCTGAAACCCAGAAGAAGACCTTCCCTCCCCTCGACAGCCTCGTCAGGCCAGAGCACATCCTGCAGCTCCTCACCTTACCCGGACCCAGCAAAGTTCAGGTATTCAGAAAGGTCGTCAAGCTATGGCAAGCCGTCAATTCTCCTACCTCAACCCACAAAGACTACGAGAGAGCCATGGGGAAACTTTCCAATGTTTCGAGCTTAGTCCACCTCGCGATCAAGCAAGGGATCACGGAACGAGTTGCGATACAAGACTGTACGGAGATTCTGAACCTGTCGATTGGTACTAAAGCTTGTGGCATCTGTTTAGCACCATTCGGCAATGCTGTGAATGAGGACGAAAGAATGAAGGTCGAAAGTCTGACATCGCTGTCAGAATTGCCAATCTTGCTCCCCTGCTGCCATCTGGCATGCCATGGCTGTATGACATGTTGGCTTCGCGAGCACTCGTTCTGTCCATGTTGTGACTTGGCGTTTCAAAATGTGGATGAGTTCAGGACGGCGATGGAGGCGCAGGTTCGTCGGTATGATTATGAGCTGGCTGAGGTTTTGGACTTGCTGTGATGGATGGAGATGGAGGGGCTACGCGAATTTGACGGGCTAGGTATTCCTGCGTAAGTTTGCATTTCCTGTAGTAGCATATTTTCCATCAATGCATTAACGTAGAATTAGTGAACTCTGGCACTGACAAACTTCTCGTCGACCTTCGAGATGTCGGTGGAGTTTGATGGAAAAGCTGAGCACTATGAACGTTTGTGAGAATTTAGAAGAAAGGATATAAAAGCTTCCTGTATAATTATTATAAAGCTATTTCTTTATTTAATATTTTTATTTACTTTATCTCTTATATAATTACAATAATATACTCTAATTCCTTCTTCTATTTAGTATTTGTTAGACATTCCTTTTACTTGGAAAAATTGATATAATAATACTCCATCGATGTTTTAATCATAACTATTAATGAGTATTTCTAGACTGTTACTCGATTGTTACGGGACTCAGCCATCTTGTTTACAACTTAAGTCGACGAATTCAATCAATGAACGGGATTTCTCATATTTGTTGACGGGGAAATGCTTCTCCGGTACTGTTTCATTATCCGCCCCTTTAGTCCTCCTTCTCACCTTCTAGAGGACTGATTAGCATCAGATCACTCCTTTCCTATATGGCGTAAGTCTCTTATAGCTAAAGTCGATCGTGGCAGACTCTTTTCCTGTGCGAAAAACCGAATGCGGGCTTGGTGACACAAAGCTACCTGAAGCAGTATGGCTTCTGCCGGCAGCTTACCAGTTCCTACTCTGACTTGGAAGTTGCTGATTTGACTTTTCTCGTGCTCAATGCTTCAATCGTTGGTCGACAAAAGTGTAGGAATCGGTATTTACTCTGCCTGCTAACGTCTTCCGGGTCTGTCCTATCACTATAAATGAACACACTATATCACTGCCTCCAAGTACTGATTCATTATATACTGAACTATATATTAGGTTACGTCGATAAACTGCCAAGTAAGGTACTCTTTCAATTATTTGAAGGAGTCCCAATTAGGTCTCTAATTTTCGTTCGACGATATTGCAGGCGCTGGTCCAGCGTCAGCACGGAACACATGTTCGAATAACTATACTTTACCCCTCGTTCTGAGTCTATCAGGCGGTTCGAACATATCATGCGGGATCTCCAACTTGCGAAGTGTGTAAAATACCTGGTTTTCGACGACACTCAGCTATCGAGAAGGCTGTTTCGGCAGGATTCACGAGGCTTAGCAATCTTAATACTGGATAAAAATCGCTCGTTGTCCCGTCTCGAAGAAGGTGCAGCACACGATGCATTCTGCCGGGGTTACAATGACTAGAAGCAGATAAGGGCTACCTCAAAGGACCTCACTGTACTCGTACAAGAGCTTCTTAAATTTTCGAGACTGAGAAAAGTATCTGTGATCGGAGGTCCCTCGCACCTTCACTGTCCTCTAATTCTGGCGGGTCCTCACGCTCGGCACCTGGCTGATACTAAGGTCGCTGTATTATTCTGGTCTTACCAACAGGAAAGGAAGCCGTTTTACGAGTCATGGTGCAGTTATCGCGTTCAATATCTTTTCCAGGCTCTTTCTTCCGCAAAAATACGTATCACAGAGTTGTGTATCGGCGATTGACAAGACCATGACAGACCACTGAAGATAGGCTTGTCCTTGTGTTCGCTCAAGGTGCCCGACGCTATAGATCAGGTAAGGTTCACGACGAATGCTTAAAAGTTGTTCAGCCATCTCAAAGAACTTAACATGTAGATTGATCTGAAACCCAGAGTCAAAGCTCCTGATTACAGTGTAAAGTATCTTGTCTACTTTCCAAATACTGTCATCAACGACTGACTTCAACCGCCTTAGTTTGGGAGTGGCTTAATCGGGGGTCACATTTAATGTGCATGACACTCGACGATCACTGAGTATTGCTTGGCCTGCTCTTACGAAAATAGGCTTCGATACTTGCGTGTCGATCCTAACACACTGCTCGATTTTTTCGCGAGACATGAGGATACACTGCCATGCTCTTCCTCAGTAAAGTCAGCGTCGAGCTTAATACCCCGTATACTTGGCTGGATGTTGCGCAAACAGCCGGGCAACTGCTTCGATTGAAACACGCGGAGCTTAACGTGTATAAATGGGGTGGTGACTCAGATATCAGCGGTTGGTCAGTCATGATTTCTGTTGAATGATTTCGTTATTCTGCCCCATTAGGAAGTCCTGAGACACATCCCCAAGAGCTTTTACTGCTCAGATCCGCCTCGAAGCTCATTAATCTTTCTGAAAGAGTAATATTGATTTCGAAATCATATAGGCAGCTCGACAGTACTGAGAGAGATCTGGCTGCCATTCTAGGTCAAGGTTTTATAGCTAGGGCAACAACCTGTGAGTCAAGCGACAGTGCGAAGCCAGTGGAAGAATGGAGCTAACCATTTCAGGGTCAGCTAGGGAACCGCCACAAGGTTTGGGCTGCCAAAATGGTGAGTATGATGAAGATTGATGCTGAGGTCAACGGCCCCCCCCATTTTGGGGCGTGGATGTCATGCGGATGCTGTGGCAAACTGACGCCGCTTCCATTCCAACAATGCCTGTCTGCACCCATCGCGACGAAAACTGTCAGGCCAGCCGTAGGCACGATAGATAGCTCGGACCTCCTACCGCAAAAATGAAACACAATGTCAGCAAGCGGTCGACCTCTCGAAAAGCGGCTTCGGCGAAAACACTCCAATCGCAGAACTTACATCAGTCTCCTTATCCCACCTTATCATAACCGCATCATCCACATCCTCCGGCACAACCACCCACTCCAAACTCCGATACTTCTCCTTCCACTCCTCCAAAAACTCCACAACAGGCCTCGTATGATACGCCCTCCAAAAATCAGGGCTATCCTGCCTCGGCTCATCCCTCTCGGGTCGTTCCTGCTGTATGAAATCCGTAATCGTCCCCTCCCGCGTATCTAAAAGCAACCAACTAGCATCCCTTCCCCCACCGCTTAAACTGACGACCCACTCTGGTATCACACCCGCCCCCACGGGCTCCATCGTCCCTTCTATCTTGTCGTTTTCGATACTCCAGCGCGCGGCGGGACCGCGGAAGTCAATGGCGTCGGTCTGGTAGGCAGTTTGCGTGGAGCCGGCCGTCCCGGGGTTTTCGGCGATGTAAGGGAGATGTTGGAGGAGGGTGATTACGGCGAGGGTTTTGCGGAGGGGAGAGAGGTACTGGGGTGAAAGGGATGGCCAGCCATGGGCAGACGGGGGTGGCGTGAGGATTGAGGCGGGGGTGATGTCCGAGGGAAGAGTTGTGAGGAAGTTGTAGAAGGAGTTGAATGCGGCGAGGGTTTGGGGGAGGGAGTAGGGACTCATGGCGATGGAATTCGGTTGTGGGTTTGCTCTGGTATTTGGGGGCTCATTTGCTTGTGAGAGGGAGTAGACTTCAAGGAAAGAGGGATCTTTCGAGGAGAATCCTCCGATAACCGTACTTTGACGGTCTGAGCATGGCTATAGCCGCTTATTGCACCATGATTGTTTGTTGTGAGACACAAAGAACGTGGGGCCTCCAGCGCCTGCTGCAGTCGAGTTGCAGTCGTCTTTTCCTGAGACAAAAGGCAGATACGACTCGATCGCTTCCGAGCGACCGCTCTAAGAGCGCAGATATGGGAGAATTACTCAATTGTGCTGTCAGCCATGCCCTGCGAATAAAGCACATCTTCTGATGAGAAAAAATTCAAAAACATACAGCAAACAGGATTCGCTGGTCGTCACCGACCCAACTACTAATTGTTCGATCTGAAGCTTGTCAATGGCAGAGCGGACGGGATGCCGAGTATTCTTCAGTCTGTGGCCGTATGTAGTAATAACGCTACTATTCAAAAATATAAAATTCTTTGTTCGACTTCTGTAATGTGCGATCTCTCGTACACATCTGTTTCCCGCAGACGTAACATTCTTGTGATACTGCATCCTCAATCATTGCAATTCACTTGTTCAGTCAAAGTATACAATAATTCTGAGGAAGACCTTATGGAAAAACGTGGTTATAGCGCTCTCGTAATCTGACATAAAACCTAGTCAGGCGCCGAGATTGGTTTCCATGGATTTGGTGAAATCGTTATTGGTCGTCCTCTTTTCGCCTGACAGCAATGCTACGGGTCCGATGGACGTTCTGGAGCCAGTGAGCAGGTAGTACGCATCTGCTAGGGAAACGGCTATATCTGCTACGATCATCGTGATCATCAAGCATAACTTGGGTCTCAGATGTTCAATGTCCATATCGGGCCCACAAAGCCAGAAGACAGCGACAAAATGGAATAGAACAAAGCAGTAAATGTCCACAAATGTCGATTCGGCTCGTTGTCTGGCAGAGTCTGCTTTGTCTGCTATTTTCATTTGAATCAACAATTAATGCTTCACAGACAACCTTCTTTCTCCACGCACAAAGGTTCTCCATGAGGTTGTCTCTCGAAAAGACGAAAGTCTTGTGCAGCCCTTAGCAAATTTCCAATGTAGTCTCCAAATATTAGGGTCAGTATACGCACCAATTGATACCATTCTTCGCAGCAACTTTCCGGAACCCATCAACACAAGCAAAACGTCGAACACGTCATAGAAATGGTGAAGCTCAAAATCAACGTCAAATATAGGTCGAAAGCCGAAACGACTCTACACGACCTTGAGAAAGCTGCAACTTACCTTCGAGACACTGCCTTGTACCTCAAGCGTATTGCCACCTACCTAGAAGAGACTTCTGATGTGGAAACTGACAACATCATCTCAGGCACTCCTGAAAGCCCAAGTCATCTACCCTTCGCACCCGAAGAAGTACCAACAGTGCAGAAGACAAGCGTACTAACCGCTAACGACATCGAGGCAGCCTTCATCCTCACGAACATGCGAGCTGGTAACATCTACACCTCAAAGGAGTTAAAAGCTGCTGTGACTCTGACAATGTTGCAGAAGGGCTCTAGTGCAGGCACCGGAGTCATCCCAGTCAAGAGTAGATCTGCAAGCCAGGAGCATAATAGCTCAGATCGGGCAAAAAGTGGGCGAACCCTGCGTTCGAGACCTGCAAGGGTGGACAAAACTGTGAGTCTAGCATGAGCGATCATCAGTTTGATAGACGTAATCGAGAGCACAGCTAACATGAAGCAGGTTGACAGAAGCAAGCAGACTAAGGGTCGCGGACGTCAGCGCGTTTGTTGAGATCAGAGGAGGTAGGAACAGCTGGAAATACCTCGACCAAATGTAAGAGTGGACTAGTTCATTTTGTATCTTGCTCTCTTGTTTCGTCGTTGTACATTTCAAAGATGTAGTTGATAGATTTGGGACGAAATGGGAGTTCCGTTGCACACAGTGCCACTTCATATGACCCAGCGATCTAATGGAATAGATTCCGTAAGCTTGCAGCTTTGAGGTGAGTACAGAAACCCGGGGTTCCAAAGTCAAGTATGAATATGACTGGGAGTGGAGTGAAGGTAACATAACCTTCTTGGCATTTCCCACACCAACCTTCACTTTTTCAAACGCATACACACCTTCACTGCCTCGTAGCATATCGGTCCACACGACCAGAGACCTTGCGCACTCGGAAGGATGGTGCAGGGCCCCCCTCTAATGGGTTCCCAAAAAACTCCCTCTAACCTCCCACACAGGCACCCAAAACCATCCCAAACCAAGCCAAACAAAACACCATCCTCGCCTACCTCCAATCCTCCCTCACCGTCCACAGCATCAAAGACCTCGAAAAGACCCTCCCCTCCGTCGCCGGCATCAACGGCATGCAAGTCAAAGACTTCCTCCAAGCCCTCAGCGACGAAGGCCAGATCCGGGTCGAAAAGATTGGCAGTGGGAACTGGTACTGGAGTTTCGCATCCGAAGCCAAAAAGGAGCGCACCGACACGATGGCCAAATTACAAGAGGAGAAGGAGAAGGTCGACGCGTCTTTGAGCGAATTGGAAGGCAAGGTCAAGGAGGCTAGTGCACTTCGAGGTCAGGACCCGGGTCGTGAGGGCTTGGTTGAGAAGAGGTTGGGGTTGGAGCGTGAGGTTGAGGGGTTGAGGGGGGAGTTGGAAGGGTATAGGGATGGGGATCCGGGGGAGGTGGAGAGGAGGCGGACGGAGATTGGGGCGTACCGGATCAAGGCGGAGAGGTGGACGGACAATATTCAGGTTCTTGAGAGTCAGATGCTCAGTTCGATGGGGGGTGATAGGGAAAAGTTGGATGGGATGAAGAGAGAAGTGTATGGAGATGAGTATGTTGAGGAGGAGGGCTTGAGAGAATTGTAAGCTGTGGTGAACGGTAGTATCGGTGGAGGGACAGAAGAAACGAAGGATTCAGCTACAAATAATCTAGAGAATTCTTGCGAAGGAGAAAGCAAGCTGTCAACGTCAATGATATTTTCTGTAGCTGCTGGCATGGGGACCTAGCGAGTCTTCCCTGATCTTACTACAGCGCTTGTGCATCGTACGTTATCACAGACAAAATTCAGACCGTTACTGCACCCTTCGCTCTCAATGCTAAGCTCCTGTCTTTGCGGTCGAAGCAAAGGCCTACAATCTGGAGCTAGACCACGATGCACTTTTGCGCTCAGCGTCTCCAGTCGTAGCAACAGGGAAGCCTCCGAGGGCTACTGGATCTGCAAATTCTGTCGCTTTCCCGGCAGATTCTGTGCTCCCTTGGATAGACGAGGCCTGATAAGGACTTCTTGCTTCGATTAGTACGGAGTCTAAGATAGACCCGGAATCGAAGATTCCCTTCTGGCTAAGGGTTCTTATCCTTACTTCCCTTCTGGATCGTTCCCATCGTCTGCCTTTTCCTTCCCCTTCCAGATTCGGTTGCTACACCAAAGCCCTCAACTCCGTCTGCACGCAGAGCGCGAAACAGCACACTTCTTGAGTGGCCGCGTAGCGTACGAGATTAAGGAAGGACGTCAATCCGCTCTTCGCCCCTTCAGAAGTATGTTTATTCGGTTGCGAAGTCTCGCTGGTAGGCTATCGAAGCTCCACTTGCTCCCGGCGCCTTGCGTGTATTACTTCCCGTCTCAATATCTGGACGCAATGGTTGAGCACCGTCGATTATTCTCCGTGTCTCCTCGCGCCATCGTGTATTGCGGTTCTCTGCAGCTGCATTGACGAGGTGAACGACGATTGTAGGGTAGGTTCAGAGGCTGTTCCGGATGTCTTACGAAGTCCAGGATAGACATGCGTAGGCATTGCATACCTCGATGGTACCGACTGCGTAACGTATTGTCAATGCGACCTTACATTCGCCTCGCTCGGGGTGAGTCCATAAGTGGGCTTCGCAGCCAGCAGTTGCAAGAAAGATGAGTGATAAGGATGATGACGATCGATGCGGATTGAAGGAGGACCGGACGCAAAAAATCTAGATTGTAGGCGAATAACATTATTGGTGGAACTATATGCACATGGCGATGGTGTTGGAGATAGCAGTTTGCAGGATGGTAAAGCCCACGGCTGATGAGAATCAATATACCGTAAGCTCGGCATCAACGACCAGATTCAAATGACCGCCGAGGCTGTGAAATAAATAGACACCGCGAAAAGTAGAAAAAGAGGGGATACACTCTCGAGGAATAATTAGACCAGAATCATTGGCTTAGCTGAATTTTCATATGCCAGGTCGGGATCGAACCGTGAACATCAAATGTGGCGACTGTAAGAAACTTTCAATACGGCCTCACGTGTGTTGTCATGAAATACGTGACACGCAAAGCCCCGACAAAAAACGGAACTTAGCTTTTGACAATGCAATGTCTGACATAGCTGCATCATTGTAGCGCTGACCATGGGGCTCTAGCTTGCCAATGTGTTGCGGGATCGAGGAGCGTTGTGTAATGCTCCTCGGACTTCGCTAGCCTCCTTAGCATCAACTGTATTTTATTACAGTTGCAGCCATTGCATGTTGCGCCAAGTTCCTGGTGGAGAATTTAGCTCTAATTTGTATATATAACACCAACTCGGGTAAGAACATCAAAACTCCAAACCAAGACCGCTGTGCTTGAACCTGTTGTATTGGACGGAATAAGGCTTCTTTGCAATCATGTACTCTGATCCTGAGTGCTAATCTTATGGAGGCAATGTTTCGTGGGTGGTTCTGGTAGAAGACAATTTCTCGGTCCGATTATGTCGAGTGTTCTTGAAATCCAAGATTGGCCATCACGATACAATCACAAAAGTGACCTTCTCATCGGGACTGGTCTAGGGCCATGTGTTTGCGCATTTGTAGGGATTCTCTAACTCTTATCATTCTTCTTCTATTGGCATATTTGCAGGTTTGCCCGCCAGATTTCATTACTTGCTGGGCAGTGATCCTTGCCAACAATTTCCTACAGCCATGGGGAGTTCCAGGCATTGGTTCGACGGTCGTCTGGAGTCGACCTGTATATCGCTTTTCTTCTCAAGTTCCTGTCGTACCTTTCTGATAAGCCTTTGACATCCCTGAACAGCGCTCAGCGTAGGTGTATCGACAGTTCGAGCATCACGGTCTTGGGCACAGCCGACATCGTGCGTTGCCCAAGTTGTATTGTCATTGTCAGCTTCCTTTTTCCTTCTCCTTGTCAATCTTATGGGTCGTGATGGGGCCTCGGCGTCGAAGAGGGTTCGGAACGGAGCAGGCTCCACGTGCAAAGGACGGACCTCTTCCTATCACTTGATGGGGTGGAAGAGACAGAGAACGATAGTTCTACATCTCTTGAAGGGAAAAAGATCAGACACACACACTTGGGAGAAGCAGACAAAGAGATCATTCATTGCAAGATGAAGGATGAGCTCCCGATCAGCGAGTGTAGGAAAACGTGAACTAGTTGCACAGTGCTGAGATGGGACGGCCCAACAGAGCATCACAAAAGCTGTCCTAAGGCCTGAATAGAGTAGCAAGACTGATCTTCGAAGGGTTGACGTTGAGTTATACGCCAAGCTAGAGCAGCGCCAAAAGACGCCTGCATTCTATTCTAGTGCGACCAACATGTTCTATATGCCGAGGATAGCCATTGGGAGCAAAAGTCAATCCACTCATCAATTCCGAAGATTCATAACCATGGGGAAGGAAGTATGGGACAAGATTTTCCAGTGTCACTAGAACCTCTTAATCATGCCTAGCCCGAAGATCTGGTCGAATCCTTACAGTATTACTATTTTATAGGCTTATCCCGTTCTCACCTCCGATTTACTTACAATCTAGATCCATAATCCCTTCTATACATTATATACTAATAACATATACATACATACTACAGTGAGCGTGCAGCATTTCTCTAGAAACATGACACGAACAGAATCAGCCACCATGGCCTCTCCAGACCTCCCCACACCATGGATCTCAACCCCCCTCATCGAGTCCTCTGCCCTCTCCAAAGCCGCCGGCTGCCGCATCTTCCTCAAGCTCGAGAACCTCCAGCCATCCGGCTCCTTCAAATCACGAGGTGTCGGTAACCTCATCCGCACCGCTCTCATCGATCACCCCAATGGAGGCGAAGAGATGCACTTTTACTGCTCCTCCGGCGGCAACGCCGGCCTTGCCTGTGCCACTGCTGCCCATCTGCTAGGGCGCTCAGCCACCGTCGTCGTGCCACTGCTCACCAAGCCGTTGATGATCGCCAAGATAAAGACTGCGGGTGCGAGGGAGGTGATACAGCATGGCGCTAGCTGGGCCGAAGCTGATCAATATCTGAGAGAGGAGCTGCTTGCGAAGAACCCGAATGGCGTGTATGTACCGCCATTTAATCACAGGGATGTGTGGGATGGGGCTGCTACGATTATTGAGGAGCTAACGGAGAAGCCGGATGCCGTGATCTGCTCAGTCGGGGGTGGTGGGCTGTTCTGCGGCTTGCAGTTAGGGTTGGAGAGGAGAGGGTGGGGAAACGTAAGCGTTTTGACAGTTGAGACTCAAGGCGCACATTCGTTGGCTACGAGTCTGGAAGAGAGGAAGTTGGTGACGCTGCCGGAAATTACGAGCATGGCTATCAGCCTCGGAGCAAAGAGGGTTGCAGAGAAGACATTCGAGCTGGCACAGAGGAAGAACGTCCGGAGCGTCGTGCTGTCTGATGCTGAGGCTGCCATGGGATGTTGGCGATTGGCAGACGACGAGAGACTAATCGTTGAACCAGCGTGTGGTGTGAGTGTAGCGTTATGCTACGACGGGAAGTTGAAGAATCTGCTGCCGAACCTGACTCAAAAGAGTAAGGTAGTTGTGATTGTCTGCGGCGGGTCAGATATCACACTCGACAGACTCTGCGCGTTTCGAAGGCAGTACGGCGACGTCGAAGAAGGCACGACGAATGATCGGGGTGTTCCAAGTACATTGAGTGCACCGAATGGAAGCATCAACGGAGACATGGTCGGGAATACGAACGGAAGCCGACTACAAAAATAGACTTCGACAGACAGCAGTCTGATTGCAACGGCAACATTTGGACCTAAGTGATGACCGAGATTTGACAATTTGGGGTTTAGAAGGCTACAACTTTAAGGAATATGAAATGTAGACATAGACTAATACAATTCTCCAAAACAGACTCCGTGTAAGATCTTGGGTATCTCGGCCTTCCGTGAATAACACCAAACCATAAACATCTTATACAATCCCTAATCTCCTATGCCCGAACCTGCTCCAAACCCATTTGACTTCTCCTATAGTCCCAATAATTCTTCCGTATCGGATCATATCTCCTTGCCAGCAACTCCAACGCTTTCGCCGACTTCCCATTCTCCTGCTCCTCAGCATACACATCGGCTAGGAGGTCCAATGCATGGCTACTTCGGACCTCATCCTCGTTCTCCAAGTCCGCAAACTGCTCCGCGAAAGCCTTCATCCCTACTAGTCCCTTGCCTTGCTTCCTTAATATTCCCCGTAGATACAGCCAGGGCGATTGATTTTGCGGTGCCTTTGTGATTGCTGCCTTCGTGTACTGAATCTCACCCTCGATAACCTCGTATGGTACTTCACTGTCAGCATCGTTATTCTTGATACTATGCTTTTCGGGATTGGTATGCCGTGCAAAGACGATGAACCACCGGTGATTCCATGCGCTGTTATTGCAGATATCGGCTTGGAGGAGCGAATCAACGTAGGGTAATTCAGTGTCCCAGAGTGAAAAGTGACGGACAAGCCAATGGCGGTAAGACCAGACATGGTAGTTTTTAGCGTCAATGGCGAACATGCTGGCGAGGAAGGGAATCTCGTTTGGAGGCAAGGTTGTGATGTGGGTCATGACTACCTGACGATGGTGCCTGAACGAGTACGAATATTAGTTACGGCGTGGCAGCTCGAAGTTAGAGAGGTACCATATCTGGAAATTCTTGATATTTTGGATGGCGATAGTGTTCAGCCACTCAAGCTCCTGGAGTAAGTCTTTCTGCAGATAGAGGAGTATATTTGCTCTATATAGCCTACCGAACAAATCAGCGACCTTGCCCATCAAAATATCAAAATCGAGGAGCACCAAACGGTATAGTGAGCAGGGTTCATCCCGATGATCTCTTCTGTCAGTCCCAACACTCTTTCAGATTTCTCGTCCTCGGCCATGACAGCTCGGAGGTAGGACATGGCTTCGCTGTACTCGTCTGTGTAGGCAATAGCGGCCAACGGATTAGCACATCCATCATCCTGAGGGATCGGTATGACGTCCTCCCAGGCTTCGGAGTCTGAGTATTTGCCCATGATCTAGTCTAAAGTGCGATATGGAAGCGGATATTTGATCTACAATGGATGTCCTATCGGAGAAACCTCGGATCTCGTCCGGTCACGTGCAAGGCAAGTCTCTCCGTTGTTTACCAGCACGACCGTATTTCGTAGAAATGGTACTCTTCGGCTTACAATCATGGAGTACTTGGCCAAACATGAGCTCATCTGAGTACCATCCACGTCGCACGAACAACTGTTTTGAATAGTCATCCATTATAGCGGTCTGAAGCTAAACTATTTCTTGTGGGTAGCCTCTCGCAACATTCCCAATGTCCACTGTCAACTTTAATGAGTTAGGTCTAAAAACGAGTATTGTTCATTTTGTCTTGTCTACCGAACGGATAGCAACATGTAGACAAATGTGAAGTCACCGAGTCACTTCCTTCGTACCATATTGCTCCATATCTTGAATGCTTTGAAGTACAAATTGGTTGAAATTTTGTTCTTATCTTGTTCCTTTACTATACATGCTCACACTCGGAACTTTCGTACAGAGAACACTGTCAGCGTATTTCAGACGGTCCTACTATTTTCGCCTGAAATGAACTGCCAATGTTCCGTTAAAAATTCAATCTCTAGCAACAACATCATGTGATTCAAAGAGGCAATGACACATATATCTGTGTCGGCCCGATTTCCAAAGGAGCAGTATCCCTGGCGGGACTTCCACAGAAACAACAATAGGCCAGCTGTTGCAATCATTTCGCTTTCTTCATAGCCCAGAGCCGATGGAGATTGACGGATCTGTTACTGGGAATTGCAAAGTGGATCTGTATGGATAGCATGAAAATACCTTAGCAATAGGAAATTGCGGTAAAGCTTTGCCTTATAAAGATAGTGTCGATTCAAGCCTCCTAGGAAGACAACGGCTCCACAGCAACCAGCGATTCAGAAGACGTGGAAGACAGTATGTGATCATCTGATGGAGTCTAGAATTGGACTGGACAGTCTCGTGGAACATGTTACTAATTGAATTGATGGGATATGCTACAACGGAGCTGAACAATCTTCTGGCGGACGAAAATGAACGGCCATGGCCGCTGGGATCTCGTGGTATACGTCTCTTCGCGCTCTTTCGCTTCTTCGCAGTCATTGAGCTACCTGCACTTGTTTGTTACGCCTCATGAGAGAACCGGGAGTGTGGAGTCCTTAGTCTACATGTAGCTCTTTGCGACGATGTATGCTTGCAAGATCAACGTCAGGGAAAGAGCAAGTTCGATTTTCGCAACGAGTGCTCTCTACATGGAAAATGGACGAAGCTCTTGAAACTTCAAACATGGAACAAATGCTTACATTATCCAAAATGCTAATGTAGAGAGTGAAACGAATAGCCATATCCTTGAAAACCTGCCAAGGTGGATACGGCGTCAGAGAGCTCTCCTGTTCTCTCAATCTTGGAACGTGAGCGGTATGAAGGAGCAACATGTGGTTCTCTAAAGAGAGTCTGCCTGTCACAGGAAGTGCTAAATGCACCAGGCTCCGTTCCGATGTTCTATCCAAGACAAGTGCTTTAAGTCCCGCCACATCGGAGATGTACAATAAGTGATCAGGAGAACCGCAATGAGATAGGAAATGACATGTAAAGTCTTAAAGAACATGCAAACAGACATATTTGGGGAGCACGAGCATTAGATATCTAGTTACCAAGCTTACCCAAGCGCGCAGCTTTAAATCTACTCACCCTCTTCTGCCCTCCCTCTGCCTCGATCAGCGGTACCTCACCTTTTTCATCTTCATCATCGATATTCATGAAGCCGCCTTGCCGCTGTATCATATGATTACGCATGCGATGATAGGCCGTTGATACCTCTTGGTGCACCAATGCAGGGTCCAATTCGTCAGGCTCTCGAATGGTGGAAGGCTTAGCAATGGCGGACGGTGGCCTTTCAACGACTGTGGGAGCGTGTATGGGTTTACGAGAGACAGGTATGGATTCTGGCGTGGTGGCCGACGGCAGAGGTTTTGGTAGATTTTTCGATAACCCTGTATCTGGTGCCTTTAGAATATCAAGATCATTTGCAAAGTGGACGCCCCTCTTCGTAAAAGGTGTCGACTTTTCGGGACCATTTTGTAGACCCATGTCATTCCCGGCGTGCTGCTCCTCTCCAAGGCCACTTCTCGCAGACAAAATGCCCGTAGCTACATCAGGGCCAATGTTCTTCATCCTTTGCTCTAGCCTCTGCATTTCAGCCAGATACTCATCGCTGAGTACACGTCGCTTTGTCCGTCCAAATTTGTCCTCGTCTTCTTCAGCACTGCTACTCTCGTTGTCATTGAGCTCACTTTCGTCATCAGAATAGGGTGTATCATCTTCATCAAAGTCTAGCTCAGCGACTATTGCGCCAACCTCTCCCATGTTGTAATCGATCATTTGGCGGCGCAAAGCAGCGTCTCCGGGGGACTCATTCTCTGGTATTACGGCCTCAAAGGGTGTGTCCTCTTCTTCATCGTACAATGTGATATTAGACCTTTGACTATTGGGTGAGTTGTCAGACTTGGCAGGAGTGGCCCAGGGGCCCTGCAGTCGAGTCTGGGCTCCGTTGGTCGCGCAGGTATTGGGGTCTGATACATGTTCGTTTTTCGTATCGTCTGCAAAGCTGACACTTTTCTTAGCTTTGGAGGGCGTTTCAACTACAGCACTGACAAGAGGTACAGATGAGATGGTGGTGAATGGGGCCGTTTGCTCGATCACTGCTGTCGTCGTGGTAGACGTTTCTGCTCTGGTGAGTCTTCCTGATACTAAGGGTTCATTGACTGATTGAGTCGACTGTACATCTGACAAAACCTTTTCCGGTAGCTCTTTGATACCCGCTTTGCGTAATGCTTCCACAACATGGGGCGCCGCTTTCCCTGGTTCAGACGTCGAACTAGCTGAGACAGCTTCAGCATAAGGCAGAACATCGACTAGCAAACATGGTATCAAAAGCGAGCTTACATATCACGTTGCCCTCTTCGTCTAGCTCCTCGTGAATCTCAGTTAGAGGCAAGCCTTCCTCGTTTCGTACATCTGGTTGGCTTAGGACTTGATACGCAGTATACTTCTCTTCCGCTACTTGCAGCAGAGAAGTGACGGACTTGATATTCTGTTGAATGTCTGAGCCGGATAAGTGTTCTTGCGCCTTATAATGCAAGGACCCAACATACAGTCGACGCGCCTAGAGAGTAGACTAATTACTTGCTGGCCCTGACGCGTATTTCCATGTTCATCCCGGAGAAGTAGATTTCTTTCTATATACCTTACTTCAGCAAAAGAATTTGGTATCGGTAATCTACAGCCCTACCTTTTGCAGTTAACAGAGAATTTCCATAGTCATTGCCCACGCCTTCCTGTCGCCAAGCCAGTCAGCGTACCAATACTACTCTGACTTCCCTCATCATATTACCAGTTTAGTTTGCGAAGGATTATCTGCAAGTTCTAGGATATCTTCCTTCATGCCCTCATATTCGATTTCCCAGGCCTGCCAGTGCTGGAGAGATGCTCGAAGCTTGGTGACATTCTGCTCCAATTGCAGACGCTGCCGTTCGAGGTCCGCGAAGCTGTCTCTAACGGTACCTGTCATGACCCTATTGAAGTTCCACACTGATGGTGATCTGCCAAGAAGTTGTCACGGCCGTTTGATATATTATGAGCGGAACGGGTTCCGCACCGACCGAGGGGACATATATTCCATCTTTCAGCCCTATGAATATCAACGTCTCTGGAGTAGGTTCATCATGCCAACGACGATGTCGAAAGTCTCCACATATAAGGAACCCCAGAAAGTCGCATTAAACCCAGGCGAAGAAAATGGTGAGCTGCAGAACCGCCTACAGGCTCTCGTACTCGACCAAAACTCATCTACTGACATTCCAGATGTCTGCCCCGTCTGCAAACAAACTCGTTATCTCAAAAAAGATCTACGCTTTCTCGTCAATCCAGAATGTTATCACAAGATGTGCGAAAGTTGCGTCGACCGCATCTTTTCTCAAGGCCCTGCTCCCTGCCCCGTGGCCGGCTGTGCGAAGACGTTGCGGAAACAGCGATTTCGAAGCCCGACTTTCGCAGATTTGCGAGTCGAGAGGGAGGTGGATATTAGGCGGAGGGTAGCTACCATGTAAGCTGACTGCGAAGGCTTTACCGGCTATGGTCTTCGAGCTTACGAAAATCGGATCGCAGATTCAACCGCCGCGAGTCCGAATTCAACACCCTCCTCGACTACAACAACTACCTCGAAGACGTCGAAGCCATGACCTTCAACCTGATCTACAACATCGACGTCCCGGCCACCGAAGCCAAACTCGCCGCCTACGCCAAACAAAACTCCTCAGACATCGCCCAAAACAAAGCCATCTCGGCGCAAGAACACGCATCCTCAGAAGCACAAGCAGCGGCACAAAAAGAGCAAGCGAAACTACGGCGTATAGCCGCGGCACGAGAAGAAGATGAGGAGCGCCGAGAGCGGGAGGAGGGACGAAGGGAGATCATCGACAAGATCGCCACTTCAACGGAGGACCCGGATCGAATAGCTCATGACTCGAGGAAAGTCGTGCTCAAGAAATCATCAGCCAGTCAGACCGCGATGCGGCAACACGACGGCCTCAACGTCGACAACGGCGCCGCGCCCACCTACACAATCGCAGGTCTGAAGCCTGTCCTCGCACCGGAACCGGAAAAGGTCTACGATCCGTTCGGCGGATATGTGATGAAGAACCAGTATTACACGCTGCAAACGCGGTACGAAAACCCGTATTTTGAGAGGGGGGTCAGGACCGATGCTAAGATATTGGCTGGTGGGTATGAGCTTGGGGAGTATTGTGCGAGGGCGTCGGTGGAGGGCTTTGCGGGCTTGGGGGTTTTTATCGAGGAGGAGGTTGCTGGGAGGGATGATGCTGCTAGCAGGGAGGCGGCGACGGTCTCTGCTGCTGCTGCTGCGGTCGCTGGTGATGGGGATGGGGACGAGAGTGATTGATCGGGGAATGGGGTCAGGGTTATTGTGGATCTGCATAGCGGTGGCGTTGCGTTTTGGACATATGACCCGGCATGATACCCAATGTATAGAGAGCATAGTGCCACACGATAGACGGTGGAAGAGCATTGACATAGTTCGTTTCGTATAATGATATTCAACACTGCACTCGCAACCTGTGCTATGCAAAACCCATCGTGTGTACAACGAAAACTTTTGAGAGGCGCCATACCCCTATCATTTGCACAAGCCATATCGTTGCCACGTTCATACTCAACACGCCTTGCCTGCTGACACCCCAACCACACATAGAGGAATACAGAGAACCAACACACGAATCCAAAAAGACATGCCCAACCCTGAGTCAGAAACGACACTAACGATCCAACCATCTTCACCAACGAGTCCATCCCGACCACAAAAAAAGCTCGATCTGTAGACATACACTCCAACAAGTCAGTCAATACAGAGATCTCTTCTCTATGCCAGGCTTCATTGTCGCTGTTGGTTGATAAACCCCACACTGCACCCTTCCAAAAAGACAAGTCTCGACCAGTAGACATACACCGAAGTCAGTCGATACTGGGAGATTCATTCGCCCGGTCGTAAAGGATTGTGGAAGTGTGGAAGTGTGGAAGTTTGGGAACTGAGGTGAGGACTTTGAAAGGTGGACCGTTGTGAGGGTTTGAGATCTTGAGTGATGGAGGTTTTCGTTGGGATGCATGCGGAAGGACTAGGACTGTGCTTAATTCGATTTGGAGATAGCTTTTCTCCCTCCATGGTCCTCCGGTCGCTCTCCCCATTCTCCTCCAGACCGTCAAGCATCCGAATTCTTCCTTCGTGCAGCACGAGCAAAGCCAGCTTTCGTGGTTTCCACAGTCGACTCGATACCCTCCCATGGCAGCTCGTCGCCGCTCTCTGCGTCACTCTCCAAGTCCCAATGGTGGCGCTCGTTTGCAATCTGTCCTTCTTCTTCACCGCCGCCACGCAAATGGAGCTCTGGAGCCTTCACACCAATAGACTGCAACGTAATCTCAACTTCTTCCTCACTGATCTCATGGCCATCCTGCTTCTGGCCCTCAAGCACATCGTAGAGCGCATAAATTTGATCTGCTTTCAAATCGATAGTTTTCATGATGGTCTCGATTTGCTGTTGGACCGACTTGCGTTTACGTTTGCTGAGAGCGGGATCGTGGCCGTTGTATAGAGCTTGGTATTGAGCGAGTCGAATCTTCAAATGAGCGAGCTCGTCTTCTAGTTCATTCAAGACTGTTGCTAAAGCCAGATCTGGGGCTTGAGATGGGCGAATTGTTGGATCTCCTTCATCCACAGTAACCTTGGGCATACGATTGGAAACACGAATTGGTCTAGTGATCTTCTTCTCTTCCTCTGCTACCTCGTCATGATTGTGGTGGTCGTCAACGCCAACCGCACGTTTGCAGATTGTGCAATTGCGACTATTGTGATTTGCCAGTCTATCGAGAACTTCTTGGGCCTCCTTGGTCAGTTCAGGTACTTCAGAAGCGACTCCTGCGGCGCGAATGGTTATATCAGGTACAATAAATGCAGAAGCCATGTTCTCGGCATCCAAGACACGACGTCGGCCACGTAAACTCAACATTGAGTTCTCCGAGTGACGGCGATTGTGCTCAACTTGCCCGTTAAATTGGAGACTTGTGTGAGTAGCTTCATTCTCATGGACGGACTTCGTCGTCAGATCTTTCATAGACGACTTGCGTGGCACAGCTTGCTGTGACGGTTGAGTCCTTGCCTCTACCGAACCTGACTGTGTTACCGGGTCGTCTGCTTTGATGGGGCCACGGTTACGGATTTGACGTTGTTGACGCTCGATGCGCTCTTGCTCTAGAGTCTTTCTAAGCTGGGCTATCTCTTGGTTCTGTTTGGGCAAGTCAGTAAGATGTATCGATGAGAAAGAGATATATCTAAGATCTTACATCAATGAAGCTCAGATAAGTCAGCTCTCGTGAAGCCTCGTCTTCTTGAGCGCTGTGTGAGTGGCGAGACGGCTTCGTAGGACCCTTGCCTTTTGCCTTTCCCACAGGAGCCGCGTACATTGAATCCTCACTCTCTTGCTCGTCGTCAGTCTGAACATCCTGTCGCGATGCTCTAGGCGAGATATTCTTTGGACACTGCTTTGAGCTCAAGTCGAACATGGTGTTCGCATCTTTGTTGGCTGAAGCCTTTGGATGCTGTTTAGGCGTTTCCTTGGAATTCTGGTATTGCTCCTTCGTAGGTCCACCCACCTGCTGCGCTCCAGTTATCTGCGCATTGAACTTCTGCTTCATGTTCTCAACAGCATTTGCTGTGGCTTTAGGTTTACGTTGGTGGAGGCCTTCCTTAGCTGTCCACTCTCTAGTCCCACCTTCCTGACCGCTGCTCAAGTGGACGATGCGGGCTTTGAGCTCGCTGTTTTCGTCTTTGAGACTCTCATTCTCGTGCTTTAGCTGCTCCACTATTCCGTAAGCGACGACTAATTGCGAGACCGCGGAGTCACGCTCTTGAGTAATGTTCTTCAAGATCGTCTCAGCAGTAGAATACTTGCGTTTGGAAGCGTCAACCTGTTGTTGCAATACACGAGTAGACGATTCCAATCCTAAGTATGTTCAGCCCAGTAAGTCGAACCTCGTGGTACAGTACTTACGACTCTTCTCGATCTGCAAATTGCGTTGACCGTTGACAGCATCATGGCCACCATCGCTGTCTGTAGTACCCAAAGCACTATCGCTCCTTGAGGACCTCTTCCGACTCTTCCTCTCACCTTCCAGCACCCTGTTCTTCTCCTCCAGCTCTTCTATTGTGGTTGCAGCTTCAGCATTACCCTTCTCCAAAGTCAGAACCTTATCCTGAAGGAGTTTAATGGATAAAAAGATAGCCTGTTCGTCATCCGGGACCGGTATCTCGTTGACTCCTGCATACTGTTGACCTTTGCTTCTGCCGTCTTGTGACCCTGAAACAAAGCGAGACGCTCGTGACTTGCCATGGCGGGAAAACACGGGAGTACCATCTTCGAAGACTCCAGAGACCAGCTCCGAGATGTTAGGCAGATCTGGTAACATAAAGGATTGTTGTGTTCCATGATTTAGCGTTGCTGTAGATTGCAGTTTCTGCTTGTTGATAGGGGCGACAGAGTTCAAAAGAGTCTGCGCGGAGCTGAAACGGGTCGGCAAACCTCCTTGCGATGAGGCTTGCACGCTTTTGGTAGTCCCGAATCGGGTGTTCCTTGCTGTTAAGTCGACCGTTGGTGGTCTCCCCTCGCTGATGTGCGAGTGATCATTTTCTTCTCTAACACGAGCGTGCATCGCGGACAGTGTACGGTGGCCGTCTTTACTTGATTTCCTACTCTCGCCGGAACCGTAGTCCTTCATCTTAGATGGTGGCGGTGACGGATCGAATGTCTCCTTCTGCAGTCCTGACGGCTTTCGGATCTGCGATTCACGTCTTATCGACCCACGTGAATTGTTTTCTGCCTTTTTTGATGTATATCGTTGTGTGAGCGGCGGTGTAGTTGTGACTTCGTAGTTCCCAATCATAGGTGCAGAAAAGTCCATGCTGTCGCCGTCGAAGCTCAATTGCGCGTTCGACGAGTACTCCCTTGAGCGCCCAAGCTTGCCTATGGTGCCACTACCTCCCTTCTTGGCACCTCGGCCAATCTCGATGGATATACTATCCTCCTCAGATGAGGTACCGCCCTGAGAGAAATCTGGGAACGCGCGACCAATTGCGGATGTGTTGATGGCGAAGTCTGGCTCTGCTGGTCGAGAGAAGCGACTCAGTTTTCGTGCGCTGGCATGTAGATGCGGAAGCTGCTGTGAGTGGTTGTCGAGCTGACGAGTCGACATGATGGCCTCATTTTCAGGGTCGAAGTCCGACGTCGTGGGTTCAGGGCTTGGGACACCTTGTGAATATTTCGAAGATCCCGACGAGTTGCGCGTCCTATTCATATCTTTTGACATCTCGCGAATCAGCTCGGCGCGTTGCTGTGAGCTTGTAGCTGCAGCCATTGTTGCTTGTTGTCGACGAGCCCAGAAGATATCAGGTCGAGAGCGAGATTGAAGACGAATGGCGCGAAGCACCTTTCAATAAGTCAACACCAACCTCCAGTCTTGTCAGGCTCTGTCCCTCAATTATGATGCAATGATTGATGCAATGTTAGTGATTGTTTGTGAAATTGTGGTGGTCTGGGGTTTGTTTACCTCGAGTTCGAATTCGAACTAGCTGCCGGTCGCTAAACCCGACGCTAGCATAAATCCCGACCGAAAACTACATCCTCATCTGATAGAAAACCGATTTGCTTCGATGAGACCGCAAACTACCATCTGGATCCGAGTACGAACTTCTTAGAGTAGCAATTCGAAGGGCATGGTTCCCAGCAATAAGTAGTCAGCGAAACATCCGTATATTCAGTACTCTATCAAAGCTGCACTAAACTCATCGTGCCAAACTTCTTCGTCATATAAACGAATTGGAAATACAGCTGCTCCAGCAAGTTCCACAGTTCTACGCACATTTACCTAAAGATCTGCCACTTCATCTAATTACTGGCCCAGTAGGTCTCTCTCTAGGGGGATGGATTTTCCGGCTACGATACTGTTCAGTATGATGCAGCAAATGGACAAGTTCACCTTCAAGCCTCTACTTCTTGTTCCTCGAAAATGGTCTTCATGTGACTCGGTATCTCTTCTAGATATACCCTACGTCTCAAAAGTTGTGAGGTCCTAAAATATGGCCTTTCCGATCCATGGTGTCCACGGCAGCCAGCCAGTCACGCTGATATTCACAGGAGCTGTCTGCTCATTATCTTGCAGGTAATCTTGCTGCAATCTGCCCGGTCCGCAAAGATATACCCGTTGCTCATATCCGGTACGTTAGGACTTATTAGTCTCGGAGACCGACCCAAGGATGAGACTAAAGGATTGATATGAAAACGTGGAAAACCATTACAAGTAAAAGGATTCATTATCGTTGATACACTCCCATTATTAATGATAGTCTAAGAAACATTACATAACCAAGTTGCATTGTAAAGGTAATCTTACCGCCCAATTCGTCTGAAATCCCTGGGTATTGATAAGAAACTGCGGTACTGAAACAGTAAACGCCATCTCGAGATCCGGAACACCAAGCGTAATTACCTTCTATACAGCGGTAGATTGTCATCATGTACACCCAAATCATCCCGATCGTTGGATTCGTTGCCATTGTCGTTATCATTAGAGGAGGGAACCTGGTGTACTGTAAGATTTGAAGTTTGCAAATGGGCCTCTCCGGAGCCCTCCGCAAGACCAGGCTCGATCCCGGAGGAAGTAATTGCTATTTGACGAGTCTCCTTATCTATAGGTGGCGTCGATGGTCTAGTAGATCGCCAGTGCTCTTCAGACGTCATGCGATCATCAACAAAGTCAGTGGGTAAGGACTCGGGAATCCTAGGGTCATGGATACTGAAGATGTCGTCCTCGAACAAAACCGGAGCTGTCGGTACCACAGCTTGAGCCGTATGGCCCTCCACAGCTCCATCTGCGTTCGAATAATCAGGGGAGCTAGCAAGTGCAAGAAGACGTTGATACTCAAGTTCCTGCTTATCGTCTTGCGGACCTGCGGTACCCCGAATCACATGAAGCGAGCCTATAGCGTTATCGTTTGGAGCATTATCGCTAGCAAACTCCACGCGGGTCCCGGACGGCCCCTCGTAGGCTGGTGCTGGAGCTCTGAGGCCGTATCTGTAGAGGAAGTCTTCTTCGTCGATCGCGGGAGGAGCTGATGGTACAATGGCTGTCAATGAGCGTGCGTTTTCGTCTTGTGGTGGCGCGCTAGGGAGTAATCTTTGTTCGGCTCTCCTCATTTGAGCTTTCTCGTCTAGATCTTCCTCCGGTTCCGGAAGTGGTATCAAAGCTTTTTGGTAAACGTTGGCACTGTTGGAAGACTGCTGTTCCTCTCCTTGGGCTTCGAGCATACTCCTGTGACGGGCCCTGCCCTCGCGTATTTCATCGGGCTCTTCTTCACGGCCAAGATTGAAGGAGCCTTTGAAGGATCGGTCTTCTACAAATTGGACTCTGTCCGTAGATTGCTTGCCACGACGTCGTGTACTGTCTCGGGTGCCAACAATGACCTCGGTCCGCGTAGAAATAATCCCCTTCGTTCTTCGGAGCTGGTCTGTAATAAGATAATTGAATCCGGGAGTAGACAAGTAGTTTACACCATCTAAGCCCTCACACCTACTAACCTTCGGGTCACCATAACCGTGTTGTGGAGTACTGGTCATGCTCAAATGTGGAAGAAGACGATCTTGACCACTCAGCTTTCCACGCAGATCGATCACGATCTCAATGAAGTATCTAAAACTCACCATGGCTCCAGGAACATTGGTGATTGAGGGAAACAGATCCGCTGGAGCCTGAATCGAAGTATTGATAATGGCTGTGAGCGATTGTGGATCAACGATGATCGGTACAAAGACCTGATTGAGATCTTGTCTGAAGGATCTGCTTGAGCCTGCGGAGGATAATGAGAGGCCGCCAAGCCCGGTACGAGACTTTGGGTAATAGTCCTCATACCGTTGTTTCCCACTTTTGGAAAACGCTCCTAGAGGGATGGCAGGATGTGTGTCGATTCGTCCTTGTCGGTACAGGGTGATGATGATACCCTGCATGCTTTTCACTGGCTTGTCGTGCTTTATTGATATCCTAAGGGGAAAAGCATCACCGGGCAAGCATCCTCCCTGTAACATTTCAGTCTTTGCTGAGACAGTATCGGGATCAGACATAGCCAAGAGATCTTCGTTGGAATTGAGGATAGTACACAACTTCGATTCTCCAGGACTGGCTCCGTTGCTTGAAGCGCTACCGGTTGTGGCGGTAGTGCAGCTGATTTCGCTTGGAACAGGACTTTGTGGTGGTGCTTCGTCAAGCCGATGACTGATCGTATGAAGCGTGGGAAGCCCGTTCGCAGAGTCACGGTTCGAGGATTTAGATGTCCTTCCGCTAATTGGCAGCATTGCTCTTTGCTCGCCTGTTTTGGGTTTTCCCCTTTTCTGACTCGATGCCATCGAAAATGCCACAGGCTTCGGTTTCAATATTGGTGCAATATCGATGGCTTCCTGAACATGAAGCTTGAAGTGTTGTACTGAAGTTGGGCCTATAGTGGTGGGTCGGGTTACTGTTGATGTGATCATGTAGGTTATTGTTCCGTGTTCGAACTATAGATAATAGTCAGAACATCGAATCGTCAATGCAGAACTTTCATCACTTACATCGATACTGCTTGGCAAGTTCTTCGACGGCAGGACCATGCCGAAGCGGAACTGGTACTCGCCGAGCACGCGCCCTTCACCGCACAATACCACCTCCTCGTCGAACAGGCGTGCATAGCCGTTCCCAAAATATTCCATGCCACGTCTACTACCCCCGTAAGACGGGGTCAAGCGGCTCTCGTCATATAGTAACTCTTCTCCTGGAAGTTTTGCCCGATTGAAAACTTTGATAAAGCCATGTATGCGGATGATAAGATGAGTGATCCGCAACGGCTTTCCAAAGGTCACATGTATGGCTCCCTTGACAGTATCGCCAGGATTGTATTGGCGGAATGGCTCGTCGAGTACAATCTCCTGCTCGACATGACTGCGTTGCTTCGCGGCGAAGGGAGCGGTGCACTTCACTAGAAGGGAGGAAATTTTGGAACGCTTCGCCTCAGGATCTGGGTTAATGATTTGGGCGTGGGCCTTCGTCATCGTCGAACCAGCAGGAACCCGACCATGCGGCTACTTGCTGAGTTGATGCTTGCTTTGAGAGGGCGATTTACCACTGACACGCAGAAGAACTGGACTCAAAGTCAATTATGCCATTCTAAAACCATCTTATAAAGCAAAGAGCTTGCAATATCAATACACGGAGGTCGATTGGAGTCAAGGATTTGTCGCGACATCGTTCTGGCACAGGAGGTGACCAGAACGGTGGAGTAGATCTAGCAATCAGCTCTCGACCGCCAGGCGATCAAGAGCAGCAAAAGATGGTGCTCATGAGGGTAATCGACCTTAGCCAAAGCAAACAGGAGGAACGTACTCAGTGAATTCCGATACTCGAACTGTCGCGAGAGTGGACTTGGCAGTGACGAGGAACAGCGCTGCCAAGGATGAAGCCAAGGCGGGGAGAATGCTTAATTTGCTAGTCCGGTGTCGCTATTTCGAGTAAGGGATACAGAGTACCTGTGTGTTCTTCCGCTTCGAGTGTGGATTTGGATAGATATATGTAGGCGAATGTGCCAAACAATGCACATACGACTCTGCTCCCAACAATTGAGGACTCCGTACTCCGAGCAGAGAAGTTCCTCAGCAGATGGGGAAAGCATGATGTTCTCAGTCATCGCCAAAATGCGGAGCCGCTACCTCAGACGAACTATGATTGGCCAGCTGGAGGTCTTCCAGGCTGACTCTCCCAGTCAACAAGCATTAGTCCGAAACAGGCCTAGCTTAACGGTCTGTTGTACAGCCATTGAGCAGTAAGGTATTTTGTGGAGCAGGGATTTCGGATTGCGAGTTCAGAGCTCAAGTGTTGCCCCAATTATACATAGCCTAGCGATCCCGCAGCCGAACTTGCCATCGACGTCTCATCCCACTCACTGGAAGGACATTAGAATTATCTGGGGTTCAAGTCCTGCAAATCCTGCCCTCATCATTTCATACCATGACAATAATATTGCAGCGGAAGAATGTCCATGGGCAGGATCATTGCAGATTCCGATTTACAAATCTCCATCAGTGGTGAAACACATAGTAGTGCGAGAAGAACGAGTGGAATGTCCTTGAGTAGATAAAGCCATGATTGCAGCAGTACAGCTAAACATGAGAATCCATTTCAGGGAAGAAGGTGCGCATGTTCATCCACTATTGTAGAAAGAAGTGGCAGCGAATATCCAAGCTCATGAGGAAAATTTGACTGACATCGTGAACAGGCCCTTGCAACTGGCGATGACGGTACATATATCGCTTGAGAAATTATATCCTACTTGGCCGCATCAGTCTTCGAAGGGTTCGGTCCTGATACAGCAAAATTTGGACACAGCAATCAATTCATGCTGCAGATCTTGATATATAACGTGCCAAAGAGCGAAGATCCGACGACTCTATGTGCTCTTCATGCTCTTCATACCTCAAGCCTTCGCATTGTTTCGACCGTGAGTGTAGCCTTTCGCTATCCCACTTCTTCCTTGCTCCACAACCGCCCCTTCTGCCTCATAACCGATCGTAAAGTCGCTCCCTAGGCCCTTCCAAGTTCTTTTCGATTTAAGATGTTCGGCTCCTGGCGAAATGTCACCACCTATGATAGCCAAATCACCTTTGGCGCGCTCGATCAACGAACTAGTCGCAGTATTCTTGCCAGTGGCAATCCTCGTACTCGATGATATTGCCTTTTGCATAGGTCGTGAATGAGAAATGTAGCGACCAGTTCGCAGATCAAACTCTGGTGGCGCCGAATCAGGTCCGGAATCAATATCTCTACCTTCACTACCATCGATTTCATGATAGAGATCGCTATCGTTGTTGAGTTGGATTTTACCCGTCGGCTGTGCCGACTCATCGAGGATCTTCCGAAAATCGCTACTCCACTCCCCTGTCCACACTCTCTCGTGATCTCCTTTCAAGGCCAGCTCCAGTTCAAAAGGTGTGAGAACCGGCTTCCAGAGATCCTTACTGTCGACCAGCGAGCTCTCCCAGCATCCGATGACGACCCATGCGCCAATCTCACTGAAGTTCGCAACTTTTGCGGCATTGACTTTGCCGACTACGAATGTGTAACTTTTCTTACCGGCAGCGAGAATCTGGGCTTTGACGTGCTCAACGATGTACAGATAATTCTTCACACTAAGAGTATTGATAAGAATTCCGAAGATCGAAACAGTTGCTACAGAGGTAAGGAGGGCATATCTTCTACTGAGAGCTCGGCTTGTCGACGCAAGAAACGGTTCATGCGATATGCCATGCTCGGTTTTCAAAGGTAGGAAGATTCGAACGCTGGCCACTCGAGAAGCTAGGGTAAGTAGTAGGGAATCTGGTGGATCGGCGATATGGAAGAGATGCCATTCCTTTAGTATCGCGGAGTCTGCTTTCACCTCTTCTGGTATTGTGCGATTCGGTAAGGGTGACGACGGGTCATGTACAATGTTCGCGATGTAGAAATCTTTGCAATAAGCCGACTCTCGGAAGAGTGCACCAAACATTTCCAGATGATGCTGATATGTGACATCTGCCATGAGAATTACCTTTCGGTCCTTGTCCTTGTAGGTATCTTGAAAGTCTTGACTCAACTGGTCATGATTCCAGATAGGCTGTCTCGTAAAGACATGTATCACCGGTATTCGTGCAGTAGGGGATAGGCACGCTCGTCCGTAGTGTACGACAGCGTCTGCATTTACGTGCTCGGCAGCAATCTCGTCCACACAGCAGGCTCCATATGAAGTATCTGCAAGGATGTATAATCTCACTGGGAAAATATCGTCGGTCACTACGTCCACTTCGTCCAGACTTTGATGAGAGTGACGACAATCTGTGGCTCGATATCCTCCATGATTCGAGGCACGGGGTACTGGATTCAAACCCTTGCTCAAAGCCTCAAAAACCCGGGGGGCGTCTGGCAGCATACTATCAGGAAATTGAAGAGCAACCCTGGCATACTTTGCGTTTCTGATCTCAGCAAGAGTTCTCTTAATCTCGTATCTTATGTGAATATCTTCGTCAGAAAGACGTAAGGTTTCTCGGTCAGGCTGTACATCGGATGGGGCCTCGAATATGTGGGTATCTGGAGTAGACAGCGCAGGAGGACCCTGTGGAGCCTCCATTTTCCCCGTCTAGATTTGCACCACAGACAGATATCTAGGTACTGCCGATAGTAGTATATTATACTCAGGTTCGACGAGAGATGCTCTGCCAAGTTTGCAGACATCTCACTTGGACACTAGGACCAATCGAGAAGCACACCGAGTGTCCCAAACGAGTTAGTCCCAAAGCTACATAGCCATATCAGTCGGTAGACAACTAGAGTAGAAGCTCCCCAACAGTTCAAAGATGGCACAGCCTCAACGATATGTGATGGTTCTATTTTGGCAGGGTGCTTAAGATACTACACTATTGCGCCGGCATATACATTGGCAGCGGAGTGTAGAACAAATGGGTTTCTATGTCGCCTTTCATGTTAAGACCTGAGGCGAATCCTGACGCTGCCTATTTACAAGGTCAATAGTGTGATGATAGCACTCCTAGAACGATCTAGCTAATAACCCTGTTCCATTGGTTCCTCGTGTTCACAGCCCTTGATTAACAACCAAAGCGTTTGGAAAGACTTGCAAGCTCGATACGCAGAGCATTTGAGAGGAAACGATACATGAGGTACAGATATTGGCTACGTACAGTGAAGCAATCCGGTCTAGATTGTGTAGGACATAAGAGCCACTCCTTTAGCCAGGATGCAATGCATCTGTATAGTGTCAAGAAGGCGAAGATTTGTGGTACAAGTAACACCGCTAATCCTGTTTACCGCCTAGGCTGTACACACACACTCTATGTAAGCTCCATCTTTATATCCGGGCCCCAGTCACAATTAATTGGATGTCTGATGGAATGGAAGAGTCAGCGTAATTATGCCGTCCCATGCAATCACGACTCTCGCTAAGATACTATTCGGCAAATCACTGGTATCGCAAAGGCTGTGGCTATAGCTTAGCAGTCAGCGGAAATATCTTGAATAGCGGTTGTGAATTTTACCAGGGTATCACTGGGCAATTGCTGCTCGCCCTGTTGTTGATAGTATTTGGTGTACGGATTATCTCCTCTTCGAATAGCCGCTTCGTCCACTTCGACACCCGGATGTCCGTTCTCCAGCATCATCCGTCTTTGCGTGGAAGCTTCTCGGCCATCTACCGCCAGCTTAGCCTTCATCGTCGCCTGAATGGAAAATGGTCTGCATAGCTGAAGTTAGCTTAGGCTAGAATGGCAATTGGGTACCAACGTGCCCATTGATTTCGCGATCCAAGGTCATGTACTCTTTGATAGCCTCTTTTCCACCTCGTTCCTGGAGGTAGACCATGTAATAGTGTGACAGGTCCTTGATCGTAAGAGGAGGAAGATGGCTCTTTCTTCGGATGTCTTCGTGCACTTGTTTGATCCGCTTGTACTGCGTTGACTCGGTCTCGGCACTTGTGGGCTGCTCAAGCTCAAACAGGAGGTAGTTGATCCAGAATACTCGACTGTCGAGGTACCAATGGTGATTGTTCCTGAATACCTGGCGAGCTTCATCGACGGATCCTTTGACTTTCCATAGCAGCCGAGCCCATTCAGCCACGAGAGCAGCTTTTGTGTATAGGTCGCATATTGGCGAGTCGATCTGGGATTTGTAGACTTCAATGGCAGCATCAAGGCCGCCATGGCGACGGGAAAGGTTAGCCAATGAGACTATGGTCTCGATATGGCCGGGTAGGACTTCGAGGACAGCGCGATGAATATCTTTAGCTACCTCCACTCGGTCAAGGGTTTCTTCAAAGTATGCATAATGGAGACGGACAGCTGGTCTTGAAATAGGCGTGTATAGCATGCTCGCTCGTTGGTAAACGTTTCGGACTTCCTCCTCCTTCCCAACCTGTGAAAGCATCCAACGGGCGTAACGCAGCCAGAATTCGTCGTAATACGCACATGTCACCAGACACCGCTCGTAGAGGAATTGTGTCCTTAAGTAATCCCCTTCGACCTCCTCAAAGTCGAGATATTTGCGCCAATTTACTAATTGAACTTCGTCTAGTTCGGTGACATGGAAGTATGGCCGCTTGATTTCAGATTCGTAGGTCCATCGTTTGGTTGTCTCGACTTGTGTTCGGGCGAATATCTCAAGATGGAAATTGTCGATCCTTGTCCTCATCTCGCGCTCAATCTCAAGCTCCCCGCGCTCTGCTTTGGTCTGTTGCCCACCGGCTTCGGTTTCGATTTCCAAACGAAATTGGGCAAGCATGTCCTGGGGCAATAACTCATCTAGAGGCCTGACTTGGGCGAGATGGCGGTAACGCTCAAAGTAGCGGGCGTATTGATGCATAGGAATGTGTACGACACGGTCTAGGATAGCAAAGATCTTGTCTTGAGCCTCGAGACGCTCTTCGAACTCCAAATATTTATCCCAGAAAGGATGTGCTAGAAAGTCAAGACCAACGCAGCTAGCCCCTCGCTCATATAATCTGTAAAAGGGTATGTTAGCTTTTGCCAGTACGAAGGAAGGGAGAAGTTTAGGGAAGAGGCAGAGGGCAGCAAACATAGCATGTGTAGGTGCTCGATCATCTTGGAGCGCCGTTCAAGTCCATCAATGGTTAATCTCGAACGCAAAGTGTGTTTCCCGAAAGGTAGGCAACGTAAGAGCGAAGGAAATAAAAGCGCCTGACTGCCAATGTGAGAGGGAGCAATAAGTGGTCTTAGATGCGACTTTCTCACCCGTGTGAAAGCCGAGTTCGATGCGTCCTCCTGTACCATGGTGCTGCGAGGAATAGCCATGCTATAATGTCTTGCGGTTATGGGAAGGAAACCTTATATCTAGCTACTTACTCTCGAATGACATCGGCGTCATGGCTGGTCTCGACTTTGAAAGCGCAGTAGTTCGTCCAGAGATCAACGCAGTTGGTAATACTTGCGACACCTCGCTCGTATACCTGTCCTTCTAAGCAATGTTCCTGAATTGTTGACGAGGCTGGAGACACCTACCAACTCCGCAGCCTCAGTCCCAGCGATAGAGAATTCTAGGTCTGCATATTTCTTCCAGTAGCCGAACAGGAGGGGAAATTTGGCCAAGAACTTGTCGTAGATGTCTCGAGTCGCGGAAATTGACTGAGGACTCGAGTTGCGATTAAGACCTCCCTCAAGTGATTCAGCAGCTCGGACGAGTTTCTCCCAGTTCTCAAAACTATCCGGCTCCTCATTCTAAATGCCAAGTCAGATCCTGTTTCTCAGTAAAGTGTATGGAGGTGTTGTGGACTTACGACCTCAGCATTAAGCTTCTTTAGCTCTGCATTTTCTTCATCAGTCCCGCCAAAGCTGTAGTCGGCCATCTTGCCGAGGCCTATGGCTGACTGCTCTTGGACTTGTTATTCTGTGATTGTACAGCAGATATTATGCGGTTCGTTCGGTGGAAACGGCGACGGAGTCGTTGGGTCCAAGATGGGAAGCTGAGATGCAAGGATTCACGGCATGGCGGATGTTTAGCACGGGGTTTGCGCTAAAACTCAAGGTTGATGACTAAGCTCAGGCAGAAAAGCCAATCAAAACACTCCGACATCCCGAAGAATCTTCGTTTTCCAAAAACAATCGTGGACTCTGCATTCGTTCAGGCTACGAGCTACTTCTCAATGTCCCCGATTAGTGTAAAATGGAGTTTCGGAGGACGCTCTTTTACTCATGTCTTTTTCGCCCCATAGTCCTCAATATATTCCCGCACAGTTTGCTCCAGTGTCCCATCTTCAGCAAATCCCAACTTCTTTGCCCTTGATGTATCCAATCGGGTCGGCCAGCTCAGAACGATTTTCTCTGTAGCCTCATCCTTTTCGTCTTCCACAAGTATGACTGCCTCGTCGCCGCCAACAACTCTCAAAGCCTCGAGCATCTGTTGCACTGTTACTGTGATTCCTGGAATATTCACTATCCGAGTTCCTGGAAACTTTTCTTTCGGAATATCTCGTGCTAAGATGAGGTTCTTGATCACAGTCCTTGGCGAACAAATCCAAATCTCGAGATTTCTGGAAACAGGCAGAAAGCACTTCTGACCATTGAGTGGCTCTCGAAAGAGTCCAGAGGCCCAGGACGACGCGGCTCCAGTAGGTTTTCCCGGCCTTACTAGGACCTGGTCATGTCAGTAGAAACGCCTTCTAAGAAGTTCAAAGTGTGCGTCGAGACAGCGGTTACCGTTGGAAGTCTACAAACACGCCCATCCAATGTTCCTCTTCGAGAGTAGTCATCTAAGAGGGTCTCGCAGATATGCTTGTGGGCTCCGTACGAGGTACCAGGAATTGGCGCATCTAGCTCTGTTGTCTTTGTGGTTGGTGTCGCAGGTGGACCGTATACAGCCAGGGATGAGGGGTATATTACTTTCACTCCCGGATTGGCTTGACGAAGGACGTCGAAGATTTGCCGGCTTGAGTCCAAATTGACCCTCAATCCCAGCTCGAAGTTTGCTTCAGCAGCGCTTGACATAATGCCATGGAGGACATATACAAGGTTCAGATCCGACGTGAAGAGAGACTTGCAAGTTTTCAGGGATGTGAGGTCCGCGGCCAAGCATTGCGTTTCCACCTTCGAGTTGGTCGTTGCTTTAGGGAAACTTGGTTCAAATACATCTGTCAGAATAATCTTCGATACCAGGGGGTCATCAAGTAATGCAGCAGCCTGCGGCTGGTCAGCGATTGAGCGGTGAGTCCATTCGGTTGTTGATCCAGTACCAAAGCCTGCCCAATGAAGCCTCCTGCTCCAGTAATAATGCAGCTGATTTTGGTGTAGTCGCTCATGACTGATAGATGGTCGGATATTAGCCCTTCAAGTCTCTATCGTGGATTCAGAATCGAGATCTGTCATCTCTGCGAAAGTATCTTTTGTATAACTTTATTGCATTTTATCAAGAATTCCTCACTTGCTCTCGTCGCTAGTGCAAAGTCCCCCACAATCGTCATGGCGGAACATGAGCCGCATGGAGTGAACCGTATTCAATTCTGTTTGTGTCGCCACGAGCCGTTATGGCGGCATCAAAGTGCACAACTGTGATATTAAATCTCTCCCACAGTTGAACCACTCCGCGGAGGGTAGATTCCTATTGCTTTCAGAAAAAAGAATCCAACTAAAGCCATTGATATTTCACCCTGCCTTAGCGATCATGTCTTCGGAGATTCTCCCTACACTGAGCTTCAACGAATTGCAAAAACATAATAGCAGTAGTGATTGTTGGATTGCAGTTCATTCCAAGATTTATAATGTTACAGACTTTCTGAATGAGCACCCAGGGGGCTCCTCTAGTCCGTCCGCATACTCACAAGGCAGAGGAACTAGGTCTGCTTACAGATAGTAGCTATCCTTAGATATGCAGGACAAGATGCCACAGCGCCTTATGATGAGTTCCACGCTCAGGGTATCCTCGAGGGGTCATTGTCCTCCAACAGCTGTAAAGGGCAATTGGATCAGGCAGAAGTGGTGACCCTCCCACCAGACCAGAAACAAGACATCATGGCTATCGAGACCACGAGAGGACAATCAGTATCGACGGAGAGTTACACGAAACCTAACCTTTACAAGCTCATCTCGCTGCATGATTTCGAGAAAGTAGCCCAGAAGACCCTAACGCAAAAGGCATGGGCGTTCTATTCGTCTGCAGCTACAGACTTGATCACTCACAACGCCAATTCGGAACTATATAGACGCATCATGCTGCGGCCTCGCGTAATGCGCAATGTTGCAAAGGTCAAAACACGGTGTTCAATCCTCGGCATCCCAAGCTCTGCTCCTTACTTCGTCAGTCCAGCGGCGATGGCTAGACTTGCCCATCCTGATGGCGAGCTTGCACTTGCCCGTGGATGTGCAAGCGAAGGGCTAATCCAATGCGTAAGCTATTGACTGAAGAGCACGACGAGGGCAGACCTGTGCTGAAGTGGAATAACTCAGGTCTCGAACAACGCATCGTATCCTCTTGCCACCATTGTAGCCTCCGGAACTACCGATCAACCGTACTTCCTGCAGCTCTATGTCAATGCCAACCGCTCCAAAACCACCCAACTTCTCCACAGCGCCCGATCTCTTGGTATCCGCGCCATCTTCGTAACGGTGGACGCACATGTCCCTGGCAAACGTGAAGCGGACGAGCGCATAGCTGCCGAGAATGTTAGCTCTGCAATCAGTGGCGCTGTAGCCGGTAACGACAAGAAAGGCGGTGGTATGGGTAAGTTCGTTATCCGTTCAATTGTTTCCAACCTAGAATTCATCTTGAGTCTTGAAGACTGTTCGGGGGCTCTTTGCTCTCCACACATGTTACAATGTACGCCTTGGAATCTAGAAGAGAATTACTAATTTTCATTACTAACAAAGGGAGATTGATGGGTCAGTATATCGACAAGACGCTAAGTTGGGAGGATATTCCGTGGATCAAAGAAGCATCAGGGTTGCCTGTGGTGATCAAGGGAGTCCAGTCGGCAGCCGATGCCCAAAAAGCGCTTGAGTACGATGTAGCTGGCATTTTCCTCTCCAATCATGGCGGAAGGTCGCTAGATACGGCTCAGCCCACCCTATTGACATTATTGGAACTACACCGTATCTGTCCTGAGATAATTGACAGTGGACTTGAAATTTACATTGATGGAGGTATTACAAGGGGCACTGACATCCTCAAAGCGTTGTGTCTGGGTGCTACGGCTGTTGGCATTGGAAGACCGTTTTTATACAGTCTTTGCTATGGACAGGAGGGTGTGGAGCATATGATTTCGATCTTGAGGGATGAATTGGAGACAAGCTTGAGGTTGGTGGGTGTTACGGACGTGGAGAGATTGCATCCGGGACTGGTGAATACGAGGGATGTTGATCATTTGGTGGAGAGTGGGGAGGATCATGGGTGGATTAAGTGGAGGCCCAAGGCGAGGTTGTAAGTATCGGTATGCCATTTTTATGGAGTCAAGCGTGCTTCTAGAGACTGCATGCATGTCATAAGATAGACGCTGGAAATGCACATGAATAAGACTAATCGACCTCTTCGAAACGACCGTCTTGGACAGCTTGCTGGACCGGGTTCACAACGTTCATAACTCCTGTTGCTTTCAAACGTTCGAACAACACGAATAGTCTTTCCGCCTCTCTTTCCTTCTCCTCGTCTGTCATCTCTGGGAGTGGGTTCGCTGGCTCCATATCTCGTCTCTGCCCAGTGATAGGGTTGATTTCTTGGCCGTCTATGGTCGTGACTCGCTCCCCTAGGTCTCCACTTGCGTTTTCTGGGACAGGTAGATTGTGCGTCATTAGGTAACCCGCCGCATAACCATACCCAACATTTCTTATCAAGGTGGCGGCGTCCTTGTCTGAAAGCTCGAAGAGTAGGCTTTGAATCCCTTCCTTAAGACGAGGAACAGTGAGTGAGGTCGAAAGGTGCAGAAGACGGGAAGGGAGAGAATCAGATTTGCCAAGAGGTTCGGCTCGCTCGTCGTTTGAAGGCAACAGCTGTGCGCGCATGTCGGACTTGACACCCGGAGGTGCGAGCTCGTAGACCCTCCTGAGTAGCGTTACGAGTGGTAACAAAACGTCCAATTCTTCCCCTCTGGAAGATCGAATGCCGGAGTTGAGAATGCTGATGAGTCGTAGGTAGTTGTCATGAGGATTTTCCTCTGGGAAAAGAGGACTGTACTCCCGCCCTCCACCAGGACTTGGCGACACCGGCCCTGGAAGTTCAAGACTTAAAAGGGCATTAATCAGGTGGGTGACTGGCGGCTGTAATGCCTTGACTTCCAACAATATGCTGGCCAATATCTGTAATATCGGCTTTATAGTCCGTGTAAAGTCTGGAATATGGTGTGGATAGAATTGGCTTAGATTGAAAAGCAACTTGAGAGACTCTGACAGAGAATTCGGTGCAAGCGTAGGTAATCGCTTGGTCTCCTTACTCTCGTTTCGCTGGGAACGCTCGCGTTTGTGACTGACATAGAGCGAGGCATGAGAGTCGATGTTCTAACAACCCGTAAGCCATAAGCGACTTGTACATACCTACCAAGAATAAAATAGAGATACCTCATGGATCGAATCGGCGAGGGAATGATTCTCAAATAGGTCATCGAAGTCAAGCTTGGTATCGTACGTCAACAAAAAAAGAATCCGTGAGCAGAGCAATTCATCTTCTACACTTCTCTAATATGCTGTCAACATTTCGGTCACATTATGGCAATGAACGTTGTCACCTTCAGTCTCTCTGCCGTTGCACCAGCGTAGCCTTCATTGACGAAGAATTGGCGAGTCTTAGATTCCAGAAGCAGCAGATTTGCGAGGCATTTCAAAGCAACGAGAGATGACACAGCATTGGTGTCGGTGTCCTCAAATGCATAGACGCAGAGGACTTTCACATCCTAAAAGAGAGTAAGATACCTTTTCCCTCACTTTTGATGGATACATTAATTACATCCTGGGTAAATACTGCTGCAGCCTCTGCGGAAACGATTTGTAGTTTGAGACGATTCAGAGTATGCAGCTTCGCTAATGCATAAGTTCTTGAGCTCTTGCGCTAATTGGTCCCAAGCCGTTGGCTGCTTACCTGCGGATGTTATCTGGTGTTGTGTATTCGCCTCGATGGTTTTCAAAAGTTCTACGATCTCGTTTCTCCTAGCTTCACGATTTTTATATTAGCCAAAGTAAAGTCGCAACCATTCAAGGCCTATACTTACCCATACCACTGAGCATGCAGCCTGCTCGGATACTGATCGGAGACTGATCGGCCGTATTCCTACAGTAATGTAACTTAGACACTGTCGACACTGTCTCGCTGTCTGAGATGTCGCTGCCAAGATACCAAGACGGGAGCCGGCACCCTAGTCTGATGACTAATTCTACACTTAGTTAAAGTGGACCCTGAGTTGGACGCGTTATTCGCGTTTGGGTACTCCGTATCACAATCGATGTGATAGGCGCCTGTAGGATGTGGCCAGGCTCTCTGCTTGACTCTGTTCGCATCAAGACACTGCAGCGATATCTGATCAACATCTAACAACACCCCAATGGAACTCTGTCTAGGTTATAAGAACCATGGTGGGCTTCGCTCCAGGATTAGCACCGCTCTCTGCACGCCCTCCTACACCACCCAAAGAGAGCTCTGCAAAGCTCGCCGTTGCCGGTGATACCATTGTGGATGCTGCCATAACCAATCGCCCCCTGGTGGATACGCCTGACGAGTCTCCGTCATCCTCCGCCGAATACTTTAAGGGATCCTCAGAGAAAGCTCAGAAGAAGGTTGGATTTTCACCTTGGACGGAATTTCACAGACTCCCTGTATCTGGTAGCAAGGACTCGGACTCCGATAGCTCGATTCGACGGCTACCGCCCTCTAAGGAATGCAAGTCCCTCAAATCAATTTTGAAAACCTGCAACGATAATAATACTACATTTCTTCTCGACACTGAGATGCTAGCTTTCGACCAAACGAGCTTTCCGGCAATGCTTCGATCCACGATTCAGCACTTGGTCAGCCCTTCGCGAGCCTCACGGCTTGATGCTTATATTACTTTGTTCGCATGCCTAAGCGCCTACGATGAAGTCCCAGAGATTATGGATCTTTCCGAGAAGGTGGTAGAAATTATTGGGTATATTCGACGGGATTTATCTGCAAAGACGGACACGGACGGGAATTTAGATACACAACTCGTCACCCAGGCTCTTAAAGTACTGACCGTCTTCCTCTGTATACCCAGTCTGGCAGCTCTACTTCCAGAAGACATCTGCTCGTTCATCCTCGATAGATCGATATCGTGCATTGAAGATGCTGGCTCTCCAAAGGTTTTGGTATCTCATTATATGCATCTATTAGAGAAGCAGAAGTTCACAGCCAAGCACATGACAGTGGACCGTGTAAATCGGCTTCTCTCAGCTCTTGATGTCGTGACGACTCGAATCAAGGGCAACCGCATCATCTGCCACCGTCTGATGATTTATCAGCGTCTATTGCTACAATCGAAATCAGTGATGGCTGCTCGGGTTGGAAGCTGGATCGACAACCAGATCTCAGGCATGCTGAGTTCATTCAAGGATGTTCGCGTTCGAGCGATTGCATTTGGAGTTGAAGCAGGCCTGCAGCTTGGGGCAGTGACCTCGGTTACACAAGCATGCGTAGAGGTGTTCAACAGGGCGAATCCAGAGGGTAAAAGAGTGGTCGACTTCCTTTGCACTCGCCTTGGTGAGATGACGGTTAATAAAGAAGATGCCGTTCATGCGCCCCAGATCTGGAGTGTTGTAGTTCTGTTTTTTCGAAGTCGCCGACGCCAGTTGGAATGTTGGGAGCATATGAAAGCATGGCTGATTGTCATCCAGCGGTGCCTAAATTGCAGTGATCCGCAAGTCAAATTTCAAGCGAACATCGCTTGGAGTCGACTGATATACGTTATCAATCCGGACACCTCAACCTCCACTTCGATGACCAAAATGCTTCGACAACCGCTAGTGGCTCACCTAGAACGCAAAGCCAATGATAGGAATTCGAAGCAAGCAAAGCAGGTTGCCCGGTCCACGTATTGTACTCTTTTGTACTATGCTTTTCGCCCAACGGCAACGCATGCACAACTTGATCAGTATTGGGAACTATATGTCGCCCAAATTATTCCGAGCTCCTTCGTGGCTAGCAAGTCGGATGTGAATCATGCTTTGGATATAATGGCTTCCCTGCTCTCTTCATGTGGCAAGCCAAAGATATGGGACGAAAATAGAGCCAACATGAACGGGCCCGTCAAGCCAGAAGAGCTGCCTTGCCTTGACCCGAAGTGGATTCGTTCAAGAGCAGACGACGTTGCGAGGATTTTTGATGAGCTCTTTGATCTAGCTGACTGGCGAATGGGCGAAGATCGTGAAGCTTCCGTACTTTTAGCGTGGCGAAGCTTCATGACAGCCTTGGGTATTGCAAGCAGCAAGGAAGTGAAAGTGTCGATGGATACGATGAGGGCTGTGACAACCGTAATTAATCAGGTCAAGCGTTCATTAGAGCGGCACTGCAAGGGATCCCAGATTCGCGAGGGTCTGCAGCCAGATGCATCAATTACAGGAGACGAAGCAAATGTTTACCTGAAGATTGGGCCTCTGCTACAAGAAGCGGTAGCAAAGATTGGGACCATACCTTTTATGGAACGACGGGTTATTTTGACTTCCCAGGCTGCATTCGAGGCCGCAGAGACACCCTCGAGTCGATCTAGTCGAGACTCCAGCTCCTTAAATTCTCCGGCCACACATTTACTCAGGCTTCTACTTGGCAGCCTCCGTGACCAGCCACCAAGCTTGGGGTACATCAACGCCGTCAAAGCTGTCATGCAAATGAGCTTGCAATCTACCACAACTAGGCGGACACAGCTAGTCGCGTTGCGCAACCTCGCTCGCCTCCTTTCGGTGGACGAGGCGTTTAGTAAGGAGGCGAGCCTGGTCTTGTGGCAACTTATTGCGGAAGCTACCTCCTTTGCCATAAAATTGTTGCAGCAGAACGATCCGCATAATGCCAGTCCCCAGCCCCTAGGTCATGAGTACAGAGAGGCTGTAAGGATTCTCGAGCTTGGCATCCAGCTGCGCTCTGTCCAGACCGTTGTTGCCTGGCAGAAACTTTATGATTGCATCGCGGACTCTCTTCGTGAGGAAATTGGCGAAGTTGGTATTGTACTAGTAATGGTTGAACCTCTTGCAGACGTCGTACGAACTAACGATACTACCTGTGATGAAGCTCTTCTGCTACCTGCTGCAATACTGCTGAAGAGCTACCACTGGCCACAGTCCTACCACATGATAGAACGGGCACAGAAGTTGCTCTGGGGAATCGGTCACCCACCTTCTCGATCGCATTCACTCAAACCTTTCGACAGTGTATGTCTTATGGTCGATAACATCCTTGCTAGTGCATACGCGCCAATAACGAGACCGGTTGCTGAAGCTATTGGCTCTTTTCTCTCAGCTGTGACCATCTTAACAGGCACCTGTCCGTTGGAGCATCAGCTGTCCGTTGTTACTCGGATACAGGCAGGTCTGGCTGTATGGATCGAAGATGCCGACGGGTTCTTGAGCTCGTCTAATCCCTTACTGCTTACTGCAGTCTCTCTCGATGTAAGTGGTCACGCATCATCGCTGGTTTTTGCTGACTGGATCCGGCACAGGTCACCAAGCTGTGGTCAATTGTACTGACCATGATCGAGAAATTGCCTGATCATGACACCAACCTCTTGTCTAGTATACAGCACCTGCTTCTGTCAGGGTTGAGAAGCCGGCACAGGTCAACAGTCAATCGATCTATACTAACATGGAACCGGACGTTTGGATGTACAGAATCCCTTTCGTACCCCAAAGAGCTCCGCGATACATTGCTCAGCTTACAACGTATGACTGATATTCATTTACCGAATTTGCCAGTAGTAGAAATGGACCAGGTACGCATGGTACAATCCATTGTGCAAGATGACAAGCGTGATAACGTTCTACAGGCTGTGTCTTCTTCGCCCATTCAATTTATCGAATCCCAGAACGATAACAGCCTTTCGCACAATGTCCCAATAGCAGGATCACCTGAGAGCCACTTACGTGCTGGTTGGAAGGCTCCACCAGCTATAGTATTGAGCGCTAACCCCAATATTGCTCAAGAGTCACCGCTCAAGGCGAGGCACGGCGTCAATACCACACCAAAGGCACGTTTGCGCCACAATGACTCCCAGATCCGCTTTGCTGCTATAGATTCGTCACCACTGGCGCCTGAGCAGGCCTACTCTCAAGTCATGACAGAACGCCAAAAGCAAGTCAAAGAGCGTCAAGGTCTTGAAGCAGCTATGTTCCCAGAGATACGACCTAGCCCGAAAAGTGCGTTCCGGTCTGCAGAGTATAGCTTGCCAAAATTGAATTTCAAGCCTAATCACGGTCCAATACTGAAAGCTGTATTGGACGAACAAATAAGTCCAATGTTCCCTCCTGACATCCTCATGAACGACTTCCTTGGATCTTCTCCGACACCCGCCTCGAGCAAGAAAAGGACGAACGGTATCGAATCCATCGATGGCCCGCCTTCATCGCCGCCATTAATTGCTGCCAATCTTGAAGCCAATCACCATGCATTTGCATCTGTCTCCCATGACCTGCAGGGTCCATCGATAGCTAAAGCACAAGATCTCGTGCCTAATCGGTCACCGAACGAAGATGAAGCAGATGCGGAAAGACGATCGGACACAGGGAAGGACAGTGGCGCTATTGATGAATCTGCCAGTCCCAATAATCACCTAGAAACTAGTCTGGTACCCACGGCAGCAACAAACCAGACAGGGGATCATATAACGTCTAATGATGACGTGATTGTCGACGCTCCTTTTGAAGCAACCGAGAATGTTCCAGCCATTCTGCAAGATAACGATATAGACATGGTCAACAAATCTGTCCCGATCGGAGGACCCTCGAAACTCGTCAGTGAGGACGATCAGGTCACTGCTCAATTGATCAACGAAATGGAGCGTGCATCATCCCAACACATCAATGAGAATGATGAGGTGAAGAAGTCAGCATCAAAAGCGCCGAGCAAGAGGAAGAACCCATTCACCAAGGACGCCAATGCACAGAAGAGAGCGAGGGGCATGCCAGCTTCCTCGGATCTGCCACAACAAGGACAGACGCCTGCAAAAGGACAAGCTGTCGCCGAATGTGTCATGATCGATGTGCGCCCGGCTCACGTCCAGCTCCCAGCAAGGCCTGTAGAAGTGAAAAGGGAGAGATCCAAGTCGCCATCCGTCATGGCAAACATAAGACCTGCAAGGCATCCGCCACTGTCCAGGAAGAAACGTGGACGGCGAGGAAAATCTTGGCCAGGCCAGCTGAGCCAGGAAGCTTCGTCACTCCGCAGCAGTCCGCGACAACGACACGCAACGCCGAACGATGCAGTCACAAGCAGCCTACCTGGGTCCGCTACCAGTGTAAAGGAAAGTAGAGTCTCAGAAACGGACTCGGGCAAACGCAAAGCTTCTAAGTTTTGGTATTATACGACTGATGAATCTGCGAAAGATGCTGGTGCCAGTGGCAAGGCTTCAACATCCGGCGAGGATGATCCTGCGGTGGCAGCAAGACACAACGGATGGAACAAGCCACAGATATCAGAGCACCAGCAGGATCTTGGCGGACAACTACACACCACTGCGTCTGACGTACAGGATCGTGGGCTTCGAGCTCGCACAACCAACCAGGCAAGAAAGGCGTCTCAGCCCGAGGCAGCAGCTGACGTACAATCGCCCGACGATGCACCAACTGCAGCAGGAATTTTGCAGGGATTCCGGAGGATTATCGGCGATATCAAGCGAGTGACCCTGGGACGTGAGCATGAAAGAGAGATTAGTAAACTACTGTTTCAGGCAATGGAGGAGCTGCACGAGGCAGGTCGCCGCCACACAGCCATGTGATAAGGCTATGTTTAGGTTCGCTGCTTATCGTCGATTTGTTTTCCCAAACGCTCTGGGCAGCAAGGAGTTGGTAGGCGTGACTTGGAAGATGGGGCAGATTGCCAGCAAATAAATGTCAAGCAGGATCCCGGCGAAACACTTAGTACCTTTAGTATTCGACGGTTGTTAGTCAGCGACTATCATGACTACCGCAGGTATTGAAAGTGAAACGCCGTTGAAGTGACTTTCGGGAGAATCCTGGATTACGCTAGGCGTTGAAGCCCGAGGCCGAGGGCCGAAGCCCTAATCAGTCACTGTCAGCGCTTTGTCAGCAAGCCCCAAAACCCCCCTGCCTAAGCGAGACGTTTCAGGATGTTTCTTGGCGCCCAACACGCATTCCTTCCCCTTCACTTCTCGTATGGCTACGTATTCAAAGTAGTGGGGTTGATCAGCGTTTCCCCCCTTGTTATTATGGCCCTTCCTCCACTACCGATTGCTCTCACCTTCTCCCCCACTTCAATTTACCAACATTCGACACAGCCCTACAGACTCACAGCCAACAAGCATGGAGCGCTCCAAGAAGCCCTCCGCCATCCCTGTCTCCCCAACTATTCCTACTCCTCAAGTCTCAATCTCACAAGATAACGCCCGTGTCACCGCCAGCTTACCCACGGGCGAGTCTGTCGAGGTTCTGCTTCATGGCGCCACCGTCATCTCTTGGAAGTCAGGAAAGGGCAAGGATAATCTGTTCCTCAGCTCAAAAGCTCACCTTGATGGCTCCAAGCCTGTGAGAGGTGGCATCCCAATTGTCTTTCCCGTGAGTCCCGAAAACAAAGCCTCACCTTGCATCCTCTTAGCCGACGTATTATTCGTGTCTGCTAATCCTTAGATTTAGCTATTCGGCCCAGCGTCTTCATCTGGTCACGCAACTAGCGGACTGCCACAACATGGCTTCGCTCGAATCTCGAAATGGGAATATCTGGGAAAGTCGTCCTCTGAGTCCTCAGCAACACCCAACAACAAGGGAGACGCATCCGTGAAACTCGACTTTGGCCTTTCACATACAATGCTTGAGAAGGTTTCGTCGGAATGGAAGAACTACCAATTCGGCATCACATATTCTGTGACCCTGAATCGAGAAGATCTGGAGACCAGTCTTGCGATAAGGAATACTGGTGAAAAGGATTGGGAGTTCAAGACGCTCTTCCATACCTACTTGGCTGTTGATGTGAGCCTTACCGTTGGGAGGAGAGCACTGGCTGCAAAGCAAGGAAAATGACATAGGACTGACCACTGTAATACAGGACATCTCGCAAGTTGCAGTCTCCGGGCTGGAAGGGACCACGTACAAGGACCAGACGCAAGGTGGGAAGACCATGAACGGCGAATCCGGAGCCATCACCATCGCAGGAGAGGTTGACCGCCTCTATTCGTCCGACTCGGCCCAGCCCATCGTTGTTGCGGAAAAGAATAAGCCCAAATACGAGATCACTCAAGATCTGATGTCTGATGTGGTGGTCTGGAACCCATGGGTGGAAAAAGCCAAAGGTATAGCAGACCTTGGTCCGGAAGACGGCTATAAAAAGATGATATGCGTGGAGGCCGGAAGTGTCGCCACCTGGAACACTCTTGAGGCCGGTGATACTTGGGAGGGTGGCCAGCGGATCAGGATGCTCTGAAATCTTGGACCAGTGAACAGGTGATGATTGACGAATAGACATGACCATGCAATGGGACGACGATGGGATTGACGACAGGTCTTGGCGGGGATCACGGTTTCCTTGGAATAATGAAGATTATGAGGACTTTTTTGGGAAGCCATTTTGGGGAATCATCAGCAAAGGAAAGCTGCTTGCTAGAGACAATGGAGGACCACAGGACCCCCTAAAAAGCAGCATCTTTAACAAATATTCTCACAAATCACTCCTAGAGACTTGGGCCCCTTTGTTTCAATCGAGTCCGCTAACAAGTTTGTCCGCTCATCGTGAGATAGTGCGGACAGTTGCCCCCAGCGCCGATAATCGGTAACATTATCTTGAAACTGGCTCAGTAAAGAGCGGAATCATGTTCAATAGTGGGCCATCGACGATTCGACAGGTCGCTTACGGGAATCAAATTTCACCTTTCTCAGCCTGACGATGCACTGCTAATCATCATTACACCAATTGCATCACCAAAGACCCCACCTCGTTGCCTTCTAACCCTGCAGAGATGTGGCTAAGCCCAGATCGCGAATGGGTGTTGTCCCTATGTTTGAACGCGGTCAACGCCTTCGAGCCAGGAATTTTTGAGCATCGGCTTCAGCAGCTGTTCACACCGATCACCCATCCAATACACCCTTCTCTAACACGGCTCCTCAGCCTTCCACCTGGGCACCATCAACAACGTCGGTTCCATCCATCTCTCCAACAACATGTCGATTCGATCCCTCTCATCCTTCCCCACCACCACCCACCCCTCACCGTCTGCCATTCCCCATCCTAGGTAGCCTCCGCATGCTATCCCCTCGCGATAACCGTACTATATGTGGCAAGCCTCATTGACACGTGATTCCATCTGCAAACCTATTCAGCACCCAAAATGCCAGATCCCGCACCAGCATGCTCTCTCTCCACTCCCCCTCACCTACACATCACCCCCCATATGCATCTCCCCCTCACCTCCTCCTCCTCCTCCTCCTTCCCTCGAAACCCCACACCAATTCCAACGTCAAACATCAGACATCAGACATCAAACCTCAGAACCCCCCACTCTACAGCGATATCCGATCCCCTATCTTACTCACATGTCCCACATCCAATCCATATCGGTCCCGCAACATGCACCCACTCTCATGAGCAAAATCCAACCGTACTCCGCTGTGCTAGACACCCACCACAGTACTTATCCGCCAGCAATCTCCGCAGCGCTGACCTTGCTGTGGACTTGCGCTACCTACTGCTGTTTCCAGCTCTTGTATCATGTTAGAAGGGTGTGTGGTATGGGATGTTGAGAATGGCGGTGGTAAGGTAGGGGGAAGGTTTGTGATGGGAGGCATGGGTGATGATGGAGCTAATGAGGTTATGATACTCCGTATACGTTTATATTATGGATATGAAGCTAGAGCTGAAAACAGCATACATAGTATCTGTTATGTGGTTCAGTACCCCCCATATAAGTAAGATAAATTTGAGGACCTAGCTGCACTGTTCTACGTCGATGGATAGCACTTTCCTCAGGCATCATGCTTTCTTCGTCCGTGGGCTGAGGGATACTAAGGTAAGGTAGGTTTGGGGTTCGGAGCAGGGGGGTTGGACTGTTAGTATTGGGGGTGCTTGAACTTCTGGATTCCAATCATAAGGTAGCAAGGATTGGAAGTGGAGAGTAAGAAGGGAAGATGTGTGGGTTTGGGCTTGTGTTTGTGTTTGGATATTGGGCAGGCATTGTTTTGGATAGGGCAGTAGCGACAGTACAGTACGGTACGTACTCATAAGCAAGCTAGGTACTTACCCACCACGAGCATACCATTGAAGAAGAAGAATTGGATAGTACACAGACGGAACGGATCACTGCCATCCGCCTTTACCAGCGAACCCACTACTATCCTCAATCTTCTTCTGTCCGCTCCCCTTCTGGCTCTTCTGCTGCGCCGCCTCGTGTTTCCGCAACTCCTCCGGCATCCGCGAGATCGAGGACTTGGACAGCATTTGCTTGAGATCGTACCTGCCACCCTCGTCAGCACGTGTTTCGGATTCATTAGCTGTGAATAGAGGGGGTACATACATAACATCAGAGTCCTCGTTGCCCAGGAACGTGATGGCGACACCGCTCTTCCCCGCACGACCCGTCCTTCCAATACGATGGGTATAGCTTTCGATGTTCGTTGCCATGTTGAAATTGACCACCAGACTGACATCCTGCACGTCGATACCTCTACCCGCCAAGTCTGTGGCGACGAGGACATCGGTACTGCCATTGCGGACGGAAGCCAGCGCCGCTTCTCTCTGCTCCTGCGTCTTGCTACCGTGCAGCGTGACGGAGGAGTAGCCACCATGTTTGATATCTCTGGCCACGGCATCGCAATTGCGCTTGATGTTGACGAATACGATGATTGGCGGTTGGAACTCCCTCGAAGAGAGAAGCTCGAGAAGGCGCTTCTTCCGCTTGTCCTCCCCAGCGACAAACTCGACGCGCTGCTCGACGGTCTCGACGGCCTCGCCGACGTTGCCGATGGTGACGATGGCGGGTCTGCGGAGGTACTTGCGCGCTATACGCTCAACGGCCGAAGGCATGGTGGCCGTGTACATCATAGTCTGTCTATAGCGGTCCTTGCCGCCGAGGAATTGGCGCATTACCATGGCGTCCTCGGCTTCCTCCGAGTCAGGTTTCATGTTCGCTACCGGGAGGGCGTCGAGGATTTTGTTGACGGGCTCCTCGAAGCCAAGATCGATCATGCGGTCTGCTTCGTCCATGATCACGTAGCAGCATTGTCCAAGGACGAGGACTCGGCGCTCTATGCAGTCGACGAGACGACCTGGTGTCGCAATGATGATTTCCGCGCCGTCGCGGAGGTTGTACGCTTGTTCTTCGAGCGAGTGACCTCCAACAATACTGACACAAGTGAAGCGGAGGGGGGTGGCGAATTTGCGAGCTTCGATCTCGATTTGTTGGGCCAATTCACGGGTAGGGGCCAAGATGACCGCGTAGGGTCCGTCGTTCTTGGTCATCTCGTTCAGGCGTGGCAATTCGGAAATATACACGAGTAGAGGTAAGAGAAAGGCGGCTGTTTTACCGGAACCGGTTACAGCCACCCCGATAAGGTCTCGAGATTGTAGAGCTATGGGAATTGCAGCTCGCTGGACTGCTGATGGTTCCGTATAGCCAACTTGGTCCACGACATCCAAGAGCTTCTTTGGTAAGCCGGATTCTGCCCATGAACGCATGGGATTGGGGATAGCTCCGCCTTTGGTACTGATATTGAAGTCTTCTTTGAATATTCTCCAATCTCTCTCCCGCATATGGTCCAATTTTTTGTCACTCCAATGCTTGTCAATCGAGTTTCTGCCACCCTCCTCTTTTCTCCTTCGCTCCATTTCCATCATCTCATCTGCTCTTGCATTGCCAGATTCATGGTCTCGTTCTTGAATCGCTTTCGCATATTTACGAGCAGCACCGTCTGCAAGGTCATCTGCGAAACCGCCTAAACGACCTCGACCATAGAAGTTGGCTTCCGCGCGCGCTTGGTATAGAGGGTTGTAGTCAGGGCTAGTGTCTTCCTCGGCGTTCCACTCAAAATTGAATTTCTTTTCCGTGGTGCGCCTCCGCTTTTTCTTTGCTGAGAACGTCGACTGATTTTGATCCGCACCCATATAACGCTGCTTTATCAAGTTTTGCTGTGCTTCCACGACAGCAGGTCGCTTTTCTCCTTTAGCCGCAGGTGTATTGATGACGGATGGTTTAGGTGGTGGAGGGGGTGCCATATCGTAGTCTTTGTTTGATTGTGACGAGCGCATGGATGCAGGGCCAGTCGGTATTTCACCTTTTCGTTGTGATCTCGGGCCTGTGGGTACAGAATGACGGGATGAGCCGTTGACACCATTGGCTGGTTGTGCATCCTTCCCAACCCCATTCCTGACATGTTGGGGCGTATGCTGGCTGTCGCCGTTTCTCACCGGTCTGTTAGCAGCGGACGTAGCTTCTGTCTTCCTCCTTTCCTCCTCGACGTCCTTGGCTCGCTTCTCTAGAGCCAATCTTTCACGTTGAGCCTTTGATAAGAATTTAGGCTAGACAAGGAGCCGTGTCAGTACAGCTCGCAAATGTACTAGATGAGACATGGAGTGAATAATATGTAATTCTAGACAAGTAGCAGTGGATTCATACCTTTGCAGCAGCTTCATCCGCTTCCTTCTTCTTTCGCAATATCTCTTCGACACTCAAGGGCTGTCGATTTGGTGGTGCTCCCCAGCCAGTCTTCTTTTTCTTCTTCAATTCGGGCGGAGGAGGTGGAAGATCGTTGTCTACGGCGGAGGGTGGAGGAGGTGGTAGATCTTCTGGGGGCGGAGGCGGAGCTGAGACATCGGGCGGAGGAGGTGGAACTGCAAGGTCCAGAGGAGGAGGGGGAGGTGATGACATCCTTCCAGACGGGAGTAGTCCATCCATATGTGCCCCATTAACCATGGTGACGGCCATGATTGTAGGAAGTGGAATGTAGACACAACAATGAGACAGTGAGGCAGCGAGTCTAGTTCTATTCTATGGGGCCAGATTGCTTGGCGGCGGGCACTTCGTATTCTAGTCAAATGCTCAAGCAACAAGGTATAGTACTTGCAGTCCAGAGAATTTGTCCACGACGTACAAGAGATAGCGTCATGTCGAAAGAACGTTGAGGCATCTGTCCAACTCATCGATGCAACAAGAACAAGCATGAGTCTCTCGACCTCCAGCCTTCGGCTCTTGGAGCCTGCTCTACAGCCTCGCAATCCTATTAGCACCGCGGGATGACATCTACAAGAGAACCTCAGGCCTTGCAAAGCGCTATTTGGGGTGGCTCGTTACCCATAGAGATTCGCTTAGCTGCCTCTGAGTGTCGGATCTATGATCAGGCAGATCCGTATCTCGTATGCAGCCACGCTTTGTTCAGATCATAGTCAAGCTGACCCCAACACATAGATACAATACTATCGCCTTTCGTACCTTCCATTCCTTCTTCCTCGTCTCCATGCTTTCTTCAGTCCTTCTCTCATTGACCCTGACGTGATACCGTACGACGGTTGGTTCTCTTTTGAAGATGTTCCGCTCAAATGGCAATACCCCCTAGGCTTGCTCCATGATCTTTTCTCCGGTACCCCACCCTCACAGGCATCAGGTCTTGACATTCTGGGCCAATCTCCAGGAGAGGAGTCTGAAGTGGGACTCCCATGGCGATTGACATTACACTTCACCAACTGGCCTGAACAAGCGCTTGTGCGTCCAGATGCAGAAGGCAAGATGCTGCATGACGCATTCATTAATAGCGTCAAAGAAGCCGACTTCCTGAGAAATGGTACGGCGAAGGGGATAATGTCATTGTCCAAGGACGATTCAACGCAGTTATGGAACGCAGTCCAAAAACGTATGAGAGTCAGCATCGATCTCTCCTTGCTTATAGTTTGCTGATTTGGAATTCGATAGATGAATTTGATTCGTTCAATCTAATTTCAAAGCGGCTACTGTATGCTCAAGGTGCTCCCCTCCGCCATATCCCATTGAAAATCTACCTACCTTCATCGCCTTCGGCCTCGGAGCCTACATCAGGCCATCTTCGAGTCGTCCAGTCCCTCATAACACCCAACCTGCCCAATTCGCGTGAGGCACAGACTATGGGGACAGCGCTTCATGTTCTATTGCCCACCCTTTTCCCAAGCAGAAGAACTCCGATTCTTGCAAAAGCCGTATTGCATGGGGCTGTGGTGCCTATGAGTGCTCCAGTTGAGGATCTAATGAGGACGGCGGCATATTTGGACGGTTGGATACACTTGGGTGTTGTTATGATGGGGTAAACGCCACTCAAGGTGATGTGGTGCAAACCAGTACTCCTTGCGCAGGTGAAGGCGTTGCAGCTGTTCCCCTGGTGCAGTACTTGTCATTGCTTGCAGATCATGATCCGTCGCGGACACTGATATGATCGACCAGCCTACGAGCCTTTTACAGGCAGAATAGATACCGGAAAACGCATAAGCAATCCAGAGCAGGTGGGTTCGAGGGTCGGTCAAAAAAGTATTCGGTGCATTCTCCAAAATTGCATCGGACATGCCTTGTCCATAGGGGCGAAAATTTTGGCGGCTCAGCGGGCGCTATTACACTTCGATCTAAGCGGCCACACCAGCTTCGAATTTTCCAAGACTTCTCTTTTTTCACCTTGCGAGTGTCAACCTCCATTGCTTTGCTTGCCTTAGTTTACCTTACTTGAGGCGCACGCAGTACGTGTAATTACCACTACAAGTTCCTCAACATAAGACTATTATTTCATCTCCCATTTGTATACCCCCCTAGCGGTCTCATTTCCATTCATCTCCCATTTGCACATTCCTCCTCCAGCAATCTCTTTCCTACCCATCTCCCTCAAAAAAAACGCGTTAGATTCCCACATCCTCACCCAAACCCAACCCAACCCCAGCCCACCCCCTCCCTAAAACCAAAACACCACGGCTTTGCCTACCCCCCGCACCTCTCACCATGGTCTCGGGGCATACTTCAATCCAGCCAGTGGAAGAGCAAGAAAACCCAGGGTTTTTAGCAGAGCCCGCTGTCTTCTCCACCCTACCTTCTTGTTACCTTTTGTGGGATCGTTAGGACTTTTATACAGACAGACATTGCTACTTATCTTAGCTTGGGTAGGTAGGTAGGTAGTTTGGATTCGGCTTCGGCTTTGGCTTTGGCTGTAGAGTAGGATAGAACAGGGTGGGTACTTGCCAGCGGCGCGTTTTTTTGCGTACTCTAGCCTACTTTATTACATTTATTCGGATTACATTGATGTCGCTTCAATCTGGGAAAATGCGTGTTGTGATTACAGTGATTTATGCGTTGAGCGCTCGGTGTCCGAAATACATACTACCCGCTCCAAACTATGCAGACTGCCAGCCTACCCAACCCTCAACAAACATTCCCATCCTTCCCCTTTGTTTCCGAAGACGCGTGTAGGAACTGCCAGTCAAAGATCCCATTTCTCGTCGCCCGGAACATTTGGCGACGTGCATGACTACATGATTGGAGACGAGAGAACCGGTTTCGGACACCCTGATGATACAAATTACGGCTCCTAGACTTACGTTGCATTTTATGGGATTTGGCTTTACTGGGTATGAAGCTACTATGGTTGAGTAAGGGCTATCAATAGTGGCATCGTGGGAAGTGAGATTGACCTTTCCAAGGCGGGTACCCGCTGACATAGGATTCTAAAGCAATGTGGTTATGTTGACTATATTATAATAAATAACGGTAGTCAGGGCTCAAATCACCCTTCTCCGTCTTCTCAAACTCCGTCAGCCCCAAATCCGTAGCGGCCTTGTCCCGGCTCCGATTTTCCGCCAGCACAGCGACAGCATAGATGCAGCAAGCTGCAGCACTCAAACAGGCAAACCCAATGCAGATGCTGTATCCTGGTTTGTATTTCGGGGCGTCTTTTGCCAGGAAGGCGTATGTGGCTATGATACCTCCAATGTTGCCAAAGCCAATTTGCCACGCCGTACCTACAGCCCGACGATGATGGCCGCCAAGGTTGAGATTGAACCAGCAGACTATGACCGGCAAAGCAGAGTATGTGCCCATCGTGACCAAGAAGAGGGCGCCGTATTCGAGATGTGTGTCTTTGTGGGTGGTCAGCAGGATAGCGAATCCGGTGATACTCATTGCGATCGGAATCAAGGTGAACAAGAAGCGATGTTTGAAGAAGTCGGAGAAGTAGGCGATGACGAGCGCGAAGATGAATGATGCTGCCCATGGTGGCACGCTGTGTAATTGGGTGCCAATCTGCGAGAAGCCGTAGCTTCGGATTATGCCAGGAGCGAAGAAGGCGTACCCGTAGGCAGGGACTATGAGACCGAAGTACATGAAGCCACCGAGGAAGAATTTGTAGTCCTTGAAGCAGTTGAGAACGTCGCGGGGAGTGATCTGGCGCTCACTGGTGGAGCGTCCTTGGTCTTTCTGGAGGCGTGCCCTTATGTATGTACGTTCGTCTTCCCGTAGCCTGTAGTAAATTTGTCAGGATGAAGCGTGCTCCAGAACCGAGAAATCCCTTACCATTTGGCCTCTTCAGGAAAGTCTGGAATCATGAAATATAAGGCAAAAGCTACTACGCAGGTGAGCGTTCCTTCTATCTAGCATTAGCAAATTTCCAGAGACATTAGGAATACACGTGATTACCGAGAATGAAAATCCACCTCCAGCCAAGGTAGCCGCGCATACCGCTCATCTTCCCAATAGCAGAAGCAAGGAGTCCGCCGAAAGCGCCGGCAAGACTGGTACTTCCGAAAAAGAACGAGTACCGTTTCTGAGCCTCGGATCGTTTGTACCACATGCCAATCAGATAGAAACTCCCAGGAAACATCCCAGTCTCGGCCAAGCCAAGGAAGAACCGAGTTGCCAGAAGACCGCTAAAGTTGTGCACCAGCCCCTGGCATATTGTGACGAGACCGAAGAGGAACATGCACAGTGATAGCCAGACATGAGGTTTGAGCTTCTTCAAGATAATGTTGGATGGGATTTCGAATGCGATATATGGGACGAAGAAGATGGTCAAAGCAGTGTTGTATTGCGTGCCGGTCAACTTCAAGTCTTTCTGTAGGCCAAAGACTGAAGCATTGGCGATATTTGTCCGGTCTAAGAAAGCCAAGAGGTACAGAATACTCAGGACTGGTACCACGCGAAGATCGATCTTGGATACAAGTCGTCGCTGGCTGGTGTGGGATGGACATACAACGCCAAAGTCGTCATCGTACCCATCGTCTGGATGGTGCATGTCAGGATCATAGTAATTCTCCCCGTTCCGCTGTTTGTCATCCATGGACTGCTGCTTATTACGTTCGTGTAGATAGTGGAAGGTAGAGTCCGCTAATGTAAGATCAATAGTGTCTAGTGCATATTCCACCGCTCTGCGCGCTTCCTGTCATATGGACCTATTTGGCACACGATGTCGTTGTCGCGAGTATAACAAGAGCAGCGACGACAGTATCGGCAACAACGAATGAAAACCCAAGAAGAGATTCGGGCGGCGGAGCATCGTATACTTAGGTACCTTGAAACGGTTAGGATTCCGACCCCGCAATCGGCGGCAATAGGACAGAATCCTCGCATAAGACATATCGGGATACTTTACGAATGCTCGGCTCTCGGCCTTCGCAAATGTTGGTGTGATCCAGGGCGGTGTTCGAGCTCAACACTCTGACATACATGTAAGCTGTTGTGGCTCATTCCAACCTCTGTCTAACGGCGTCCAACAATTGTTGCAACCGGTACAGGACTGACGGTATTTTAAGGATTGAATCCTCTGATGTGTTGTACTCAGAATCCCATAATCACGCCGCAGCTTGTGGGCACCCTTAATTGAAGGACGAGGATGCATCATCCAATGCTGCAATGCAATGAGTACATATCACATTCACAGAACCTTGTGACATGGGTTCCTGTGATAAGAGCAGACAGTAAAGGAGAAACAGCGTTGCGACGTGTGTAAAGAAGACAGCACTCTTTCGTGGTCGATTTGGTAGACACGTAGATGTTTGAGTCTTGGAGACAGGAGTTGAATGCACTGCCTGCCGCCCATGCTGAGTGATGACATTCCACGCAAACAGATAAATCGGACCAGCTGAAAGGCGATCAAGACTGCTATACGAACCCTCGGAAGATGATGGTAAAGATCCAAGCAGAGGTACTACTAAATAGGACTAAATCCCGAGGCTAAGTAACTTAAGTACCTAGCGTGCTTGATTTAGAAAAGCTCGATCCGTTCCGTCTTGGCTGCAGAAATTGATCCTATCTTGGCATCCGGAGTACTGCCGATTGGATTGGTGGCTGGCTCTCTACCCGACACCTTTATTCCTGCCTTCATCAACTTTCTCTCCATCAGGATTCTCCAATTCCTCTCTGCCTCTCACTTTATCAGATTACAGGACCCACTAAGTCCTTCCATACCATAGTAGTAGCTCTGGCAAGCCAAGTAGGTATATCAGCACACTAATCGTCTTCTCCTTCCTGACGGGCAGACATCATACCAGTCATCAAATGACGCAGATCTCTCTTCATCCTCTATAGCATGCCTTCTCTTCTCACCGTATCTCAACGCCATCGCACTATTCGTCGACTTTATCAGCAGTCATAATTAGCGCCTACCAAGGGGTACATTTACGACTAGATGTACTTATTTCGTGCAAGGCTCTCGCATTCACACAAGCTTTCAAAAAATCTTCGCCATGATGCATCTTTCCTTCGAGAACATCACTATCGAAAGCATGGCAGCCTCTAGCGAGCCGAAGCCAAGCAATGTCGCTAAACGCAAGGCCAACACTGCCTGTCCACAGGATGAGGGCCCAGTCAAAAGGCAGAATACCCAATACGACGCCCCAATCATCACGGGCCCTTTCGCATCTCGTATCCTCTCAAACGATACCATCGTCGATGCGATTGCAAGTCCTTGCTCTTCGAATACATCGCGAAGCTCAACCCCAGCTTCTACCTCCTCGGACCGTCCCAAGCAAGTAGGGCGACCGAAATCCAAACTGACGCCGGCGAAACTCTCAACTCGATGTCTCAAGAAGTCAACTGTGCTTCGCTGTAGCCGTCCTGTAAATGCTAGCTTACCCCAGGATGTCTGGATAAATATTCTCATTCACAGCAGGCCGGAATCTCTGTTCAAAGCTCGAGCCTTTGCCTCCGGGTTCAAAGACGCAATGTTACTCGACTCAGTGTGGAAGGGATCTCTTCGTGAGGAGTTTGGCCCTTTGCTTCCAGACCCACCGCAAGGCTTGTCCTACATGCAATATGCGAACCTACTGACACGTCATGGCTGCCAAGGATGCATCGAGACGAAGCATGAAGGCCGTGGGAAGGCTCGAAGGACTTACTGGGCCTTTCAGCGGCGATACTGTGAGATATGCCTTGCTGAGAAGATCATCTATGTAATTTATATCAGACGCCGGTCACTGCCTTAGCTAATACCATTATAGGAAAGACAATTGAGACAAAAGCTCAGATGCTCTACCTTCCACCCCTATATCGGCAAGTTGATGGAATGTCTCCCCCAAGCAAAGTATGACAGCTGGGGGCATTATGTGAGTGTTTCCTGGGTCACTCTCCCCGATTCATTTTCAATTCTGCTCTCGTTGAGGGGACTTGCCCATTCTCGTTCAGCAGAGAAAATCGATCTTAGAGAAATTGCTAACTGGAGTTAATGATGTAGCAATGGGTCGGAGATCATGCTGAAACCCCAGCATGGGCAACCAGATACCCGAGCAGCCAAAAGATCGGCTTCCTTGGGCCTGCCATGGACAAGCTCAAGGCGGAATTAGAATCGTTTCTCACTCAGGACCCCACAGAGGACGAGATCGAGGCCTGGTTCGACTCGAGGATCGCGGCCAACAAACTCCTCGTCGCTCAGCTCCAGGCTGTAGAAGACTTTTGCGAAAAGCGTCGAGTCGCAAGGTTGGACGATACTTTAAAGTCCAAGGATATTCGGAAGCGGTTCTATCAGGATAGAGCGGCACAGGTTGACCCACCGATAGCACTAGGTGTGCTTTGGGAGTGTGAAAGCTACAGGCGGGCAGCCAATATCCATCGACCGGCGGTAGACCTGGAGCGCTCATGGCTAACATTGTTGCCAAAGCTTGAGAAAGAAAGAGTGGAAATCGAAGCGAGAAGGGCAGAGGAGAGGAGGAGAGAGGAAGAGAAGAGGAAGAAAGAGGAAGAGGAGAGGAGAAGGGAAGAAGAGAATAGGAAGAGAGAGGAAGAGGAGAGGAAAAGAGAAGGAGAGAAGAGGAGATTTCAGCTGGAGAAGACGGCATATTGTTCTACGCGCATAATCTATGATCTAACGGGTTCGAGTCCGAATGTTCCACATATTTACAGAGGGTATTGATTATCGGGGACATCTTTTGGGCTTTTGGACTTATGGGAAGAGGATGAGATGAAAGAGACGACAGCTGGTATGCGTACACCTTTGGGCTTCTGAATTCATGGGAAGAAGGATGAGATGGAGAAATGACAGTTGGTAGGCGTGTGACCACTTCTTTTATGCGGATTATTCTTGGCGCTTTGATGACTTTCCTGTCATGTTGATGACGAAGTGCATTAGGAGGATTATATTTCATGTGGCGGAGTATATTATAAGGTGATCAGATTGAAGGATCATATGCCGCCTTTTCTCATTCAATGTTTTGCTATCAACATACAGCAGCCATATAGAGCGAAGAAACGGAGGAGTCATGAAGCCGAGTATATTTTGATCTCTCTCTCTCTCTCTCTCGAGCTCGAATGTGAGATTCGCTATTGATCTCTCACATTTACGACTCCAGATCTATTCCATCGCTTTCTAAAGTCTATGCCACGCCATGCAATCCGAAAAACGGCCCCCCCTCTCACGCAATCGTAGGCTTCAGTTCCATCCGCTCATCCTCCTTACTCGCAAACGGCACCCCCAGCTCCAAAAGCTTAACCATAACATCCCGAAACTCCCGAAAGAAAACCCGATCGTCGGCCGCATACCGCTCCACATGCTTCTTAAACAACGGATCCTTAATCAACGCCATATCCGTCGGCAGCATCATCAAGCTCTTGCTCTTAACATCCTCAAACTGCTTGGGGCCATTCCACTTCTTATACGCCCACTTCTCGCCCAGCAGGAGGCGGAAGTAGTCGTTCGACATCACGATCGGGGAGAAGGACCAGGGGCCGTCGAAGCCGGAGCGGTCGGGGTGGCAGCGGCCGAGGGCGTGGGCGCCGCTGAGGGCGACGATCTCGCGGTCGTCGAAGCCCATGCGGCCGAAGATGGCGCGCAGGTGGGATTGCTCTTTGGCGCCGTCGGGGAGGCGGCCGTCGGGGGTGCACATGCTGACGTCGCGGTCGGTGCGGCCGGGTCGCCAGGGGATTACGGGGCCTTTGGTCTTTTTGTTAGCGGTGATCGAGGCGAATGGTTAGAGGGGAGGAAGAGGAAGACGCGTACCTTGCATTTCTTGTATTGCGGCGACGCCGGCGAGAGTCCAGAGGTCGGAGTATGTGATCCAGGGAAACTTTTCCTTGACTGGGTTCAGGAAATCTCGAGCGGTTTTCAGGCCGGCGTTCGCTCCGTGGTCACCTTCAGGGGCGAATCTCATGGTGGCGCCGTTGGAGCCACCGGTGTTGGTCAGCTTGTCGTATCTGCGTTGTTCTTCAGCTTTCCGATCTCAGCTTGGGTACTCGATCAGCACCTACGTTCCGCTGCAGTGCCATGCCAATCGTACGATGACGGGACCATAACTTCCGTCGTCGTAGTCATCCTTCTCTTCGAGAAGCTTCGCTATAGCGTTGTATACCTGCTGGTAGTCCTCCTTTTTCGGTGTAAAGACGCCCTTTGACTCGCCCGAGCTGCCCTTCATCAGAGTCGTCACACCGTCATTGTTGAGATAGAAGTAGCCGGCGCCGGCGAATGCTGTAAGGCCTAGGGCGACATATATGCCAGTCCGTGTGGATGAACTGCTGCTAGGTCCCGAGGCGTAGCCCCGACGTGATGAGTGTTGGAAGGCCTGATGTGGTATTGTGAGCTTAACGTTGCGTGTGGCGATTTTGGTGATGGGGACAGGGCGTGCTGCTAGACGCGTGAGGGTACGAGTGGCAGTGGCCATGATGAAGGAAGGCTTGGTGGACGCAGTTGATGGAGGGTGCTGGTTCAACAGCAAGTATCACGGTGATGCTGGGATGTTGGAGAGATTCCGTGCATTAGATGGTGAGGTAAACCGAGGTCGGATATTTTTCTTTACCGTCCTAGACTACTGCTCTGTAATCTCATGTCTCGATATAATTGGATGAGAGATAATGGACCCACTTTTTCGATATCTCGCCATCGTCCATTCGATTAACACATGGCATATCTCTTCTTAGCTTTTAATCCTTCCCATGATTGGCTGTCACCTATGCCCTCGGATTCTACTCTTCACCAGGTCTCTTTTCCCCATCTCTCTGTCTTCTCATTCGGATAGTACTTACTCGTGAACAATAACGATGAGCTACTGCAGTGGCACGAGTGGTTTTTTCTTCGATCCCAGTTGATTATGCAAGGGCAACAGATCGCCACAAGGATCAGCACAAGGGTCTTCCCGCATCTGCCGTTCGTGAAGTGCGATCGTCTGATTTTTCTCTCATGTGGTATGAAATAGCTACTATAATGCATCAGATACACACTGCAAGCCTCTTCTACAGTGTAGCATTTTTTGTATACATATTCTCTCCAGATCTTAATACATAATTTCACTTACCTTCTTATTCCAGCAAGCGAGCCACGTAAATCTATGTCGTGCTGCCATAACAGTTTCACAAGGATCTTACAAGGTCACTCCGATTCAACAAAATATCGGAACGGTCTAACGATGAACTCCACTGATCTATTCCTTGGTATAAAATCAAGTTTGTTACTATCACCCGAAGAAGTGTTGCATTTCCCTCCTTTCTTGACGCACTTCCTGCACTCACGCCTCCCGTCTAAGCTGAAGATACAGTGGAACAGTTGAACGTCAGTTGGTGGCCATTCAGCGGGGCCACGCTGAGAAATGGACAAATGATATGACATATATTTTGAGACCGCTTACGCTTGTCGGCTACAAGTCAACCCTTGCGAATGTTGAGCCTGAAACAAACAAGTGCTTCATTGTAGCTTCGCGTTAGCGCTGAGATTAAATATAGACCATAGTAATAAGTATTTGTCTCAAGTTCTTTTATCGAAACCGATGCCAATATCGCAGGGTAATTTTGCTGATTCCTGGAGTACCTATTAAACTTCTTCATTCATACAGTAATCTGCCACCAATCAGGCAATCAAGTGTGCTGCGCCATCTCCACGGAACCATCTCCATCGTCGACGACATACCTAATATGTCGGATCTCCACTGCCCAATTTCTCTGCCGGCTGAGCGCCCCTCTCACTCATATTCCCATGCCGCTACTCCTTGGGTGTAAGGCGTACCTAAAGCATTAAAACCGATGCATCCCCTAACATCACTGCCCGGTACATCGGCAAAGATCTGCCACGGTCCAGCGTTCATAGTCGCGCCCATGACCGGACACGCGAACCAGCTCCATCCTTGGAAGCGGAATTGACCAGGATGACCATTGACGCCGCTGGTATAGGAGAAGCCGTTCGTGGTGCCATTGTTGACGCTCACCTCGCCCTCCCCGTGGGCAGGTGTGAACGCCAGCGCTCCTGTCGGCAAGACGTATACGGTCTGACCGCCCGGCACTTCCACATTCATGCTCGCCCCCTCTCCGCCGCCAACGACAACACTAGTTACGTTGCCGACGGGACAAGCGCCTACTTCCTCTTGGGGGCAGTAGCTGGTGGTGTCCTTGCCGATGTAGAATGTCTCGTTGGAGGCGGCGATAGGTTGGTGATGAATGGGGGAGGTCGAGTGCGCGGCTATGAGGGTAAGAGTGACGATGGGAACCGCCTGGCGCGGGGTCCCATCACTGGGGACGGCGAGGGCAAGAGGGGCAAGGAATGAGGTGAGTGCGAGAAATTGAGTTGAAAGCATGTTGTTTATGGTTGAGATTGTTGATACAAATGATTGTGGTTGGGTGTTGGCTAGCTTTCTTATGTTTGTCGAATAGGACAGATACTGAATGTAGTATTTGAAGGAATGTCTTGAGATTGTCGTGATGTGTCAGACCTGGGCATGGTATTGTTAAATAGTGTTCGAGTGGGAATTCATTATATGATCATCAAAATGCGCAGTTGAAGATACAAATAGAGTGAGGAGGCAATCATGTTACTTCTGGCGACATGCGCTCTTTCCTTCTTTTGCACCTTCCGAGCGACTAGAATACGGTATGCCGGGATCAAGCATCTCTGTTTGCCCATCATCTAAGCGATGCGGTGTCAAACACCCAACCTGGCCGAAAGATTATTTAATCTTGTTGAGTTCCGAAACGCATAGGTTGTTACAGCGTTGATTGTGGTTTCGATGTTTCGCACATCACTGCACATCACTTCAAGTCGGAGCGTGGAATAGCTGCTAGTATCTTGAGTCACTTGGACTGTCTTGGAATCAAGGCGTTCTAGTCGTAAACGGAATTGAAAGAACATGGTTAGCTATACCGCCACGCTCTCTCGGGCCTAAGGCTTTGACTTCAATAGCTTGGAGTACTCTGATTTGAGGCTTGCAGATTCGAAGCCTATTGCTCATGTATTGTTCCGTCTCAAGATTCTGAACAAATGATATAGAATCAATGGGCCATTTGTCTAGTGATTGGATGCATGACAATACACCTGGTCCTTCATTAGCGATTCGATGCCTGGAATTCGCACAGAGTAATGCAAGGTTTATTTAAAATCATATTGCGGTTTTTCCATGAGCTGTTGCACTCACCAAAGGATGATCACAGGTAGCTTCTCCCACTTAATCCCCGAGTTTCGTTCAATGATCGACTGTGAAGCCTCCATGAGCGAAGAGCAACGGCATGATCTCTGCAGCTCGAAAACTCCAGATTTTATTTATCGTCTATATTCTTAGGAGAGTAAAGTAGACAACCTCAGCCATGATTTCTAATAGATCGTAGACTTGGTTCGGCTTCTCAAAAAAAATCAGCAAACTCCATGTCACCCTTGTCGGTTGTCTCAGGCCCTGGAGTTTTCAGGATACTCGCCTGATCAGCTCGGATTTACGAACGATGGCGCAAGCGAAAAGGTAAGAGAAAGACATTAGGTTCCAGCTCGATGATTAGCGCGCTTTGATAGGGGTCAGGGCCATACATGGAACATTGACACATGCCCGTTCCTGAGTCCGCGAGAAGGGATAAGCATAAGACCTGGAGGAAGGCTGGCAAGGTCTCAATAATAGAGTCACGAACTGTCTGGTAGGCTTTCGTGCTATGGTGGTAGAAGATGATGTTGGTGGCTTGACAGGTTAGGTTGGCTCATTATCATGAATCGAGCGCAGCTGTTTCGAACGGGAATTAAGCCCACATAGATTCTCTAAGGAATCTCAGATCGTTCTTGAGGTTTGGACCAATTCGCACCGCTAGACAAGCCAGATTTTGATGCTTGAGTTTTAGCATCAGACTGACCATACGACAACTCTTCCATCTACACCGCTGGCTGTGTGATATTAGTTCATGTGCTACCTACAAGACGAGGATCAAGACTGGACCAGGACTCACAGCTGAACTTCTTAACCACTCCACCAGACTCATCAAACGACCGGATAGTAGCGATGGTGTTTTGATGCACCGTCTTCAGCTGAGTGTCATCTTTGCTTTTTCCTTTCAGATCCATTTGTCTGAACATGTTCAATGCCGACTCTTCGCGCATGTCCGCCAAGCCAGGCCTGCCCTTTGATTCCATCGACCCTACGATCTGCCAACCGTTCTCATTTCCACGGAGTCTATAGGCTTCGCAGTCCTGACACCCATTAGCTAACTCGGTTCATGCACACGCAAGCTACTTACATATCCAGCCGCGATGATCTCGCTTTCACCGTTCCAGATTAGACTTAGGAAAGGCAAAAGCTGTGTATTCAGGCTGACCACTGCATTCGGGGGTTGGTCCGGGCCACTTGGATAGACAACGGTAATGCTGCTATCATGTGCAGTAAATGCCAAAGCATTGCCGCTAGGAGAGAAGGCACAGCCATGTACCCATCCTGCAGAATTGTTGAGATATTCGCCACACACGGTATTAAACGGCAGTCGTTCGCCCCAGACGCTGCTTTCCGGCCTCTCATCGACGCCTTTGATGAAGCTGGAGAATACGCGAGCATGTGCATCTGTAGATCCGGCAGCTAGGAGGACCGAGTTCGGGTGCCAGGCCACTGTGGTTATAGTACTTCGTATGGGCTTTTTGAGCTGTTTCGATACCCACCAGTCGTTCTCCTCTTCGAAATAGCATACTGCGATGACCCTGGCACCAGAGCCAACAGCGAATTTCTTCTCAGAAGGTGACCATCGCACAAAGGTGGCTGCACGATTGATGCGCAGTAAGACCAGGGTAGGCTTCCAGCCAGAAGGCGAGGGTTCCCATACGTACGCGTTGCGATCTGTATAGCCCATATGGTTATCTTTCTACATATCTCAAGACCAATTGGCTTGTAACATACCTTGGGAGCATGTAACGATGCGGCCAGTGGATGGTGCGATATCGACACCTGTGACGGTCTTATCATGCCCTTTCAATTCATCATGCAACGTGAATTTGCTACCAGCTTTGCTGTAGAGCTCGACATTGTTGTCCCTCGCTACAGCTAGAGTCCGCCTGTCTGCGGAGAAGGAGTGGTCCGCTATTGGATGGTGGAAGAGATGGTGGATCTCGGGGGAAGCCATTTCGACGGAATGCGATAGGAGTAGCTCTCTACTACCGCTTGTGATGATGGCGGAGAAATTGAAGTCTTGGTGGACTCTCGGTCTGAGTGTGGGGGTGGGGTAACCGGAGTAAGTGGAGCGGCTTCCCGCTGTCAAAGCCTCACTCGTCCTGGGGCGGTCATGTAGAATATAAACAATCTTTTAACCTTTTTGTTACAATTCAGAGCTCTCTTCTGCCAATCCTCAATAAGCTCATAAAACAACAATCGCCATCTGGGTAACACCTACCAGATTGTCGACGCTCTTGGAAGGTTCAACTTTCCTAGGAGGAAGCCCTTGCTGCCTACCCCACGCCCTGGACATGTCTGCCCATGTTGTAGTTCTTGATGCATCCGCTCGGCGGGCTGTCATCAAGACTCAGCCCGGTAAACACCTAGCCGATGTTCTCCAAGAATCTTGTGCAAAACTTGGTCTTGACGCCGCTCGACATGGTCTTAAGTACTATACTCCTCCACTCCACCATAGCAATCCCAACTGAGCATTTGCTGACATTCCCTATTCTTTCAGGAGTAATAACAAGAACATAGACCTATCCCAGCCTTTTAGACTCTCGGGTCTTTCCTCCGGAGCCAAGCTCCAACTCGTCGTACTTTCCAAGTCTCCATCTGTTGTATCTGTCGCCCTACAGCTTCCAGAGTCAGAAGGTAGCCCCTCAAGGCTGACGGATAGATTCCCAAGCACAACAACGTTATGGCTGTTATTAAGGAAGTTCGAGTCAGACACTAGGGAACCACAACCGACTAGAAATTTCACAGCTCGAGCGCAGCCCCAAGTCGATGGCGGTGATAGCGGATCTGGAAGACTCTTCTACGAGACGCCAGTGATACACGTCATGGGTAGAGAATTGGCATCGTTTACGGACTTGCAGAAGAATCTGGCGCAATTGGGCTTCAACAGCGGGAGTGTCTTGCTGCGACTAAGCTTCCGAGCGACAGGAAGACCACTGGAGGAAGCAATGGCAGAGATAGATCAATACTTCAAATCTGTTGCATCACCTGATGCCGCCGAGGCTAATGGACACAGCGTTGGAAACGCAGAATCCTCTCAAAATGCATCCGAACCAGCCCCCAATAAAGAGATCAAGGACGCCCCATCACCCCCTGAGCCTGTGTCGCCCGAATCACAAGATCCGTCCTATCCCCCAGAACCAAAAACCCCGCCACCTACTACAGACAATGAAGCTCCACCCACCATGTCGAACCCACCAGCTAATAATACCATCACCGGCCCCTCCCAACGTCCCATCAGGGTCTTCGCCCCTCCTTCAGCATCATCACCAGCCGCAGCGCGTCAACCCCACAACGAGAAAGATTACGAACCCACCATCGACCACGCCAAGCTCCACCAGTCACGCCTCTCCACCTACGGCCGAAACAAGACACTCCCCAGCGACGCGGAGCTGGCTGCTCAAGCCGAAGCCCACTCCAAGAAAAAAGCCGACGTCAAAAGTGTGAATATCAAAGTGCGGTTTCCGGATCAATCGACCGTCATCAGCGAATTCAAGAATCTAGAAACGACCGTAAACCTGTACGATTTCGTCAAACAATGTCTCGAGAACGAAGACGAACCCTTCTCTCTGAATTTCAGCACGCCCAAAGGACCCCAGCGCATCTCGAGAGAGGGCAATGAGAAATTGATATCGGGCCTGGGGATGGTGGGCAGTGTGATGGTCAATTTTATCTGGGAAGAGGGTGCGAGCGAGGAGGCTAGGGCGGGGAAGGACCTTTTGAAAGAGGTGTATCGTGAGAGGGCGGCGGAGATTGAGATTAAGGAGCCGGAAGCTGTAGAGACGGATGAGAGGGAGGACACGAGTGCGAAAGGAAAGGAGCCGGCGAAAAGGGAAGGGGGTGGGAAGAAGGGTGGGGTGCCGAAGTGGTTTAAGTTGGGGAAGAAGGGGTGATGGTTCTTTTGTGACGAGATTTATGCATTGTGATTCGAGCGGCATGGGAAGGGGTGGGAGCATTGGGAGCGTAGCGGGTTGATCGCCAAGCGATATTGAAATCTCAGTGTGGCGTCCCGAAAGGATGGAAGGGTGACGTAGATTGACGGTATGAATAGAAGCCGTATGCGTGTGGATCAAAAGAGCAGAGCAGTCTTTTGATAACGAACAGTCGCTGATCATCTGCTTGAGATCGAGTAGCACGATAGCATATCAACCATCACCACCCACTTCTCATCACAACCTCCACCTCCATCCTTACTCCTCCCTTCCTTCGTTCAACTAATGCTGCCCCGTCCTCCTCGACTCAGCAATAACGCCCTGCAACTCATCGACCTTTCGCTTCGCCCGTCCGAACGTACCGAGCTGCACCCCCCATCCATATTAGCCCACAGTCCCCCCTCTCTTCCCATAGAAAGGCATAAATCATAAACAATATCACAAAACACAATGCTTGCAAGAGAGTAGTGGGGTGGAATGGAAATACGAACCCGCTTCTTCGCCAGTTTTCGCGCTCGCTTATCTTTGCTGTTGCGGAGGAGTTCGATGACGCGGCGCTCGTAGGGTGCTAGTCTGTTCGGGAAGTAAAGAGAGAGAGGTTAGCAAGGCTCTGCATCTTTCGCTCCTCGAATAATCATATCTCGTATCGACAAACGGTAATCTGCTGTGCGAAAGCGTTCTTTACTAGGCCGAGTATACCAAGCGCCTAGCTCAATGGTATCGCCAGTCCAGCTTGCTTGTAGCGATGACTGGATCTTTCTCCTCCGCAGATCCTAGATCCTAGACCTCAAGCCCGGACCAGAATCCGAAATCCAGAGAAAAAATATAACATACCCAGCGACTTCCTTAACAATCGACCTCACGAACGCGGTACGTTTGCTCTGTCACCCCAATTTGACCGTCAGCATTCGACTCCCCATCTCATCTGTACGCAAAACGTCTTTCAAAATCCAAGAACCCATCTTTCTTCCAACACAGTACATAGGACGGGACGAACGCTACAAACAACAGGGTATGTAGATTTGATAATCGAGAAAGAGGAACGTACCAAATGCCCCTTCGTCCGCGAGATGCGCTGTTTGGATTCGCGGGGTGTGACTTTCTGTTAAGGGTCAGCGTGGCATCGGACTGTGTGGGACGGCTCGAGGATTGGGGGAAAACATACATGGCCCTTTTTCAGGCCGACGGCCAGACCACTACGCTCGATCACCATTGTGAGCGAGGCGAGATGGTTGTGATGGAATGACCGTGCGAGCGTTGATGGATTTAAGTTGGAGTGCGATTGTGGTGCGGGAACGCTAGGTTTTAAAAGGGTTAGGGTGGGTTTGTTTAGCGAGTTTTTATAAGCAAAATACTTCGGACACTTTGCACCGACAAATTATTCTGTCACCCGCGTGCTAGGAAATGTTTGGAATAATCATAGAAAGGACATCTAGCTGCCATAGACACATACATTCAATGTCACTGATTATTCCAATGTGAGGGATATAACAGATTTTGTAGTTAGTTCGTGGTATATAGCGCCCTAACCCATCAATGAAACCTCTCGATGCCGAAAATGCTAGCATGGCTCGCTTTGAGCGCTTTCAACCCCGTCCAGATCGCCTGTAAATGCCGCGATGTCTATGTTGACTCCCCCAAAGCACTGGGGAAACCTCTTGTATGGGATGTGAATAACTCTTGCGAGTATTGTGACCCTCTAATAACGATCATCTCAGACTCCTCCGATGTCACGAATGTTCCTTGGAGTCCCCCGTGCAATGCTCCAATATCAGCCTCTCAAGGTCCGCTATTTTATATGGTTTCATCATAAATCCATGCATGCCCACCTCACGAGCCTTGTCGAAAGCCTCATCCGTCACATCTGCACTCACTGCCAACACGGTCACACCACCTTGTTTCCTCCTAGCCATATCATCATCGTCAGCAAGCTCAATGCCGGCGCTTCTTTTCCTTTGCTTAGTCGATCTTTCTCGCTGCTCCCTCTCCATCGCGAATATTTTCTGGCATGCCTGATAGCCATCCATGTTCGGCATCCATAAATCCATCAATATCACATCAATCGGCTTCTCGCCACGTGACTTACGATCGATTGTCATTTGGTTGACGGCTTCAACACCATCATAAGCTTCATGGACTCCGGTGTAGCCTAGATTGCTAAGCATGGTGACAACAAGTTTGCGAATGATCGGGTTGTCTTCTGCTACGAGGAACGTCAGAGGATGCTTCTTGGCGAGATGTCGATCAAATGTAGGTGCTTTCTTTCTTGAAGGCTGGCGCGAAGGGGTAGATGTGATTGGTTGAGAAAGGCTATTGCGGCGGGATTGAGATGAAGGGGCAAGAGGGGTGTTTGCCTTGGGGAGGAGAGTCGTCTCAGGTGTCCTAGTAGCCGTACGGGAGGGGTGATTTCGAGGACCACGGCGGCGATCCACCGAAGACGTCTGCCGATCCCGAACCTTTGAAGCTGGTTCGCTGGCAGAACAGCGAGCGGGCGTAGAAGTGCAATTAGGACCTGAGCCGCGGCTAGTAGAGTCAGTAAACGAGAGAGGTACGCGGAGCTCGAATTCAGAGCCCCGTCGTGGACCGTCGGTATCAGATCTCACACAAGCGAGATCGCCGCCTACTTTGCGAGCAAGACCTTTGGCCACGAGTAGTCCGAGGCCTAGCCCCTCCTTTTGCCGCGTGAGGGAGTCATCCTCGCGGGAGAAGGGTTTGAAAAGAGATGGAAGGAAAGCCTTTGGGATGCCAGGACCAGTATCCACGACGTTGATAACGATAACGTTGCCTTTTGAGGTTACATTTGCCATGAGCGATATTTCGCCTTCTTCAGTGAACTTGATTGCATTCAGAAAGACACATGAAACCAGCTTCGCAAGATCCCTTTCATTGACTACGACATTGTCAGCGTCAAGCCAGGTCAATGATCTCAAAAGAGCTGACTACTCACCAAATACAGTCTCAGGAACTAGGGGATCCACAGACCATTCGATTATTTTGGTACGCAGATCCCCATTAGAACCTCTGGTTCTCACTTCGATGATCTCACCACCATCGGTGTCCTCGGCAACTGCAGATTCTGGTCTACCTCCAACTCTCAAAGATTCATTAATGATCAAGCGTAACAGGTCTCGGACCTTGGTGTGCCGTAGACCAGGAGTTACGGTCGACTCGGGCTTTGAGATTTCAGAAGCTAGATTAGGCTCGATGAGCGCTGGTGTGCCCGCCGTGATGCCTTCCATTCCACCAGTAATGTCATCGCTTTCTTCAACAGCCGTGCGCAGGGATGCCGTGTGCGGAGAGATATCTCGAAGTGGCGTTGATGTTCTAGGATCCAAGTGTCGTTGTTTGGCAGCTGGGCCGCTAAGTCCAGAGTCACTGGTTCTCTGCCGCTTGCTCCTCCGAAAGAAGACACTCTTGCCTTCTGCTAGTTCGCTTGGCCGTCTGCTGTCTGACGAAACATTCGATTGGCATTCGATGCTTTCGTCATCGTTTGGATGATCTGGAGTATCCGGCACTTGCATATTCAAATCATAGGCGTGGACAACATTGTCAGCGGCTTCTACGGCTCGTCGCGAGCTATCTGGGTTGCGCATTAGCATGCTTCTTTGTCTCCCTCGAATGTTCACAAAAGCTTGCCTTGGACTACTTCAATGTTGTCTCGCAAGGTTTTGAAAACTTTGCGGATGGCAGCATCGGATTGACCTTCCAATGACTCTTGTACCGTAGCATGCATAACATCAAGCATCCCAACAACACCCTGCATCGGGGTCCGTAATTCATGAGACAAGCTTCGTGCGTACGGCTTCAATGATTGCGCCGCCGTGATCGCTTCGTTTGGAATAATCTTAGCAAGCTTGTTCATTTCTACATCCTTTGCGTAGCCCTGTCCGCCCACCAATCTTTCGAGAATAACGTCCTCGAGCGAGTGTAGTAGCATCTCCACGTACGCCCAGCCAAGCCTCAACTCTTTGACACCTTTGAGAGTCCACATCATACCAAAGTGCCCGAAACACTTCCCTTCCGCAAATAAAGGTACACCAAGATAGGCTTCCGTGGGGAAAGGAAACTGATTGGGATTATTCAGGATGAATTGTGGTAATCCATTAGGTATTAAAAAAACCTTGTCATGCTTCATGTTGTGACAAGGCGCGCCATAGGCAAGATATTTGTAGTCGCGATGCAGATCTTCTAGCTGTTCACCGTCGTTGTAGTAGAAGGCAACGCCCAGCAGGCAGGACCCAGGTTCCCCAATCGGTGGCATTTCGACAGCAGTGTTTTGCTCGTCAACCAATATGCGTTTCGTGACAAACCCATACTGCGCTCCACTTAGGCTGGTCATGCCTTCCATAAGCAAGCTCCAGAAGTCGTATGTGGAGGCTTCCCTCAATTGTCTCTTCAAGCGCACCAGCTGCTCGACGGCATTGTTCTCTTCGACACTGTAATGCTGCCCAACAGTCTCACGGAAACCCTCGTCTCCAACATGCGCTGCTATGCCTGGTTCAGGACCAGAAACACACAACGTCGTCCTCTCCATCATATCCGCCAAATTTTCCCCCACTGACTTCTGCATCATTTGACGAGTCATCTTCCCCATTTTTGTTATACATGAAGTGGCGACCTGAGATCACCTCCGCCGCAGATGCATTTGTGCGAAATCAATGGAGGCAGGGTAGCACTTGGTTGAGGACCAGAACCCTCGCAAGTTGTAGACAAAAGGCGATGTAGGATTGATTTGTATGAATGCGCTTAACGCGCAGCTTTGGTTGCTGGTTCGAGAGATAATCACGATTGTGAGAGTTGATTTGCAGTGACTTATTCAGTGCGGAATAGTCCCAATGGTGTCTCGGAGATTAGGGTACTATGAGTTCTGACAAGGTGGTTGGCATTGACGATAGGGAGGGTGAAGCCATGGAAAAGTGTCGAGACAATGTGGAGTTGTAGCTGGTGGAAGGATACAATAATGCTTCGGTGGTTCGCTGCGGACCTGTTCCCGCACTCAAGATGAGTTTCAGGTAGCGGCAATAGCTGAATGCCTTTCTGCCATGAAGCTGGAAGCAAAGACGAAAGGAGAGCACAGGTTGTTCGGCGAGGACTATGAAGCTGTGAAAGAGTGGGATCTTGGAGCTTGGCCGAGAAGAGTGAGTGAGGTAAGTACCTAGTCACCTAGTTAGTTGAGCCGCCCAGAGAAAATCAGAAGAAGTTGGGCCTTTGGGTGGGTCTAGACTTCTGCGCTGATCATCGGATCCATGGCTTGGAATTGCGAACTGTGTACCACAGTAAGCAGACTCGTGTAAAGTTGACTTCACGCTTAGAATGATCACTAACATGTCCAGATGCTGGAAGTCGCAACACTTGAATCGTGCATCTCTCTCCAAACAGATTCCGTGAATCGCTGAAGCGCTACAGCTACTCCCGCTACGAAAGGCGTCGAGACCGGCGACGAAATCTGAAGGAACAGCAACAGTCTAGAACATTCGGCTTAGCCCTGTGTGCCCCTCTTCCCGCCGCTACGCCGCCCCGTTAGAGGCAATTAGAGGCATTCAGAGAGCGGGTCGGCGTTCCAAGGCAGGCTTCTTGTGGTTAGCATCTTGTACCCTTTCGTCATCCCTTCCGGTGGTCAGATCTCATTCCGGCTAATTCCACCCAGCCGATCTTTGCCCAAAGGGACCTACCAAGTCTTCTTATGGCTCGACCGAGGTGCACTGCGAGGGCCACCCCGCTCTCGCCGACACTGACCATCCTCGTACCAAGCCGATTCGAGTCGACTCGCGGGGCAGAAGCGGGAAGAACCACCAATCAGCCCATCGAGATCTGGCCTTTCTTGATGGAGGCCCAAGGTCACTAAGATAGTTAGCCTCGGGAGTTATATCTGGTTGGTACGAGTCAATTAAGGTGAGGCTGCATATCCATCACCCGCAGGGTCACTGCCCTCTTGCGTCTGGACCAAGCCCATCTTCATGTACTACAGTACTAAGGTACTAGTAAGGTAGTATGTACGTACATACAACTAGTACATAGTAAGCTATCCCACTGAACAGTGAACACCCTGGCTCTCTGCAACTCATCGTGCTGACTCCGTACTAGTAGCCCATGTTGAATCTGAAACGCGGACGGACCTCCTTAGGCTTAATCTTTGCTGTCATGCTGCCCAATCTTAGATTGACTGCTCCTTTGAGGATGATCATTTGCCCCTTCCAGACACCGCGATTCCTCTGTGATCAAGGTCGTATTCGCATCTCACCTCTGCAGGGGTCCGCCATATCTCGGCCACTGTTCATTCGTACCTATTTATGTCAATCGCTAGTGGTGCTCTTGGCACTTGGCATGGTTGTTGAGCGAAGTGCACGCCTTGCAGTCCACTCCTGATGCTCCTGGTACAGTCATGGATGTGTGAAGGATGGGGAGTCGACAAGGCTGGCAGCTTTCGGAGAGCTTAACTCTCCTGTTTACGCTACTCGGGACACAGATCTTGTAAGGGAGAGCTATAGAATAGCCCAGAGTTATCGCAGCAGATTCCGGTGCTGTCAAAGGGTAATTGTTGCGTACAGTGCTTCGCCGTGAGGGGATCGTTATCATCTTGGTCCAGCAAAACAAGAGGCTTGATTCCAGACCAAGCCTCCCGGCAACATGATACCTGATTGCTGCAATCGACTTTGTCTTGCCTGTGCTGGTTATATCATTAGAAGCTCCGACCTTCATCGGTAGATGTCATCAGAAGACGCAAAAGATGGCTTCGACCATGAACAGCCAGACTGTGAGCAGAATGCATTCAGAGGAAATCGACGGATAAGCATGGTATAGCGATCCTCTATGGGACATCATGGCCCTTTTGCATCTCCAATCAATGAGACTCCTTGGCCGCCAGACACCGTCGGAGCAGGAGCAGATGATGAATGAATCCCACCTTGCCAGCTTCGTGCTTTTACGTCTCCCATCTTCCTTTGATCTTGATCTATCTCACAATTATGTTGGGGCGATCATGTAAACTTTAAATTAAGGCAGTAGATCATTGAATCCAGTCTCATTTCGACCGTGACCGCTTTCTCCTTTTTGGTGACCGCCCGTGTGGTTTGGCCGTTTGGTCCTCACGATTAAGGCCTGCCATCACCCTCTCCACAGCACTCCCTCGCGACCCCTTCGACCCGCCAAGTATTCTCAATGCTCCTACCTTACTTGAATCCGCAGAATTACCAGCGGAGACGAATTCGATATTCTCCCGTTGAGTCTTCGCCCTCACCTCCTCTTTCTTCTGCGATAACTCTTTCTGAGCACTGCCCAACCCTTCTTTGTAAGCCCACTCCGGGAAGCCTAAAGGGTCCCATAGTGTCGTCGGCAATGTAGTGGCATATTGCATCTCATCTTCTACAGCAGCGAACTGCATCAACTTGTGCAAAAGACTAGGGTTCTTCAGAGCAGACGAAGAGGCAAGCTTGGCATTGAAATGTATGCCTTGCTTCTTCAGCTTGAGAAAATGACCAAACTTCTCGTCGACGTCTGGAGTTGGTGACCCAGGTGGTGAAAGAGGGATCTCCATGTTGGGTTTCATAGGCAACGTTAGATCTCGGATTGTGGTACGTTGGGCTGTATATGGCGAAGATGGCGCGGAATAAGCATCGCTGCCAGGTCTCGTAGCTTGTGGTGGACCAAAAGGTCCTAATATGGCTCCAGTACGGAGAGTGTCACCATTGCCATTCGCATCACCTGAGAGAATCAGGACTCGTGCGGAACAAAGACATTAGATCACCCACCGAGGCTACTCCGTACGACTAGTCGAGAAGTCTCGGCTTGCACGGAAATCTAAGGTCTATGCAGTCAGTGATGATCATTTGTTGACGGGAGTTGTGTAGTCGTACCTCAGAAGCCAGCTGGCTTTGCTCTCCCACTTCGTCGGCATCCTCCTCATCACTGCTTCCATAGTCTACAAGGCCCGACATTGCAGCATGACAACGAAATACGAACGGTTGGGTATTTACAAATTGATAGCACAACATGACAGCCATAGCCTTTTAGGCTCGGGCATGTATTTAAAACGCGCATTGGGGGCCGTACTGACCTTAGCGGTAATTTTCCTTCGTTCATCGCTTTAAGTCCTTTTTCGACAGCTCCCCATCAAACCTTTGTTACGTCCATAATTTATCACATCAGTCCGACTAATCTGTAAAGGGTTTGAATCATAGATAAAGGCATTAGGCCAAAACGAAGTATATAGCATACTCTAGTCATAACAAGAGCAAAATCACAAGAGGTCTGGGTCGAGTTGTCTGCGTCAATAATTTGATCTTTTTCGGCATCACTTCCACCCAATATCAAAGTGTCATCTCCATTCCCATCCCTCTCTTTTAGCGGGTGTTCCTGGAATCTAATCAGTACATCCTTTGCGGAGGTGGTTGTATGTTCTCTGTCTATTTTCGGCAACAAGTCATCTGACGCAGAAATTTAGTGACATGGATCTCAGTGACGAGCATCTTATGATGCAAGCAGGTCCAGGAGATACGTCTACCGAGCAGCTCGAGAGTATGTTTTATAGGAATATGTGTCTGTCGGACAGACTGGCCACAGTGTCGAACCCGCGAAACTCGCCAGCTACTATGGTCCAAGAAACCGAGGAGCAGGCAACACCGTTCAAATACAGCATTTCGCAGCACTACACCCACACCGGTACGTACTTCCCATGGTAACTGTTTCTCTTTCATAGCGAGTGGATCCGCAAGGGCTGGTACCAAGATCGAACTCTCTTCCTTTCATACCCATGAGCATAGATCACCTCTGATGTTCGTATCATGAACGACAATGCTAACCCTAGAAACGAAATCAGCACACCTTGTACCGGCTCTGCATCCTTTGCAACCACCGAAGCATGACACTGCAAGCCGAATACTAATCAAGAATTGCATCTCGCCTTCCGCACTTAACCACTCTCAGCTGACACTATTCGAACACGCCGACGACGAACAAAGGTCGCGGCTTGTCGAGCTCTGGCGCATCGTCCCTCCTACATATACTAGAAACGGAGGTCAAGGATTAGCTGACCAATCTGGCGAACACCAAACGACGACTGTTAGACAGGAAGAGGAGTTGGCTTGGTTAAGGTATCAGAGGGACTCTAATGGACAGGACACGTCCTCATTCGGCAACTACCACGACCAAAACCAGTATTCTCCAGAAGTTATAGATCAACATTCAGATAGTATCGCTAGCGGATTCCCGAACATGGACCAGGAGCCTCCGAACCATCAAAACGCCAAAATTGACTATCGGATAGGTGTCAACAACGATGCTCACGATGTAGAGATGCTCTGAAAACATTTACACAGCCCCGCTAATAGATTATTGGTTTACTATTGAATACTGCAAATCCCATCATGAACATGCTAATAGACTTTGTCACAAGTCATTCTCTCAACACAGATTTGGGTTGAACAGTGGAGTACATCTCTTCCTACGAGATCGGTTGACCCAACTAATAGATACTTGTCTACCATTGCATTTCATACCCCAAACACGACCACGCCAATGGAACTACTACAATTTTGACAGCAGTGTGGTCCACCGATCCCAATTATCTCGATTTACTAACCATACAGTCCTCCTAATCCCACAATACCAGTCCTAAAACTAAGTCAACCAATCCCCATGTCTCGCGCAGCAATCAGCCAATTTGTGCCACTCACTACCATCGCATTTCATACCCCCCAAAACGACCACGCTAATGACCCTGTTACAGTCCATCCCCTCAACATGATCCTGACAGCAGTGCGGTCCATAAATCCCTATCAAACTAACCTAACCAACCACACACCACTCCTAACAGATATGTGAACCAACCCCCATTTCCCCCGCAGCACTCAAACACCGTGCCACTCGTCCTCAAGACACTTCTTCCAAACCGGCCAAACGCGAGTACCCCATCCCATCCCAAACCTCATTAAGAACCGAACCGAACAGCCTTCGCAAAACCCAGCACCCTTGGCAATCTGCATTAAATTCACAGAAAGCCCAATATACTTTACATACTCCATAATTCCCCTCCCAAACCAAAAACCAGAACTCCCACAAGCTTACTCCGTACCTACCCATCTATCTATCTATCTATCAATCAATAAAGCTAAAAATACACAAACGAAATCTCACAATCACACACCCCTCTCACTCCCTTCCCTTCCCACAACACCATTCCCAAAACTACTTTAAATCACCCAACCACTAATCCCAACTCTCTCGCGCAAAAATCATACAATCTCCATATATCCCTCCTCTCCCCTCTCTATCGAAAGATATCTTCTACATAAGCCAGTCACCCGCATCCATCTCTGCGCCGAAATTCCAATCCTCGACTTCTTATGTAGGTGGGATTTAGTAGGTACCTACCTTATCGACTGGGACCCGCCCTCTCCCCTGATTCTACACGGTGGAATAAATTTGAAATCTCGACTTCGGAGGATTTTTATCGGGGGTAGCGAAGGCTAGGATTTATACGTACCATATGGGGCGGATATTGTCGATGTGGGTTGTAGGAGAGGAGTGGACTAGGCAATCGATGCACGCAAAGGTTTTTCGGAGATGTGGTATTTGAAGATCTGTGTTTTGGTGTTTGGGAATGGTGTTGCAAAATGCGACAGTTGAGAATATAATCATATCATATGTGAAATGATTCATCATGATTTTGAGAAGATGGATCGATATGAGCATGAAAGCGTGGTTACGTTATTTCAGCTTTAGTCATCTATAAAGCCACCCTCTGATAGATGGGAAAGAGGGCCGCATGATTGAGCACATGAAGAAAAAAAGCCCCCTCAACTATCCAGCAAGAAATCCAAGCTCTCCTCCAGCGCAACGGAGGAAATTGCTAAATGAATGTTCCATATTGATGTTGAAGAACCTAGGTAGTGAGTGATGCATACTATCCTGCGATCACCCGACAAGCGACCATCTGCATCTGCTACTGCTGCTCCGGAAGAGAATGTTAGTGGAGATGAGTGGACTGCTGGGCACTTGAGCAAAGAAAGAGCTGCCTGCCGATTCGCGGAATCGGATGATGATATGTGGAATTAGGTGTTATTCGTCGCTGATATGTATGTCGTGAAAAATCGTCGCATGCAATCAATGCTGAAGGAAATGATGTGGAATTGCTGTAGAAATACTGGAAATGTCGCTTCGTGATATGTCATGGAAGAACGTAGGGTTGATGTGCTGAACTGAACGTGCAGTTTTGTGACCATTCAACAAGTGGCCTATAGCATGCTGTCGACAATCCCCATCAAGCTTGCAAAGGCACGCTTGTGCAGGGAGTCAGGCTCGCCATCCTCGAAATGCGCATCCGGTGCGTCGAGGTCGGCAGCAATGGTCTCTACTGCGCGCCTAAGTTTGTGGCAAGCCTCCCCCTCAGAGTTACAGAGGTCTATGATGGCTTTGGCATCTGTAAGTCTTAGATTAGCATGTGCGATCAAGGTAGGGAGGAAAGAGGTAGACTGACCAGGCTGCGGATAAGGATTGGCAGTAGCATCAGCCTCGACGAGAGCCTCGGCGGCCTCGAGAGCATCGCGTTTGGCAACAAAGCAGCCTTCTCCTGGTTGATAGCATTGATGATGATGATTTGCCGATGCAGTGGCATCGGCAACAGCGGCTGCGAGTTCAAGAGCACTACGCTTGGCTACAGCGCATGGCTGTCCAGCTCCGTAGCAAGCCAGCTTGGTGGAGTCTGCGACGGAATCGGTCTCACTCATGGCCTCGGCAGCGGCTTCATCAGCACGCTTCAGCTTGAAGCAGCCTTCGCCAGCTTCGTGGCATGTGTGCTTGAAGTAGTCGACATGAACCAATGCTTCAGCCGATGCGAAAGCCTCTGCGGCTGCAAGAGCTTCACGCTTGGCATGAAAGCAACCCTCTCCTACTTGATGGCATGTGTGGTACTTCTGTGCGGACGCGTCACGCTTAGCGTTGAAGCAGCCCTCTCCTACTTGGTGGCACGTGTGGTACTTCTGTGCGACAGCTTCGCGTCTAGCTTTGAAGCAGCCCTCTCCTGCCTGATGGCATGTGTGTTTGAAGTAATTGACGTGGACCAATGCTTCGGGCGCTGCGTTGGCGTTGGCAGCAGACTCAACGGAAACGAATGTGACGATAGCGGTGATAAGTAGGCTGGTGACCTTCATGGTGAACGATGTTGATAGGGTGAGAGCTGAACTGATATCGACAATGAAACTATTGATGTGGTAATTTTGCTTGTGAGAAGTTGCTGAGCAGAGGGAGTTGAATGTGGATGTAGATGAGTTGGAGTAACAGATGTTGGACGGAAGAAGATATGTGAGGCGAGTATGAGTGTGTGGTCTTGAGATCTTCAGAGTCAACAAAAGAGAAGAAAGATGTCGAAGAAAGATGTTGTTGGAAGGATAAAGATCTGATGTGATGAGGAGGTTGTAGTTATAGAGATTGATCAATGAAGAAAGAAGGGGTGAATGTCGAGGACTGTGCAATATGTGGGTACAAAAGGTGTCAATAGACCAAGCCAAACCTTTTCGGGGGTTCAATAAGATCTCTATTGAACACGACAATTATCATTGCATAAGGTGATGCATATCAGTATTGGTCCTTTCACGGTCAGACCACCTTTTGTGGGTTATCAAGAGATTCCGAGCTCGAGACGCATTTGCTTGTCATCCTCCAAGAGGACACTGACTTCAAGCTTTGATCTATCCACAGGCTCATTGTCAAGGCTCTGCTGGCCTTCAAGTCAGGTAGATTGCCCTGCCCCAACCTCCCATACAATGGGCTGAGTTGCGTTATTGAGGCTATTGATATCAGAAACCGGACTCAATAATATACACGCTAGGCTCGATCGGGCGACGAAGCGAGAAACCCCTGAAACTCCATATCCTCTCCTGCGAACGGGAGGACTTGAGGTGCCTTTCGTACCCTAGTGTGATAGTCATGGCCATGAAGCGTCGCAAGTATGCGCAAAACCAGTATACCTTCCCCATGACATGGCCATGCTGCTCTGATGGGTAATAGTATTTGTCAGAACTTGGTCCCAGATCATGCAATAAGGGAGGATGGTACCACCAAGAGCGAGCAGTAGAGGGCAGCTCTGTGTTTGTGAGCTTGGCGATGAACATTTATTTCAGGAGCATGATGTCGAGCCAACCAGATCTTCTTTGGCAAACCAACGCCGCATGTCGAAGGCACTGCAACGGGGGATTTGGAAGACAGTGCATGTATCGATCGGAGCGAGATCAGCCTTCGAAAACGATAACCCATAAGGACTGGCTGCCAATCAATTGTATTCTAGCGGCAGTGCAGATTTGAGGACCTCGGATATTCCGAGTAACTTGGATCCCGAGCAGGACTTTGACGTCCCCTTTGAAGGAAACACCTATCAAGATTCTTCGCCGGCAGCTTGCAGATTGAGGCTTGATCGATGTGGCGACCCAGCGTCTGTGCTTGTACGTGAGGTATGCATCAATGAGCGAACGACGTAGCTCATGGTCTTTCCAGCAATTCTTGGACGTACTTGAATGCAAAAGCTCCGTATCAATAGACCGTGGCCAGTAGTTGGTCTTTCCAGCTCAGTTTGGATACATAATGGAAGGCGTGCAACATGAGATGAATTATCACCTACAGAGTCGTGTTGCCCTCGTTCGAAGGTGACGATTCTCGTATGCATGTCAATCACTAGCGTTCCCGTCTTGTTCGCATCAACCCTTGGCTTGGCGTCATTTTCAACCTCCATCATAACTCTCACAACTCCTAAAGCCCTTTGTTACTATGCTGTCTCGGACCGTTCATGGGGCCTCGCAGGTAAGAAGAAACACCCTGATCCGTTAACGTCGGTCGCTCATCTCCCATTAACGCGACAGCAGTTACTGCAGGGTCCCAGGGTATCACGACAATGGCGCGCAGTGCCCCCAATGGCAAGGGGTACGTGCCTCACGATCCAATATAGTGGAGAGATGCTGAAGGCACCTTAAGCTATGGCCACTGTACAGTCAGACTTGTTCAAGCCTACCAAATTCGGCGGGAAATACACCACCACCCTCATACCTGGTGAACCCGTGAGCCCTAGACCGCGGAAAAGTAATTCTGCTTATACTTCTCTGCAGGTGACGGAATCGGCGCGGAGGTGGCCGAGTCGGTCAAAACGGTTTTCAAGGCCGATAATGTGCCCATCGAGTGGGAGCAGGTCGACGTTACTGGGGTCGAGTCTGGGGATAAGCATTCAGAGGAACTGTTCAGAGAATCGATTGCGTCGTTGAAGAGGAATAAACTTGGTCTCAAAGGTATGAAACCTAATGTAAGAGCTTGGTGGAATGATACTGATGGACCGAGGCAGGTATACTACATACGCCTGTGGAGCGATCCGGTCATCAATCCTTCAACGTTGCTCTACGGCAAGAGCTTGATATCTACGCGTCTATTGTCCTTATTAAGAATATCCCTGGCTACAAGACTCGACACGACAACGTAGATCTCTGCATCATCCGAGAAAACACCGAGGGAGAATACTCTGGCCTCGAGCACCAATCCGTCTCGGGCGTGGTCGAGTCCCTCAAAGTCATCACCAGGGCAAAGTCTGAACGCATCGCCAAATTTGCCTTTAGTTTCGCTCTGGCAAATCACCGGAAAAAGGTCACCTGTATACACAAGGCCAACATCATGAAGCTTGCGGACGGCCTCTTCAGAGACACATTCCACAAGGTTGCACAGGACTATCCAACTTTACAAGTTGACGACATGATCGTCGATAACGCATCGATGCAAGCGGTTTCCAGACCCCAACAGTTCGATGTCATGGTCATGCCCAACCTGTACGGCGGCATCCTTTCCAATGTCGGTGCGGCACTCGTCGGCGGACCAGGGATCGTGCCAGGATGCAACATGGGCCGCGATGTAGCCGTATTCGAGCCCGGATGCCGACACGTGGGTCTTGACATCAAAGGCAAGGATCAAGCCAATCCAACCGCCATGCTTCTCTCCGGATCCATGCTGTTGCGCCACTTGGGTCTGGACGATCATGCCAACCGGATTTCCAAAGCTGTCTATGGTGTTATTTCAGAGGGGTAAGCTAGAGATGATGCCGAGGAGTAGTATTGCCGATTGCTGACGTGGACGTCAGTAAAACGAGGACGCGAGACATGGGAGGCAATAGCACCACTCATGAATTCACGAGATCGGTTCTGGACCATATGGAGGCAATCTGAAGGTAAGTGGAGGGAGTTGTACATAAGATGGAAGAATATCCTAGGTTGCAAGTCTGGTATGCGGGACAAGGTTTCATGTTTAGGATGCCCGATCAATCTCTGTACAAGAAACTATATAGCAATGAAGGCTATATAGCCATTCAGCTTCGTGCATTTCGTCAAAGCCCCAAACGCCACGCTAATCATCGATTCATATTGAGCCAACTCGATCAAAACTGCACCCGCCGCCGTCTCCCCGTATACTTCGAGTCCTTCTTAACAACCTTCCCCCTCCTCTCCATCCGCTCCTTCTTCTTCAAAATCCACCTCCTCCCCCCCTTCTCCTCCCTCTCCCTCTCCCTCACCCTCCTCTCCCCCTTCCCCCTCCCCCCACCCCTCCCCTCAACCTCCACCCCCTCCATCCCCTCCACCACCCCCTCAACCGCCCCCCCACCCACCGTCAACACAAGATAAACCTTCACCCCCTTCGTCCCCGCCCCATCCTCCAAAACCCCCGCCCCAAACCCCGCCTTCACCGCCGCCCCACAAATCATCGCCCTCTGCGCCTCATCCCTCGGATAGAACTGACACACCGCCCTCCCCCCCCGCCTCAACCCCGCATACAGTCCCCCAAAAAACCTCCCCAACCTCCCCCGCGCACTCGTCCCACTACTCTCCACATTACAAAGCCACTGCACGGCACTGATACTGATCGCCGCATCGAACGTGCCCGCCCGAAACGGCACTCCCTGGCCCATATCCGCCAGCAAGAGATCGCCCTCCACGTCCCGCTGCAGCGCGACGTCGAGCATGCACGCCGAAACGTCCATGCCGACCCAGATGTGCGGGCCGGCGGGGGCGGAGGTGAGGAGGGAGCCGGAGAGGCCGGAGCCGCAGCCGATGTCGAGGATTAATGAGGGCGTGGGGAGGGCGAGGAGGGAGAGGGCGCGGGTGGTCATGGCGGCTTGGACGGTGAGGATGCGGGAGGAGGTGGTGTATTTGCGGGCTTCGGCGTCGTTGTAGTAGAGGTCGGGCGGGCTGGGTGGGGTTAGTATTTGCGGATGTTAGGGAGGGGGAGGAAGGGGACGTACAGTTTGTCTTCTGGACGAGACATGATGGATTTGACGGGACAGCAGTGTCTATCTGTCGTGAAATTTCACAATTGAAAAGAATTGTCATAATATTCTACCGAAAGGCGGATCGTTCATGGGCAAACCTCTGACGCCAAGCCTTCAGCGAAGCTCCAACCAACGTCAACAGCAGAGAGCGAACAATAATCCACCGCAACCCCACCCCCCTCATGGACCCATCCTCTCTCCAAAAATGTGGATCCTCCCCCTCCTCGGCTACGCCGGCGTCCTCCTAGGTTTCTCCTTCCTCACCCTCGCAATCGGTACCTCCCCACCCCATCCCATCCCCATCCCCATCCCCCCCTCAAAAAACTAAACATCCCCAGCAAGCGGCCTATACTACCTCTCCGAACTAGTCGAAGAGCACACCGTCCTCGCGCGCAAACTCCTCGCTAGGCTCATCTACACCATCATCGCCCTCCTCCTCCTCCTCGCGGCCATCGATCGCTTTCCCCTCCTCCTCTCCGCGCTGAGCGTCGCCAGCCATGCCGTCTACATGGGCAACCTGCGCCACTTCCCCATTGTGAAATTGAGCGATCCGATTTTTATACTCTCGTGCGGTATGGATGCCCAAAATTCTCCCTTCCACTGGCCAATTCAATTCACCTTACCCCCTATCCTAAACAGAGCAGAAGGAAAAGCCAGAAGAAACCAACACAACTGACAGAAACCTCCCCAGTCCTCGTCCTAACAAACCACTTCCTCTGGTTCCGCCACTTCTCCACCCCACCGTCCAACCCACCACACACCCGCCACGGCCGCCCACCCTCCATCTACGATCGCCCCGAAATGCCCACCTTCACGGAAATAGCTTCCTTCTTCGGCATCTGCGTCTGGCTCGTTCCCTTTGCGCTCTTCGTGTCGCTCAGCGCGGGCGAAAACGTCCTGCCGAGTATGGGCAGCGAATACGCCACGGGGGGCGAGGTCCCGGGGGGTGTGGGAGGTGCGTTGGGGAGTGGGGGTGAGGGCGGTGGCAGGGCGAGGAGGAAAAAGGGACTGGTCAAGGCGGCTGTCGATTGGATTGTGGAGTGGGTAGGGGAGAATGGACAACTGATGGGATTTTGGAGGGGAGATAAAGTGAGGAGATTTTAGCGCAGCAAGCGCCATTTTCTCCCCAAAGCATTGATGTAATAATATGGATTTGTAGTAGTTCAGCGTCCAATCACATCCACGACTTACTTGATTGATGGGCAGTAAGAATGCTGCCAGCCAATTTCAAGTGTTCAAAACTTCGATTGGAACGGAGAGAGTTGAAGAAAATTTCATTCCAACGGACGACTAGGGTATCATGGATGTACGTGTCCTATCATACAACATAGGACGGAAACGTACATACTCACAATTTATCAGCGTTGTGAGTCGTGTTGTCTTCATCACGACGGCATGGAATCACCAAGGGATTTAGATGGTGTTGACGAACGTATGAAGTCCACTTCTTATTACTTACTTCGGATACTGAAACGCCGATACTCCAAACGTAAGCATCGACGTATAGTATTGGCATTCCGACCTGCATTTCGAATCATAGACGAGCAATCATGCACATGTGGCCAGTGTTGAGCTCATTGGGATGGTTGCCGATGATACCCACGTCCAACAAGCCGCCCAGCATATGCAAGAACCGAGAGGGGATCCGCACTTGAGTGATGGATGCTCTCTTGAGAAGTCCCACAAGATGGCTGATCCAGAGTAGGTAAAGCAGGCCTGTGGGTAGGATATCGTAATTGTGGGTGCCCTGGCAGATTTATTGGAGTGTCGGAAGCGGGTTGCTGTTGCTCAAGTGTCATATGCTTAAGCGAATGCCTCTCCCGTGGTATATCTTGCAGATCGAAAATGTTAGCGAGCTTCTCCTCGTGCTCGGATCGACGTAGCGGGCGTTGGCCAAAAGTGATGTTGTATGGTAGAGGGAGCTGAAGAGATTCAAACTTCATACCTGTGGATGAGGTAGCCTGGAGTGGTAGCTGGGATGACTGGTGGGTATATGAGGCAGAGTCGCTCAAGGAGCTTGCAGTCGCCACAGCCGCGGGAGGTGGGAGGGAAAGCGTGGATCTCTTCCCTTCATCTACGATTCCGGACGAGTACAGGGAAGATGGTGCAGTGCTGATGCTCGACCGCGAGGAATTCATTGAGGACTTCGACGATATGTCTGAGGCACTCTGCTGATGAAACGACGGAGACATACATTTGGAATGTTGATATTGATCAAGTGGACTAGTTCGCCCGAGTAATAGCTTTGGATCAAGTGGTATCTGATACGGTGCGCACGTGTTTACTTGTGGTAGTTCCCGGTTGTCGAAGTGAGAGATCGGAGGAAGATGCTGGCTTGATCCTGGCGGAGTGCGTTCAGAGCTTGTTTCCGTTGAATGCCGGCCTTGAGAGCCGGGCGACGCCTCCCTTCGACTTGATGGAGTCGAAGGTGATGTGGACGTTGGTGATACTGTCCCCATGGGAATGAGAGACGCGATAGCAGTACGATGCGTGGGCGGCCCAGTGATAGCGCTTGAAGGTGATGGATATCCACTTGTGGACGAACATGGACCGGTCGAGCTCAAGGAGTCGGCTCTCCGCTGTCTGAACTCGAGGGTGCTAGGCTGAGAAACGAGCCCGTCCATGGATGTATCTACACCACTCCCATTGCCCATACTGCTCTCTTGTGTGTCTTCTTTCGCCAGTCTTAGCCGCTTCTCTTCTACGCGCACGTTAGACTTGTAGTATGATTATGCAAATGCGCGTGTAAGCATACCAGAGCTTGAATAATTCTTGGCTTTGAATTCAGATAAATATTGCTGATACTCCCTGTAAAGCCTTGTGACTTTATACTCAGCCATCTCAGTGTGGTATTTTTCTTTTGCCGATGAAGCCTCGACCTCGAAAGGCTCTTTTTTATCTGTTGCGAGGTCTTGCCAACGCTCCCCAACCTTTTTGGCAATGGCTGTGAATGACAGGTTTTCGGACTTTAGCTCTTCCCGTATTTCTTGTCATGATCAGCATCCAAATGCTTTCAGGGGTATTATGAGGACGAACTATTGGAGAATATGACATATGCCGACAACGGCCTCTCCGGAGCATTGTCGTCTGGCTGTAAAGAGTCAGACGTCAAACAGCTTGTGCCTTTCCGAGTCGAAACAAGGGGCGGGCCGTCTGCTGCGGTCGCCTTGGCTGGACGAAAGGGTGCCACGAACCTTAGGGTGACGCCGATATTTCCTCTTCCCTCCTGTAACAGTGCTGCTCTTCGCGTCCGCTTTGTTCCCATCAAGCAAGCCTTCCTCATGTGGTTGTGGCCTACAGGGCGACGTCACATGCTCAGTGGGCACACCCCTAGTACATGCAATTTCTCGCTGCAATATCTGCTCAAGGTTCAGCCAGCATAAGGGCGAGTAGACATCCGGCGATGTTCCAGGTGTGGATCACTCACCCTTCTATGCCCAAGTTTGACTCCGAGAGCGTAGCTGCAAAGCGGTATCAGCCCAGAGAGTAGAGAAGAGAAGGGTAGAGCCCTACAGATCCGACTCTGTGATGTCCAACACTGTTCCCCATGTCTCAAAGCCTTCCTCTTCGAATCTATCGATGTACTGGCCAAGACCCAATTTTGACAGGATCGAGTGGAGATCGGTCGTCATCAGCGTTGCGAGAGGATGGTACACAGGGATCTGTTGTCCAGGTCAGATACCCACAGACAGAAGGGTCGGCAACAGGATTGTGCTGTTGTGTGTCCGCTGCTGAATCTGTGGGTGGGTTTCCCGGTGGATTACAATGTGACGAGCAGCAGATCTGGAGGTAGTACTGGAGGTAGTAAATGTTCGCGAACAGTAGAACCAAGACAGGCTAAAGCTTGTTTCACGTACCCTGAGGAGATACCTCCGTAGTGCACTGATTGGACGAAGATCGGATAATTGTTTGCGGTTACCCTGTCATGAATGGATCTGTCGAATCCTGGATGTTCGAATGATGCGTCAGATCTCGATGTGGATGAAAGAACGGGACTGGTGGAATCTAGAATCGTAGATTGATGGACCGGGAGAGAAATGCATGAATTGCAACGTGGACAAATGGTGCAGATGATGGAAAGGCATCGGGGTGAGAGAGGATGTCGATGGGGACTGGCGAGTGTAATAGGTGAATCGTAAGATGTATATGCTGATCTGGATCTGAGCAATGGATTGTGATCTGAGGGTCCAGTGTTCGGGACGCTAGGTATTCTACCTGGTGCTCAGAGGGCAATTGTGTGGAAGAGAATCGTCGATTCGGTGAGATCGAAGATCTGTGAAGAGATACCGATTTCGACAAGGCGCGGACGGATGGATGACTAAGCTCGCTGATTGCTCCCATAGGCTATGACGGGTGCACTTCTGACCTAGCGGTACTAGCATTACTAGCGGGGTTCTTCATTTCCTGGAGGACGCATGAACCGATCGCGCCGATGTTCATGGCACTGCCGCACTAATGTACCGTGTGTCAAGCACTTCTCTGTGGTGAGCTCATCCTGTACCTCCTCACCTCCTTTGATCGTCGTGCGTGAAAAAAGATAGCGGACGTACCTCCTCCTCCTTTATCATTGGAAGTAGGTGCATCCGCCATACTCTGGAAAGAACGGAAGTGATGCACATACCGTATTGAGCAACGATGATTTCGACATTTCTTTCTCCGACCGTAGCGTGATATCAGACACCAGGGCAGACACTGGATGATGAATATGCTATGCAGGTAGAGCCTCAGGCGCAATTGTATTCCATAAATACCTAGGGTACTTTATCAGGGTTTTGTTTTTCATCGATCCCTTATGTAGCAATCTAGAGTGGCTTTCGCAGTCAAGATGTCATCATTAAATACACCCTAATTCAATCCAATGATTTACCTCAGTTCAACAATTTACACCTTGATTCATCTTGATATCAGCAGTGTATAGGCTAGACGGTGTATCAGTCTATACCTTACCTTAGATACTACGGATATGCCATCTAAAATACCCCACATCCCCCAATCAGATCAGATCTCCAAACGAGATCGATGAGATCAACCGGAAGAAACACAGCATGCGAGTTCCACATATCCCATCACGAAAAACCATCGAAACAACAACAACCATATCCTAGCTAACATCCTCTAATCTACCCTCATCCACCCCAACCCCCAAAAACCCACACCCATGCCTCCCTCACCTCCCAACCCAGAAACCCCACCACCCAACGCCGATCTAGCAAAGGTACTCTCAACCCATAAACCCCCCCTCCAGATATACACATACCCAAAAGCTAATCCACCCCGTCCCCCTTCCCCAGGCCTTCCAAGACCTAGCAAAGTACGCCCCCCTTCCCTCCTCCCCCCCCATCAATCCCCTTCCCCTTCCCTCTTTTACCCCCTTCTTTCCCCCCCTCCCACCCACTAACACCCCTTCCCCTCCACACAGAGGCGAAAAAACAGCCTCAGCAATGGAGTGCCAACTCACAGCCCTGGAGTCCAAAATCGACGCTCTCCTCGCTAGCGTCGACGAGTCAGAAGGTGGCGAGATTGATGTTGCTACGGAGCAGAGTCAGAGTGCTAGTGATCGGGGTCAGGATGCGAAGGGGTGAAGGGATGGATGTGAAGGGGTGAAGATATGAAGGGATGAAGGGATGAATGAATGATGGGGTTGGAGGGGGAGGGGGAGGGGGGAGAGGGGGAGGGAAGGGGAGGGGAGGGGGGGGAAAAGAGGTGTATATATGGGCGCTTGGGTGGAGGTGGCGGATGCTGGGTTGGGAGTATGCATTGTGTTGGTTCATGTTGTACTATTGATGAACATCTCAGGGTTGGGGGTGAGAACAGGGTTTATTAACGAATGTGAATTGGCGGAGGGTTCGGCGCATATTCTTGTTGGGTCTCGGAAATGCATGTTGGTGAGCGAAAGCTATGGGGTAGGCAGATGTATTGCAATCCTCTTCCCTTTTTAGATTCTACATGACGGAGGGGGGGCAAACGAGCTTGATCCTGTGCATATGATGGCTATGGATCAGATCAACGTCTGTGTGATCATTAACGTTAGATCTAGCTACCCATACCCATACATGCAGCTACGATATCCAGAAGGAGCGGTTCGCTCGGCCATCCCTATGACATTCAAGGTATCAAAGAAGTAGTCCCATAATATCCATTACCCATTACCATTAGCGCCGAACCACCCAAACCACCGCTCTGTTACCGGACAGTCAAGCGGTTACCAGCACTGCCTCGTTTCTGCAATTTGGCCTGAGCATCCTTACCACCTTCTATTGCCGTCACACTGCCATTTCTGTTGATGTTCGGCAACGCTGTAAGCGTGTCCTCGCCTTTGCCCGCTTTCTGTTCAATATACAGCTGTGCGTTCGCAGACAGAGGGAAGGCGGGCAAGCTAGACTGAATGATAGCGCCGTTCTGGATCAGCAATTCGGCTATGGGGAAAGCATGAACGGGCCTCTGGCCATTGTTGGTTGTCTTACTACCGGGCGATGGAAGTGGTGACGGTGTCGCCGAACCCCCTCCAGGGGTGGCTGGATCTGCGGCTACAAGGGCGAGGAAGACGGAGTGGGTGTTTCGAGAACGATCGTGTACGTTGGGATTTGCACGGAGAGCGAGGCCATACAGAACCCCTTGTATGTTGTTTTTCTTGACAGAGGCAAGGAGAGTCTCGTCGGGTGTGGAGTAGTGGGATTGGGTATTAGAGCCAATAGGGGCAACGTATGCCCTGTCAACGTATTTTGCAGTGATGAATCTTAACCGCTGGTCGCGAGTTGCGTATGCGGTTGGTTTTTGGCCTTCTTCCAGATTTGCTTCCCAGACCATGTTGCTGATACGATTACCTATCTGAAGTAGGATTTCAACGATGTCGGTGCTGAACGATGTCGTATCAAGGGTTAGGGAGCGGATCTTTGATATATGGGTCCCAAGTGAACGGTGGATACCACTGCATTCAATGCAGAGCACTATACCAAGGTTGATAGAGACCCATTCAGTTTTGGATTCGGAGTTGCAGTCGGCGCACCAACGATTACCCTGGTCGTGATCGCGCACTATCTGGAGAAGTCTCGAAGGGTCTTCGTCAAAGTTGTTACAGTCTGTGCGGACGTAGGTGGGCCGTGCACCAACTGTGCGATGTCGATAGACACTATTAGCTGCACTCGCGTTGGATGGAGACTGATGAGTGTGGTGTCCGGAATACGAGGAGCTTTTCCCAGTAAGCACAGAGCCAATATCTCGGTGAGTCGACCTTTCGCTGTTACTTGACGGTGCAAACGCTTGAGGCTGACCCCTGCCTTCCATGGCGTTTTGCAGAGCACTGTTCAGGGCATTTATCCAATTAGCCATGTCTTCTTCCGATGGGGCTTGATACACTCGTTTGTATTGGGGTGTGATGACTTCGAAACAGAACCTCCGTTCGGCGCTGCGTGCCTCTCGTACTGACGCCATCCTCAAATCAATGGGCTCCATATGAAGATCAAGTTGTTGCTTCCAATTGCTATACTCCGATAATTTACCTTGGTCAAGTACAATCCAGAACCTGATAAGTCAGCCTCAAGTACTCGAGATTGCATCGAAAACCCACTTATGCCAGGCTTGCTTATTCAAGCCCTTTGGATCAACATGGGAACCAGGTCTGCTCAGAGCCCAAAGTAGGCCTTCCTTTCGGTGTTCTGCCCTATCAAGACCACTTGGCACGCTACGGTCCCTCTCCTCAAGGTCGCGAATCCCTTTGAATTTGTCTGGACTAACGATAGGTACACCACTGGTGGGCCGACTATTGGGCGTAGAGGGAGCGCCATTACTAGAATTGCGCGTGGGGTTGCGGACCGACAAGCTTGGACCGTGTTGCGACGCAGTTGAAGAAGAATAGTGAAGTCCATTTTGACGGTTGCTGTCAGCTCGAGATAATCCTGGATCTTGGGAAGTATTGCTCTCCGTATTGAACTGTATCGGGATCATGCTCGACCCATCAACTTCCGGCTCTACGTAGGGCGTAGTGCCCTTTTCAAGGATTCTTCGCTTCTCTTCCCTCTCACTCCGTTGTATCTTGTACTCCTTGTCAGCATCCCTTACCTCACGTATCAGAACATCAAGCTGAGGCGTCATCTCCCCTACTTTCATAGCCGTGGCTAGATAGCTTTTTGACTGTGTCTCTGCGTACTTCGTCAATTGTGAGAGCACCTCCTGCTCCTTCCTTCCACCGTGTAGATCCTGCATGAACGCAGAATAGTCGAAGCGTTTGAGCTCGAAATGTCTCCGCTTGTTTTGGTACTTGGAGTCACTTTCGTTGCGTTTCTTCTCCTTCAATGAGTCCTGACGTTGCCCAAGATACCTACTGACATATGCGTAGTAATCCTTACTTTCGTCCTCGAAGTCTTTCTTCTTTGATTCTGCCTGTTTGATATCAATTGTATATATCTTGGAGAGCGGGTCAATGATCAGCTTCTGTAAGTGCACGGTGTTCTGCTTTTCGTACAAAAGGATTTGGCTTGCAATTTTTTCAAAGTAGTGCTCGAGTGCCGGTTGAATGGCGTTCGCATTCGATGCCGATGCCTCTCGAAGTGCGTCCATAAACGCAGAGACAGCTGTGTTGCATTCAACCTGCGCTGCTTGAGCTGCCTCCGCCTTCCGTAGAACTTTCTTCATCCTCGTTCGCATATTGCTAGTCTTTTGTTCAAGCGCTTTCATTGTAGCACGGAAAAGGGGTCCGTCTTCGACTGCGCTCATGTCATCGCTTGGCCTTGGACACGAGATACCTATCACAATAGGGTCTCTGAGCGCTGTCTGTGGAACAGGTATACTGATCTCCCTTGGATCTATAATCGGTGAAGGCGGACCAATGTCGGTATGATCCGATTCACTCCGTACAGACATAATAGAATTTGATGACGGCAGCCGTAGTCGAGGGGGTACATTTAGTTCGAACGATGGTGAAGATGTTTGAAGTTGAGGGCTAGCGAACGTTCGCGGTGTATTTTGTACCCAAAAGCTGAACGTTGCGAGAGTTTGAAGTTTGTGTGCCCTTTGATCATATTCCGCGAAGCAGCATGTATTGCGCCAGCCACCTCCTCGATCTTCTACTGCCTTTGGTGGTCGCCATTTCCACGACCAGTCAAATCTGACACTCGGATTTCCTCCAGTGGAATAGTCCCCAACCAATTCGACATTGGCATTTTTGTGTAAATTCGGATCCGCATGAAACTCCCTGGTTACCAAATTGTCTAGATCTTTAGCATTCGAGGCAAAGGCGAAGGTGAGTCCATTGATAGATGTATCAGCTCCACCTTGGCGAATCACGAAAGAAAAATTGAAGAAGAGTTCGTCATTTGAGTCGTTATGTAGTTTGAACAGGAAGGCAGGCAACGGTGATGTAGGAGAAGATTCAGGGTCCTATTAATGCAAAAGCTTGTCAGTCTTGTTTGTCTCCTGTCAGGGATATAATGACCTGTATATATTCCACAAAGCTCTCGTCCCCGTAGTCTTTCCTTGCGATTATTCGGGTAGCAGGGTACACATTAGGCACCACATTGAGCAGAACCTTCCCACGGGTATTGGTAACAGTGAGCGAAGCAATGGATACTAAGATATATTAGGTCTCTACGCCCTAAGATTCCATACGCAGCTGCTTTTACTTACAGCGAGTCTGGTCACGGAGGACCAGCGCGCCGCCCTCCTCTGGTTTACTGCTTACATTCCCCATTTTCTAACACAGTATAGCTCTGCGGCTAGCTCATAAGTTCGCTCTTGGACACGGGTTCAATTCCTTGATGTCAAGGTGGAGGCTGGTGGAACATGCCCCGAAGGTGTTGGGCAACTCTAGTGGAGCGATTAACGGACATGGATATAGATGTTCCAATACCTAGGGCAGTCCTAGAGGTGGGCAACATGTGAGGCGCTTCATAGTATGTAGTATGAACTTTCGTATAGGGACTGCTGTATAAAGAAGCTGTACGTTTGTTGCGGATCGGAAGTTGTCACTAGAATACCTGAGGATTCGACCAATCAAGGTATACTTTAGGGTTTGCCCACCACCAAGAACCCTGGGATTGCAAGCGTCTATCTAGGCCAAAAGTTATTCTTGAGCCGGGCCAGCCAGTAGAAGTGTTCATAGTACGGGACACCCTGATACTCATGTTAGACAACTACACAAGACTAGGGGGTACAGAATCCTCTACAGGGTGAATTGCTGTCTAAAAGTGGAGCAAAGAGGTCAGCGGTAACGATGGAAATGTTAAGGTATGGTATGCTCTCGCTATGGTTCATCCAGGCTGTGGAGCAAAGTCACTCAAGTCCAAGTGTTGAGATGCTTGTGCTTGGTGACGGTCATGGTTATTAGCTATCAGGAGCCCTTGAATGCAGGCCAACGCTATGCATGCACAAACATGCTCTTCATTTCGGTCGCCGTACGCCCATATGCAAGTTGACTTAATCCTGCCTCCCTTTCAACAATCGCTTAGTCACCTTGTCTTTCTCAATGATGTATACATGTGCACCCCAGCCTGACAATGCATCCCGATCCACAGCATTGAGAAGGGCTTGTGATATCGTTTCGAAAAGATCCTCCGGCTCCTACGATTTCATCGGCGGTTAGCAATTTGGACCGTTGTGATTTCTGGCTAGTGAGGATATCATGTACCAAATCTGGCTCCCACAAGCCTTCACACGTCCCGAACAGCTGATCACTAGCTGTCCCGGAAACAATGAAATCCTTCGCAAAATCGATGCACCCTATACTATCAAAACCGCATATGAAAGGTTTTCCGGTCGTATGGTTGATTCCAGCAATGACAGGGCTGACAAAATAAGGACCGAAACGCTTCTCGTATAGACTGGTAGACACAAGGTTTGCCATGGTCTGTGGTGATATTTGACGTTCTTCGCGTAACCGATACATGTTGACTTTGTAGCGGAAAAGGTCGGAGACAGTGGAGACATCGGTCGCTAGGCCTGTGAGGCCAAGGTAGACGTCGCCGTAAGGAAATATTTTGGGGAAGTTGTTCGATACGGTGAGGGATTGAAGACCAAGGCGAAGATCGCAGGCTATGGCAACACAGTCTTTGCCCACCATAGCTACGCAAGCGCCGCCATCTAGAGATCTTTGTCAGACTTAGGTGTACAAGTATGAAAGGGCGAAATCTGTCGAAGCTTACTGATCGCGAAGGGGGAGCTCTGGCGAGAAAATTAGTAGAGCTCAAACTGAGAGTGGGGGAGATTACCATAATCGCAAGTTTGTCACAAGGCGTTGTCTGGCTGTGTAGAGCTTCTCCAAGTCTTAGGTTGATATTTGAATGAACAGTGACGGTGTATCGAGCTCGAATTGAAGCTTCACCATGGCCAGGTCTACGCGTAGGACACCATGGCGGAATTTTGCCGCGGCGCTGAATTCTCCTATTCTAAGCCAATCGTGCCAATGTGCATATTCACTCTGATTCACTCTAATAATCAGGATACAGGTATTCGCAGATACTATCTCTAGAGGAATGCGATACAGGTCATGGTTCTTTGCATAGTCTCTCATCCCTTTTAAGCTACATAATACGGCCTGATGGCGACTAAAGCCATGCCATCCCACAACGGGCCACCAAAGTCCACGACTCCTCCGAATCAAACGTAAGTTTTCTCAACAGCATCTTCAAACACAATTCTAATATGAAGCATAGCTAAATCAAAGCAGCCTGTATCTGACCAACTTGCCTGAAAAAATTCAGAAGGCCGACCTTCGCCTCTCGCTCTACACCCTCTTTGCTACCTACGGTCCTGTCCTCGATGTTGTCGCCGTCAGGAATGGAAAAATGCGTGGGCAGGCTCATGTAGCTTTCCGGGACGTCCAGGCGAGTACGCAAGCAATGAGGGCGCTACAAGGATTTGATTTTTTTGGGAAGGAGTTGGTATGTGCTCCAGCTTCTTCCCTCCGAGGGATTTGAGGACCACAATACTAATATGAAACGACGTTCAGAAGATACAGTATGCGAGGGGAAAGTCGGACACAGTCGCCAAATTGGACGGAACCTACAAGATGCCTGTAGCGGCAGGGAACGAGATTACTACCAGTGCACTTCAGCAGTCTATTTTTGGCGCACCACCTTCCTCGCTGCCAGCACCCGTGCCAGCACCAGCGGCTAAGACGCCCGAAGCGAAAGAGAACGGGGACATGGATGTTGATAGTGGAGCAGATGGGCCAAAGGGCGTAAAGAGGGCAAGAGAAGATGAAAGTGACAACGAGGATGCCCCAATGGAGGAGGATAGCGATGCCCCCATGGAGGCTAGTTCGGACGAGGACGATGACTAAAGCTTTGGTTCATTAACACGAATACCCAAGTGTCCAAACGAGTATTCAATATCGCCTCCATGCTGCGGCAGATGGAGACTGGACATGTGGTGACATCAATGCACAAGCTCACAAGTTTGGGGTAGAACATGGACCTGCTGTGAGCTTTCGAGCTGAAGTAGACAATCTCTTCCTTGCCAGGATCGCTGATAAGGATAGCCTCAATGTTCCAAATCTGTATGGTAAGGCGATTCTATGGCTCTGAGATTATGTATTTACCAACAAAGGAACGCTCCATCAATGTGAGTCTTACAAAGTAGGCATCTTCCTACACCCACACACGTGTTTCAGCCATCAAGCCAGCGTTAATCCAGTTGGTGGGGGACTTGGAGAAGCATGTGCGGAAAGCTCAACGGTATCGAGATACATGAGAATATAAACTCAGGTGGCGAATTCTTCTGCTATCCTTGTGATCATGTCTCTGGGCAAGCTGAGTCCGACAGCACCAGCCACAACACCAATCCAGATCATCAAGTATTCCAAAGATGATATGCCTCTCCCGAGTCCTCTCAAAATTTCGCCCATGGCCACCGCTGTATTGCAAGGATGTACCCAGTAGCAAGGCATGTCAGTGATGGGGTGGTTCTGATGCATGATCTCCATTCAGCCCAACAGGACATGACTTCCAGGCTCTACACCTCTACAGATAAGGTACGTGGAATGCCTACCGTCATGCCAATACCACCCATGACACCCACCGCCTTTGCTCCAGCTTTGAGATATTTTGGCACTAGTAAATCGTATACGCTGTCAATGCTGCGATAACTTGCAGGCGGGAGGTTGTAAAGCGAAAAGTATAGAACCGGCACACGATAGCTGTGGGAAAACACAATATCATATGTCACGATTGCAGATGTGTGAGATGATGCTCCGTGGTGGACTGCCGCCTACAGACCAGAGATCAGACATCCCTCTCTCAGAAAAGGGCTAGGCATGTGCAAGTGGTGGCTTACTCCATCGTCCTCGTCATCTTCTTGGTCCTCAACATCAAGGTACTCTGGGGGGATATCTAGTGTCTGCTCGTCTGAGCTCTGGTGTCTGAGGATTGGAGACCTCTGTGCCATGCATACTGGGGCCAAGTGCCGCGAGATAGTGAGGTACCGCGATTCTCCCTAGGAGACTGTTCTGAGCATCTCGAAAGTCGTTGGATCAGGGTAATGCTTGGTCAGAAAAGTATGAGATGGTAATCGGATAAGAATCCTTCAAGGTCCGAGTGTTTATCAGAGCTGGAAGAGACGAACATGAAATACCTCTTCGCGAATCTCTATCATTGATATCGTCTGCCCCGAGTTCAAACTGAGCTGCTGCAATGTCTGGCAACCCTCATCAAACTCCCTTCTTGAGATGAAGCCGAGATCATCGACGCCATCTACTGACATATTGAATGTTGGCCTTTCGCAACGTACAAGATCCAGTCGCCGGACCTACTCCTCGGCATTGCCTTAGAGGGTGGGTTCAGAAATCCGGCGCCTCACGCTGTGAGCAGATCGATTACCAAAGCAGTTGATACGACCGACAAGACAATTTGTTGACTGTTGGTGGTTCGGGCTGGCTAATATGGAGTCGCCAAAAATGACACCTCGTCAGGATACTAGGATGTAGAATCGGAGAGACTTCCGGCTGCTCAAAATGGTGATGGCATGGTCAGAGACGCCTAATAGATATTCGTACGCAGGGTAATTGAATGGCGCCACGGACTACAGAAGCCTTTGGTCCAATGTCGTAACAACGTAAGCTTCTCAGATGATGAGCAGGAAAGTACTTCGTAGACGAACGCTACCAGATGTAAACGCCGCGTGGACGGCGTACCTAAGGTAGATCTTGGATGGGGTAAAGTAGGTCTCGACCTTGGCAAGCAAGTTCCTCGACGTCTTTGATCCTTGGTGCGGGGTCCCTTGGCAGCACTAGCGGTGGCTGAAATGTGGCTGAGGACTAGAAAGAGGAAAAGATCCACCGATCGGAGGAGTCTCCAGGGATCGGGATGCAGCTAGCCACACGACCTTGTCAATTACAGTAAAGTGGAATGCGTTAGTGTGGCTTGAGGTGGCTGGAAAACTTGATCTTCGTTACCCGCCAATGACCTACAGTTGCTATGGGAGCTCATAATTCCAGCCATTCCCTCATTCAACATCAATTCCATTCAAGTCACTCGTTTTGCACTCCCCAATGCCAAATTCGTACTTATGTCTGTCAAGCGACATGGATTTATGATACTCTCGGATCCAGGTTTGGCTCACGTATGAAGCTCAGAGTGAAGGAACACACAGCCCGGCGCAAGCCTTACTTGGTTGCGCAACGCCATGATACCTCTGTTTTCCTATTGCCTTGATTAACCCACTACAGTACTTAGATATTCATACCATTGACTGATTGAGAAGAGGTACACGCGTTGGGTCTTCATCGATCATTCCTTTTGGAAGAGCTGTCTCGCACAAACAACAATTATGATGGGTGGACTATCTACTTCTGATATCGTCCCTCGAAGGCTGTCAAAGCCTCGGACAAAATCCTCCCTCACAACGCACATCAGTACCTCCGACCGAGAGTCCAACATAATATCGCCGCCCACACCATCAACTCCGCAAGATTACTTTGGTGACTATTCCGCGGTTATATCGTCACAGGGCGAACGTAGGAGTAGGCGCAAATCTCGAAGCAAGATCCGAGCCTATCTCCATGGCTCCAACAATGAGACCACACAAACCTCTTCTGATGAAGATGATGGGCAAGCTACACTTTCTGGCGCTGCTCGGGATGTGAGGAAGCGGATTTCCAGGACTGGGTCTTCAATAATGCAGCTGCAAAGCGCCAAGACCTCAACTACACGCCTTTCAAATGCCTCGAGTTCAAGGCTACTCTTGACAGGATCACAATCCTCGGATGCCGAAGAATCAGCATGGGTCGCGGACCAAATCAAGGAAAGAGCTTTCCATGATACATTAGCAGCCCAAAACCACATCACTTCTCCCATAGATGAGGACAAACATGTCGATTCTGTTATGGCTCCGCTGCGAAGGAAGTCGCTGTATACACCCGGTTTAGCTACCAGGAATCCGAGTGATATTCTTAAAAAACCGCCTCAACAGGTTTCAAAGCAAATTCAACTTCAACCGGACCATGACTACTACTACGACCCGGCTCGACCTAAGGAATCACCCTTGTCTCAAATTGCAGCCTTGCAAATCGGGGAAGACGGAAGGTCTACCCCTTCCAATATGCACTATCTTCAGCTCGGAGGTCTTCAATTGGGTACACTGAGAGTTACGAACGCTTCGCCAATACCAAGAAATCGCACCCCAGATGGAGTCTGTCGATCGCCCACATCCGAGTCGAAAACCCAAGATGAAGAATACACTGCATCTGAGGGAGGCGTAGCTGTCGACTCGGCGACTGCTAGCTCCCCAGGTGGTGGCAGCCCTCTGAGGTCCAAAAGCAAATTCGGGCCATCACTCCAGTCTGAGTACCGTGGTTGTAGTATGACACCAAGGGGGGCTGTCTCCTCACAAGCACCAGAACGTACAGTACTCATGGCCAACGAATATATGTCGGAACTTGATGGTAGCCCATTTGCGTACTCCGACACTCCAAGTTCGCAAGGGAGGAGCACGACCATAGATTCTTCTTTTGAGGATGAGGGACTAGTCATCCCCCAGGCAGAGGGTGCCGCAGTCGAAACGTGGAGGCAGTTCATTGATGATGCTGAGGTACGACACGGTTTCAATGGGTCACAAGAGGACGCGTTCCGTAAACTTGATGGAAACACGCCGTCTACACCGGAGTCTCGCCGCCTATCTACCCCATACTCTACGAATTGGCGATACAGTATCTCTGACGAAGTCCCCCACACAGACAGTGGTTATGGGTCAAATGCTTCCTTGAATGCGAACCAGCCCTCAGTGGAGGGTGCTACGGTAGCTTCCAACTACCATGCGCCTGGAGTGGCACACAGAAGAATGCAAAAGGCACCGCCAAGCAGCATTGAAGGGCCCAGGTCCCAGATTTTGGTAAAGGAAAGAAGCCAACCCTCCTTACAGGGCATGAACGTCGCACCTAGCTCTTGTGCAGTGAGAGTGGACCCCAAGTCCCATGGCATATCAGGGCCTCGAGAGATGCCACAGCATATCTCAGAGCAAGGCAGATATTCACTACAGCTAGTTGGTCCCGCGCCACGGCCATCCTCTTTCTCTGTAATACCACAAAACAAAAGTGGTAAGCAGGTAAGGCCAGTTGCCCGTTCTTCACCAACTGTCATACGTAAGCTTCAGAAAGTACGACCAAAGTCACAACCTCCACCGGTGGATCTCATCACCGTTCAAGGGTACCGCGAACTTTCACAAGCACGGATTCCAAGGGTACCATCCAACGTTGCTGCTAGACATGCGGACAGGCTTCGCCAATTTCCTTTGCTCGATCATACATTTCCAAGCCTAGATCATACCACTTCAGACGATACTGTTTCACCAACCGGTAACTACGATTGGGCTTACCCCCTACCAGTTAGATTCCCCTCGCCTGCAAACGCCCTTGAAGCGGCAGCAATGAATCCATCGGTTCCGCCATGTACAATTGATGAGGAGCACAAGCCCTGTTCTAGAGCTTCTTCTGAGCGTAGGAACAGTATAGTTGTGCAGGTACAAGACGACCTGTGGCCTGCTTCGGACATTGTACGGTCCCCTAGCTGGTCTGAATTTGGAGGTGGGAGGCAAAGCAGGAAATCGAAAAGAATAGCCAAGCAAGAAAAGGAGGACGAAAAGAGGTTGAAGCGGGAGGAGAAGGACCTTGAGAAACGTCTTCAAAAGGATAGGAAAGACCACGAGAGGCGAATCAAAAGGGAACAGAGCAAAGAAAGGTCCTCTCGCTCTCGGTCAGCATCCAGAACAAGGGGGAGATCATCTGATCAATCCAGTCGCCACACAATGGCAACGATTGCTGATTTTGGAACCGTCACCGAGTCCTTGGGCGGAAACCCTTATGATATTGCAACAGCCATGTTTCCGTCTCATTCCACGTCCCAAAATGCGGGCAGTTGGCACCCCCATCAGATCAGCAGCGCCCTGTCAAGGCCTAAGTCTACCATTGAGATGGATGAGGTAGCAACTGCTGATCATGCCCGAGCACGAAGTAGGGCTCGGAGTCAGAGCGTTGGCAGGCCAAGCCTTCCCACCGGAGGAAACACCGAGAACCGAGATATCGTCTGTGGGAGACAGCCTCGACCCCTAACTGTATTTTCTGATGCGACCCCCATGCCAGCTTTGGCGGCTATCGACCTCAAGGCTCATGATCTCGACTGGGCTCGTAATCAGCAAAGAAGCCGAAGCTTTTCTGGTCCTTGTATGCCGAATAGCGGACCCTTCAATGAAAGTAGTGAGCATCCTGGACGACCAACACAATCCGAGAGTATCGTCATGGACACCCCCCCGGTACCAGCGCTGCCTTCCGCCCAACAAGTCAGGGAACGAGAAGCCCAGATTAGCAAGTCTCGCCCGCAGAGTATTGTGATTGATGTACCATCGGTGCCTGCTTTACCATCTCTGCCGTCCTCGCAGCAAGTCAGTGCCAGTGAAGGCGAGGTCGAGTTAGAGAATGCACCCGCTTCCAAGCCGGCAATGTTGGCCCGGCCACGCAAGATGAGGACCAGCGGAGTCGTACCCGATCTCTGGAGCAGTGGATCCCTTGAGAAGAAACGCCCCAAACTCCCCCAACTCGCCCAGGAGTCGAACCCCGTTGAAGCCAGATTTGACACGTCTTCAAGCGACGAAACACCTGCTGCTAGGGGAAGTGACGTTTGGGAAGCCCAGCGTCAAGCATGGAGACAACGACGGAAGTCGGCCGCCAAATCTGCGAGCGAAGTACTTCTGAGGAACCAACTGACGGAGATCTTCGATAACCGCCCAGCGGCATCCACTCCAACCGGAGGGCAAACCAGGAGGCTGTCAGCCTCGCCTAGAGCAGACACTACGGATCCACGAATCCCAGCAAGACCGACACCGTCCCTCCGGCCGGAGCCAAGTTTCTTGGGTTTACCTAATCCCCTGGCATCACACCCCATACCTCAACAGCCAACCTTGGAGCCCACTCCCAACCGTCCGAGCCAATCCAATCAAAGTACGCATCGACCGGCCTCCTATCATCAGTCGACCATTCCTCAATGTCTTCGACCAGGACCAAGTCCCCTCGCATCCAATTTCACACCTCCCGAAGACCAAACCCCACCAATGCCTCCAAACCCAGCCCAGCGCCGCGCATCCACCCTCACCATACCTCGGAAGCGTATCGGATCCGGCACCTCAACGCCCACCCGAGCCATCGACCGCCTGACCGGTCGCTACGATGGCGGGTTGCAGTACGGGTACGAGCCTGGCGTCGGGCTTGGCGGTAGCGCGGGCACTCGGGGCGCGAAGACGGAAGCGAGCCGGAAGAGCGTGGATGTTTCCAAGGGGTTCGGGTTGGATCTGAGCGATGTGCCCATCTTCATTGCGCCTATGCCTGCGAGATGAGTCTCCGATATACAATACCCATTTCGGTGAACATTTTCCTTTTATGAAAGTACATGATGCATGTTGCAAAGCGAGCGAGCGCAATACCCAATGTTTCAATTTTTGCGGATGTGCTATCATGTTCGTCTATCAATGGCACTCTAATATCTGTACATAACGAGCTAGTATCACCGTATATAACCGTCTGAGACCATTCCATTCCTCTCACATACCTCGAACTGCAACGAATACGTAGAGAAAAAGAAGGAAAAGCACGCAGTACACTCAGCACATCCGCCGAGAATTATCGACCCAATGACGCGCACAAAACCCAGCATTCTATTCTCATTACTCCCAAACCCGAAAGATCACCATTACTTTGACTCACTTCATCGTCTGTTTAGATTTGAGCTCAATGTCGTGCGGTATATTGTGATATGTGGTATAGAGCTTGTAGCATATTTTTGAGATGGTGATACTGTATAGATTAAGGTCCTAGATGGATGAGACTCTGTCAATATCAATCATCGGGATGAGAAAAAAGATAGTAGGCATCAAAGACTTCATTGTCTGTCTATTTCTAAGGATCCAGGGACCTAAGATCGAGCTAGCTTCTATAACGCATCTCCATGCCCCCAAGCAATCTTCATGCATTTCAGCTTCCATCCCAGCATCAATTTTCCCACGCACAAACCAGCAGATCAAGACGGAAAACAGAGCATTTCTTGCAGCAATCGTAGGAACCAGCCTCACATGGGATATCGTGGGTATAGGCGCAAATAAATATTCCCTCCAGAACGCCGGGCTCGAAATACGTCCAAAAGTATGGCGAGAGAGAAGGAAAAGTCCCCCCCACTCCAAATTCCCAACGTACTAAGACATTACTCTTACAGGTTACTCACGTGCGTATATTGCGAAAATATCATCCAAATGTGTGCTCCGCATATGGCATATCTGCGCTGAGTCAGTCGCTTGCTTGTGATTAGGAGCGAAGATGCAGCATACCAGCCTCATCTCTCATCATAGGCATTGAGCTTTTTCTTTGCCCGGCACCCATCAGCAGCATGGAGCTTTCTCGTCTCCTAGCTTTCGCCGCACCACCAGATGCTAGATTGCGTGGCCGAGTCACGGCGTATTCGGGTCCAGGAACGGTGACTGAATCAGGTTGCGGCGCTATGTTATTGTAACTCGGCTGCATGGGTACAAATCCCGTATTGTTGTCTGTGTGCAAGTCGTGCATGGCCTGCTCGTATGTAGGTTGTGGACCAAGCTGGTTAGAAAACTGATGAACTTTGCTAGAGAAGGTGTCCTGAGTGTGCGACGGCGTTGGGATATCAGAAAACATCTGGCGTCTTGGAGACCGGATGTCTTCTGGAGTAAGAGGCTCATTGTTTGTCATCTCAAGAGATGGTAAGGAGGAGTCGTCTGGTGTCTCGCCAAAGACAGCGTCGAATTCGGTCAGAAACATGGAAAAAACAGGTGCTGGTATATTGAGTGTGGGCGAGAAGACAATGCCAACGTTGCGAATGCTCATCTTGTTGACGTCTGAATTGTCGATAATCGAGATGAGGAACGCCGAAAGGGCGCGCAGAAGTGTAAAGTTGGGCTTCGGAAGCCTGTGCATGAGTGCATTGTAGGCCGCTATTTTCCTTTGCTTGTCTGGGAGTTCTAGTGATCGTCAGTTAGGTCATCAAGCCTGACAGACTGGGAAACGTCACAACTTACCCAAGACACTGAGGAATTGCAGGTGTAGCTCCCGCGTCAAAACGGGTTGAGGCAGCTCACGCAAGTACAATTTGAGCAAGGAGGCAACAGCGTGGACATCGTAGTATGGTTCGTCGTCGCCAAGCAGATCGAGATCACCCTCGGCGTTGAAGCGGCTCCGGAGACCTTTGATGAGTGTGTTGGAACCACTCATGCGAAATATGCCTTCTTCACTAGCGGCGTCTTTCATTTCGAGATACTCGAGGCAGCGATAAACAACTGCTGGCAAACATGCATCAATCCCACGTGGCCCACAAAACTCGACAGCTTCAGCGAGGGGTATGCCAAAGGCTGCTTTGACATTAGTGATCTGCTCTTGATATTGCTGCTGAGTCAAGCTGAGGTTGGAGTCATTGGAGTGGTTAACGCCTAGCTCTGGGCCATTCCTGTCTCGGAATCCCCAAATGCTCCTCTTCTTCTGCTCTTTCGGTTGGTTGAAAGAGGGCGCCATTGGCTTATTGCCCCAAGCGCCAACGTCACTTATCTTCGCACCATTCTGAGGTGCAGAGATTGCCTTGGACTGGGCTGATGGGGCTCTGACAGACGGCTGCGATCCGGAAGTCGTAGGCGACGGAGATTCCGCTGGACGCGGATCTGGGGTAATCTGGACCAGAGGGGCCTGGGCTGCCTGAGTGTTTTCGTAAGGTACGGCCTGCAGATTATCAAAAACCTCCGAATGTGGACTGTCGGCAGAGGCCATCTCTTTCCTCAAGGAATTCTTCGCGACAGGAATCACCGCTTTGCGTGACCCCGAGTCGCTTTTCGAGAGCAAAGGCCTCGAATTCGTGTCGGCGCTTGATATCTCCACATAACATAAGAGCGCTGCTACCCAAGCGTCTCTTTCAGCATCGCTCTCAGCACAGAGAACGTGGTCCATGTAGCTATTCGAATCCTTGCGCTTGGGTTCGCAGATCGCGAAAGCATGTCTATACAGGCTATCGCCATCCTCACCTCTTGACGGCGAATGAGATGATGATTGATTCGGCCTGCCAATTTGCGCTCCGTGAAGCTTGATGGTGCCCAACAAGGAGCCTCCGGGTGTTTCGTAGTAACGCAGGACAGGCTCGTCGAGTACGAAAAATCTTGCCTTCCAGCCGCCAAAGTTTTTCCCTCTTTTGGTGAGATATCCCTCTTTTAAGAGCCTGCCATCTGGACCTTGCGTTGTAGGCGACCCTGAATGCGGAGCTGCTACGATTCCATTCCCTTCGTCGCTGCTCGGTTCAGAGACTTGGCTAGACAGGTAGTAGCATACGGTCAACGCGTTTCTCTCGTCCATTGGTGTATCTAGAAGCGCCTCGAAATAATTTTCTAGGGCTATCCTTCGAGCATCGATCTTGGCTGGGGCATGGCCACTGAATAGAGAGCGATCGGGCTGCTTTACGTTGACCATGGCAGATTGTCGAAGCTGTTGATCTAGTTGCTGTAATGAGTGTATTGGTTTCTCTACTTGCCAGAGACCTTGGTGGTCAGATCTCGCCGACACTCCAAGTGTGAAGACAGGTTCTTCGTCGGACCCTTTGATGACCAGACTGTGACGCGACGGTTTGAGGCGCGAGGAGACTACCTTGACGAGAATTGAAGGAAGAGCATTTGGTGGTAATAGAAGATCTGGATATGCGTCGGACATGAAGCCTTTAAATACACCCCTCGAAGACCGATTCTCGGTACTGTGGTTTGGGGATGGCCGATCAGGTCGCGTCTCTTGATAAGGAGGCGGAGCTTTCAAGGGACTTGGGGGATCTTCTGTAGAGCCACCCTCGTCTTTACGGATTTCGACATCGGGTATTTTAGGAGAAGTGATAGAAATTGGAGTATATGGTGGAAGAGGTATAGGTTGTCTTGGAGCTCGAGGGGAGAGCGGTAATCCGACAAATCCATTGCTCGGAGAAATTGGTGGAGACGTGGTGGACGGCACCGCTATGTCACGAGGTAGTCTCGGTGTTGGAGGATTTAGTGGACGATGATATGGACGCGGACTCAATGGAAGGCCTGGGCTAATAGGTAACATAGGTATAACTCGTTCCGTGGTGCTCGAATCGATGCGGGTATCGGCCGGGCTGAGGAGACCTGCTAAAGAGGTAGGCGGGGACAAAAACCCTGGAGCGCCGGCAGGCGTGGGATCTGGCGAAAAGGCTTTGATGGAAGAAGGTATGGGTACGTTCTGTGGTAGTACAGCCTTGCCTGTGCTTGATCGAGACTTCGAGCCCTTTTCTCTCATGGATCGACTTCTTTCCTCCTTCTCTTTAAGCAGTGCGGCTTCTCGCTCTCTATCATCGTCCTCTCGTGTTTTCTTCCTGCCTCTTTCAAACGCTGGTAACTCATCCACTTCCATGTTTTCATCGTAGTCGGAGCCAGAATGGTCTTCGGGCCCGAGATGGTTCTGAGTCGGTGTATCTCGCTTCGGCTGCCCCAGGTCCAGAGGTGCAGGAGGAGCTTTTCGAGGCGGCGTCATCCTCTCGACATCGTTACCTGGCGGAGTCGATTCTATCAGTGCTAAAGCTGGACCATTGAAAACTTTGACCGGAAACGGCAGTGACCGCTTTGCCATGAAGCTGGATGTCGGTGATACGACAGGTCTGCTAGGTGCTGATTTCTGCGACGGGCTCTCAAGTACCTCCTTTCGGCTTGATGGGTTCATATCACTTGTCTGTATGGGTGCTACGGACGGCACAATTCTCGTAGGACCAAAGACACCAACGTCAGAGCTTGATGTCGCTTTGTGAGCATGTTTAGGGCCCATCGCTCTAGGTTTGCTCCTGACCCAGTCGTCTTTGGATTCGTCCTGTCCTTTTTTGACATTGTCGGACAGCGGGGCTTCTCTAAGATCAGTAGATTGAGCCACTGGAAAACCAGATGGCGTAGTACTCTGTGGATCTGTCTCTATGTTTTGTTCTAGACTTTGCCTCTGGATTGGAAGATCGGCGGAGCCTTCACTTGGTGCAGGTGAGCGGCTGGCAGGTCGTGCTTGAGGCCCAACAGCTTTCCGTGCAGAAGTAGGTACGGGTGGCACTTTCTCCAAATGCTCCCTCAGTTTCTTACGATACCTGTCTTTGTCTTTTAATGCCCGCTCCAGATCCTGGTTCAAGCCCAACACCAATGTACGCTGCTTGTCCACCAATTTCCACAGCTGCGTATTTTGTGCTGTTGAATGCTGCTTCTCCTTCAATAGGTGCTGTATAACAGCTTCGGGCGAGCCTGCCGCTTGTATGAGATGAGATATATCTGGGGCGCCTGTGGTAATTGAGTCCTGTGATGGCCGTTGCGAATGCACGTTCCCTAGTGATATCGTCGAGATAGCCGAATCGATTGATGAAGTGCGAGGCATTGGCTGTACTTCTGGGCGGAAGCCTGTGAATGGTGGGGGGGACGAGGGCGTGGGCCGAGGCGATGGAGGGGTCGATTCACCCAAATGGTTGGATTTTGGCAACGGCGACGAGACATTCCGTAGCTGGCTGTACGAGTGGGATTTGAGTGGGGATCCTGTGGCCTTCCTAACCGACGATCCATCAATACCGCTTGTATTACCATTGACAAGCCCATCTCTGGAGATTAGGGGCTCCTCCACTCTTTCACGGGGTGAACTTGGCTGGTCGAGACTGGCAGCCAAGTCAGAGCGGGGAGAGCGAGGAGAGTACCGTGAGCCGCTGGTGGTTCCCATTTCCGTCGGTGATTTTGGACTTCTTGAACTGCTGTAAGGGCTATTCCTAGCTGCCGCAGACATGGTCTCGCTGACCTGCACCGGCGGCAGTTTTCGAGGGCTAGTATTTCTGTCAGTGGGGTGGGGTCTTGAGACACCTTGCCGTTCTCCAGGAAAGACATGTGTAGTGGAAGTGCCTTGTAACTGAGGTTGTCGGGACATCTGCCCTGCAGTCTCCATTCCCATGTCCATAGCCAAGGGCGGTCCAAAGGGCGAAGGGTGAATAACCACGCGGCTGGCTTTGAAGCTCAAATCGGAATCGATCTGGTGAGCGAGAGCCTCATGAAATAAGATTGCGCAATAGCTGGCGAGCTGGCCTCGTACGAGGTCGGCGCCAACAATGCGCTTGGAGAGTTGCTGCGAAAGGTCGACATGTAAGATTAATAATTAGGTACCGCACGACATTGCAGGCGAACAGCAAGCGCTGCTAACAATCGCAGACTGTAGACGCTCCAGAAAACAAAGATAGCAGTGAAACAATGAGGTGGAGGTAAGATTTGCTCCACGAAGCCGCGATCCCCAAGCACAATTGTAGCATTTGGCGCTGAAGACGGAGGTGCATGGGATAGAGGGGACTTATCATCAAGTGGGACTAGCCTTGAGCTAGCGTGGTTTGGGACTACTGTAGTATTCTATACAGACTAGAGATACAACTTACTACTGTGGTACTTGGTATCATAGTGAAGCATAAGCAACGTTCCAACTTCCCGCTGATCTTCCTTTCTGAATCCTTTGCGCTGCATTGCTCTCTATAAATACTCAAATGGGAATCGAGTGCATGTACAGCTGTTTCAGAAAAGAATAAACACTGTTGCACATGCAGTCCCAACCCGGTCTCACAGCCCTGATCCACATCCTCTGGAGGCCGCAGTGCCCCTTTCGCTCGGCAGAGTCGCCTCATGCAGGAGCCCCAACGCCCTCAGCCAGAATGGGGCAGATTGCCGAAGCCTCCATCCTCAGCAATCCTCGATTGGGTTCACTTGACCCCAAATTTACTTTCGGTTGCGGCCGGAGAGCATGCATGACGTGACTGCGAGATGCTTACCTCGCATGCAATCCCTAGCAGGTTGTCGAATGGTACAGAGAAGTAAACCCACGATTTTCACTCGTTGCTTTGTTAAATTCCACAATACATTGTCAAGGAAGTTCCCGGCGATTCAACAGGCGGTGAGAGTGTTCGCATGACCTCGTGCTCGAATTGACGCCGAGCCGGAGGGGTCGAGCGATGGTAGGCAGTCATGATTGGGTTGAAGTAATATGTAGCTGCAAGTCATTTTGATAGCGCAATATTCCCGTCCTTGATTGATCGCCTTTCCCCTCGAGCCCCTGAGACTTGTGAGAAGGCTACCCCACACTAAGATAGGTACCTACCTAGTCTAGCTCGGACCCATTGACAAACATTTTTCACCAGGCCATCCGAGGACCACACTCTTTTACCGTCCAACATGAAGTCACAACAATGCAGTTCGCACGCAGCCCTTATACAGGGACATGATGACCTATAACGCGGCAAGGAAAAACAGCCACGGCTACTTACGAACACTGTTGTTGCCGTCCTTTACCTTGATCCTTCTACTTGGACAAGCAATTCAGGAGCGTCTCCAGGACCAGGTCTAAACAATGGAGTGGCCTCCGCTTCAACCGCATTGGAAGAATTCCTACAAGTTATCCACCATCCCCGCAATTGTGGCTACAAGTAGTACTTTGGTTACGCCAGCAGCATGATTCCATGAGGCTGTTGACTCAAATGCGCCAGTCCTGATGGAAAAATGGAGGGCTGCGGTAAGCCAGTGGGAAGGAGTGTACTATCTTTAGCGTGAAGCCTCGGGGCAATGAACTAATAAAGTACGCTTCCGCCGGATAATATCGGTGGAAACGATACGGTAATGACAACGACGACTAAGAAGTGGACAAGTGGATTACGGTGTAGCAGGGGTGAAATCGAATGAGCCCCGAAGATATACCAAAGCTGAGGTGACATACCATACCCAACATAAGCACAGTTATATACCCCGCCTTCAGCCTTCGGTCGTCCACAGCCAAAAAAAGAAAATGAAAAAGAAAGCGGAAAGGAAAGAACCAGAATAGGCCCACACCCCAATTTCTCTTTCTCTGTACAAACCTTCCTTTCCCCCTTCCTTAACCTCACTTCACTATCAACAGATACCCAATCCCAGTGTATCAGCATCATCTGTCCACCATCCCACACATTTTCTCCGCAACTCAAGACAACTACTATCGACGCAGACATTCTAACGCACCTGTTAGCCAGAGTCAAGTATATGATGCCTTCAACAATCCGAGTGAAGTCCCCAGACTCCAGCGCAATGTGAAGCTTCATGCAATCAAGATATATTAGCGTCTGCTCGCATGTTCGAATGGCCTTTATCCAAGCTTAGGCTCGACAGCCGCTGTTCAATAATGCTTCCGTGATTGTTCAATTTCAATGAGTTAAGTTAGAAAAGGCTAATGATAGGGTGTGACGGCAATTTTGATTGATTATCGTTTAGGACTTTCCCATCTATTCTGACTCTCTATTATTGTCTGAATGGTACTCGTTCATCAAAGAGTTCTGTGTCTGGAGCTCCACGTTCATTAAGATCAATCCAATTAAGACTCAATCAGATTTCATTAAGATACACAAGAAGCCCGACTCCATACCCATGTCTCGTCAGCCTTGGAAACACCAGCGCTATGCATTCCCAACATTATAAATTTGCATAATCTCCCCATCACAACTCCCTTATCTTGACAGAATCCCCCTTAATGATCTACTCAATAGTAATCCTCCTCGCCTCCCGAGCAACAACCTTAGGAACCACAATACTCAAGATCCCATTTCTCAAACTGGCCTTCACGGCATCCTGATCCACTTTCCCTGGAAAGCTGAATCGCCGCTCAAATTCCCCAACCGCGCGCTCGCTGATCCAATATCTCGAGTTCGGCGCCGGCTCAGCTTTCTTAGTCTCCACGGCGGATAGTGCCACATCGGCGGTCGCCGGCGAAGATGGCGCCTTAGCGCTCTCGGCGCCAACATCAACATACTCATCATCCGCCACCGAAGGCTTCCGATAGTTCACCGACTTCTCACTCGCGCTGTCATCACTGGCGGCAGCAGTCTCCTCGTCAGCAACAACAGCCGTCACCGCCTCATCAGAAGTAGCGGTGGTGGTGGTGGATTCCACAGCCGTCTTCCCACGAATAACCAGCGTCCGCTCATCCACAAACTCGATCTCCAGATCGCGCTGCTCGATCCCCGGTAATTCCCCTTTCAGCTCATACGAGGCGTCCACCTCGCGGACGTCGAAGCGGGGCGTGAAGGTGCGCGGGGCTGCGAGATGTCTTGTCGTTGTTGTTGTTGTTGGTGCTGCTGATGACGATGATGAGGGCACGAGGTCGTTTGTGACGGTGTCGAGGAGGCGGAAGAGGGGCGCGAGGTCGGATGTTAGGGGGTGGTTGCTGAAGTGGGGGAAGAAGGGGGTGGTGAAGACGGAGCGTGTTGGTGCTGGTTTGTAGATGCGTGGGACGACGCAGCGGGATGAGATGCGGGCGCAGGGCTGCATTGTGTGTTTTAGTAGTAGTGGTGGTGGTGGTGATGCGAGATGTGTATGAGATTGTGAAGGCTGCTTTTTGATATGTGGAGAAGTTACTATCGATTGCTTGAATGATTGTTTTTCTTTCTTACAATAATGAATAGTCTACCCTGTGCACTTCAACTATATATACCCCCCGCCCACAACCCTTCCAGAAAGCACCAGACACATGTCCCATTGCTCATCATTGCTTACTACTCCAGATTTCGAAAGCGGTGGCGATGTCTCGAAGTGCGCGAATCTTCTCCAATCTTCTACGGGAAACTAGAAAGGCGGAAGGTGGAGAAGGAGGGTACTAGACCCGATATGGGGAGGACTAAGCTGCTTTGGGGATAGTATAAACTATTCAACTTAGCTTTCGTAGTTTGTGATTAGTGGTCACGGTACGATGACTCTTGGAAACAAACAAGTAATATCGAATATGGTCTGCTCATGCTGAATTCTCTGCGTACTCAGCTAAGGTTCAGGCAATCTTCCCAAGCAGATCTCTCGGACTATAAATGAGTATTTAATTATAACGGCCGCTTTAGACAGGTGCAGATGAATACAAAGTCAAATGATGAGAAAAGATCGTAACCATTGCAGAACTCCGGATCCCTTCATTACCCAGGTATCATATGCAAAACATCCCTTTTGTCCTTTACTGTCCAATGCCAGAACTTAATACCTTTCCCAAATTTTCCCCACAGATAGTTATCCACAATACTCAAGCTCCCGCCGGGTAGTCGTAAACATCCAAACCAGTATTGTCATCTCTCTGCCTCTTCATCCTCCACGTACTCTTCTTCTGCTCGCGCCTCTGCTTCATCTCTTCCCACCCCTCTTCGTCGTCATCATCACTTCCGGCCTTCTTGGGTGGCGTCTCAAGAACAGGTCGTAACGAGAGCTTGCTTTGGCGGTCGCCGGACGTGGACATCCTGCTATGCCTACCCGATGCATCGGGTAACAGGGTCCCGTTAGAGAAGGTAGATAACCTAGAGCTCGCTCTGGGTCCATGCTCATCAATAGGCGCGATGGAGATAGGTCTGTAGCGTCCTGGCAGTCCAACATTGCTACGCTCGGAGGGTGCTATGGATGGCGTGTAGCCAGATCCAGGCGCATTAAGGGCTCCACTCATCATACTGGAAGCTTGCGACATCCTGTTGTCTCCTTGCGTCTGCCACGTGGGAGCCGAGGTTGGGTTCAACATGCTCATTGCACGTTGCTGCGCCTGTTGTAGACCCACAGGAGGGCCTGGTGCTGAGATAGGCCTTTGCGCTTGATTTGGTGGCGCAAGCATACCGGCGTTCATCATCATCTGCTGTTGCTGCGGAGGAGTCATGAACGGAGGCTGCTGACCCAATGGCGTTCCTTGCATTCCCCCGGCCATCATTTGTTGCATCTGCTGCATCCATTGCATCTGCATCTGCATCATCTGATTCATCTGCTCCGACATCTGTACAGTAGCTTGCTCCCCCACCGACATCGTAGGTGGCATGACAGGCGGCATTCCCATTTGCATCCCTTGGGGCAATGGAGAGCCATAATTGCCTTGAGCATTAGGGCTTCCTCTTCGTGCAGCTCTTGCTCGCTCTTCGCCAGCGATGACCCCAACAAGACCTCCCGGAGCCGCACTCGGACGAGTGCTACCGGCGACAGATGCTGGACCACCTTGACCAAACGCGAGCGACTCACGATTTGAAAGATTCACAAGGCTTGCGCCATAGTAGGGATCTTGCGGCAATTTCTTCGCGAAAGGTGGTAGTGGTCGAGTCCCACCAGCGACGGATGTACCACTTGTAGACATTGGCGGCGGTGGATATGATTCGCTCTTGTACTTTACATGCGAGCTTAAGGTAGTCGGCGGCCTATTCTTAGAAGGGAAGCCGTGGGCCGCTAGGACTCCGAGTGGAACATCCTCGTCCTCATCATCACTGTTCTTACCGGGCCCGGTGGGCTTGTCGAAACTGAATGTCGGCGTATCCGATCGATGAGCAAGGTTTGGAGCACTCATGCTCAATCTATCCATGGCAGGCCGTACAGTGGGAAGATCAGAGGGCTGATCTCCTGTCACTTTCATCATCTGCTGTCGATAGACTGCAAGATGAGCTTCCTGTTTCCGTCTTTCCCGAGCAAGTTGTCTGTTCCGCTCTATCTCGTCGTCGTCTTCGTAATCATCGCCTTCCTCATCTGACTCGTCCCTATGGGAATATTGGTTCAGTCTCGACTCCTGCTCCTCCTTATACTTCTCGAATTGCGCAGGCGTCATGACCTTATTCTGCGTGTCTGGCCTTGGGGCAGGTTGAGCCTTCGGAAGAAGTGTTGGGGCTGATCTTTCAGATAATGGAGGAGATGCATCAAACATCGAGCGTTCCTCCTGCGACGCGAGCTCACTCTTTCTGGCACGAGGTGTAGTTTCGGTTGAGTCTTGCCGCCATGTAGTAGCAGAAAATTCCTGATCGCTACTGTCGAAGAGTGGCGCTGGGGAATGCTGCCTTCTGACTGGCGTTGTCGACTTTGTTGGATCCGAAGACGTGTACGGGGATGGCGAATGAAGAGAATTTGGTATCAACGACGTAGGGGAGCTGTTTGCTTCTTCTCCATATCGATCAGACAATCCAGAACGACGGTTAAGCCTCTGACTTGCGCTCAGAGATTCCATAACCAATCTAGCGTCGTCATCGAGTTGTGGGTCCAAGCTCCTTGAAGTCTCTTTACGTGAAGTATAGACGCTGCTCCTTCGGAGGGCCCCTCCAGTCATGGACGGCGGTCGCTGCTGTCGAGTTTGGTATGAAGGACTAGTAGGTTCAGGTAAAGGTACAGTCTTCGATTTTGATAAGCGTTCTCCGGGCTCCGTCGCGGACGTGGCAGATGTATTATTGTAGTAGGCCAAAGTGTTCGCGACTCTTTGTATACTCGTACCCATCAGACCATCATGTGAATCATCACTAACCCAGGAGCGCGGTGATTCTTGCGCTTCGCGAGACCGATCGAGATTTGGTGGAGGTGTGAAGTGACGCTCACCAAAGTAAGATTTCGTAAGCATTCTGGTGCCGGCAGGTGACATGTTTTCCTACCGGTTGTTAGCGAAGCAAGAACAGTATACCAGATAAGGCCTACTTACAGGACTATGAGTGTTCACCTCTCCAAGTATTGGCGGTTCTTTCAGCAATGGACTCTCTCTCTTCCCGAAGCTTTCAAACATGCTACCAAAGCCATCATCCAAGTCGAAGCCTGAATCTAGGAGCTTAGGTGGTGTTGCCGTGCTTCCGCTAGCATAACTACTTTCAGTCATAGCTCTTGGGCGTATATAATTAGCGTACGGTTCTGATTGTGCATGGTCGAGAGCCGCTTGGGGCGGCTGAGATGGCCCCGTAGTCGACTCCACCTTCTTCCTGCCGAAAGAAAAGGCTCTTCCGGCTGCCTTCAGTGCTGAATGATGCGTCTCGGGTATTGGGGGAGCAGGCAAGTTATAGGGACCATTTGAGCTAGAACAGGGATTCTCATCTAATGGCATGTCCGTTGACGAAGGTAAGGTCGACGTTGAACTAAATCGTGCGGACGATGAAGAATTATCGTTATGGCCTCCGCTCGAAGCCGAATCATGAGTGCCTCCACTGCCACTAGAGATGTTTAGCAAACTAGCTTCTTCAAGCTGCACCTTGCGGCTCACCGATTGCTATATTTGATATCAGGTCTACCGTCACCAGAGCGATGGTTGTCGGGTCTTGAATGTCCTGCACTCAATGGTCGCCCTTGGCTCATACGTTTGATAGTATATCCTCCATCGAATGAATTGGTCCCTTCCGGGCGCTCGAAGACCCGAAACGAAGGTTCTGGAGGGTTGGGACGCTCTTCGAGGGGATTGGTGGACGATTTTCTTCTCTGAAAGTTCTTGGGAAGCTTGATCGGCATATAGACGGTTCGAATTGATAAAAGGTAATTAAGGAGAGTGGCAGGTTCTCGTCATCGGGCGGACAGCTGCGTGCAGTAATGCATACAACCAGTGATGAACACCCGATTACTTCAAGTCCTTTTGTGAAGTACTATGTCTCGAATGCCTTGCGATTGTTTTGAATGCTCCCAAAAATCCGACGTCTTCTTTCTCTTCCTCTCGAAATGTCTGCTTATCGATTGTATGACTGGTATGGCGCAAGCCGCCAATGAGACGAATTGAAAGGATGCCTATGGTTGATAGACTCCTGGATGTATTGATGGGAAGAAATTGCAATGCAATGCTGGTTGCGGTGATAGACTGTTGGGAGTCTGGTTCGTAAGACGCTTCGTGTTTCTAGGAATAGCCGAAGACTGATCGACAGGGCGCGGGAGGGCGAATTCTCGGATCAAAAGGTTTCACTCTGCGCTCATCAAGGTATCTAAACGAATGTGATGTGTAGACAAAAGGGAGTTTCTAACGACGTAAAGGTGCACTGAACAGATCGGGGTGAGATGGAGAAGATGATGTTATTGAAGTTGGCCGGCCCCTGGAAGCGCCTGTCCTCTTCAAGCCTACCGCCCCCACCCACCAGATGTCCTGCAGGGATTCCTCGGGCTTGATACGATGTCTGGCCCCAGTGCCCACCGTACCCACCTGCACGCCAGCCTCCGACCGGCGACCGCTATAGCGCCATCGTGCTTAGCGGTGGCTGATATGCCATCCTCCCCACAATTATTCCTTTCACTCCGTATCGTATGGCGTACTACGCAGTATGCCGACTACTCAGTGGCTGGTTCAGTGCGTTCTAGCCATCGCTGCAGTTGTCTACTCTCACAAGCTCGAATATGACCCTAACTCTGGCCTCGAGCAGCCTCTTGGGCATGGAGACACAGAGGTGGGCCAGAGCGATTTGTATTTGCTACACAAGAACCTGGTGAACATCGAGTCAATATCAGGCAACGAGCACGACATAGGAGTGTTTTTGGAATCCTACCTCAAAGATCATAACTTTACAGTGGAGAAACAATTCATTGGCCCAGAGAGTATTGGTCTACACAACGCAGAAGCTCGGTCGATAGTTGAGCATAGAAGGTTCAACCTGCTGGCCTACCCAGGGTCCAAGCGACAGACCCGAATCCTCCTCACATCGCACATAGATACTGTGCCTCCATTTTACGGCTACGATCTACGAGAGAATGACCAGCTATGGGGTCGAGGTAGCGTCGACGCAAAAGCCTGCGTCGCCACCCAATCCCAAGCATTGCATGAGCTGCTTGCATCTGAGGCGGTGTCACGAGATGACGTCTCTCTACTCTTCGTCGTAGGTGAAGAAACGGGTGGGGATGGCATGATATCTGTGAACGACCTCAACATGGAATGGGAGACGGTGATATTCGGCGAACCTACAGAATTGAAGCTCGCGAGTGGCCACAAGGGGATACTGATCTTTACCGTAACAGCCCACGGCAAGGCTGGACATAGCGGGTACCCATGGCTAGGAGCCAACGCGAACCACGTACTAATTGCCGCACTGGCTGCGCTGCAGCAATTGAAGCTTCCTAGTTCTGCAAAATACGGCAACAGCACGCTCAATATCGGAGAAATCCAAGGCGGTGTCGCGGCCAACGTGATAGCGGAGACGGCATCAGCGAAGATTGGAATACGCATCGCAGACGGAGATCCCGAAACCGTCAAAGAGCAGATACTGGAAGCGGTGAGGAAGGTAGATCCCGATAACCTGACGGTTGAATTCCACGGTGGTAGCTATGGACCCGTGTATATCGACAGCGACGTTGACGGATTCGATACCGTCACCGTGAACTACGGCACTGACATACCCAACCTGAGAGGGAACCACAAGAGATATCTCTACGGTCCTGGGAGTATACTAGTGGCTCACTCGGACCATGAGCATCTTGCTGGCGGCGAGCTCCTGTCAGCGGTTGGTGGGTACAAAAAGTTGATCCTAGCTGCTTTGAAGAAGTAGCATGTCGATAGATACACAGAATTTAGTAAGGTACTTACTGATCTGTTCTGCAAAGTCCGTTGTCTGTTCAGAGGTTTGCAAGTATTCACCTTGCTATGTACTGCTATGGACCAAAGAATCAATACTCAACCTTGATACTCGGTAAAGTTACGACTCCTCCTACACTTTTACCTTTTCGTCAAATGATACCCTTCATCCTCCAACCTCTCAACCCTCCCTCCCCCATCCCCCATCCCCCACACCCCATCCCCTCCAGCCTCCTCTCCAATCCCCTCCAGCCCCCTACCAAAACCACCACAGTCAGATAGCATAACTCTATTACAGGCGCTGATGCTACGAGCTACTTTAGACATATCCAATGTTTTATTGGGAATGAGTGTCTACACTCTCAGAGCTGATAAAGTGCGTTGGTGGTGATGATACGTACTGGTATGGTGGTGCTGGATGGTGTTGGGTGGTGTTGGGTGGTGTTGGATGGTGTTGGGTGTGATGGGTGTGATGCATATGTACGTTGCTTTTCTAGTGAGATTGTGAGGTAGTGAGATGATCAGACTGTGCTATAAGATAGATAAGTGAAATGGAAGGCGCTGGGCCACTTCCTCTGAGGGTAAGGTATCTATGATGGCAAGAACATCCCACTGCATTTCTAGACTATAGAAAGCGTAGACGTTCAATGCAATTGCTTGCTACCTATTGCTACATCCCAAACACCCCTCACCACGAAGCCCCATGGGTATATTGCTTGAAAAATCCAGATCCGTAAAGCCGAAACACCAGTCCTTCGTTCCTTGTCCGTGACTCATCATCGTTGCCCATTAGATTCCGTAAACCGGACCGTTTGTACCTCCAACGCCGTCAGTCCCAACATCGAAGTGAAGTACAGGATACCGAAGCCGCAAGCTGACACCACCAAAGCCTAACAAAGGAGTTTGTACGCCTTCTTCCACTTCGGCCACGACGCCCTCTCCACCACCTCCTCCACCAGCAGCTCCTGCAGATCCAACTCCCGCGCTCCGGTCCTCAGATCCATATCCATCGACCGCATGATCGGCGTCTTGAACCACAGCTTGTACGCAATGTAGGAGCCGAGAACGACGGGAGCGGCCAGATAGGCCTCGAAGAAGTTCTTGGTCAGCGGCCCCGCTCCTACGATGCGGGTGCCGTCGGAGGCAGGTATGGGAGCGATGCCGGTCCAGAACTGTGCGACGAGGATGAGGACGTTGAAGAGGAAGCCAAGCCAGCTGCCAAAGACACCGGCTTGGGATCGGAAGGCCAGTTCGTCGAGGGTCCGGCCTTGCTTCTTCCACGCGCGTCGGAAGCGGATGTGGGCGAGGCAGATGGATCCCCAGGTGAAGATCGAGGAGAGGCCGCTGAGCGCTTGCATCCAGACAAAGGCCTCTTCTTCCTTGTTGGACGCTGCGAGGAAGGCCAGGAAGCCCAAAGAGGAGGCGAAGATGATGGCTACCAGAGGACGTCCTTGCTGGTCGATGTAGGCGAATATCTTGGGTGCCTGGCCTTGATCGGCCAAGGCAGCGAGAGTGCGTGAGGAGCCGTAGACGGAAGAGTTGCCGACGGATAGGACGGCGATCATGATGACGACGTTCATGATGGAGGGGAGGCCGGTGATGCTTGCGTTCTGGATCGCGATGACGAAGGGCGAGGCTTTGGCGTCCGAGGCTGAAGAGCCGATGAGACGGGGATCGTTGTAGGGGATTAGCAGGCCGACGAGGGTGAGCGATACGACGTAGAATAGGGCGATTCGCCAGAAGACTTGCTTGACCGCTGTGGGGAGGGATTTCCGGGGGTTGGCCGTCTCGGCGGCTGCAAGGCCTACAAGCTCTGTGCCGGCGAAAGCAAAGGCAGCGGTGACAAAGACGGAGCAGAGCCCTTTGAAGCCATTGTTGAATGCGCCAGGACTGTGCCAGTATTTTCCGCCGATGTAGCCTCCATTTGGTCCGCCACCGATGTCAAGGATTACGCCTAGGAAGATGAAGCCGATCACCGCTACAACTTTGATGGAAGAGAAGATGAACTCGGCCTCTCCGTACCCTTTGACGCCGAACATGTTGATACTGACAATGATCGAGAAGAAGATGGCGACCCAGGCAGCTGGAGATATGTGGGAGTCCCAGTAGTTGACGGTGATTGCTGCGGCGACGATTTCAAGGGGCAGAACAACAAGCCATTGCATGGCGTAGTTCCAGCCCATCGCGAACCCCCAGGCAGGGTCCAAGAAGCGTGTCGAGTAGGCGGAGAAGGATCCTGCGACAGGGAACACGACCGCCATTTCACCGAGAGCTTGGACTGTGCAGAACAGCATGATACCAATCATGCTGTATGCGATGAGGACTGATGCCGGACCACCGTTTGATAGGGATTTCCCTGAGGCGACGAACAGACCCGTGCCTATATGTGTGTGAGTATCGTTCGACACTCGCTGCAGCAGGAATGCATACCAATCGAGCCACCAATGGCAATCATCTGCAAATGTCGGCCCTTGAGCTTCCTGTGAAGAGGAGAGTCTGCCGTGGCCTGCGCAGCCGCCTCCGAATCGAAGACATTGCCGTCGGCGCCAACGACACCCCTCGGGGTGGCTCTTGCGTGGGGATCCCTCCTGAAGCTATCGATTATACGGTGGGCGTAACTCCGTTTTGGGACCGGGGTGTCATCGTACTTGGCGGTGCCGGCGGTGCCGAGAGAGTTCAGCTCAACAGAGCCCGACTCGGGAGACGAGGCCTCGGTCGCTATCTGATACGATTCCTTCGCCATATGGCCGATTTGACCGCTGCCGGAGTGTGGTGTCCTAAGATATCCAAGATAGGCAACGTGCGAAGGGAATCGAATGCGCTGAAGAGTCGCCGACTATACAGTGCCTATGCGCAATGGGCAAGATGCGGCACTCTGCTAGATATATATATAGACTGGAGGAGTTGATGTCAAGTAGGGTTGGGTAGTTCTCGAGACTATCGGTGAAGGTGGTGGTGAGGGTCGCAGAGAGCTGATGGATAGAACATTCTGACGATCTCCTGCACACTTATATATATATAGGAGATTGGGAAATAGAATTCGTGTAGAGTTCGTAGCTGAACGATATGTGTATCTAAATGCTTGAGCTCCTGAGATGAACCCATGGTTCTCTCGAGATATGAGCTTCAAATGTACCAAAAGTTCTGGAACGCCTCGGCAAAGATGGGGCCTTTAGCGGCTTGGACGAGATAAGGTGATATCGTGCGCTGTGATTGGCTACATTTCTCCACGGCAGCATCCGAGCTTTTTATCAAAATAGCGTGCCGCTATTGTTCGATATCAAAGGTCCTTATGAACGGACGGCCGCCAAAGAAGATGCTGCAAACTTCTCCTGCTGATAGATTCCTGATCATTGCGCACTTCATCCTGATTCAAAAAAATCAGTGTTTCTGTGAATGGGCGATCTTCCTTTTGCCTGTCTTCAGACGATTGTGAACTGCCTATCTGGTGAACACTCATTTGAATTCCACATCGCCGCCTATCTTCTCGTTTGAAAGCTACAACTGTCGGAAAGACGAATACTCGGTACACGTGGTTTTCGTTCCTATCTACTGCCGAGAATACACAGATGTTTTGTGTGTATCAAATGTGGACTTCTGGCGTTGAGCCAAGGGAGGCCAAGAAGAGAGAACCACGGGCAAAGACAGTCAAACCTTCCACATAATTGCGAATAGGGGTTTTCCATTTTCAGGATCGATAAGCAAAGATGATAGCCAATGGTAGAAGTCGAATCTCCATGGAGATTTCTCCACAAAAGCCATGACAAAAGACTGTATCCTGATACACAAGATATCAATAAAAGCTGTGTTGGTCCACCAGCCTCTGGTGAGTTTCGCCAATCTTTGCGCCATGGATGCCGGATGTAGCAGTCTAAGGGGAAGTACGACGGTATTAATGAAAGAATAAGAAACACGCAGTGGATGTAATTACTTCTTTCTGGACTGTCAGCCCTCGTTGTTGACAGTGGATCCCTCAATCCGATCGGGGAAGATACACGATTACAAGCTGTCCGATCACATTCCAGTCTTGCCTGAATTGGAATTAAAACATGGGGGAATTGTATATCATAGGGTAAGTTTTGAGGATCATCTGGGCGGTGAGGCTCTCAAAGTTCGGATATCCAGATTGAACTGTTGAATAATATCCATTGTGTCATCCCACAGAGGCGCTGCAAAGAGCCTAGGATTACGCAACAAGACACAGGGCAGATTATTATACCCGTGCTAGAACCCATGCTTTATATAAATAGGACCCCTCAAATACGCCAATAGTTTGGAATTATAGTAGAACAAGGGCAGCCACAGCTGCACCGACAGCGCCAATGTTTGAGCCAAGAACTTGGGCGCCTCCTGTGGCTGCTACGGCAGATGTAGAGCTCGTGGCAGTCGATGTTGCTGACGTAGACCCTGGAGCGGCGTGTTAGCTATGATCACATTGTAGTGAATGAGATATTGGATCTGGTAAAGAGTAGGTTTCTGCGCCAAAGAAAGGCTGAGTCTTACCAGTAGAGGATTTCGTAGCAGCGTTCGACATAGCGCTTGATGCAGTACTCTGGCCGCCAGAGCTGGCACTGGAAGCCATCATCGTGGCTGCTGATGAAGACGCAATACTGCTCGCACCCGAAGGACCTGCCGAAGCAGGGCAAGCCGCTGCTGACGGTAGGGTTACCTGGACACTGACAACTACATCAGCATTTGGACTTTATGACCTGAAGCCCACGGAGACCCACGTATCACAGAATTGGACAGCAACCTGGAGGGTTTCTGCGCGCATATGTCAGGGTGGCTTTCGACTCTTCTCGTGATAGACGACCCACTTTGCTGGTCGGCCGGAGGACAAGCGTTCTTTATGCAGCAAGATATGCCGGTGATGAAGGACTGATCGGAGCAAATACACTTCACACCGAGGTTACAATTGGCAGGTAGGGAGCTAGCGCATGGTTTCTGTTACTTGTGTCAGTAGAGTAGTCGCGTTACACGTTCGTCCTCGAGACTTACTGCGCAGCTTGGTAGATTTTGTAACTGGGCAGCGCCGATGGCAGCGAATGCAAGGAGAACGATCTGAACTGACTTCATATTGCTGAATGTCGTTGTGATTAATAGTTAGATGAAGAGAATAGGAAAAGAATATAGCGATGCAAGCAACTTGTTGATGGGGAGTTCCCCTATTACGTGAAGAGGCCAAAGGGCTGTCAAGGTCTCGTCTTTCGTCCCTGCTAGATGAAGATCATAACTACATTCGTTTAGACTTTCCTCAAACACGAATTAAGGTAGAATTTAGACTATGCTCGGACTCTTAGCTGCGTTCCTGCATTTGGCCGAGGAACTACTTCCACGTTTTCATTCGATCATCGGAGAAAACACTTCGTTATTCACGGCGTTTATCGAGATTCAAGATGAGGAGTCAGAAGCACGGTCACTGTTGGTCAAGATGGCTTCAGCCTATCCAGGAGTTAAAGTGAGCTTGGGCCTTCACGCCAAGCAAGGCACCTTAGAAGATGCACAGATATATATATAGATTATATATACTCTGAACTTAGGATTGGAGATTACCATTTTCGATCAGGAAAGGAAGCAAGGCCGCTTTAGAGGGAGCACCGGGGGAGCATCGAGGGAGCATCAAGGGAGCACGGGGGAGCACCGAGGGAGCGCGAGGGAGCACCCTAAGGTAGTGCAAAGGTGCAGCAGATGGGAGTCTGAAATGGCTTCTACAATAACTGAATGGAGGCTTTCGTTACCCGTCGTCACTACCGGAAAACCTAGCGAGCTGTGGACCAGTGTGAGGTCAGGCTTTGCATCGCTTTCAACTTCGAACATGACTGAGGCCGGCGCGAACCTGTCTGTGGTGTCGGACACCGTTAGTGGGGGACCGTTCACCCCCAACTTTTCCAGAGGCGTGCGCCGAAGAGGGATCGCTTCTCGTGGTCGCCTGACCTCTGTGAATATTTAAAATGCGAGGACCTCGTCCATCTTTCTCTCGCGGGTTTTACCACCTCTGACGACCGCTCTCCAGCTGTTGATCCTCTTCGTCCAGCGCGACGTGCACCCTTGCTGCAGGCGCCTCCATGATTGTTCCATCGGACACGCCCAACGCGAACATTGCAGTAGAAATGAGTCTTCCAACAACGAGGTAACCGTCGAGGCGGCATATTCCCCCTTTCTTCCCATCCCCCGCCCTCCCCCAGACCACTCTTCCTGAATCTACAAGTACAGACCCCCACAGCGAAGCTTACGCACCTCCAGCTCGCTCTTGCTTGCAGCTGAGGCTTTCTGTCTGCAGGCTACAATGGGAGAGGCGTTAGCTGTGACACGAAGCTGTTCGGGCACGAAATTAATATGAAGGAAGCTGTCTTGTACGAACATTTCAACAATTTGGGACCGATATATGAACAGTTTCTATTGGTATTTAATTCGAATATCCGCAAAGCTTTAAAGGAAGAGCCGTACTCAGTCGAATAAATCTGGAAACACTTCGAAGCCGAAGAGTCTCGTCAATGTCCGCTCAGCTCAGACTATGTCATCTGTCTTCTGTGAAACCGTGTTCTCCACATGAATCACTCCTGACTCAGTATCGGTCCACGGCTCTGTCCGCTGATGCAGAGCATATGCCTCAACCCCCCTACCAAAAGTCCGATCTTCTCCAAAGTCTTGCAGATGCGCTGCGGCGCCCGGAGCTTTCAGCGGCGTTCCTTCTATCTCGCTGTAATTGTTCGCATCGCTATCCCGGGGTTCGCGATGCGTTTGCGACGAGATCGAGTTCAAAGAGATGACGCTGCGCACGCTCCGCACTAGAGAATCCATGGATTTTCGTGAGAAGAGTGGTTTGAGGGTTGGAAGGCAGAGTCCAATGGTTGAGAGGCCGGCTTCAATAGTAGACCAGTAGATGTTGGCGGATGTGCCGACTGAGGGGAGCGAGAGTGAGTCAGTGGGATGTGGTCAGGGGTATTGAAGCAGGGCGAGGGAAGAGAAAAGGAATGAGGTGGGAAAGAGGAGGATGGTGGCTCACGATTAATGTCTTCGTAAGGATCGAAGCCTCGGATTGTGATTTCTGAGAAGATGCCTACGCGCGTTGCTGATGCTGCTAGGGCCCTGTAGGAGCAAATCATCAGGATCACGGGACAGACCGTAAAGTGGAATCTGGAAGGTTTACTTACATGGCTGCTAATCCCAAGATTGCAGTGACAGAGAGCTTGCGCACGAATGACATATGGAGTCGCCAAATCTAGCGTTTCCGTTAGTATCCGTGTTGCGAAACTTTGCGTAGATGCTCTTAGGGGATGCGCTCTTACGACAGGAATCGGCATGGCCAGAATCATGACATCCGTGGCGAAATCGGTGATGAAGAGTGCTAAAGCATTCTTCAAAAAGCCAGGACAGTATTTGGCATTCTTGAGAACATTTCCCCAAATAGCGTCAAAATGGGAACCGCATTCGAAAAGCTCGGTGAATAAGAATCCAATCGTCCAGAGAATGACGAATACGATCGCAATCCTCGTTACCATGTCGAAAAACGTACCGCGATTGATGATGAAGAGGCGACGATAGAAGAAAATCAAGGACAATTTAATGCACCCATATGCAACGACCATCATAAGTGAAAAGGCCCAGTATATCTGTATGAACGAATTAAATTCAACCCTGCTTATGTGACTTTCGTTCGACTTGCCTTCGCAATTGACACCTCGTTCGGTGTTGCTAGGCCTGGCGACAAATTGTTTTCCGGCGGCGACGGATAGCCTACCGAGCGGTCTGCGATTCCTGATCATAGCATCAGGACGCTATAAGATACGGGCGCCCAGCACCTAGCTCCATACCTATGAGGATAGCAATGCACATGCCCAGGAAATGAACCTTGAGAACGCTGTTTAGCTGGTGCAAGAAGGCTAGCTATGAGGATACTGACAGCAGCAGGAAGAGTCAGCCAATCATCGACACGAATCCCGGCTTTTTGTTGTGCCCGTACGGTGAACCTCAACACGACGGCGACGCATGCCAAAGCTGGTAGAACGGTGGCAGCGGCGACAAGCTCGTTCCTGGTGGGGTAGGAGAACCAAGGACCACGGTATTTACTCCCTACCGATGTTGCCATGACAAGCGTGGTAATCGGAAAAAGGTAGAGAGAAAGTTTTAATATTAGTGCTTCAATGATCTAATAATGTCATCGAAGGCTGGGCCGAACGGATATAAACCAGAAATATCAGCGCATGGCACTATGCCTAAGAGGATCATCGTGAATTGACTTGTCTGAAATGAACATAAAGGGCTTCCAACATACTGTTGGCCGTGCTGTGCCACAGACACACAGCGAAATCAAGTCAAGGTGCGTTACTTTGAGTGGGGGCAGGCAACCTGGCTGAAATACCCCACTTGACATTGCAGGAAGCTACTTCGAATCCCTACTTGCATTTTCTAGTGACCGGACATGCATTGGAGTAGGTGTGGTGCTAGATTCATTGGGCGTGCATTAAAATGATCTACTCCTAATTCAGGCAAATCCTGTGTTTCACTGAGAGGATGTGATCAAGAGAAATGTCATTGGAGCGCAAAAGAGGAGCAGTGAGAAGGCGTGGTAGCCTGCTTATGCATCATAGACGGCATGGAGGACACCATCACAAGGTAATTACTGACGTTATGTCGGCAGCTGCCCCGGATGAGGCAGAGTATGATGTCTCCTTTTAGCGCTCGAGCTATCGGAGCAGCCTCGATCTCTACTTTTCTGTTAATTGATAGAGCCTCGTGGGTTGTTCCCTTTCAAAGATCAGCCATCGACTTTCACCCGACACTTTTCGTAAACGCCGTTATTAGGACCTCCGCTAGATCAACCAAGACGCTGCACTTCACGATGATTTACAACTATCTTCTCGTCGCTTTATTCACCTGCTTGTCGCTTTGCATGGCTGTACCTCTTCCAAGTACTATTCATTCCAGCTCTTCTTGTATTATGCAGCTAATATCATAAGACGAGGGTCGAGGAATTGAAGCAAGCAATAACCCAATCGATAGCAGAATTACGCATGCTGAAGCCAATCCGATCGCGGATAAGAAGCCTGTGGTACTCGGTTCCTATTGAGGTCGGTGTGGGACGGCAAGACAACCCAGGGCTGAGGTTTCTTACGCCGAGACGGATAGCCAGGTTGATCTATTGTGAAGGCTGGTTTTTCTTTGGATGTGATTACAGCCTGCGTTGTTGTAGGAGATGTTCTTGATGTGGGATCTTATGTGACGTATTCAGACGGTCATCCTTCGTTTGTATCTAGATATTGTGAAGTCCACACAAGAGGGGAGTGATATTATGGGGTACGAAATGTTCTGGGTTGCGAATGATACGTTTCCTTCATAAAATGTTGATGTCTCTCCTAAAGAGTAAATCTGGAAAATTAGATTTGGGGTAGATGATACATTCTTGACGCTATTCCGAGCCCGGGTCTCCAAAATATTCTTTTACTTGTTCAGTGTAGGGAGACCCTTCAGGACAATACTTGTACATTTCGATAGCCTCTTCTCCTTCTTTGAGCTTGATATGCCGATGACAAGCGTTATTCTGACGTGCCCAAGCCTGGAGTCGCCCCCACTCTTTGCATTGCCTAAACTGACCGGGGCCTGACACCATTTCAGCGAACCCTGTCCACCGTGGAGTATCATCAGCGTCACAGACAACATCTTGGCGCAGGGCATCGAGACAATGAAGAGCATGCTCGAAATCCTCGGTTTGCGGCTGCTTCAGTCGATAATTCATTAACGTGGTAGCAAGCACCTTCTGTCATTAGTGTCAGCCTGTCGTCGTCTCAACTCAAAGGTCGGGACAGTCTATGATGACTTACCAGACAATGGAGATTATGGAAGGCATTCACGAGATATACACCTTTTGCAGCATCCCATGGAAATCTTTGCGACGCAGGCAGTCCTTTTTCCTGGACGTAGGTATCTGTGAGAGCGACAATTCCATCGGAGCTATCCACTTCTAGCCATTTCTCAAATATACGAGTCTCGTTGTGTTGGAAGAAAGGCCCATGCCAGGTCCAAGGCACGGCGATATCTCGTGTCAGGCCAGCTTCACTTATCAATACTTATTCTGCGATAGCTGAAGGTATGCTGACCGTATCTTGTCCGTCCGTCGACAACTTGAGATTCTGTCCGGCTCCGACCATCTGTATTAACGTAGTTCTTGGGTGAATTTGCAAGATCCAACAACTTGGCAGCAAGCAGGAAGTTGAACGAGAGGGAGACGACGAGTACAAATGCTGTAAACAGTATAGCAAAGCCATAAACCCTTGGTACTAGTAAATGGTGATTGGAATACTGCTCCTTTTCTTCGTCGCTTTCAATGCTACCTAATAGTGGACGATATCCTTGCGGAGTTTGATCCATTCTCAAATCCAGTCACAGCGGAAAAGAATGAAACAACTGCGGAATGTTTGGACCCTATCCACGGAGCTTAGCAGCTACAGACGGCAAGATATGTCTCCAAGTCTTACTGCTCGAAGAGACGCGTCTTCGGGGTTAAGGCTTTTGGTGACGTCGGACATCCATCTCTTCTCCTGTGATTGCCAACAGCCTCGTGATGGTTCTCGCATAAAATCCAGCCGTTCTGACTGTTATTGTCGACATGCACGCCCCTCGTGGATTTCGCGTCATCTTAAGTGATCTGCACTTCTCATGCAGTTTTGCAAGCGCATCCGCCTTGGCTACATTCTTCAGCGCCAATAGGAATCGAACCCATTATCTTATGATATTTAACCGCGAACAACGGGCGGGGAATGCGAACCGCCCGTGCCGCAAATGCGTATGTCAACCCCACTTTGCACCACACCACTCTGCACAGAGAAGGCCAATCACCACAAGCGAGCCTTGGATGAGCAGCATTCCCCGTAGCAGTAAAGATCAGCTTCGGGATCTACCTTGGAGTCGATGGGGGCATCCCACCAATGAGTTTGCCATGGTCGGAGGACTGCTGTGACACCTTCTGCAACAGGCAATCAATGCGAGCTGACGAGGCCACAGCTGAGTTTTCCCACAGCCTCAGGATCGAACGGTACTCTGGGTACTCTCCCTTCCTTGCGGCGGGTAGCAATCCAGAGCGGGCTCCTGACCGTGGGGGACGATGACATCAAAGGTCTCGGTCTATGAATTGATTGCTTGATTATCATCTGTCTCAACCGTATTAAGAATCCAAAGATAAGGTCAGTACCATGAGCCGACAGTTCCCGTCTCTCAGCTAAACCTGCAAGATAAGGTACGCGTGTACAGCGACTTACGTTCCGTGACGCCAGACGCATAAGCCAGACCTTCCGTGTCGAACGGAGAGCTGAGAGAGCGCAGCCAAAAGCATCCGCCTACATGAGTAGACTTGAGGAAGAGAACTAAGTATGTGCATCCATAATTGACAGCATGGGACGTCATGATATGTTTGTGCATCTATGTGTGCCGTGTATTCCATCCATGCCACCGATGGTGTAGATCCTGAGGTACCACAGGGGCTTCCACGCACAAAGCCATTCGCCTTGTTAGTACAGCTCTCTGTAAAGTAGACTTTTACTCTGGAAGCATTTCACTCGTGCACTCTGGATCTATCTTAGGCTTGCCAATTTTTGTCCTCGCATAAACAGTCGCAATGGAAAAACCATTCCTATCTTCGGAAAGGAGCTCTGATTTTTCTATCAGCGAAGACAGAGACCGAAACCGAGACGATCAAGTCTCTGAGGATCGACGATATGTTCTCTGTCTTTGCAAGCATGCGACTCTCACGGTTTTTCTTGCTATTACTAACATTTTGACAATGACCTATATATTTACTTCCGCACATCGAAATCACATTTTGACTCCTCAAAAGGCCACCGCTATCAATGATTTTCCGATCCTTGAACCATTATTAGAGACCCGGCACGCGTTTCACTGGTGGACCCGTTACGGCTCCCAGAATCATACTCGCGATACTTCATATTGGGACGCCATCACGCCCTCTCACGGTTTCATCGCCATAAATCACAAGCAGGCGGCTATCAAAAATTGGCCTTTATCAATATCATTGCCTAGCGACCCCTCGAAGGGAGTATACATGCTTGAGGCATATCATCAGCTGCATTGTCTTGTAAATCTTGGCTTTTAATTGTATCCTCGCCAGCCTAAAACTTGTTGGTTGAGCGGACAAAGAGACTGACAGACACTCCAACAGAAGTCGATCCGCTCAAGCTTCTGGGCCGCGTTGGACACGGGTCGCCGAGACGACGAGGAAACGCTCAGTCATGTGAATCACTGTTTCGGCGAGCTGCTACAGTCGATTCTTTGCCACGTCGACGACCTCCCCATCTGGGCGGGGGAGACCTCTGGCGATGGACAGTTGCACAAGTGCCGTGCGTGGAACATGCTCAGAGACTACGCCACGAAGAACTCGGTAAGTAATCATTCATGACGCGTCGGAATTGCTTCGTCACTCGAAAAGCTTCGATCAGGAAGTTGAGTGATCAACGGCGGATCTAGCGGATGTACCCTTTGCTTTACGGCGTCTCTTTTTTCTTCCCTCTTTCCTTGGTCTCACGTTGCGCATACTCAAGCTGATCAGCAAATTCGGCAGGCTCAGTATGAATTGATTTATGGGCCTATACCACCCCTTGCGGAGCAATTTGGCTTCGATGATCATGGAGATGATGGAATTGTGTGGCCAAGCGAAGAAGAAATTTATTCAAGCGCGGAGAAGACAGGAAGATAAACATCGGAAGAGGAGAGGTTTTGATCGAGATGCTCTCTCATTCCTGTATCGTACATAGAGTAGATGAGATACCCTGCTTTCGCTGTTCGCGAAGCTGCCTAGTTGAATGCGGTGAGACTAGAATGAGCTCAACTTGATAGACATACCTACCCATCCTTTCGTTTCGATCTGGTTACTCGCCCAGGACGCGGACGTTTTTTTTGCTGTTGTTAATGGAGTCCTCATCGTGCGTCTGAAGATCAATGACACACATGCAAGGCCATGTATGGTCCATATATGACGTTCAAACAGGCAGTAATTATTTCGTACGTAATCTGCGGGATTTGGCGACCTGTGGAAAGTGGTGGGTTTGAGACTTCACCCTCCACACTTTCCGTTTTCCCTTGCTTCGCCAGTACCAAGTATCTGTCCTAGCAGAACCACACGATTGGATCTCGTCCTGCATTGATTGAATTGTCATCGCGCCGGTGCTTCGTCATCTGGGAATGGGATTCCCGTAGGTCTATGTCCAATTTCAACTTTGCGAAACCCGACAACAAGTAGTAAGATGGCTCTCATCCCTTACGTTGCTGCCGCTGCGGTACTTGGATGGTTGATAGCACGCCTCATCTATAACGAGTATACCTTCAACCAGGCATCCAAGAAATACGGTTGTGCTCGCCCCCGACGATATCCTCACTTGGACCCTTTTTTCGGCCTCGATCTCTCCTTGCGCCTGATGCGCGGCATCCAAAAAAACGAGTCTTTGGCCCTCGACCAACGGCTTTTCGGCGTCCACGGCAAGAATTACATCGCGCACAGCTGGAATCGGGCGGTCCTTCACACTATGGACTGTGAGAACGTCCAAGCCATCCTTTCCACCAATTTCGAATGTTTCGCCGTAGAGCCTGTGAGAGGAGACGCGATCAAGCCGGTGATGGGGAATGGGATGTTCTCGACCGACGGTCAGCGGTGGCGGTATTCGCGGAACTTGGCAACGCCCATCTTTGGTCGGGCGTTCATTTCGGATCTGACCTCTCTCGGAGAGCATGTGACCAAGGCTCTGAAGTGGATACCGCGGACTGGATCGACGGTTGATTTGCAGTTGCTGTTCAAACGACTGGTGAGTTTGTTCTACTATAGGCTAACACTGCAGTTCAAAACGATCAAGGGTAGAGAAAACAACGACGGCTAATCTGGCTCCATAGTTTCTGGATGTATCTACAGAATTCATCTTTGGACAATCGTGCAACATCCTCAGCGATGGTACCAAAGGCATAGGGCCAAGCAGCCGCCTTATCGAAGCCTTCGAGACCGCGTTACGCGGCATCGGGATGAGCCTATTCTTTGGACGCTTTCGTTTCTTACTATGCCAGGAGAAGGTCTTCGATGCAGCATGCAAAGAAGTCCACAAGATTGTCGACGGTTTCATAGACGATGTGTCCGCGGCGCACGAATGTTCCAGCAGTGAAAACCGGAAATCGAAAACGTACAATCTGCTCGGTGAATTAAGCGAAGTCGTCAGAAATCGCAGCGAGCTGAAGTTCCAGCTGCTCAATGTTTTTCTACCTGCTTACGATTCCACGGCGATCGGTCTCAGTAACATTTTCTTCCATCTTGTGCGTCACCCGCGTGTCTGGGATAGGCTATACCTCGAAGCTATCGCAGTCGAGGAGCCTATTACGGCGGAGCGAGTCAAGTCTATGACCTACATGGAATATGTGATCAACGAGGGTGAGTGGACAAATCACATGGAAATGTTCTTACAAACTTATAAAGTTCAGGCCTTAGACTTCATCCACCTCAACCACGCCTCCTACGTAGATGCATCAAAAATTGCGTTCTTCCACGGGGAGGCGGTGATGATGGGAGATCTCCGATTTTCTTTCAGGAAGGAATGGAGGTCGAATTGAACTACTATGCTCTCCAAAGAGACTGCGATGTTTGGGGCACCGACGCTGACAAATTCAAGCCGGAGAGATGGGAAGATCCGTATCTAACGGCGAAATGGAAATATCTCGCGTTCTCTGGAGGACCTAGGATCTGTCCCGCACAACAAATGGTGACGTTGCAATGCGGCTATATCCTCACCCGGTTTCTCCAAGAATTTCCAAGAATAGTGAACAAGGATAAGCAATTGGCTTTTGTTGAAGATCTCAGAGTAACAATGCAGAGTCGGAACGGAGTTCAGGTAGCATTCCTAGAGAATTGAATGATGCTCCTGGCAGATCAAAGGTTGCCATCATTCTGAGCCCTATTCTCAATCTGAATCAATCTCAGGATAGCGCTCAGTACATAAGTTAAAAGGATCCGAGATCACCTCAAACTTCAACCTGCCAGCGATCGCGAGCCCATTTCCCATATCTCATTAAAAGTATCGGCAATGGAATAATAGCCAGTGCTATGAATCCTAGTAAAGAGTTTCCCCAGCCCAGGCCCAAACGAGCATACAGCGCCGGCGCCGCCAAAGGCAACACTGCTCCCGAGAAACTCTTCAACGGCGTCGTAGCAGCCACCGCTGAAGCGCCATGGAGTGTATACGCATCGACAAGGTAGTTCTCAACTGGAATGACGGTCGTCATCAAACCAAATCCTATCAAAGACGTGCCGAGCAGGGGGGCTATGTACAAGACTTTGTACTGCGCAGTCCAGCCGTAGAGAAAGAAGCCAATGGGAATAACGGCGCTGCCTAGGATCGCGAGCGGTAGGCGATGCTCAGGTTGTGCGGAATTGCCTTTGGATTTGATGTATCGATCAGAGACAAAGCCACAGAGGACGACGCCTAAAACCATTCCTATGGCTTCAAGTCCATCAGCAGCTGACAGAAGAAATCAAAGGTTTGAGGATATCTCACCAAGTCCGAGATAAGTCAGCCCGGTCGAGGACTCACTGAACCCGTAGCTGGTTTGGAATAAATGGGCGAGTGTAGTCATAACTAGATATTGCAATCCATAACCCACAGCAGTAAAGAACGATAGACTAGACACTACGGGCGAGAACAAAAGGAATCGAATTGGCCGGATGATAGCGCGCTTGAAGACTCCTCGCTTGGAGTGGGCGTCATGGTTACGCTGTTGAAGCTCGACGATTCTCTTCCGAAGGATTTGAGGCCTATACGTCTCCCTCATACAGAGAAATGTGGGAATCTGAACAGCGGCGACCGCTATTGCAATGAGCCAGAAAGTCCACCTCCACCCCTTCGCTTTAGCCAGAAAGCCGCCGATGATAGGGGCCGTAACAGGGCCCACTAATGGTCCAATATATAGCAAAGCCATCGCACTGCCTCTCTCTTCCTGCTTGAACATATCGCCTACAATAGCTGGCCCCAGCGTGAGAGAGGAACACACAAGGCCGTTCAGAAGGCGGAATGCGACGAGCATACCTAGACTTGTGCTGAGGGCACTGGCCACAGCGAACACGATGAATAGGATGTTCGTGCTGTAGTATATCGGCAGCCGGCCATAGATCTCGGAGAGAGGCGCAATGTAGAAGGGCCCCAGGCCTTCCCCGATCTCCCAGATTGAAACCAAGATGATCGAGTATGTGTAGTCGTTAGAACCAAAGTCGTGCAGCAGTGCCGGCACGGCGGGCAGAAACATGATCGTAGCAAAGACGCTGTGGATAGAAATCGTAAGGAAAAGGGACGAAACCTTCCGATGGTGAGGAGGGGGCAGAGGGTGAGGAAGGACTTAGCTATTCCGGGCGTACGTACTCGATGGTGGTCATGAGAGATATCAGCGCTACGATCGACATACGATAGGTATACGACCAGATGAGAGGGTTCGCACGGTCCTGTGGGTCACGGAACATGGGCAACCCCTCTGCGTCGTATGACACCCCATTGCTCTCAATTTCTCGAATCTTCTCTTGCTGAATTGCTTTTTCATCATCACCATGCTTAGCAGTACCGATGCTAGGAGGCTCGAGTTTCTTCGCGGATTCCTCGGGGGCAGGGAGGTATATTGAGCTACACTTAGCTTCGACTCCAGAATTCGACATCTGCGTGGAGTCACGACGGAGCTCTAGCTACTGATAATTTGGGTAGAACTAGCCAGGTTTTACGGAAGATCGAGTCGGCAGGCTTCGTACGAATGGTAGACGATCTGACACACAGTTGATGGAATATTTATGGAGTACCAAGCGGATAGATATTTGTAGATTAAGGAAACAGTGTGTGCGGCGCACGACGATAAGGTACCTATGTAGGCAGCATTATTCCCTCACATCATTGCGCACCTAGGCATGCGTGTGGCCGGAACGAGCAGCAGGATCAAATGGTTCCGCGTAGCCAACGTGGCAGCTGCAACAAGAAACTACACTTGAAATCCTACATTTCAAGAAGTCAGAATTATCCTTGTAGCCTTTTTACACTGTTGGCTCGAGAAGGCCCATCTACAATCCCCAGTTTATATTATAAACGTGTTCGATAGGATCTTCTGGTTTTTTAGCGCGCGATTCTAACTTTCTTTAATTTTACACCTAAACTCACGAACAATCTCCGTAATATCGAATGGATTGTACTTATTGAGGCATTGTGGCAGACTTGCTAAAGCAGCATTGCGTCTGTAAGTCGCCGCTGTTGGAGCTGCTGCGTTGGCATTAGAACTAGAGCCCACTGCGTGAATGCTTGGTGAGTCTTTATTTAGGACAAGGGAGTTGCACCTACGCGAAGAAGTGAAAAGCCTCTGGTACTACTAACGTCCTGGGGTGACGCGAGACCACGAACAAAAGGTCCTTCAATGCTTTGATATTTCCTTCCAACGCGAAATTGACGCATGCTGCAGAGTCGGGAACTTTTCTTAGGGTCCTCAACTGGAACTGAGGCCCAAAGCTTTATGGAAACCTAGCCTGGACGGTTACTATCTAAGACCAGAAGAAATCCAGAGGAAACTAATACTCGAGGCTCACGCAAGGAATTTGGTCTTTCTGGCACTATAGGCTGCTACAACTTGGACTGAATAATGGTAGACAAGTATAACCGATAAACATCTTCCCAAGCACGCGATCTAAGAAGGTAGGCGAGGTAGATTTCTGGTGATCGTGACATGAATAAGGACACCTAGGCCGACAATCGGAGGCGTATTGAAAAACCTTCACAGCGAAACCCTCCGCCTTCGCAGTCTCCGGAGGCTTCTTCTTAGTAATTGCTACCAGGCTGCGCTGGGATCGCTTTGGCGGTATCCGATAAAATGGGCCTAATTGGCTTGCGTGACCACGTTGCAGTTGACTTGATTGACTTTCAAGCAACTCGACTATCCTGCCAACTTTTTGGTCGACCAGGTGGTGGAGATCAGATTGTTGGAGCAATTCATTTCGAAGGGTGGTAATGGCCGTAGGAAGGTTGGGCGGCGACGGCGGATATATTTTTGACGTCGACTTGAAGACGCACCATATCTCGTCTGGTGTTTTATCTCAATATTTAGCAGAGGTACTCACCCTAACTTCTAGGTTCAAAAGGTCAAATTACCGTACGAGCGAGAGGTACCTAGGATTATGTTGAGACTGCACTTGACAGAGTTGATCTTGTTCTGCAGACCTTGCAATCTCTCGTGTTCCTTTTGCCATATATAACCACGAAAAACAGAAGACTTCCCCTTGACGCAGCTCTCGTAGAGACGATCGACGATGGCTCTTAGCTCACCCAACCTGGTTTGCGCTTGCACCAGAAGGTGCTCTAGGTCCCCTTGCTCGCGTTCCCTCGCATGCAGACCCTCGCGTTTTCGAATGACGACGGCTACTTGGTGTAAAACCAACTCGATGTCCACGACCTCGTTGTTAAGGGCATGAAGTCTTCCAGGGATCGCCTTGTGGAGCCCGCGCAGTTTCAAGAAAGCATTCCAAGGTTGAGTGGCGACTGTAGCGACGGTGATAACGCTTGCGGCAAGCGACAAAGGGTCCATGGGTCTCAACGTCGTCCGCCATATTGTAACTTTCACACCTCGGCAGCCAGCTCGTAGCACATGGCATGGCCCATATGTTGCGACGCGAAGCGCTATCCGCGGTGTGAGGAAGCGTTCGATTAATTGCTCTTAGAAAACGCGATCCGTGAAGACGCTGTACACTTCTCAAGATGGGTCCGGCACCCTTGATCATATTGAATGGCTACCCTGGGGTGGGCAAGTCATCAGTAGCTTCTGCTTTACGGTAACAAAAACCCTCTCACTGGGGCATATAAGTGTTAAATAGTTGATGGAACGGTTGATTGTCTAGCTATGGACACGTTGGCTATTTGTAGTCCATGCCAAGCATATAGGGCTGATACTGAAATCCAACACTCCCCTTCAGTGGAAAGACCTGATATGCTCCCCTGAGGCCCTGA